>Ga0315298_1005910_pt1 | contig 17012 bp, 9 predicted proteins | sample WHS_1_MG_FD_203077 | JGI IMG/M metagenome (GOLD analysis project Ga0315298, IMG submission 203077) | Extremophilic microbial mat communities from Washburn Hot Springs, YNP, Wyoming, USA - WHS_1_MG | ecosystem: Environmental > Aquatic > Thermal springs > Hot (42-90C) | place: USA: Wyoming...
CTACTGTGTGAACCGCTATTTTCGCGATCGGCGCATCGCCATGCTCAGTGCAAGTTTCTTGTTGCTTTGTGTACCATTTTTGCTCCATGCGCGGCAATGCAAGTACTTCCCCTTTGCTGCCTTGTTTGCTGTCGCCTTGTTGGATGCTTATCTCCGCTTACTTCAAGATCATGCGCCTGGCTTTATTTTGCCTTATTTCGTGCTGGCAGGTTTCCTCCTGTTTCAGAGCAATTTTGGCGCATTTATTCCCATCATTGCATCCTTGGGCGTCCATTTTCTCCTTCGCCGTCCAGGGTGGGCGATGGTAAAACGCATGGCATTAGCCATGAGCATTCTTTTCCTTTTCACGATACCTTGGGGGCTCTATTTACAAGCTTGGGCACGTGGACGGTTTGCCTTTGATGTATACCGTTTCTCTGGCCACATGGCGCATTACATAGTCTACATTACGGGCTGGATCTTGCCCTGGCCATTGGTACTGTGCTTTGCTTATTGGTACTTGCGGGGTAAAAATGGCTTGCGTCTGACGGAAAGTGAGCTCTCCATTGTAAATTTGTACATTCTGGTGATTTTGATTACGCTCCTCTTCTTATCCGCAACCTTTATTTGGATGTATTTCAGTTATATTGTGCAATTGGTCCCACTGCTGACCGTGATTTTGGCGTTGACTGTGCGGAAAATTTGGGATCGCTCTCGTACGCTGGGCAATGTGTTGATAGTCTTACTGGTAGGGACCAATATACTGCATGTTTTTCCCTATTTCCTACCGCTGGCTAGGGAGTTTCAATGGGCTTCTCTTGCTCCACGTCGTTATCTAGCCGAGACCGATGCTTTGATTGAGACGGCTAGCCGTGTGCGCTTTGATCTAGCGAACTATATCTATGAGCTGACTCATGATTATGATGGGCCTGATGAAGGCATTGTGTTGTTTCTGCGCGAACACGCTTCGCCGGGAGATATTGTCTTGACCAGCTATGGCGAGTTGCCTATAGTGTTCTATACTGGGTTAGATATTGCGGGTGGATTATCCGCCTATCGCCTTGAGCAAGTGGGGCATCCAGAGTGGGTGATTGATCGAAGGGAGGGTTTCTATCGGGAGGCTATCGCGCAGATTATTGCCAGTGGAAACTATGAGGCGATCGAGATACCTTATCCAGACATCTTGTGGGGCAACCGGCCCGTACCGGAGTACCACAAGTTTGCCACTGTGCGTGGTGTCCCGAATGTGGTGATTTACCGTCGCTTAGATTAGGAAATATCCGCTGCTTGTTGGCTCAGGGAATATGGTCGGGGCATATAGTAGGATGTTAATGCATCTGATGTTCATAGGAGTTTGCTGTGGGAGATATGTTGTCTAGGATGAGGCATTCGCTGAGCAATTGGGAGTTATGGATGCTGCTGGCGATCATTAGCGCTTCGTTAGTGCTCAGGTTTGCTCTGATACGCGTGGATCGCATTGTGCGCTGGGATGAGCCGGATTACCTCATACTTGGCCGGAACCTATTCACTGGGCAAGGTTATACCGTGAGCGGCCGGCCCGAGTTGCATTATGCGCCTTTGTTCCCCATCGTCACGGGCATGCTGTACCCGCTGACAAAGGATATGAAGCTGAACAGTGATATCTGTTTCATCATTTTTGGTACGCTAACACTTTTGCCGTTCTACGGGCTTGCGAAGCGACTTTTTGGCTTACGCATCGGCTTGATGAGTGTGGTTTTCTTGTGCTTTTTCCCAGCGTTAACGGCGGCGGTGCTCTTCTGGGGCACTATGTTGGAGCCGCTTTATGTCTTCCTTCTTTATGCGGCGCTTTTTGCGGTTTGGGTCGCGTGGGAGACACAAAAATTAAGCGCTTATCTGGCAGCAGGGGCATTATTTGGGCTGGCTTATCTGACCAAGCCAGAAGCAGTGGCCTATGTAGGGCTGATGTTTTTTCTGCTCTTTCTAGCCAGTTTGAGGCGTTCACCGTTTACTTGGCACGCTAGCCTTCGCCTAGCGGCTGGCATAGTCGCTTTTGTCCTGGTTATTTCGCCGTATATTGTTTTCCTGTACCGCCATACAGGCCGTGTTATGGTCAGTGGCAAATTAGGCGTTACCTATGTGGCAGGGCAGGGTGCAGTAGATCATGACCCGGTCCTCTACGATCAGGCATTGTCTCGCTTGGATAAATCTGGCGAGGAGATCATTTGGTTTTCGGCAGATCGTTTCCAATACAGTGTGTGGGATTCTATTCAGGCTGACCCACGGGGTTTTGTACGCAGGGTATGGCGAAACGTGAATACCTTGGAGGAGGTTTTATTCACCAGGCAGGTTTTCCCCTTTTATTTCCTCATTATCCTTAGTGCAGGCTGGTTTGGCCAGGCATGGAATAAGGAGAGGGTGGTAAAGGAGGCGTTCCTTTTTGCTATTATATTGCCTGTATTCATCTTCTTGCCTTTCCATATCGAGTTGCGCTACTTTGCGCCGATGTTGCCAATCCTTTTGTTATGGCTGGCAAAAGGGATTACCGCATTGGCGGATTGGCTCCAAAAAACCTGGATGAACCTGCGTCCCAGCACTGCACCGCTATCCAGGATAGGTGTGGGGTTTTCTGTATTAGCCTGTGCGCTGGTAGTGCTCTATTTTCTCGTTCTGCAGCCTCTGGTTGTGCGCGATGGATTGGCGGGGATGAATCCCAGCCGTCGCGAAGCCGGGCTTTGGCTGAAGGTCAACGCTCCACCCGACGCGCTGATCATGTCTCGCGATACCGAGGTGCCTTTCTATGCCGAACGGCGTTGGGCGGCCACGCCGCATGAGGACTATTCGCACTTTATTGCTTATGTGCGCAAGCGAGGTGCGAATTACCTAGTTGTTGACGAGCGGGAGGTTACCGTTATCCGTCCGCAACTTCGCCTCTTGTTGAATGAGGATGCACCGCCCTCTGGCTTAAGGCATGTATATACTGCCCATGACCCAAGGGGCAACACGATTGTCTATGAGGTGCTTTATTGACTGTGACAAGGAGTTCAGCCAATTCCTATAGGGTGAACCTCATCAATCCGCCGAGTGCTCCAGGCACGTTAGCTAACCGCGAAGGGGCAGCGGGCATGGGGGTTGTCTATCCGTCATCAGAGTCCTTCTTTTATCCGCCGCAGACATTGGCTACTGTGGTGGCTGCTCTGCAGGATGCGGGTTATAAAGTGCGGGCTTTTGATGCTGTAGTAGAGGAAGTAACCGCAAATGTCACGCAGGCGGATGCAATTGGTGTATTTGTTGCGTATGCCACCTTGGATAACGACCTTGCCTTTATTCAGGCTCTGCGGAAACAGACTGGGGCTAGGTTGATTGCCTTTGGTCCGGCGCTGCGCTTTGTTGGCGAGGAGGTGCTGCATCGCGCGCCTGTGGACGCAGTCCTAGTGGGCGATGCGGAAGGTTTTTTCGCAGCTGCATTGCAGTATCTAGAAGCCAGAGTGGAATCACGTCCTTTGATCCTCACACCAGAGAGCGTAGGGGCATCAGGCTTTGATGCACAGGGCTTTGTGCAGGATCTAGATGCACTGCCCCTCCCGGCGTGGGACATGCTGCCCCACAAGAAATACAGGGTTTTAACCATCTTGAGCAGCCGAGGTTGCCCAGACCGTTGTGCATATTGTCCTTATGCCGCGGCCCAGGGGCATCATTTTCGTGCCCGTTCAGTAGAGAATGTCTTATCAGAACTGGATTGGCTAAGCCATCGGTTTCGTCCCGCCCGGCTGGTCTTTCGCGATCCGGTCTTTGCCTACGACCGTGAGAGGGTAATTGCTCTCTGTGAAGGGATGTTGAAACGCAAACTGCGTCTGAACTGGGAGTGCGAATCAAGGCCCGAACATTTTGATGCCGAGTTGCTCCGGCTCATGCGGCGCGCTGGCTGCCAGTGGGTCAAGATTGGGCTGGAGACAACCGATGGGCAATTGCTGCAAAAGGTGCGCAGGGTGGGTTCGCCTGGAGAGGCGGTAGCGTATCTTGATCATGTCGCCGAAGTAGTCAAGACATGTAGGGAGATTGGACTGCCATGCCGCTTGTTCGTCATGGCTGGCTTACCAGGTCAAGATCTCGCCATGGCTCAACAAACGAGCACTTTTGTCAAGAGACTCAAGCCAGCAGCGTTGAATGTGAAGGCGTTCGAGAGGTACCCTGGCATTGAGTTAGATATTGAAGCGGAGGGGGATTGCGAGGCACAGGTGGCAATCTTATGTAGGGCCCAAGAAGCACTCAGGAGTTATCCGCCTGCCCCCACCCTACTTTCGCGCGGCAAGCATTGGCTAAGACGCGTTTGGCATGGAGAATAAGGTGAGTAGTGATGCATCGGATGGCATAGAGAGAATTACATGCGTGCATTTGTGACTGGTGCAACGGGTTTTGTAGGTTCGGCTGTGGTGCGCAGCCTGCTACGTAGAGGTGTTGCAGTGAAGGCGCTGGCTCGGCGAAGCAGCGACCTGCGCAACATTGCTGGCCTTGATGTGGAAGTATTCTATGGTGATTTATGCGATGAGGAGGGGCTAGCACGTGCTTTGCGGGGCTGTGATGTTTTGTACCATGTCGCTGCTTACTATAGCACAGATGAAGCAGATGCTCCCATGATGTATGAGGTCAATGTACGCGGCACCAAGACGGTCATGCGCGCGGCGTTGAAAGCGGGTGTGCCGCGGGCTGTCCATACCAGTACCATTGGCACCATCGGCCAACCCATGGATGGCAGTTTGGCGACGGAGGAAACGCCTTTCAATTTATGGGATACCAGCAGCCATTATGTGAAATCGAAATACCTTGGGGAGATCGCAGCGCTGGCAATGAACAAACAAGGCCTGTCAGTCGTCGTCGTGAATCCATGCGCTCCAGTGGGGCCACGTGACATCAAGCCAAGCAGCACTGGGCAACGTATTGTGGACTATCTCAATGGCAGGCTTCCCTCCTTTGTGCCTGGTGGGATCAATTTCATTTCCGTGCGCGATGTTGCGGAGGGCGAGGTATTGGCAGCAGAGAGAGGTCGTGCAGGGGAGAGGTACATCCTGGGACATAGGGAAGGCAATTTGTCCTTGTCGGACTTTTTGGCCCTTATGGAAGAAGTGTCTGGAGTAAAGGCTCCCCGTATGCCCAGATCTTGGCCATCGCTTTGGCCTGTACGACGAGGCAAGCCAGCCGCAGAGGCGTCGAATTTCCGGCCCAAAGCGCTGACTTGTGATCCTTCGAAGGCTATTCGTGAGCTGGAGTTGCCACAGACGCCGCTAGCACTAGCCTTTGCGGAAGCAGTGGCTTGGTTCCGAGATAACGGGTATGTCCGTATGTGAAGGGGAGTAAGGAATGCAGAGACTTGCTAGGTGGGTGCGGCACATGCGAAAACTGCTCCTGGGCCTTTTGATGCACTTGTCGGCAGTCCCCGTGATGGGGTGGTTTACCGTGCGGTTAGCGGAAATGATAGTCGGGCCGTACAAAGATCGGCGGGTTCTGGCGCTGGTAACGCCTCGGCCCTATATTTCGTCTCACGCTCAGATCAAATGCCCCAGTCTACGGCTTGGGCGGAACTGTTTTATTGACGAACGAGTAACTATTTATGCCCATCATGACGGCGGCGAGGTGCGCTTGGGCGATCGCGTGCATGTATACCGGGATACGATCATCGAAGTTGGAGCAGGAGGCAGTGTCATTATTGGCGATAATACGCACATTCAGGCAGCCTGCAATATCAAGGGTTTCCTGGGTAGCGTTGTTATTGGCCGCAATGTGCAGATTGCTCCCCATTGCGCTTTCAGCCCCTATGAACACAATTTCGAAGACCGGAATAAGCCAATCAACGAACAGGGCATCCGCAGCGCGGGCGATATTGTGTTGGAAGACGATGTATGGCTTGGCTTGGGGGTGAAAGTACTGGATGGCGTCCATATTGGCAAAGGTGCTGTCATTGGCGCTGGTGCCGTGGTGACCAAGGATATCCCAGCGTATGCGATTGCGGTGGGTGTGCCAGCGCACGTGATCCGCAAACGTGGTGAGGCGTGAAAGATCTGTAATGTCTGCTCATTGTGCTTTTCATAAGTTTTTCATTTTAGATGGATACAATGGACTCCAAAGAAGGTGACATGCTGGAATACGTGCGTTGCAATCTCTGCGGTGCTGATAATACAGAGCCAGTGGCCGAAATCGAGGGCTTTCACATCGTGCGCTGTCGACAATGTGGCCTAATCTACGTCAATCCACGCTACCGTGAGGATTTTCTGCAACAGCTCTATACTGCCGAGTACTATGACCATGATGGCATCCGAAATGGGCAGGCGTTCTTCGGTTATGAGGATTATATCGCCGATGAGGAGAATATCCGAATTACCTTTGCCAAGCGCTTGAGGACCATCGAGCGATTTGTGAACAAAGGCAGATTGTTGGATGTCGGTTGTGCCACTGGTTTTTTCCTTGATCTGGCACGTGCCAAGGGATGGGAGGTGGTCGGTAGTGAGGTCTCCGAATTTGCCGCGCAATATGCTCGTGAAAAGTTTGGTTTAGAGGTGCACCTGGGAGCGCTGAGGCAGTTGCATTTTTCACCAGAGGCATTTGACGCGGTAACGATGTGGGATGTAATCGAGCATGTGGCCGATCCTATGGGTGATTTGCAAGAGGTCTGGCGCATTCTGCGCGAAGGCGGGTTGCTCTCCCTGATCACGCCGGATAGCAACAGTCTCGTGGCTCGCTTGTTGGGTAAGCGGTGGGAAGAATTGCGCCGCGTGCGCGAACACATCTACTTCTTTTCCCGGCGGACAATCACCGAGATGTTGCGCCGAGCGGGTTTCGAGGTGTTGAAGATAGAAAGCGCTGATAAGGTTTTCTATTTGGGTCCAGCGATGGAGCGACTGAAATACTACACTTGGGATGGGGTATTGACGAAGACGGCTACTCACCTGGTCTACAAACTGGGCTTGGACAGGATACGTATCAACATTAATCCGTTCACCAAGATCGCTGTTTATGCGCGTAAGCGGCCCGAGGCCTCGCTTTAAAAGCAACCCTTCTTTGACGAATCATTGCCCACACAGTACAATGGAATGTATGTCATACGTCTATTCAGTAGAGTAGTACCACATTTGTCAGGAGAGGCTCAATGACCAAGCCGTCTGTCCTTGTTATCATTGCCCTCGTTTTCACCGTGGGGCTGTGGCTGATAGTATCCTTCGCTGTGGCGAACCAAGCGGCAGCAGCAGTTGTCTTGCCTGTTCAGGCACAGCAAGGAGTATATACAGTAACCTTTCAATCTGGCGTGTCTCCTGCCGGATACAGTGGCGCGGAGGATGCCTTTATTAACTATTTTTCTGCAAATGAAAATCAAGGTTCTAACGGTGAACTGTGGATTAGGAGCGATGGATGGCAACGCGCGCTGCTCAGGTTCGACTTGCAACAGCATATTCCAGGAGGCGTGCGCGTACTCTCGGCGACGCTAACCCTTCATGTCAACAGTAGGACGGCCTCAAATCGTGCGCGTTTGCTATGCTACCAGGTATTGCAGCCTTGGATAGAGTCTCAAGTGACATGGAACAATGCTTCACAAGGAGTACCCTGGACTGGAGGGGGTGGATGCGACGGGAACTCACGTTCTGATGTCCCCTCTTGCCAAACTGAAGTGAACATCCCCTCTGGAAACATCGTGCTGGATCTGACCAGCTTGGTACAAGCGTGGGTTAATAACCCAGCAGAAAATTACGGATTTCTGCTGAAAGGGGGGACCCTCGAGGGGAATGTGACTTATAAATTCACCAGCGCCGACGGTACCCGTGACTATCGGCCCAAGCTGGTAGTGATGTACGAGGGTACACCGCCGCTAGCCACGCCAACACCTACACGGACGCCGACCAAAACGCCTACACCTTTCCCCCCAACGGTTATCACCTCAACCTTGGCTGATTGGCAATTTGATGCATGCCTGAAGGTTAGCCCGGAGCAGCCCGTATCCAATGAAGAGAGGATGGTGCTCATTTGGCAGGGGACTCCTTGGACGGCTGAACTGCGAATCACCTTTTGTAACAGCGAGAGTCCTCAGCCGGTCTATCTCAATGGCCAGATGATCGGAACAGCGCCAATCACCCCGACTGAAAACTGCGAATGCAACGAAGAACAGCGCCGTGGCTATCAAGCAAGGTTTGAAATAGACCCCCACTTGATTAATCCTGGGCCAAGTTATATCAATGTGATTACGATTACCAACGAGGCAAACTCCTGGGACCGCATCAAAGCCTATGGAGCCTGCATTGTTCTTAGCGGAGATATCACAGGCGCGACGCGCTCTTATTTCGATTTCTCCTACGATTTTGATGGGACGCCCATAAAGGGGGCGGTGCAAATCCCAATTGGCTATAATCCAAATGTAGCCACCCCTTTGCTTATCTCGGTGCCTGGCACTGGAGAGGACAAAGACCATGGTCTCATTAGATATGCAGTACGGGCGAATGAGATGGGCTGGTTGTTGGCTTCTCTGGATATGCGCAAGGGGTGGAGCAGTCCTTCCGCCTCACGAGCCAGGACGCCTTCTCTGGCTGTGCAGCAGGATATCATTAAACTCTTGCAGTATGTGCAGGCTAATTACAATGTGGACCGGACGCGAGTCTATATCGCGGGCTTTTCAACCGGTGGAGGCATTGCTGCCACTGTAGCGGCGAAGTATCCGGATGTTTTCGCAGGGGTTATTGATTACGCTGGTGTGACAAACTATGCCGAGTGGTATCAGGAACGGGGAGACCTGGCTGATGTATTGAATCGCGAATTCAATGGTACTCCCGATGGGAATTTTGAGTATGTGCGTAGATCCAGCCGTTTGTTAGCACGCAATTTGCAGTATGTGGCGATGCGTATTGTGCATGGCACGGCGGATGATCGGGTGCGCTTTAGCCAGTCGTCCCGGATGTACAACGAAGCGATGCCCTTATTCTATGACCCGGCGCTCACCTTCAAGGAATTTTATCCGCATTTAGATGGGCATACTCCTGAACTCCCTGGAGTAAGCGAAACAGACCTGCGATTCCTGTCCCATCATCCCCTAGTGGAGAATCCACGTGAACTGAAAATCATTACCGATGAAGGCAAAAGTTACTACTGGCTTCGGGTGGATAAGATGAACACCTCATCCACCGCATGGCGTGGTTGGGTGGAGATCGAAGCCAGATATGATCTCGAGAGCAGCACCATTTGGCTGAATGCGAAGGAAGGGGATTTTGCGGAAGGCAAGCCACTTACGGTCACGCTCGATTTGCCAAAGATGGGCTTGGATGTTGCTATCCCATATGATATCGAAGAATACGATGACCAGACCGGAGATTTCTCTTTCCGCTCGGCAGTTGTGCCTACTGCGGGCAAGCTCATCCTGACGGTGCCACGGAACGCGTTGGGATACGTAGCCCGACGGTACGTGATCTCTCCGGCAATTGGCCGAGAGTTGAAAGTCTTGCGCTTGCAACAGGGAACAGAGGGCTATACAGGAACGAAGGATACTTACATCACCGCGTGGGCGGGCGAAGGTCCTGAGGAGCCCCATGGTGCATCAACTAGATTGCTTCTGGGTTATGATGGACGGCGCAAAGCGTTGCTAAAGTTCGATTTAAGCGCTATTCCTGCTGGCATAGAGGTAAAAGCAGCCAAGTTAACTGTGAACCTATTGGAGAGCAGGAGTTCCAATATCAGTATCAGTGCGTATGAAGCGCTCCGTCCTTGGCAGGACAGCGAGGCAACCTGGCAGTGGGCGACTCGGAGTGAACGCTGGGGCAGCCCAGGAGCAGAGGCCTCTAGCGATCGCGCGTCCACTCCAGTGTATAGGGTGGAAAATGTAAGGGCAGCGGGTGCTTACATCTTCAATCTGAAACCTCTAGTGGAACGCTGGCTTGCCTCGCCTACTAGCAACCAAGGAGTAATCCTGATCGGTGGTGGGGCTTATACGGCGGACAGTTATCCCTTGGCTTCAGCGGAATACAGCGATGTCAGCAAGCGCCCTCTGCTGGAAATATGGTATATGGAGCCATTACCTACACCGATTGCTACCTCGAGTCCAACTAAGACGTCCACTCCCACCCCCACCATGACGCCTACGCCAACTATGCCAGGTTCTACTCCTACGGCGGTAGCAACGGCTAGCCCCACATTTTCTCCTACGCCTACGCGGACGCCAACCCAGTTTTTGGTCCCTACCGTCCTGACCTCGACTGCGTCAGGGTGCATGGAGATAACCCCTGATCCAGTTGGGCGTACTGTGCAGAAGGCTGAATCGCGGATGTTACTCATTTGGGAAGGGACGATTACGTCAGCTCGCCTTATCCTTTCATCTTGCGGTGTCAAACAGGGCGTGCATCACACGGTTTACCTGAACGGGCAGCCAGTAGTTCAAGTCGCTGATGACGTGTTCAATACCTGCATCTGTTATAGCAGCGGGCAAACAGTAACCTATCCTCTAAGCAACCCGAATGTCGTATTGAGTGGATGGAATTATATCAGTATCACCAATAATGCGGATGTAACAGATGGCTGGCTGGCTCACAGTGCAAAGTTGGTTGTTGAGGGCAATTTGGTTGGAACCACCATTCGCGAATTTACCTTTACTAGCACATACGATAAAACCACGCGCCGTGCTGTTTATCAGTTGCCCATTGTCCGCAATCCGAGCCGTCCTATGCCCTTATTGGTCTCTGTAGGTGGTATTGGAGAAGGGAAGTGGGGGGCGCTTTATCGTTATGCCGAGCGCGCGAATGCCAGAGAATGGTTACTGCTGGCGCCGGATATCCGTTCCGCGACAGCGAGTGAAGGAGGTCGCACCGCCTCGCTTCAGGTGCAACATGATATCCTAGATGCTATTGACCACTTGCTGGCTGATCCTGGCTTAAATATAGACCGGACGCGAATCTATTTGAGTGGCTTCTCCGTAGGTGGAGGCATCGTGGCTACTGTGGCGGCAAAGTATCCCCATAGGTTCGCAGCAGTTGTGGATTGGGCTGGCCCGACCGACCTCAAGGAATGGGCACAGCAGCGACCGTCGGTGGAGCCTTCGCTGATCAGCGATATAGGTTGTCCCTTTGCTGGACCCGGCATGTGTCCGCTGGAGTGGACACGGCGTTCTGCCCGCTCTATGGCGCAGAATTTGAAATATGTGGCTATGGCTGTCGTTCACGGCCGAAATGATACGCGGGTGCCGTTTGCACAGTCATGGGACTTTTATCAACACATGCGGAGCTTTTTCGTGCCAGAGGACTATAGCAAGATGTTTATCTGGCATGATGGTGACCATGTAGACTGGTTGCCGGAGTTTGATGACCTAGGTTTTATGGCGAATTTCACCTTAAATGCCAACCCCACGGATATTATGATCCGGGCTGACGAAAGCAAGGATTATTATTGGGTGCGCATTTTGCAAAAGGATTGGAACGGCAATTGGGCGGATGGCTTTAGCAGTGTAGTGGCCAGTTATGATATGGCTACGCGTGTGATTTCGGCGACCATTATGGATGGGCGTGCTTTCCGAGAGGGCAATCTGCCTTTAGACGTCAGTTTTGACTTGCGAGCAATAGGTTTTGACCCGTATGCTACTTATACAGTGGAGGATTCCAATGTAGCGACGGGGGACTTTGCATTGCGCACCGTCTCGCCAGTGAATGGCTACCTGACTGTCTCCTTACCGCGCGATCGTTTGGGTAAGGCGCACCATCAATACTTGATTTATCCCTCTATTGCGCCTGAGCTATTCAGTAGGACGTTGCAACAGGGGGTTGCTGGTTACTCAGGTGCAATGGATACGTATATTGACCGCTACAACCCCACCACTAACTATGCGACTAGTACAGAGTTAAAAGTCAACAATGGAGGGAGTTTGCTGAGTCTATTGAAGTTTGATCTCAGCAGCATTCCTCGTGATGCGCTGATTAAGCAGGCGTTTTTGACCCTTTATCTTGGGAATACGCCATCTAGTGCGCTTGAGGTGAGCCTCTATTCCCTGCTGACACATTGGGTGGATAGGGAAGCTACCTGGCAGCAAGCCGCCCAGGGTGTGCCCTGGACGGCACAGGGACAAGGTGCGGAAGGCAGTGGCTACTATTCTCCAACGCCGATTGCTGTAGTCACGAACGTGCGTGAGAGCGGTGTTTACACTTTCAATGTGAAATCAGCGCTCCAAAATTGGCTGACAGGGGTATTGCCGAACGAGGGCTTTTTGATCTCAGGGCCGCGAGGGGGCGGTTCTGGCGCAGAGCATTATCGTTTTGCCTCATCAGAAGCCTCAGATGCAAATCGCAGGCCCAAGTTGCAGGTGCTTTATATGCTGCCCACGCCGACACCGACACCGACATACACACCGACGGCTACACCGACATCTACACCAACACCAACCAATACACCTACCCCTACACCAACTAACACTTCTACTCCGACGCCCACATCCACGCTGACGGCTACTCCTACACCGACCAATACGCCTACGCCGACGGCTACTCCTAGTGCCACGGCAACCCCTTCGTGTACGCTTCGGGGAACTGTCACCTTGCAACGACCTGACAAACCAGCTCCGGATCCAAGCTGGGTAGTCCAGTTGACCGTGACCGTTGGAACTAGTCAGTATGTGACCTTTACCGATGAGAGGGGAAATTTCACACTCTCTGGTTTGACGCCGGGGGTTTATGACATACGAGTGAAGGGTAGCCACACTCTTTCCAATCTGAGAAGCAATGTAATGTTGAATGCTGGCTTGACTGAGGTGGATTTTGGTATGCTCAGGGAAGGCGATGCGAATAACGACAACTGTGTTTCTATTGTTGATTTTTCCATTTTAGCCAACGCTTTCTTCCCTCGCTTCGACCCCCGAGCTGATTTCAATCAAGATGGGTTGGTGAATATAGTTGATTTCAATTTATTAAGAGAAAATTTTGGCTTGTGCGGGCAGTAACGCCTTGCTAGAACTATGGGCTTATCCTGTATCATTGGGCGATGACCGTGATTCGTATTGGAAGAGGATGATGTGAAGGTTTGTCTGGTTTATTCGGACGTTGGCGGGGTGGCGCACTATGGCGCCCGCAAATATTACCATGGCTTGGGTTACCTTTCCAGCGTGTTGAAGCAGGCAGGTCATGAAACTGCTTTGATTTACCTTTGGGCTGAGCCGAACAGAGAAGAATTTCTACAACAGGTTAGGGAAATAGATCCAGCACTCGTGGCTTTTTCGGCTACTACGCACCAGTTCCCTTATGTAGAGAGATGCGCTCGCTGGATCAAAGAATCCCTGCCTGGGATATTGTGCATTGTTGGGGGCCCTCATCCCACACTTGTACCAGAGGATGTTCTTGCGAACCCCGATTTTGATTTGGTTTGTGTGGGTGAGGGCGAGTATCCGCTGCTGGACCTGGTCACGACGTTGCACAAGGGGCAAGATATTGCCCACATCCCCAACCTTTGGTTGCGTAAAGATGGAACCCTGATTAAGAACCCCTTGCGCCCATTGCTCCAAAACCTGGATGAACTGCCTTTTGCCGATCGCGATCTGTTCGATTTTGAGCAGATTTTGGCGCATAATGACGGTTGGGTGGATATGATGGCCGGACGGGGTTGTCCATACGGGTGCTCGTATTGTTGTAACCCCAGCCTGAGAGAGAAGTTCAAAGGATTGGGGAAGTATGTACGGTTCCGTAGTGTGGATAATGTGCTTTCTGAGATACGTTTTCTGGCCGGTCGCTACAGGATCAAGACATTGAATTTCCAGGATGATGTCTTTACCCTCAACAAGGACTGGACATTAGAATTTTGCCAGAAGTATGAAAAGGAGTTTGCATTTCCATTCTGGATTAACACGCGCGTCGAGCGTATCAATGATGAAGAAATAGTGGCTGCTTTGGCTCATGCGGGATGTCGCGGAGTGCGCATTGGCATTGAATCGGGGAATGAAAAACTGCGTGCTGAAATACTCAAGCGACGCATGTCCAATGATGAAATTCGGCGTGCTTTTGCTCTAGCTCACCGGTATGGTCTGGATGTGTACACATGCAATATGCTTGGCATACCGGGAGAGACGGCAGAGATGATCCAAGAGACCATTGACCTGAACCGTGAGTTGCAGCCTGCGGACCTGCAGTTCTCTGTTTTTTATCCTTATCCCATGACCGAGCTGTATGACTTGTCAGTCCGTGAGGGTTATCTCATAGAGGGTGCGTTTTTGCCCAGTTACTATGAACGAAGGAGCATCCTCCGTTTGCCAACGTTGACTCCAGAGGAGTTAGAGCGAGGATATGATCAGTTTCAATTGCTTAAAGACGAATTGCGCATGAAGCGGGAAAACCCGCGGAAATATCGCATCTACCAGGTGTTGCGCGTTTTGTTTTTGGGTGATGCAGCAAGAGCTCGTGCGGCATTGCGCCTGCTCGGACGCATAAAAAGAGGGATTGTCCGCTTGGGGCGGAAACATCAGTTCGAGCAGAGCGAACGACAAACAATGCAGGTGAAGGAATGAATCTAGGCGAGTTTTATGATGCGTATTGGCGCAAGGCAGATGACACCTTTGATATGGAACGCCTGAATTTGATCGCTAGCCGTGTGTTTCCTGGCGAGAATGTTTTGGAAGTGGATTGTGGCCCTGGCGTATTAGCCAAATTGATGCAACAACGCGGGGCTAAGGTTACGGGGACAGACCTTTCTATGGTGGCCGTTGAGCGGGCTCGAGCGAAGGGCATAGAGGCTTACCAGGTGGACATAGATACGGAGCCATTGCCGTTTGCTGATGCTACTTTTGACACTGTAGTATCGAATTCGATGATTGAGCATCGCTTTTTCCCTGAGCGCTCCTTCGATGAATGTGTGCGTGTGCTGAAGCCTGGGGGTAAGTTCATCGTTTGTTTGCCCAATATCGCCCATTGGATATGTCGCTGGTGGCTCATTACAGGTCACTTCCCTTATGTGGAGGATTCACCGACGGATATGCTGCACTTGCGCTTTTTTACCGTTTCCGAGGTGAAAAAGATATGCCGCCAGCGCGGCTTGCGCGTTCTGGAAGTAGATGGCAGTCCCAGTTTATGGGCAAAGGAATTCTATCCCCCGCTAGTGAGATCGCGTTACGTACGATGGGTGTATCCCTGGTTGGCACATCGCTGGCCATCCCTGTTTGCTCGGGATTTTGTCGTCGTGTGCCGAAGGGAGGGGGTCTCCCATGTCGCTTAGGCGGCAGGCTACTGCTGGCGTCTTCTGGGTTAGCATCTCTACTGTAGCCAATAACTTTTTCGTTATGCTCACACGCTACATCCTAGCAAGGATGTTGCTCCCGGCAGAGTTTGGGCTAGTCTCTATGGCTTATATCGCGATTGATTTCTTGCAAATGTTTCGCGAGATGGGATTTGCTTCTGCATTGATCTATCGCAAGGGAGATATACGCAAAGCAGCGGATACCATGTTTATTTCCGTGCTGTGCATTGCTACTTTTCTGTTCCTCCTAGCGTTTCTTGCGGCACCTTATGTAGCTATTTTCTTTCGCTCGCCTGCACTCAAGCCCGTGTTGCGTGCTCTTTCGGTGAACATTCTCATCTCCGCCTTGGGCGAGGTGCAATTTTCATTACTGGCCAAGACTCTCTCCTTTCGCGAGAAATTGCTTCCCGATTTGGTTCCGACCGTGGCTTATGGGGTGGTTTCCATTACCTTGGCTCTGATGGGCTTTGGTGTATGGAGCCTAGTTATTGCCAGGATCATAGACTCAATATTGACCACTGCCCTGGCTTGGCTGGTAGTCCCCTGGTGGCGACCAAGCTTGCGCTTTGACCGGCAAGAAGCCAAAGCGCTTTTCGACTATGGCAAACACGTAGTAGGTAGCAGCGTATTGATTTACTTTATCACGAACTTGGATAACACATTCATCGGACGGGTGCTGGGAGAAGAACAGCTTGGCTATTATGGCTTTGCCTATAATCAGGCGAACCTACCTGCCACGCAGATATCCCGCATTATCGGTCAAGTGCTCTTCCCGGCTTATTCCAAGATCCAAGGGGATATCGCTGCTTTGCGGGCTGCATTTTTCAAAACATTGCATTATGTATCTTTGTTGTCAATCCCCGTGTCGGTTGCCATTATGACTTTTGCAGCCCCCTTTATCCAGACTCTTTATGGAAGAAGGTGGGCTCCATCAATCGTGCCATTACAGATATTGGGGCTTTATGGCTTGCTGCGCGCGATCGCAGTCAATATGGGCAGTGTTTTCAAAGCAGGAGGAAAGCCCAACTGGCTAACCTACATTGCCCTATGGCGTCTTGCCATGATGGGCATCTTCTTGTACCCAGCGACTAGGTATTACGGTATCGTTGGAGTCAGCATTCTTTCTGCTGTGGTCTCTATCGCTGACTTTATTATTTCCGCTGCTTTGACGAATAGGCTTATTTATGGTAGACTTGTTGATTACGTAAGGGCGCTGTGGCTACCGACAGTGCTTTCCGTATTCTCGGCATTAGTGGCCACGTGGTCGTATGCGCACATGGCTGGAAGACATGACTTTATCGCTTTGGTGGCAGCGGGCGCATTGATGGTTATTCTGTATGGGTTGTCTGTTCTTATCTTAGATAAAGAAGTGCGCCGCTTCATTGTAAACACATTGGTTGATGTAGAGCAAGCAAGGAAAAGATTGACCGGCAATGCCGCGTAAATGTCTAGCCAGCCTATAGGATGTATAAAAAGTGATCCCTAATTGCCACGTGGTTCAGGTTTCTAAAGTTCGCATGAACCCTTACGTAAGGCTTTTGCAAGAAGCCTTGCAAGGGGTAGGGGTTTCTTGCTCCTTGGTGGATGGGCTTTCTCCGCGCTTGGTGCGTTCCTGGCAAGGGACGGCGGATATTTTGCATCTGCATTGGCCAGAGTTACTATACGCATCACCGAGTTTCGTCCGCAGCATCCGTTTATTGGCTGCTGTTTTGGCTGGACTGGTCCTAGCCAAGCGCAATGGGAGCAAAATCGTCTATACTGTGCACAATCTGAATCCCCACGAACAGCGTTTTCCCTCCCTTCACCGCATGGTAAATGCGATTCTTTTT
>Ga0315298_1005913_pt1 | contig 17003 bp, 11 predicted proteins | sample WHS_1_MG_FD_203077 | JGI IMG/M metagenome (GOLD analysis project Ga0315298, IMG submission 203077) | Extremophilic microbial mat communities from Washburn Hot Springs, YNP, Wyoming, USA - WHS_1_MG | ecosystem: Environmental > Aquatic > Thermal springs > Hot (42-90C) | place: USA: Wyoming...
GTCGTAGTCGAAGGGCTCGTTCACCAGGTGGTACATCGGCTCTCCCGCCTTCCGCAGGTAGTAGGTCTTCAGCGGCGTGCGGGGGAAATCGGTTAGCTTGCGGGGCACCGCCGTGCCGTCCACCCACTCGAAGACCGGCACCTCCCAGGGATTGAAGGTGTCGCTCAACCCGCGCTCCTTGGCGATGCGGAACAGGTGCACGTTGCCCGGTTCGTGCCCGCCGAGGTACATGCCGATCATGTCCACGCGGAATTTGTCTTTGCCGAACATCACCAGGTTGGTGAGGTAATCCTGGCCAATACCGAAGCCGTTTCCATCGCGCCCATAGATGCCCTCGATCACGGCCAGCCCGGTCCGCAGCGTGCTCATGTGATCGAGGGTCTTGTGCGCCCAGATCTCCTGGTGCATGGGGCTGAGCGGGTCGCGGCTGTCGTAGCGCGAATACCCCATCTTCACGTGCCGTTCGAAAAACGCCTTCACCCGGCGTTCCACGTCGGGGTGAATGTCGGGTTTCATCCACTCCGGGACGCCGGTCACCATCGACCAGCCGGGACAGAAACGCACATACGGATTCACCACCAAGCCCTGCTCGTTTTTGACGGTCAGCGACATACACATGCCGTGCGCCTTCCACTTGGCGATGTTGAGCAGCCAGGTGTCGGGCTCGTTAACCGGCGTGTAGTGGGGAATGCGGGTGTAGACCACCGCATCGGGCACCTTGGTCCAGACCATTTCGTAGCCGTCGCGGAAATTGCGGGCGCGGCGCGAGGGCTCGTTCATCTCGATGCCGAGCCGCTCGTTGATGTCTACGAAGCCCCGGATGTTCCACTGGTGGAAGTTGTTGGCCTCGATGAACCAGAACTTCTTGAGACCCAATTCCTGAAGCGCCCGCACCATGCCCTCGTAAAACTGGGGGTCTGTGCCGGTTCCCCAGTTCTCGACGTCGGGCCGGCGGCGGTCGCGCACGCTGCACTGGTTCGGCTTGAGCACAATGCGGTGCGTGACCGGAACGCCCGGCCTGTCCATGGGCACGAAGATCTCGCGGCCGAGCGCGAGCCCTTCTTTGAGTTTGGCAGCCTCGTCCATCTTGTGGGGCACATGGGTGCGCCGGATGAAGACGGCCTTCGGGTTGGCTTCAATCAGCGGGTGCAGGCCGAAGTACCGCTTGGGGACCCGGGCCATGCCCGCCGCAGCGCCATAGAGAAATTCTCGCCGACTGAGGGACATAACCTGCCTCGCCTCTCAGCCACCAGGATATAATGTTTCAGCGCGCGAATTCCATCCACCCGAAGCGCTCGGGCACATGGAAGTTGGGCTGCGGCGTCATGGTAGGGCTCCACGCCATGTAGGTCCGCGGCTCGTGCTCGGGCGGACCTTCGATGCGGTAGAAGTTCACTCTCCAACGGTCGCCGGCCTTGGGCACGGCGATCTGGTCGATGGGGATCGCCACCGATGCCCACCAGCGCTTCTTCTCCTTCTCGATGGCCGCGAGGACCTTCATGCCGGTGTTCCACTCGACATCCACCTGGATACGGCCGCCCGGATTATGAATGCGCGCGTCGAACCACTCGCCGTTGGGAGCGAATTCGAATTCCCGGTAGTTGCGAAGTTGCCCGGCATCGGGCGCGGCGAAAAATTCGGCGCAATCGCGTTCGTAAATGGGCTGGTCCGTGGCGAGGTTGGGCGGTTCGGCCATGTGCAGGCTCTGGTAACGGCAGTCGAACAGCAGGTAGAGAAAGCGTTCGTTCCACAAGGGCAGCACCGTGGTGGCCTGTTCGGGATGGCGCGCGCCGCCGTTCCAGTCGCGGTCATAGCGCACCGGCGTGGCCGATTTCCAGGCCTGGTGGGACGGCGGCATGGCTTCAGCGCCGCCCCTGACGCGCCGGCAATAGCAGGTGGGCAGCGGCGGATTTGCGCCTCGGGCGGCGCCGAGGGCCGAGCTACCAAGAATCGCATGACGTCGGGAGATGAAAGCGTTTGACATGTCGGGCCTTTCCAGTTGATCTTACTTCGATTCAGTCCGCGGGCACGCGTCCGGCGTGCCACGGAAACGCATAGCTCGGAGAATTGGCGAAGCGCTTCATTCCGAGTTCCAGGCGGATACCCGCGCCGGGCGCCAGTTCCACACCCAGGTACTTGCCGTTCACCGTGGTCTCCCCGCCGGCGTGCTTCACAGTGGTGAACTGATGCTCGCCGAACGCGCCTGCCTGCACCATCAGCTTGCGGCTCTCCACCGTGCTCAGGTTGACCAGTTGCACCACCGCGCGATCGGCTTCGAGTCTTTCCACCAGCGCCGCGACGTCCGGCGGAAGGCCGGGACGGCGCCGCTCCGGGTCGAAGTAACGGACGCGCGCGCGCAGCAGGCCGCCGTTGTAAATGGTCTGGGGCGCACCCAGGGTCACCTGCGCGAGCGCCTTGGTGATCACCGGATTATTTGGATACAGGTCGTCGCCAAAGATGGTGCGCACGTCGCGCTTATCGTTGCGCAGGGCCGCCATCCGCCGGCAAACCTCCTCATAGTCGGCGCGCAGGGCTTTCTCGGGCCAGTCCGGATTGCGCCCGCCGTAGTACATCAGGCTGGGATAGCGGGTCAGAGTAAAGTCCATGCGGTCTCCCCCGGTGGGCACGTTGCTCCAGTCCTCCTTCGACCCCGCGCGCAGGCGCTCGATCCGCTGCCAGTCCCGCGGTTCCATGGATTCGTGCCACAGGTGGGCCACATCCCGCAACGGCATGGGCCGGTAGTTTTCCCAGCCGCTCGGCCCGTAGTTGTGGGGGACCACCATCTGCCCGTCCTTCATCCGGGCCTGGTTGAGAATCACGTCGAGCTGCGAGCGCAGCAGATCCAGGTACTTCGCGTCCCCGCTGACCAGTTGCGCGCATTCCGAGGCCACCGTAAGCGCGCCGTGGATCATGTGCAGCGAGTAGAGCCCGGTCCATCCAAAGTGGCCGCCCCACCACTGGCCGTCCCGGTATTCGCCGATCTTGCCCGTTAATCCGACGTTGTCAGGAACAATGTTATTGTTCTGGCGCACCCGCCCCATCCAGGCTTCGACGTAGTCGAGCACCCAGCGCTTGTATTTCTCCTCGCCCGTGTAAAGATATGCGTTGGTGATCAGACCCGTGGCCGCGAGGTTCACCGCCACGTCGCCGCGCATCACCATGCGGTCGAAGGTGTCAAGCACCTGGTCGCGCCGCTTCGGGTCCTTGTACCAGCCCGGCTCCAGGTTCCGGATGGCGGGATACAGGCTGGCGTGGTTGCCGCGTTCCAGCCGGTAGCGCACGAATCCGAGGCGTCCGTGCTCCCAGGTGAACAGCGGCCCCTGGCTGCTGGTGAAGGGCGCGCGGATGATCTTGTACTGGGGGTCCCAGTTGGGGGCGCCCGGGTCCTCGTTCAGGTAAAATCCGGCGAAGCGCCTGGCGCGGCGGATGTTCTCCGGTATGGCCGGATCGGCCACGCCGAAATCGTAAAAAGCCATCATGCCTTCGCTGATGTGAAACCAGTCGCAGTCCGACCGCCGGGAAAAAAACTCTTTGTAAAGCTGGGGAAGATAACGGAGGTTTTTCGGATAGCCCTCCGGAGGCGCGAAGAGTTCCTCGTGGTGCCGGGTGATCGCGTTCCATTCTTCCAGGGCATCCCGAAACAGCTTCTCATCCGCCCCCATGGCATAAAACAACGGCCAGTTGATGAACATCTCGTAGACGTCGTCCACGGGGCCTTCGCCGTAGAGCGAGCCTCCCGGCCGGGTGAAGCGTTTCAGGTAGACCGGCGCGGCTTCCTCCATCGCCCGGATGAGCTGCCGCTCGAGCGCCGCCCAGGACGGCGGCGCGACCGGAGTCGTGGCCTTGACGGTGGCTATCTCCGTCTGGGCGTGGAGGGCGGCCGCAAAGAGAAGAATCAGTCCGCACCGCATCGTCAGGCTCCCTTCATCCGGGCGAGCAGTTGCTGGCGGTATTGCTCGCTGCCCAGCGAGTTGAGCCGCCCGGCCTCTTCGCGGCTCAGGAACCGGGGGGTCCCCGCCAGGGTGGCCAAGAGCTGAATCGTCGCACCCTCCTCAACCGTGCAGGCCCGCCAGAAGGCCTGCTTCAGGTTCTCGCCCACGGTGATGGCGCCGTGATTGCGCAGGATGATGCAGTTGGAACGGCCGATCACGGCCTCGACCGCAGCAGCCAGTTCCGGCGTGGTCACGGTCACATAGTCGATGTGCGGAATGTCGTAGCCAAGATAGATGACGAAGTCGGCGAACATCGGCTTCAGATCGTGCCCCGAACTGGTCAAGGCGATGGTGTGCTGCGGATGGGTGTGGATGAGGGCGCGGATCTCCGGCCGTTTGCGATAGCAGGCCAGGTGCATCAACACTTCTGAGGAGGGACGCAGCGAGCCGGGCGCGATCGCTCCCGTAGCGACGTCCACGGCCACGTACTGGTCCGGCCTGACCTCTGCCAGCGAGAAGCCCGACGGCGAGATCAGCATGGTGTTTTCGTGCCGCGCGCTGATATTGCCGCCGGCGCCGGTAGCCAGACCTTGTTTCAGAATCAGCGTGGAATACTCCACCAGTTCCGCTCTGGTTGGATCGATACTCATGCTCTCTCCGATTGTTCCTGAATGCTGCGCGCGGCCTCGGGAAGCGCTTCCAGGCATTGCGCCCGCAGGGCTTCGAAATCCTCGCGGCTGAATCCCTCCAGCCGCAGCGTCACCGCCGCTTCGGTCACCGACTGGCGCGCCAGAACGAACCCCTGCCCGGTCTCGAGTCTCAGCCCGTCGAGCGAGGATACCCGGGCCGCCGGGAACAGGCGGCGCAGGCGCGCGGTCAGTTCGGTGTAGGAGATCTCCGCCGCCGGAATCCGCAGATCGGGCGTGGCGAAGATGGGGGGAACGGACTTGCGCAATTCCCCGAGCGGCCCCCACTCGCTTACCATGCGGCTTACCAGGAGCGCGGTGAAGAGCCCGTCGTCGCCGCCTCCCAGTTCGCGGTAGAAGTAGTGCCCGCTGATCTCGCAGCCGAGCGCGCCATTCTCTTCGATCATGCGCCGTTTGATGAAGGAGTGCCCGCTGCGCTCCATCAGGGGCACGGCCCCCATCCCGGCCGCCGCGCGGCGCACCACGTCGGACAGCTTGATGTCGTACACCATTCTGTCGCCGGGCTGGAGCAAACGCCGCGCCAGCAAGACCGCCATCTCGTCGGCTCGGACCACCCGTCCGGTCTCGTCGGCGAAGGCGACCCGGTCGCCGTCCCCGTCCCACGCGATGCCGAGCGCGGCGCCGCTCCGCTTCACCTCCGCGCAAAGCGCGCTCAGGTTTTCCGCTCGCGCCGGGTCCGGGGCGCGGTTCGGAAAGCGGCCGTCGATTTCGCAAAACAACGGGGCTACGTCAAAACCCAGGCTGGAAAAGACTTCGGGGCCGAGCCGGCTCCAGGCGCCGTTTCCCGCGTCCAGGACGACCCGCAGGGCGGGGCCGCCGCGCCACCGCTCTTCCATCCACTGGCGGTAGGCCGGGACCGGATCGACCGGCCGGGATGAGCCTTCGGGACCGCTCCCGGCTTCTTCGGCCAGCCTGCGCAGCCGCTCGAAGTCCTCCGGCAGAGGCGGCAGCGCGCCCAGCATCAACTTCAGTCCGTTATGGTCCGGCGGGTTGTGCGACGCCGTGACAATCAGAACACCGTCCGTCCGGAAGCGCTTGTGCGCGAAGTACGCCACGGGAGTCGGGATCTGGCCCGCATCGAGCACCTCGAGGCCGCCCAGCCCGGCCACCAGGGCGCGTTTCAATTCCGGAGTACTGAGTCTGAAATCACCGGCCACCAGGACGCGCGCGGCCGGCGGGAGCGCCGCCGCCACCGCGCGGCCGATTCTCCGAAACAGCTCCGGAGTCACCTCGGAGGGCGCCGGACCCCGCAGGTCGCATGCTTTCCAGGCGCTCATGCTCCGTACCCCCGCCGCGCGCAGGCTTCCCGGAAGCGCAGGTAAAGCTCGTCGTACTGCCGCGTGATTTGTGGCTCCCACCAGGCGCACACCGAAGTCATCGCCCGGATCGCCTCGCCGGTGTCGCCTTCGAACCACGCCCCCGAGGCGGCCAGCACAGCCGCTCCAAAGGCGGCCGACGGATACCGGGGGAGCGCGATGCGGCGCTTCAACACCGAAGCGCGCAGGGCGGAGAATACCCCGCTACGCGCCGCGCCGCCGGTGGAGTACACCACCTCGCCGGTTCGCACCCCGCACTGCTCCATCAATTCGTATCCCCAGCGCTCGACAAACGCCAGCGATTGCAGGCGTGCCGCATGCCGCTCCCCGGCATCCCCCGCCTCCCCCTCGCAGAAACCCGTGGCCTGAGGATTGAGGAATGGGAAACGTTCGCCGGCGCCGCTCAGAAAGTAACCGAGCACCGGCGAAGGCAGATATCGTTCGGCCAAGGCGTCCTTCTCCGCGTCACCGGCGCCCGCGTCCGCGGTGCGTAACACTCCCGGGCCGGTATTACTGGCAGCGCCCGGAGCCCAGAGGCCGGTCGGGTGCAGGTGACAGTAGATGCCGTACTTGAGAACCGGCCTGGTCTCGCACAGGGCTTTCCAGACCAAGGTGGTGCCCAGCGTGGTGTTGGCATCGCCCGGGCGGCTTGCGCCGGAAGCGATGAGACCAGCCATCCCGTCGGTGGCGCCCGCAAAAACAGGCGTTCCGGCCCGCAGTCCGGTCTCGGCCGCGGCTTCGCGGCTGATGCCGCCCAGACGGACGCCCGGACGCACCACCCGTGGCAACCGTTCCGCGGGTAGCGCGGCGTGGGTCCAGGAGTGTGTCTCGGGCGAGTATCCGAGCTTCAGCACGTTGGAGTGGTCGGCCACCCCGAACTCGCCGGTGAGCTTGCCGGTAAGCCAGTCCGCCGGGTGCAGAATCCAGCGAGTCCGGCGCCACACCTCCGGTTCGCACTCGCGCACCCAGGCGGCTTTCGCCAGGGAGAATGACGCGTTGACCCCCAGGGCTGCGCCCACCGCGGCGCTGCGCCCGTCGTCGTAAAGGATGGCGGGCCGCACAGGGCTGCCGCAGGCATCGGCCAGCACCAGGGTGCCCGAAGTGGAGGTAACGGCCACGCCGGCCACTTCAAAATCGCCAAGGCGGCTCACTTTGCACACTCCGGCCCACCAGTCGCCAGGTTCCTGCTCGTGCGCGGCGCCTTCATGCCGGTCGGAAACCAGACCCGCCTCCGCTTCGGCCACCAGGGTTCCCGCCTCATCCACGGCCACCGCGCGGACTCCGCCTGTTCCCACGTCGATTCCGAGCACAACCATCATCGCAGCCTAGCAGGGTAACACGCATTGACTCCGGCGCGGGCTGAAGGATGGCGCGGCGGATGCCATAATGGCAATGAAGGCTCCATGCAGAGGCCAGACGCGCTACAGAGTGCAGTTTTCAGCCCCGAAACTCCTAAAGGAGCTGGTGTGCCGGCGATTGCGGTGGCGGCGACTTTTACCGCCGAATGGATCGAGGAGACTCTGCGCTTCTGGATGCGCGAGCTTGGGCTGGACCTCCAGATCCGGTTCGCCCCGTACAACCAGGTTTTCCAGCAACTGCTGGACCCGGCCGGCCTGCTGGCCTCCAACCGCGACGGAGTCAATCTGATCCTGGTGCGCCTGGAGGACTGGTCGCGAACCGGAGACCCTCCGGCCCTGGAATCCAACGTCGAGCACTTTCTTGCCAGCCTCCGCGCGGCTGCCGGCTCCTTCCCCGCTCCGCTGATCGTGGGTCTGTGCCCGGACTCCCCGGCTTTCCTGGCATCGCCGGGCAACGCAGCCGTGGCCGAGCGCAGTTCCGCCCGGATCCGGGAGGCGGTGGCGCCGCTGGCCTCGGTGCATCTGATCACGCCCGGCGAATTAAGCCGCCTCTACCCCGTACCCGATTTCTACGATCCGCACGGCAACGAACTGGGCCACGTGCCTTACCGGCCCGTGTTCTTCTCCGCGCTGGGCACCCTGGTGGCGCGCAAGATCCGCGCCTTGCGGACTCCGCCCTACAAGGTCATCGTGCTCGACTGCGATGAGACCCTGTGGTCGGGCATCTGCGGAGAAGATGGCCCGGACGGCGTCCGGATCGGCCCCGAGCGCCGCGCGCTCCAGGAGTTCATGCTCGAGCAGCGCCGCGCCGGCATGCTGCTCTGCCTGTGCAGCAAGAACAACGAAGAGGACGTGCTGGAAACCTTTCGCCTGAACCCCGGCATGCCGCTGCGCCTGGAGCACTTCGCCGCCCGCCGCATTAACTGGGATCCCAAGTCCGCCAACCTGGTTTCGCTGGCCGATGAGCTGGGACTCGGCCTGGACAGCTTCATCCTGGTGGACGACAACCCCAAGGAATGCGCCGAGGTCGGGTCGAATTGCCCGGAGGCGCTGGCATTACTGCTGCCCGGGAACGAGCGTGAAATTCCGCGTTTCCTCGACCATGTGTGGGCCTTCGATCACCTGGAAACCACCGCTGAGGACGCCCACCGCACGGCGCTCTACGGACAACAAGCCGAGCGCCGCCGCTTCGAGCAACAGGCGGCCAGCCTGGGCGAGTTCCTCGCGGCTTTGAACCTGGAAGTCCGCATCGAGCCGTTCGCCCCGGCCCGCCTCGCGCGGGTCGCCCAGTTGACCCAGCGCACCAACCAGATGAATTTTACGGTCATCCGGAGGACGGAGAGCCAGGTGCAGTCCTTACTCAGGTCGGGCGAGGCGGAGATCCTCACCGTCGAGGTGACGGATCGCTTCGGCAGCTACGGCCTGGTGGGGGTCATGATGTTCGGATCCGGCGACGGCGCGCTCAGCCTCGACACGTTCCTGCTAAGCTGCCGCGCCCTCGGGCGGGGCGTCGAGCACCGCATGCTGGCCCATCTTGGCCGCCTGGCCACAGAGCGCGGCCTGCAATATGTCGAGGCGCTGTTCCATCCCACGGCGCGGAACCGCCCGGCACTCGAGTTTCTCCGCAGTATCGGCGCCCAGTTCGAAGCCGAAGCCGGGTCCGAGCTGTTGTTCCGGTTTCCGGCTGCGTACCTGGCCGGCATCGAGTACAAGCCGGGCGAGGCGCGCCCCCCGGCCGCCCCGGCCCGTCCCGCACGCGCGCCCCTGTCTGAAGAACGAAAGCCGGTTGACTACGCCCGCATCGCGCGCGAGTTGAACGACCCCGAACAGATCGCCAGGCGCGTCGCGGCGGAGCGGAGACCCGCCGCCCGGCCCAATGGAGATGGCGCGGCGCCGCGCACGGACCTCGAGCGGCGGCTGGCGGAAATCTGGGCCCGGCTGCTGCATCTGCCCGCGGTGGGGATCCACGACGATTTCTTCGATCTGGGCGGCCACTCGCTGCTTGCCGTGCAGCTTCTCTCCGAGGTACGGCGGCAGTTCCACGTGGATCTTTCCCTCCAGATCGTCTACGGTGGGGCCTTTACCGTCGCGGAGCTGGCCAAAGCCGTGGAGCTTTTCGAGATCGAGCAGGCCGGGTCGGGAGAGTATGCCGGCCTGCTCGCGGAAATCGAGGGTCTCACCGACGAACAGGCGAGTGAGTTGCTGGCGCGCGAACGGGACGAGGGCCTTTGAGCTATGCGCGTCCTGCTGGCGGCCAACGCCTCCTACGCTCCGCCGCGCGGGGGCGCCACCCGTAGCAACCTGGCCTGGCTCGAGCAACTCAGCCGCGCCGGGCACGAGTGCCGCATCGTGGCCGCCTCGCTGGAACGGGACGCCGCTGAGCAGACGCGGTACGGCGATATTCTGATCGAGGCCGTCGCCGAACCCGGCCGCAGGAGCGAGATGCTTGCCCGCCGGATTCGCGAATTCCAGCCCGATTGGGTATTGGTCTCCTCGGAGGACGTTGGACAGGTCTTGCTGCGCCAGGCGATCCAGTGCGCGCCCGGGCGGGTGGTCTACCTGGCGCATACACCGCAGTTTTTTGGATTCGGGCCCCAGAGCTGGAATCCCGACCCGCGCGGCGCGGAGTTGCTGGCGGACGCGGCGGGCGTCGTGGTCATCGGCAACCACATGGCCGCATACGTCGAGCGCTACGCCGGCCTCCGCCCGGCCGTCGTTCACCCCCCGATTTATGGGAGCGGACCCTGGAGGCGTTGCGCAAACTTCGACCGCGGCCTGGTGACGATGATCAACCCCAGCGCGATCAAGGGCGGCCCCATATTTTACGAACTCGCGCGGCGCTTCCCCCAGTACGGCTTCGGCGCCCTGCCCGGGTGGGCCACCTCTGCGGCCGACCGGGCGGAGCTGGCCTCGCTGCCGAATATGGCTGTCCTGCCGGGTTGCCGCGACATCGACGACTTCCTAAGCCAGACTCGCGTCCTGCTGATGCCGTCGCTGTGGTACGAGGGGTTCGGACTGATTGTCGTGGAGGCGATGCTGCGCGGCGTGCCGGTAATCGCCAGCGATTCCGGCGGTCTGGTCGAGGCCACGCTCGGCGCCGGACACGTGGTCCCCGTCCGACCCATCGAACGGTACGAGGCCGAGTTCGATGAGCACGCCATCCCCCGCGCGATTGTTCCCCCGCAGGACACGGAACCGTGGGCCAAAGCGCTCAGCGCGCTGCTCACCGGCCGGGCGGAATACGAGCGCCAATCCGAGGCTTCGCGGGTTGCGGCCGAGCGTTTCGTGGCGGGCCTCCGGCCTGAAGCGCTCGAAGAATACCTGCGCGGTTTGCGCCCGGTCGTCCGGGGAAGACTCCGGATTCTGCTGGCCCACAACTCCACCTACTATCCCGCGCACGGCGGCGGCGACCGGTCCAACCGCCTGCTGATGGAAGCCCTGGCCGAGCGTGGCCACGCCTGCCGGGTGGTGGCGCGCACCGCCGCATACGGCCCCGCCGAACAGGCCCGGTTTCTGAGTGAGATTTCCGCTCGCGGCATCCGCGCTTCCCACCCGGCTGGCGAAGGCGTAGTGGCGTTCTCGTACCACGGGGTCGAGGTGTATACCGTGACAGGCCACCCTAACCTGCGGGCCTGCTTCGCGGGACAGATCGAGGAATTCCGGCCCGATGTCATCCTGGCTTCTACGGACGATCCCGCCCAGGTTCTGCTCGAGCCTGCCTTGCGCTCCGGGCGTCCCGTCATCTACCTGGCGCGGGCCACTCTGGCGCTTCCGTTCGGTCCGGATTGCGCCTTCCCGAGCGACGAAAAGACCGGGCGCCTGCGCCGCGCCGCGGCCGTTGTAGGCGTCAGCGAATACGTGGCTGCCTACATCCGGCGCTGGAGCGGCATCCCGGCCGTGCATGTGCCTGTCTCGCTGCTCGAGGCCGGTCCCTGGCCGGTACTCGGCTCTTTCGATAACGAGTTCGTCACCATGGTGAACCCTTGCGCGGTGAAAGGTCTCGCCATCTTCTGCGGACTGGCGGACGCCATGCCGGATGTGCTCTTCGCCGCCGCTCCCACCTGGGGCACCAACGCGGGGGATCTTGCGGAGTTGCGCCGGCGCCCCAACATCCGCCTGCTCGATCCCGTCGATGACATCGACGATCTGCTGCGCCGCACGCGCGTCCTGCTGGTTCCGTCCCTATGGGCCGAGGCGCGCTCCCGCCTCATCCCGGAAGCCATGTTGCGCGGCGTCCCCGTGCTGGCCGCAAACGTGGGCGGTATCCCGGAGGCCATGCTGGGAGTCGAATACCTGCTCCCGGTGCGGCCCATCGAACGCTACCAGCCCCGTCTGGACGAGAACATGGTTCCGGTAGCCGAGGTTCCCCCTCAAGACATCAGGCCGTGGCGCGAGGCTCTGGCGCGGCTTCTGACAGACCGGGAACACTACCGGGAACTCGCGGACCGCTCCCGGCGGGCCGCCCAGGCGTACGCGGCCGGGTTGAGCGTCGCGCCGTTCGAGTCAGTGCTGGCGCAGGCTGCCACAAAGCTTCACACAGAGGCGCAACCGCCGCCTGCTCCCCCCAGGACGGCGAGCGTGCTGGAATCGCTTTCCCCGGAGAAGCGTGCGTTGCTGGCGCTGCGGCTGCGCAAGAAAGCTGCCGCCTCCGCCTCGAGTCACCCCTGGTTCCCAAAGGCCAACAGTCAGGCGGAGTGGAACCTGTTCTGCTTTCCCCACGCCGGCGGCGGAGTATCGGCGTTCAGCGGATGGGCGGAACATCTGCCGGTTTGTCCGGTCCGGTTGCCGGGGCGCGAAACGCGCTCCGGCGAGCCGCCTTTCGACCGAATGCCGGACCTCATCCAGGCTCTGGCCGGAGCCATTCAGCCGCTGCTCGCCAGACCGTTCGCCTTCTTCGGCCACAGCATGGGTGCGGCGGTGGCGTTTGAACTTGCCCGCGAGTTACGCCGCCGGGGCCAACCCGGTCCGGCGTGCTTGCTGGTGTCGGCGGCCCGTGCTCCGCAGTACCGGCTTGGCCACGTACCGGGTCCCGATCCCTCTGAAGCCGAGCTGGTCGAGGAGTTGCGGCGTCTGGGAGGTGTCCCCCCCGAGGTACTCGAAAACCAGGATCTGATGCGGCTGTTAATGCCTGCGCTGCGGGCCGACACCGCTCTGTACCGCAACTATGTCTACCTTCCGGAGCCGCCGCTCGGCTGTCCAATACGCGCCTACCGGGGCGCCGAGGACTCCAATGTCACTCTGGAGCATTTGGAAGCCTGGCGCGCTCAGACTACCGGCGGCTTCTCCATCCGCCAGTTTCCGGGCGGTCATTTCTACTACCGGCAGCATCTGCCCGCGTTCCTCGAAACCCTGGCCGCTGACGTCTCCGAAGTAGTGAAGAGTTAACCCAACCCTGAGGCGTCCGCGATCAAAGCGCGGGTTTCCCGCGCCAGCCCGGCGTAGAAAGGATGTTTTGCCTGCGCCTCCAGCGAGTCGCAGAAAGCGGGAATCCAGGCCAGGTGGGCGGCGCGAAAAGCAGCCAGTTCAGCCTCTTCCGCGCCGCTTTCGAGCAGCTTGGCGTAGAACAGAAGCAAGAGTCCGATGTGGTCGGCCGGTTCGTTGGCGCTGGCGGGCTCGACACCGTAGCGCCGGAACCACTCCAGGGCCTGGAGATGAGATTCACCCATCAGGCGCTTCTCCTCGCCATGAACGGATTGCCAGGGCGGGCACGGCGTACCCTGAGGGTTCAGGAACAGCCGGTAGTACTCCTTTTCCAGTCCTTCAGGGTCTCGCTCGATCTCGGCGGCCAGGACTTCATCTTCCAATTCCCGAGCCAGCTCCGCCAGGCGGGCCGGCTCGGGTTTCAGAAAAGCGTTGCCCGCGAAAGCGAATCGCGCGGCCGGATCGATCATACCCGCTCGATCCGCACTACGGCGTCCATAATGCAGGCGGCGCCGCCGAAGTTTCCTGCCTTCACCATCTCATCGGCGCTCTGATCCGGAATGACATCCCCATCACGGGCCCCAAGACCGCCCGCGGTTTGCAGGAGGCGGGACCGGTGCCCAAAGCCATGAGCTACCATGACGGCGTCGGGCCGCACGGTCTGGGTCAGATGAGCCGGAAGCTCGATGGAGCCGACGCGTGAAGTGATCCGCACCATCTGCCCCTCCTCGATCTTGAGCTCGGATGCCAGCTTCGGATTCAGAATGGCGGCGTTGGTGGGGAACATCTCGTGGAGAATCCTGTTGTTCTCCGTGCTGTTCCGGCGGTGGACCGCGGGGATGAAGGTCAGGTAGTAGTACGGATACTCGGCGCTTGGCAGTTCGCGCTTGGGCCGCCAGATGGGAAGCGGCTCGGCGCCCTTGGCCGCGAACTGCGGCACGTAAATCTGGCATTTCGTGCCGCCGGCGACGCTGAAGGAGGTGCGCGGCGTGAAGGGTTGCTCCTTGGTGAAGATGCCCTTTTGCTTGAATTCGGCGAAGTTCTCACCGAGCCCTGCGCGTTTGGTCCGTTCGTCCAGCAGCGTGTTCAGATTGATCCACTGCCCGGCCGAGTCTTTGAAGTAGTCCGGAGCCATGCGTTTGCCAAGTTCCAGCGCCACGTAGCCGATGGACTTGGTCTCGAACATCGGCGGGACGAGAGCCTGCCGCACTACCACCTGCGGATAGAGCGCCTTGTAGTCGCGCGCCACCAGGTCGTTGACTTCAAGATAAGTCGTCGAAGGCAGCACGATGTCGGCGTAGGACACCGTATCGGTCGGCAGCGTGTCCATCACAGCCACAAAAGGAATGGTAGCCAGCGCCTCAAACATGCGGGGAGGATTCGGGAAACCGAGCACGGTGTAGGCATTGAAGAAACACGCCTTGATCATGCCCGGATACTGCTTGAGGATTCCGTCCGCGGTGGTGCTGAACAGCCCGCTGCCGTCTTCGAGCACAAGCGGCAGCTTGTCCTTGCCGTCCACACGCCGGCCCTTCTTCGGTGGATAGGCGGGGGGCGGATAGATGGCATCGACACTCGGAATGGCTACAGTCCGCGGGAAGTACCGTCCGCCCGGACGGTCGATGGTCCCGGCCAGAATATTGAGAATGGAGATGGCATGCACCATTTGCGAACCATTCTGGTAGTTGGCGCACAGCGTCTTCTTGTGCGCCGGCACGATACCCGGTCCGTTGGCGGCGAACTCCCGCGCAATGCGGCGGGTCGCCTCGGCCGGCACGCCGCTCTCCTGTTCGGCCCACTCGGGAGTGTACTGCTGGAAGTGCTCCCGGATCTTAGCTTCGAACTCCCCAAAATTCGTGTAGGTGTCAACGAAATCCTTGTTGTAAAGGTTCTCCGAAACGATCACCTGGATCATGGCCAGGGCGACCGCCAAGTCCGTTCCCGGCTTAATCGGATACCACTCGTCGGCAAAGCGTGCAGTGGCTGAGTACTGGGGATTGAAACAGACGATTTTCGCCCCCCTGTCTTTGGCGTCGATGATTCCCTGGGCGTAGACCAGTTTGGTCTTGGCGAGAATGTCCCAGCCGAACAGGATGATGTACTTTGAATTTTCGAAGTCGTTGCACCAGGTCTTTCCGCCGGTGGTGTACTTCTGGATGATGCGGTCGGAGAGGAAGCACTCGTCCAGATGATCAACGCGGTTGACCACGCCGATCGAGTTCATGAAGCGCGCCCAGATGTCGGGTGAAGCGAGGGTGATGAAGAGCAAAGACTCGGCGCCGTATTGGGAGATGGCGTCGCCGAACTTCGCGGCGATGGTGTCCAGAGCTTCCTGCCAGGTGATGCGCACCCAGCCCGGGTCCACGTCCAGCCCCTTGGCCGGATTGGTGCGCTTCATGGGGTACTTCAGGCGGTCCGGATCGTAAGCAAATTGGGCTCCGGAAGTGCCCTTGCCACACAGCCGCCCGCGGCCTGAGAGGTCGCCGGGAAGGCCCTGAAGGAAACGGATGGAGCCATCCTTCATGGTCGCCTGGATGCCGCACGCCGGCGAACAAATGCCGCAGGCGGTGATCAGGGTCTGCTCGTTAGCCGCAGCCTCGGCAGCCGGACGGAAATAATCCGTGAAGGAGCCAAACAGTTTCTCGCCGCCGAGCGTCACGGCGCCCGCGCCAGTCAAACGGAACCAATCTCTTCGGGTGAGTGTCATGGTTTTCCTCCTCGCTTATTTGCCCGGCCAGCCGCTGGTGATAAAGCGGATGTTGGGTTTCGTATATACCGGATTGGTGAAGCCGGCAACCCGGTCCACTCCCTGGGACCGGATATCTTCCCAGAGGCCCCACTTCAGGGCTTCCGTCGGACACAGAGTGGCGCAGGCGGGCTGAAGACCCTGGTCGATGCGGTCGGCGCACATGGTGCACTTTTCCATCTTCCGGGTGTGCTCGTTGAACGTAGGCACCTGGTAAGGGCAGAATTTCTCGCACTGCCGGCAGCTCACGCAGCGGCTCTGGTCAATCAGCACGACGCCGTCCGGGCGGCGGGTAATCGCTTTGACGGGACACACCTTCATGCACCAGGCGTTGTCGCAGTGATTACAGGCCAGCGACAGGGCCTGGACTCTTACGGCCGGGAAGGCTCCGGCCTCCTGGACATGGACGAGGCGGTACCGCACGCCAATGCCCGTTTCCACACCGTTCCACTGCTTGCAGGCCGCCTCACAGGCCCTGCACTCGATGCAGCGCTTCGGGTCCAGCAACCATCCATATTTGGCCATAAGCGTAAATAGTCCTTTACGGGAGTTTCAGATGCAGAAAGGCGAAACTTGGTGACGCCAAAAAACGAACTTTTTTCATTCGTGACAATTTCACCGCAACTGCATGATCACGTTACTCCGAGAATCCTTTCACGGTGACCTGGACGTCAATCCCTTCCCGAATGCTCTGGGTCACCGTGCAGTAGTCCTCGAACAGGCCGAGGCAGCGGCGGGCCTTTTCCCGCTCGGCCTCGGGCGCCGGAGCGTCGATTTCCACGGCGACTTTGCCGATGCGGAGCCGGCCCCGCGGATTCCGCACAATCTCGGTGCGCACGGTTGTTCGGACCGGGCCAATCTCTACACGGGATTTCCGGGCGCAAAACAGCAGGCTGGCGCTCAAACAGTTGCCGATAGCCGCCGCGAGGATCCGCGTGGCATTGGGACCTTTGTCCTGGCCCAGGGGCGCGGGTTCATCCAGGAGCAGGTCCGCGTGATGCGCCTTATCGAAACGCACGCGAAACTCATAGTCGTGAACCTGCTCGATCGCAATTGAAAACTCGTGGACTACAGCCGGCTGGTCCGCCACCGTCCCTCCCTCGAAAAGCCCAGCTTAACACGAAGCTCCCGGCCGGTTGTCCCGCGGGTCACTTGCAGGACGGGCAGGGTGGCCCGCCGCGGCGCCCCCGCATCCATACCGGCCGGCCGTCTTCGTCCCTGAGCTTCAGGGTCCGGCCTTCGGATTCCAGGGTTACGCTGATCGCCACCACGTAATCGTTCACCTTGTAGCCCTTCACAGTGACTTCGTCGCCCGCCTTCGGGTTGAAGTTCTGCTCAATGAGGTATCGGAATGAGCCCAGGAGCACGCGAGTGACACCCTTCTCTGTCCGGACCTGCATCTGAGGCATGCCTTGGCCTCTGGCGACCTGGAGATTCTCGATCTTTCCTTTCAGTTCAACCTTAGGACTGCCGGCAATGGGAGCGGGCGTGCCCGGATTCTGCGCAAACATCCCCGGCGCCGC
>Ga0315298_1005914_pt1 | contig 17002 bp, 12 predicted proteins | sample WHS_1_MG_FD_203077 | JGI IMG/M metagenome (GOLD analysis project Ga0315298, IMG submission 203077) | Extremophilic microbial mat communities from Washburn Hot Springs, YNP, Wyoming, USA - WHS_1_MG | ecosystem: Environmental > Aquatic > Thermal springs > Hot (42-90C) | place: USA: Wyoming...
AAAAGATAGAGATTAATCCAGAAAGTAACACTCTTTATCCCATAATTTAGCCTTTCCCTAACTCTCAAAATGAGACTACTCCATAAAGTAGTTACTTTTTCAGAAATCACAGAATTTTCTCTTGACAGAGAAAATTTTTCAACTATATTTCAAAATTGGCGAATTTTTAGAAGGCAAAACTTTTGCCGGCGGGAAAATTTGCCAGAAGGTAAAACCAATTTGTTTATAATTACTTTCTTATTATAAGCCTGTAGTTTCAACCAAACTCCGGGTTACGGAGGGTGGAAGAAGATACAAGCCGAATGTGGTCGTTTTAGACTTCATTCGGCTTATTTTTTGGAGAAACGCTTAAAAAGGTAATCCAATTTTTCCCCCAAAAACAAGAACAGGAGTTAAGGATTAACTTTATTATTGGGAGGTGCTAAAAATGAATGAGCATACAAAAACTTCTTTTGACCCCCATTACTGGGAAAAGTGTTTTGTGTTTACCTGCAGAAAGGGCCAATGTCCATTTGTGAAACTTTGTTTTCGTGCCCAGAAGGACCATGAGAATGAGATGAAAAAATTCATCGGATCCTTAAATAAAAAAATTACTGAAGGTTTTGATTTAACTAATTTATCACCCACCGATAAAGGCAACCTATTTCATTTAATCAAAAAGCATGGTCTAAAGTTAACTTGTGAGTCTTAATTATACTCAATAATCATCTTCCGAAATGTGGGTGCTAAGGATAAGTTCTTTAACATTTTCCAGGAGAAAAAAATATGAACTTAAAAATAAGTAACATTCGTTTTAATCCTCAGGGTGACCTACCTGAGATAGCCTCTACTGCTTTTATTGATCCCAGTGCCCAGATTATCGGGAATATCCATATCGGGCCCGATGTATATGTAGGCCCTAATGCCGTAATAAGGGCAGATGAGCCCGACGATGCGGGAAGAGTATCTCCGGTAGTGATAGAAGAGAAATGTAATATCCAGGATGGCGTAATTATTCATGCTTTGAAGGGAACGTCAGTTCGGATTGGGGCAAGAACATCTATTTCGCACGGTTGTATTATTCATGGCCCTTGTGTTATCAGCCCGGATTGTTTTTTGGGATTTCGGGCAGTGATTTTTAATTCCACCCTGGAGGAATTTGTCTGGGTGGGAGTGGGAGCGATTATTTTAGAATCACAAATTCCCTCGCATGTTCTGATACCGGCTGGTTTAATAGTTAGTTCTCATGATCAAATAAATCATCAGCGAATTGTTCGTGAAGAAGAGTTAAAATTCCAAAAAGAGGTATTTGAAACCAACCAGTGGCTAAAGAAGAATTATCAGATTTTTTTTCAAAAGCACAAAATCTAAAATTTGACTTCTTAACTTTTTATTGATAATAAAATTACATCAAAAATTACCATGTTTAATACTATAAAGTTAACCGTTTATTTTTAGGTGAAAGTAGTATGAGTACCTCAATGCCCTTTAGCCTATCTACGCTTGAGTATATGAGGGCGGAAGCATTACAAGGGGGGGGAAGTGATCGTATTGCCGAGCAGCACCGCAAGGGGAAACTAACTGCCCGGGAACGGATCGAACTTTTGTTGGATGAAGGTTCTTTTGAAGAATTTGATCTTCTTAAAACTGGAAGAGGAGGAGCTATTGGCAAAGATCATCGCTATCTGGGAGATGGTGTGATTACCGGCCATGGAACTATTGATGGTCGAGAGGTATTTGTCTTTAGTCAGGATTTTACCGTCATGGGTGGTTCGTTAGGTGAAGCTCATTCTCAGAAGATTTGTAAAGTAATGGATCAAGCGGTGAAAGTAGGAGCGCCGATTATTGGTCTAAATGATTCTGGGGGAGCCCGAATCCAAGAGGGGGTAGATGCTTTGGCTGCCTACGGAGAAATATTTAACCGTAATGTAAGTGCAAGTGGAGTTGTCCCTCAGATATCAAGCATCATGGGACCATGCGCCGGTGGTGCAGTTTATAGCCCGGCGATAACTGATTTTATTTTTATGGTGGAGCCCACTTCCTATATGTTTGTGACTGGTCCAAGTGTGGTTAAAACTGTAACTCATCAAGAAATCGGTTTTGATGAGCTGGGAGGGGCATATATCCATAGCCAGAAAAGTGGGGTAGCTCATTTTATATTTCCTAATGACATCTTGTGTCTCCGTGGGATAAGACGACTTATTAATTATCTTCCCTCTAATAATCAACAGCGAGCTCCGATTTTAGATTTAAAAGACCCGGCAGATCGGACTGACCCGGTTTTAGACTTTTTAATTCCCGCTGACCCCAGTCATACTTATGATATGAAAGTAGTGATTCATAGTATTCTGGATGGGGCAGAATTTTTAGAGGTTCAACCACATTTTGCCCGAAACATAATATGCGGTTTTGGACGCTTAGGTGGTCAGACCATTGGCTTAATTGCTAATCAACCGGCAGTTTTAGCTGGGGTGTTAGATATTCATGCCTCGACTAAAGCCGCTCGTTTTGTGCGATTTTGTGATGCATTTAATATACCCTTAATTTGTTTAGTCGATGTTCCGGGTTTTATGCCTGGTCCGGAGCAGGAACATGGAGGAATTATTCGCCACGGAGCTAAATTACTTTATGCCTTTGTAGAAGCTACGGTGCCACGGATTACGGTGATCCTGCGGAAAGCTTATGGGGGAGCTTATATCGTAATGAATTCCAAACATATTGGGTGTGATATTAATTATGCCTGGCCAACGGCGGAGATTGCGGTTCTTGGTCCCCGGGGAGCGGCTGAAGTTATTTACCAGAAAGAAATTAGGGCTTCTTCCGATCCCCAAAAAGTATTAGCACAGTACACTGAAGAATATCGAAAAGCTTTTGTCAGCCCTATCCTTGCCGCACAGCGCGGCTACATTGACGATGTGATTTTTCCCCGGGATACCCGTCATAGGATTATTCGAAGTTTACAGTTTTTAGAAACTAAAAAGAGTTGGAAACCAAAACGGAAGCACGGAAACATTCCTCTTTAGGTAAGAAAATGTTTAAAAAAATACTTATTGCCAATCGGGGAGAAATAGCTTGTCGGATTATCCGCACCTGCAAAAAGGTAGGGATTAAAACGGTTGCGGTATTTTCGGAAATAGATGCGCGCTCGCTTTATGTGCGCGAGGCGGATGAAGCAGTTTTATTAGGACCGGCAAAAGCCGAAGAATCTTACTTAGCGAAGGAAAAAATACTTACCGCTGCTCTTCAATATCACTGCGAAGCGATTCATCCTGGCTATGGTTTTTTAGCAGAAAACTCTGCCTTTGCTGAGCTGGTTACCAAAGCTGGCCTGATTTTTATTGGCCCTTCTGCTTCAATTATTAGTGCATTGGGTGATAAAGTTAATGCTAAAACCTTAGCTCTTAAAGCGGGTCTCCCGATTTTACCAGGATCAATAAAAATACCTTTAGACCTTGATGAGGCGTTATCGATTGCGGAGGAAATAGGTTATCCTTTATTTTTAAAACCAGCCGCTGGCGGAGGGGGTAAAGGTATGCGGAAGATAAATACGCCAGAAGAACTTCGGTCGTCTTTTTGGGTAGCAAAAGAAGAAGCAAAAAGATCTTTTGGGGATGACCGTATCTTTTTAGAGCCTTGTCTTTATCGCCCTCGTCATATAGAAATACAAATTATCGCTGATCATTATGGTAATATTGTCTATTTAGGCGAGCGAGAATGTTCGGTTCAGCGGCGCCATCAAAAAATTATTGAAGAATCCCCTTCATTGGTAATTGACGAAAACCAGCGAAAAAATTTGGGTGAAATGGCATGTGCCCTTGCCCGGGAAGTGAGCTACACTAATGCTGGCACAGTAGAATTTCTTTTGGATGGTGATGGTAAACCTTACTTTTTGGAAGTAAATACCAGACTTCAAGTTGAACATCCGGTAACCGAAATGGTTACGGGGTTAGATTTAGTAGAATTGCAAATTTTAGTAGCAGCAGGTAAACCCATTCCATTTAGTCAAAAAGAAGTAACTATAAAAGGTTGGTCAATTGAAGCGCGGATCTGCGCTGAAGATCCGGCAAGAAACTTTTTACCTACTACTGGTATCATCACTCGTTATGCGCTTCCCCGGGGAGAAAATATTCGGGTAGATAGTGGCATTGAAGCAGGAAGTTCAATTACCTTTTATTATGATTCTTTGTTAGCAAAAGTGATATCCTGGGGTAAGAATAGAAAGGAAGCCATTGAATCTTTAGTAGAAACTCTTAACCGGTATCATATTGAGGGATTGGTAACTAATCTTGATTTTGTTAATGCGATTTTAAATCACCCTGATTTTATCGATGGGAAATTATCTACTGATTTTATTATGGAAAACTTTCCCAACGGACGATCAACGCTTCTTCCGCCAAAAGAAAAAATCCATTTTATGATTTTGGCGGTAACTTTAGTTTACCATAATCGGCAAAACCTTGTCTGGGAGTCACTTAAACCGATGAGGCCTCAAGTTGGTACCACCGCAGAAGAAAAAAAGTGGCATGATTATGTTGTTAAAGTAGGAGATGAATTTTTTCCGGTTAGAGTTTTTGGAGGTGACGGAACCAATTATTGGAATATTACCATAGCAGATACTCCTTATGAAGTCATAACTCCTAATTTCGAGTTTTATCGTCGAAGACTCAAACTGAAAATTAATGGTGAGGAACACTTTTTTCGCCTTCAATATCGGGAAAATTTTATTTGGGCAGCTTTTTGTGGGATTACCCAAACTTTTGAAATTTATACTCCCCGGGAATGGGAGTATCTTAAGTATATGCCTGCTGGTAAGCGGGTGGAACGAAAAAATATTCTTTTTTGTCCTATGCCCGGACAAGTTGTAGAAATATTAGTTAAAAAAGGAGACCGGGTTTTTCGCGGGCAAAGTTTGCTGAGCATTGAGTCTATGAAAATGGTGACTTTTATTGATTCTCCTCTGGATGGGATTATTGAAGATGTGCTGGTTCATCCGGGTCAGGCAGTGAATACGGAAGATAGACTAATAATATTTAAACTGGATTACCTAAATAAATCAAATAGTACTGGAGATAATAATTTTGATAATTAATTTCTCCTATACTTTAACTTTTGCTATGACCAGAAACAATACCAAAAGTGAAAAAGCAAAACTGATACTGAATACGTCTTGGTCTAAATAAGGCAACAGTGTGATTGATAAGAAAATCAGAATGCTTGAAATGAGGTTTTGACAAGCAAGTCTTCTATCATCTGATGGTGAAAGGGGCAAAGATCTGATTCTACTTTCAGCTGGGCATGAATTATATCTTCCTGAGAACGATCCTCAAAGAGGCAACAATTACGGTTTGAACAGAAAGGATTGCCAGTTATGTAGTAAAATAGAGCCTGGAGCATGTGTCCTTTGACAATTTCTTGAAGTTGTTCCGTCTTGTCACAACTACCTCTTTCCGTCCTCCCCATGTTTTGTTCATTTTCTTCCTCAAATCTTTTCAATTGAGATAATCTTTCTAAAATTCCACTAATAGAGATTAGAGTGGGGTTCCCAAAGACTACCCCTTTTATCTGATACCTTCTTTCCTCTTTTCCCCAAACGCCTAATAACCGATCAGTTAAAACCAGATGGCAATGGTCCAAATTTAATTCTTCCCGATCGAATAGCTCAGAATAAATTGCAATTACCCGGCAAGCATCATAAATTACTCTTTTCGGATTTCTCTTATTCCCCAGAAGAAAACTTTGTTCAAAATCAACTTCCTCGGGAAGGGGAATAGTAGTAGTGACCTTTTGGATTTCTATTTGATTTATTCTTGTTTGGGCAAGTCTGAAGGCAATTTTTGTTAGGTTTCCTCCCTTCCATTTGCTTCGGGGAATCCAATAATTTAAAAAGCTTTTTCGGAATCTTATAATAGAAAATGGGAAATATTTTTGTAAAAATTCGACAAAACTACTGATATCTATTTCTGAAATTATATTTTCATCATAGAGATAAATAAAAGATGGAATAATAAATTCCGTTTTCATTTTTATAAAAAATGCTTACCAATTATTATTAAAAGACCCATGAAATTCTTAAGCCTTTGCTGTTCCTCGGCAATAAATTTTTTGGTAACCGCAGCAAGCTGCTGATAAAAAAAGTTACTTGATTGTTGAAAAACCCGATCACAAAACTTAGGAACCCACAGACCAAAATACTCCAAAATAAACTTGCGCTCATATTCCAACCAGGTTTTAACCAGTTCTGGATCATCTTTTTGCCAGGCATCTTTTTCTTTTTCCGTAAGTTTTTGCATCAATTTTAACTCAAATCCAATATAATTTTCAAGATCGTCAGATTTTGAAGAACCTATGTCCCCATATTTTAGGAGCAATGCTTTAATTTTATCGGTTTCTTTTTTTATCCCACCTGGGGAATAATAGTCAGGTTCGCGAGGTACCAAAGGTGGCTTTTGCCCCAAAAACAACCGAGCATACTCTTTTTTCAATTTCCAGCAAAGGTCTTTTTCCGCCTCAAACCTAATCTGCGGGTCAAGAATCATTCCTAATCTCATAAGTGTTAATCGAAACTGCCGATCTCGCACTTGTTGGATAAGCGAAACGGTTGGTTTTTCTCCCCAAGCTTCGGTTAAAAATTTATACATGTTATTTCGAAATATAGCCTTCTCAGCTTTATTATGTAACTTTTGTCTATTGAGTATATTTGGCTTCTTTTTTTCTATTAGCTCCCTTCCATTTATTGGCATCATTTCATCTTTCAGAAACATATTTTTTCCCCCCTTCGGAGCCATTAAAAATTTGGCTGTATAGCAAAAAACAACTTTAAATATTTGCTAAAAAAATTTAATAAGCCCTTTCCAATCTTACCGGGGAGTCATAAAAGCAAACGCTTCCCCCGATTAAATCTTGAAGACAAACATTTTTAAGATGGGGATCAATCATCATTGCTGCATTAGCATTTATCCCTTTGCCTCGGTATGATTCCCCCTTAATTACCAGATTATCTATCTGCACATCATAGGCATTGTAACCCCAGTTACCGTGGCCTAAAGAAAAAGCAATAACTCCTGGTTTAATTCCGGCAATTACTCTGAGCTTACCGATTATAGGTATCTTCCGAAAATTGGGAAGATCCCATACCCCTTCGGGGTTAGAATCACTGATTACTTTGACTATTTCCCCATCCCTAAATCCCAACTTTTGAGCATCAACCGGATTAATTAGAATATAATTCTCGGGAAAAAGTTCTAAAAGCCACATATTAGCACAAGTACGAGTTTTGGTATGGAAAATTTCTCGGTAAGTAATAAGATGGAATTCATTTGTTTTAAATATAATCGGCCTTCCCAACGAATCAGCAGGAGGGGAATAGGTGGCTATCCCCAAAAAATTTTCTCCGGTCATCGAATTCTTTATCTTTGCTACTTTTTCACAATACAAGTTTATCAATTTGCCATACTTATTTTTTACTAACTCCTCATCAAAAGCTTCTTTATAATTTTGAAACCGTCCTCCTCGATTGAGGAGATAAACTACTCGTTTCCAATGGGTATCAACAATCCTTTTCCATTTTTCTGGATCAAAAACAGATAGAGGAAGATGCCGGCGCGCTTTTAAAAAAATAGTTTCTTCAACTGCATCGGCTTCAGGAACTGCTTCACTCCCATCTACTGCTTCTCCGAAGGCAAGATTAGCTACCATTCGAAGATAGAAATCTTCAGGCCTAAAAAGATCAAGACCGGAATCTAAACCATCTTTCCCAAAACCAGGAAGGTTCATCTTTTCCGCTACCGCCAGCATAAAAGCCTCTAAGGAAATAGGCATCTCTTCCCCAAAAACCCTAACGGTTTCTGTCTGGGGGGGGATAACTGGCTGACGGACAGTCTGGACTTTCCATAGAATTGATGGATGTGATCCATGAAACTCCCACCGTTCTAGGTAAGAAAGATCTGGGATAATATAATCCGCATACATGCTGGTTGTGCCAATCACAATATCAGAGGCAATAAACAGTGGAACCTTTTTAGGATCTGATAGCACCGCAATTTGGGTTTGTCCTGCAGGGAGTGAATAGCCAGGGGCACCCATATAAAGAAGAAGCACCTTTATCGGATAAGGATAAGCGTCACCAACTGAAGGAAGAATCTCTTGATAAACATCTGTGGCCAAGGTATGCCAGGGCCTTTTAGCGGGATAACCAGAAAAAATAGTGGTTTCTTCATACTTACCATTGCGTAAAATATTGATTCCAAATGGTACCAGTCGGTTGGGATGGAGATTGTTTTTAAAGTTAAATGGCCCTCCGGCTTTTTCTCCCAGGAAATCGTAAGTAGCTGCCTGCACCATACCGCCTTGCCAATCGTAATTACCAATTAGTAAATTAAGAGAATACCAGGCAAGGACATTATAAAATCCGTTGGTGTGTTGAGAAACCCCACGATGAATATCGGCACAAGCCTGTTTACCGTAAGAGGTAAATTCTCGAGCTATTTCTTCAATATCAGCTTCCCCCACGTCACAGATTTCCCCCCACTCCTTAATAGTATATTTTTGAGATTCTTCTAAGAGACATTGGAGGGCAGATTTAACTGGGATTCCATTTAAGGTAGTTGATACAAATAAGTCCCCATGGATCGGGTTATTTACATCATTTGGATCAAATGGTACTGGTTGCCCATTTCTTACCACAACAAAATAATCAAATTCACATTGAATATTCTCTTTACTGGATTGGCTTTGAGCCACTACAGTTCGAGTTTTTTTGTGAAGACCAATATCTGATCCCCTTAAAAATTCTGTCGGCCTGCCATCCTTGATTTTGATCAGCCAGGATGCATTGGTCCAGGTAGGTTCTTTATCTTCTTGTGCCGCAGCGCGGTTAGCGTTTGTTAGATACCGTTCATCATAACGGTGATTTTCTAATATATAGCGAATCATCCCTAAAGCTAAAGCTCCTTCTCCCCCTGGCTTTATAGGAATCCACTTCCAGGCCTGCGAGGCGGTTTTCGAAAACCGGGGATCAACAACAACATACTTTAATCTGCCTGAAACCAGTCCTTCTGTAATGCGCGGAGCACGGTAGGGTGGTCCATAATTACCTTCAAACGGAGAAGCTCCAACAAAGATTACAAATTTAGCATGTTGCAAATCCCCCTGCCAATAAAATTTTTTTTCTCCCATCCAGCCAAACTTACTTTTTTTCTCATCAAAACCATATTGATAGGACATTGCCTTGCCAGTAAAATAGAGAGACCCCTGACACACGGTGGTGTGCCCATGAAAATTATTAGAACCAAATGTATCCTGCACAAAACGTTTAAAAAATTCACTCCGTCCCCCTTTTAATCTTCCATAGACAAAAAGAAATTGGTTGTTTTTAGGGCCAAAATCGGGATGGTCGGGATCAATAAGGGCATCAAGATAATCCCGGAATTTTTCTTTAAACTCATTTATTTTTTGCTTTTTTCCCTCTTCCCCAGCGGCCGGATAAATCTCTTCTTCGATAAATTTAGCCATTTCTTTCATAACCTTGGCATCTTTAAGTGCCCAAATCGCTTTTAATCCTTCGACATATCGATTTTCCTCTCCCGGAATATGGGCAAACAACTTGCCACCATTAACGATTTCATCCACTGCCTGATGGAAATCAATTGTTTTCCATTTATTAGATCCTCGCGGTCCATCTCGTTTTAATACTTTTTTAAGGCGATATTTATCATAAACAGTCATTATTCCTGCTTCTCCCCGTGGGCACATTGCTCCTTCTTCGGACAAAGATTTCACCAGCGGGGTAGAATAATCGAGATGAGGCCATTTTGTCCAAGGTGCATAAGGGTTCCCTACTATCTTTATTGCCTTTCCTTGGTGAATTCTAACTTTACTAGGACAGCCGGTATTGCATCCTAAGCATACGGTGTGAAGATAATCCTCTGGCTGATGATACTGATGAGAAAAATTTGGTGGGTGATCTAAATTCTGAGCAAGGGCTTGAGGGAGCTTGGCAATCGCCCCCGCCATTAAGGGGAACATGGTAAATGTAGTTTTTAAAAATTTTCTTCGCTCTGTTTCTAAGCGGTTTTCTTCTTTTACCTTTACAATCATCTTTTCCTCCCCTATTTTCTATTTACATTAAAGGTACATACTGCCCAGCTACCACAGTAACATAGCGCATCGCCCAAATTCCAATAAGCACCAGGACAGCTATTGTTACGAGCACTGGATAACTTTTATTTAATTTTGGTATTAGTAAAACAATAAAAGGTAGGACCATTCCCAACCCAATTTCCATCACTAAAAACATATTTCGAAAAGGTCCTTTTATCATTACCTTGGCAACAATAGAGTTTTCTGGAGTGGTGTAATAAAGGAGCACTATATCAGAAAAAGCTACTAAGAAATCCAAAGCAATAAATACTGCTAGCAGGCGACCTAACTCCCAGATAACTTCTTTTTCTACCGGCGGGAAAAAGCGCGTAATCATAGTATTGGTTTTTAAAAAAGTCTCTTTGAATATTGAAAGAATAATAAGTAAAGCAGTTCCTGAAACCATAGCAGATACAAGAAAGTAGATGGGCATAAGCGGTGTATTCCACAAGGCGATGCCTTTTGCCAGCGCGAGGATAAATCCTGTATATCCATGCACAGCGATGGCTAGAGGAATACCCAGATAGCCAAAAAATCTTATTTTGGGATAATCTTCTTTCCATATATAGTATAAATAGAAAAGGCAATTTATTGGATAAATAGTGAGGAGAACACTTCCCCAGCTTACGGGAGAATGGTAATTGAACATATACATCAGGTGGTAAAAACGGACCGGCCGGAGAAGGTCATAAATTAAAAAAAGCGGCCCAATAATAAGCACCAATGGTGCTATCACCGCTCCAATTTTACCTGCGGCTTTAAATCGCTTAATTCCGAAGACATAGGCCAGTGTCGAAATGATAAATGAGGCGGCACTGATACCAGTCAAAAAAAAGTAAATAGCAATGGGAGTAGCTAAATAAATTTCGTGAGGCGCATTATAAATTACCCGGCATACTTCCTCCATTTTTCCCTCCTAAATTAAAAAATTAAAGAGCACCAACTTTATCTATATTAACTTTTAATTTGTAATTATAAGTGCGATCAGCTCCACATTTGCCCTTGAGAAATTGATAATTATCCTTCATCTGGGATTCATTAATATTCATCTCTTGAAAAACCTTTCGGTGCGAATATTTCATATATTCAAAATCATTTTTATTGGCTTCTACCATTATATAGTCGAGGTTTAGAAAAAAAACCCGGGGTTTAGTATTTTGTTCTGGTTTTAAAACATGGACGGGCTGACGGGCAATAAGTTGCGAAGCTTCACTTGTAGGATCGAGTAAGTTGCCAAATATTCTTGCCTTACCAATACACGCATCTACACATGCTGGCTTTAATCCCCGGTCTACACGATGAACACAAAAGGTGCATTTATCCGCGGTCCGACGGTACGGATGGGGAAAACGCATATTATAAGGACAGGAAACCATACAATATTTGCAGCCAATACAGCGATCATAATCTATCAAGACCAGTCCATCCGGACGCTGGTAAGTAGCTTTTACCGGACAATTCCGATTGCAGATCGGAGATTCACAGTGATTACAAAGGAGAGGAATAAATCCCCGTTTAACCTGAGGATAGCTCCCCCGCTCCACATCTTTCACCCAGGTGCGGTAGTAACCGATTGGGTTGTTATTTTCTTGCTTACAGGCAATAACACAAGCATTACAGCCAATGCATTTCTTAAGGTCAATTACCATACCATACCGGATTTTTTTATTTTTTTGAGCTTCTTTAGATTCCAATGCGGTCGGCAAAAATTGGGCAAAACTTAATGATCCCAAAGTGATGACCCCTAAAGTTAACATATCTCGTCGGGATAATTTTTCATTATCAGCCATTATTAACTCCCTTTTTAGTTAAAATTTAATCTCCATTACAGTCTGGAAAAAGTGTTCATCCTTTCCTGCAGAATCCTTCAATTTTTCGTAAACTCCAGTGAGCATACAACTTTTATAAAATTCATAACTCAATCCTCCTATGTATCGCTTTTGAGTATCACCGGTTGTATCATCATTCGGATCCCAAAAATCATACCGAATGAAGGCACGATATCGGTAATCCCACGGTGCTTTTAAATTAACAAAAAATGAATAACCGTCTTTATTCCGTTCATCCAGAAAAGTTGATGAGCCTATTTTATATTCCCCTTTTTGTGATCCCTTAACATCAGCATATTGAGCGGTTAATGTTCCCCAGGTGGCTTCGTAACTTAGAAAAGCAATATGGGTTCGCCAGTCTGGTTCTTCTTTTCGGTTGCCTTTAGCAGTAATATTGAAATAGGTGAACTGGAGCCCGGGAATATGATCGGGAAAGGGACGTAAGGTGAGTCGAGCTTCAAAGGCTTTATTTTCATTGTTTTCTGAAGCAGTATAACCTCCTCCATTGTATACTCCGATACCGTAACTTCCGTATCGGCCCGCCCAATGTTTATTTACTTTATTTTTGTAGGTTTCAGACAACTCACCTCCAAAAAAACCAAATAGTCCTACCCCTAAATCGGCCGAATTAAATACCCCATTTCGCTCTATAAACATAGTGCCCTGGGAGCGATAGATATTAATATTCTCCTCAAAATCAAACCACGGATTATGAATCATACCTACCTCAATCCAGTTGTTAGTGAAAACTTTAAGATTGGGAAGTCTAAAATTACCATAGAGGTATTTCATCCTTAATTTATACTCACCCGTACTTTCTTTGGTGATATCTGGTGTTATCCGGCCAGAAAACCAGGGAGTAAACTCTTTCCTTAAGTCCAGATAACCGCGGGTCAACGAAAACTCGTTGTATCTTTCATCACTGGCATTTCTTTTACCCGCTCTGTAGTCAAGATACCAGGTGCCTTTAAATTGCACCCCTTTTAAAGGTTCGGGAATTTGGACCACCTGAACTGGCGCTTGCTTTTTCTCTTCTTCCACTTTTGCCTTTAGTTCCTCATATTTTGTCGGAGAAACGATGTTTTGTTCTTTCAATAGTTCTAAGATTGCTTCATTTACGCTTTGCTTTTGGATTTTAAGCTTATGGTAAAGTTCCTGATATTTTTCTGGGGTAATTATATTTTTCTCTCGGAGAAGTTCCAGGACTTCCTCTTCAAATAGTTTTTGGTCTGCCAAGCCGGCTTTTGCCCATATTATGACGCCAGCCCAAACTACCATAATAAGAGTTCTCCATGCTTTTTCCATAAATTTGCTCCAGTTGTTTTTACTTATCATTTGTTTGTTCCTCCTCTTAAAATATTATTATTCTCCTGTATTCTCCGCCCAAATGCTTCGGATCCAGTATAATAGCTCTTCTTGGTCAACTGGCTTAGCAATGCAGGCATAAAGATAATAGCAAATTGATTCTTCCAGTTCCGGATTTAGCCGATGTTCGGTTAAGCCGAGAAAATAGGTACTGTGATGTTTCAAAGCAAGTTCTTTAATTTGCCGGTTGTCTACTGAAAGTGACCCCAAATCTAAAATTGTGATAAGGCACTCATGGTCGTGAAGGTATATTTCAAGATCAATGAAGGAACAAAGGATAATGACTGGATAACCTCCGTTTTGGACTATTTGAGCGATCTTACCACAGGTATCTTTATCGTTACTGGCGATAACAATATTTCTGGTTTTTTCTTTCTGCCTTTTGCTGGTCATAAAAATGGTAATTCTCTGGGTTTTAAATATTCTTTTCAGTTTAGTGACTAGCAAATCAAATGCCAATAGGCTATTGAAAAAAATTACTTGGAAAACTTATTGATAGTATTAGGGAAAATTATTGATAGGGGTGAAATGTTAATTCGTCGCCGGTTCTCGCCCAAAGGAAGTCCCTTCTATTTTCCCAATTTTGTTGTAATTTGTTGTGACAGTAAATCGTTAGTCGTGTCCTACTTTAGGACATAACTAACCGAAAAGACTCAATCTCTCCCCATATATCTCGATTAATTAAGAGAGGAATGTGTTGTAATTTGATATTTTTTTAGTTTGAGGTAAAGGGTATTTCGGCTAATACCTAAGCGACGGGCTGCCAACTTTTTATTTCCATTACATTCCTTTAAGGTGTGCAAGATTATATCCTTCTCCCTTTCTGCCATCGTAAAAAAGGGAGTTTTGTCGTTGATCGGATAAGAAGAATTTATAAACTTCTGAATCATAATTGGGAGTTCAGAGACTTGAACTTGGTTTCCTTTGGTGAGCACCACGGCATATTCTATGCAGTTTTCTAGTTCCCGGACATTACCTGGCCAAGAATATTCCAAAAGAGCTCGTATAGCTTCTGGGCTGAATTCCTTAACCTCTTTCTTTTGTTGAAGGGCAAAACGGTGGAGAAAATAATGGGCAAGAAGCAATATATCATTACCCCGTTCCCGGAGCGGAGGTAAGTGAATAGGGATAACATTTAGGCGATAAAAAAGGTCTTCGCGAAAATTACCTGCTTTTACCTCCTCAAGAAGATCTTTGTTAGTTGCGGCCAGAATCCGAACATCAACCTCGATAGTTTTTTCTCCTCCGATTCGTTCAAACTTATGAGTTTGTAATATCCGGAGAAGTTTTATTTGCGCTGAGGGAGATATTTCTCCGATTTCATCCAGAAAAACTGTGCCTCCTTGCGCTTGTTCAAATCGTCCTAATTTTTGCCGGATTGCTCCAGTAAAGGCTCCTTTTTCATGGCCAAAAAGTTCGCTCTCGAGAAGAGTAGGAGGATAGGCTGAACAATTGATAACCACAAAAGGTTTGTCTTTCCGGGGACTCAGGGAATGAATGGCTTTGGCTACCAACTCTTTTCCCGTCCCACTTTCGCCTTGAATAAGCACGGTAGAGTTGGACAAGGCAATTTCTCTTATTAATTTATATAAAGCTATCATTTTTGCGTCTTTCCCAATAATTCCAAAGAATCCAGACGTTTTACTTAGTTCTTCGGTGTTTTCCTGTTGAATCATGCGGATCTTTTCTTCTTCTAAGATTGCCCGTTCTATAGCTCCTCCCGCCTGATTAAGAATTAATTTTACTATTTCCATTTCCTTTAAATTACATTGACATTTGTCTGAGCAAGCAATAATCAGGACACCAAGCCGCTTGGATTGATAATCAATTGGAATAACTGCCTGTGGACTTTTATTTATAAAATTAGAGGGTATAAGTGGTGGTGAAATAATGATTTCATTACTAATGGTAGAAGTCCTGATTGTATTCAAAATTTGCTGAAAATGATAATAGTGTTCAGGTTGTTTTACCGTCCTTGTTTCGGTTTCGGATAATATTACAATTGTTCTTTGAAACTCATTAAGGATTAATAGAACCATATAACGATATTCAAGCAATAGTTGAACCTTTTTAATTAAAAACAAACCAATTTCTGAGAGATTTTGTAGCCTCCCTATCTCCTGAGCTATTTCCCCTAAAATTTGTGCCTGGTGATAAGCACGCTCAAGTGCTTGGGCTTGAATTTTACTTTGTGCATAGGCATGTTCAAGCTCTTGTTTCTTTCTTTCTAAATGAAGAATGTGTTCCTTAAGATAATTTATCATCAAATTAAATGCTCGTGTAAGTTGATCTACTTCAGTATATTCCCCTTTTATTTCTAATGTTATATCAAATTCGGCCCGCCCAATTTTTGTAGCCGCCTTAGTTAGCATATTCAAAGGTTTGGTTATCCGTTTTATAAAAAGATAGCTTAAAGCAAGTCCAAGGGCAAGGATACCAGTAGTAGCGACAGCTAACTGTATCCATAACTTAACAAGCTGATAATGGTAAAATTTATCAGTGAAACCAACGCGGAGAACACCTCCTTTCCCTTCAAATATCGGCCAAGCAATGTCGAGAAAATGTTCTCCCGTTGTAGACCTAATCAATTGTGCTTGACTTTCTTTACCAAAAGAGATTTGGTTTACGGCGAGTAATCCCAAGGGGAATCCGCCGGAGAAGGTATGGGCTAATACTGTTTCATCTCGGTAAACAAAGATATAGGCAATGTCTTTATTATTATGAACTTGTTGATCAAGGATTTTCTGAAGAGATAGAAGGTCGTCAATAAGAATTTTATCAGCAATTTCTAAGACAATAGAATGAGCAATATTTTCTGACTGGGCAATCATCCACCGGAAAAGGCTATCTCGATAAAGATGAGCGAATACTCCCGAAATTAAAATACTAGTGCTAATGATTAAAGCCGAGACACCTATTAGTAATCTTCCTTTAAGGCTTCTTGGCAATAACATATCATTTCTCCTTAGAGAATTCCGAAAGGATTTCTCGGACCGAATCATACCACCTATCTTGCGGGGGATCAAATTGATCGATCATCAATTCTTTAAGAATATTTCTACCTTCGGGATCTAAATGAAAAGAAAAAAATACCTGCCGGATTTGCTCTTTCAGTTTAGAATCAAGATGTTTTGAGGCTACTACGGGGGGAATGCCAAATGAAGCGGATGTTTTAATAATGCGGGTTTTTAAGGCTAGTGGCGATTTTTTTGTCTGATAATATTCCCATACTAAGCTATCCACGGCCGCTCCGTCTACTATCCCCTTAGCTACAGCTAAGATAGAGCTATCATGGCTATGAGTATACAAAGTTTTTTTAAAAAAAGTATCTGGTGACTCTCCAATCTCTTTTAACCAAAATCGAGGAACATAGTATCCAGTATTGGATTGTGGATCAACAAATGCAAATACCCTGCCTTGAAGATCCTCAAGCCTTTGATAAGGGCTTTTTCTTTGCACAATCAGGTAAGAGCGGTAGAAATGACTTCCACGAACCCGCGGCGTGGCAATAATCTCAAATCCGTATTTTCCTTTGCCAGCTACATAAGCCCCGGAGCAGATAAACCCGAGATCAACCTCTCCTTTACCTAAAAGTTCATTAATTTCACCATAGGTTTTCCGCTGTATCACTTGAACTCGGTAACCAAGTCTTTTACCTAAATATTCTAACAACTTTTGGTAACTTAAAAAAG
>Ga0315298_1005916_pt1 | contig 16999 bp, 14 predicted proteins | sample WHS_1_MG_FD_203077 | JGI IMG/M metagenome (GOLD analysis project Ga0315298, IMG submission 203077) | Extremophilic microbial mat communities from Washburn Hot Springs, YNP, Wyoming, USA - WHS_1_MG | ecosystem: Environmental > Aquatic > Thermal springs > Hot (42-90C) | place: USA: Wyoming...
GGCCTGGCTGCCCCGTCTCCAAGAAAAGCATTTGTTACATCTCGGAGGACGGCAAAGCCTGGCGGGTCATTCCCACCGAGTTTCTTGACGGCAACCGGCTGCGGATCCGGGTGCGGCTGGAGACGGGCCGCCTGTACCTGGCCCGGCTCGAACCCTACCGCCTTTCGGACCTGGAACGACTGCTGGCCGATCTCCGCGGCCGGCCGGAGGTAGAAATCACCCCGATCGGTCAAACCGTAGAAGGCCGGCCGCTGGAAATCATCCGCGTAGGCGACTTGGCGACCCCGGGGGCCCTCTTCCGCGCCCGGGCTCATGCCTGGGAGCCTGGGGGCAACTGGGTGTTGGAGGGGCTGCTCCGCTGGCTGGCAAGCGACGATCCTGCGGCCCGGCGCTGCCGAAAGCGGTACGCGGTTTACGCCATGCCGCTGGCCAACAAGGACGGGGTGGCCCGGGGCATGACCCGCTTCAATGTGTTGGGGCGTGATCTGAACCGGAACTGGGACCGGCCGGCCGACCCCACGCTCGCTCCGGAGAACCACGCCTTGGAGACTTGGCTCGAGCAGATGCGGGGCCGGAACCGCCTGCCCCGCCTGGCTATCGACTTCCACAACGACGAGTCCGGCATGTTGCATTTGTCGCGACCGCCTATTCCGCAACTCGATCCATACCTTGCCAGGATGCACCGCCTGGAAACGCTGCTCCGCAAGCACACGTGGTTCACTGAGGGGACGACAGGCGAGAAGTTCCGCAACCCCGGGACCTTCGGCGAAGGGCTTTTGGAACGCTACCACATCGACGCCTGCATCCTGGAACTGAATTGCAACTGGATTGCCGGCCTCCAGCAGCATCCGAGCGCCAAGGCATGGATGGATTTTGGCCGGCAACTGGGCGCTGTGCTCGAAGAGTACTTCGCCCCGGAGACGTCACCGGGCGAGGAAAAGCCCGGGCAATGATCAGCCCATTCCGCAGGTGATCTCAGCGGCGGGCGCGTGGTCTTTCGGGGATTCAGCCTTGGCGGGCTGCCTTTGGGGCACCTTGCGGTACGAACACGTCGTCGGGGCCCAGGGCCAGTTCCCGGGCCATTTCCAAGCAGTAATCGATGCGGCCCATGTGCGGATAACGCCCATTGGTGCCAAACGAGAACCTCACCCCGCACTGGCGCGCGGTCCGCAGGAAGGGGAGCTTGGGCAGCCGATAGCCAGCACTGATCTCCAATGCCACCCCCCGGCGCGCCGCCGCCCGGGCGATGGCCCGCACTCGGGCTGGCGTCCACAACCGGTCGTAGTGCGGGGCCAAAGGCGCCGGTAGCCACGAGGTGTTGGCGAAGATATCGATGGGCTGCCCCTCGATGATCTCGATGTGCCAAGCCACGTAGCGATCCATGAATGCCTCGGGGTCGGAGAAATCCACCCGTTGGGCGGCCTCGGCCTCCCATAGCTTGACGCGCTGGCCATCCTTGCCCGGAAAGGTCATGGCGTCGGTGAGGACGTAATCCAGTCGGCCCAACATTTGCCGGGAGAAACAGCCCATCCAATCGGTCCATTCCGCTTGGATGCCGCGATACACCCCTTTGCCCTCGAGCTGGGCCAGCCAGGCCGCCAGGTCGCTGTCGCAAGAAAGCACTACGGGATACCGGTTTTCTTTGGTGCCCGCGTGCTCGACGACTCCCAGCCGGACTTGGCGCTGGCGTCCCAGGGCAGCCACCTGGTCGATCGTGCTGCGATCTAAATGCACGTGGAGGTCCACCCGAGGCACGGCAGATGACTGATCCTCGGCGGCCGCAGCCCCCGGAAGCCGCGCCTGGCCATAAGCGGCTGCGACCATAGCCCCGCCCACCTGCAGGAACCGGCGGCGTGCGACGGGCGTTACGGCATGTTTGGGACCGATAAGCCGGGCATTCTGGTGTGGCATGATGGGCATAAGCGGCATTTGCTCATTTTGCGCTGCAAGCCAGGACCATAGTGCGGCGCGTGCGAGCGCCCCACGTCACTTGTTCGGTGGATTGTTGTCTTGCGGCGCGGGTCTGTCCATGGCTTCCAAAAGCGCACGCGCCTTCTGCACCACCTCAGAAGCCCATGGCTTGTCCTGGTACAGGCGAATCACCGCCCGACAAATGGCCCCGGCCGTGGCAGGATCCGTCGAACGCAACTCCTCGGCTCGAGACAGGCGGAGTTCCAGTTCGCTAAGCGTGTCGGCGGCCACGCCTTCGAGCTGCCGCCGCAAACGTTCCCGTTGCCGGCGGGCCAGTTCCAGACATTCGGCCGTCGGGCCCGAGGAGTCGCTTCGATCTTTGTAAAGGTCCAGCAAGGCCTCCAGCCGGGCCAAGCCTTCTTCGGCGTCGATCTGGGCTAGATTGATCGCCCGGATGTAGGCGCGTTCGATGGGCAGAAGCCCCTCGCTGCCCGCGCGACCTTTGGCGCGGAGTTCCAGCTTACGCTCCAGACGGTACAGCTCGATTTCCCTGCGGAAGCGGCGGAGTTGCTCGGCCCGCGGATCCGTGGGAAAACGGCTGAGGAACTCGTCGATGTGTCGCTCTTCCCGCAAATACGCATCGACCGACTTGTCCTGCGTGTGCCGGGCGATACGCTCGTACAGGTCGTCGGCCGACAGCGGCCGCAACAAATACCACGCGCCGGCCCCCAAGGCCACCAGCGCGATAGCCAGCACCCACGTGTGCACCGAGTTCAGGGCGGGGCGTGGCCGCTCGGGCTCGTACCGGTCCAGTTCTTCCTCGGGGACGGCTACAAAGGTTCCGCGGGCAGCAGTCCTGCCCAACACGGTGCGGTCGGCGACAGGCGGTTTTGGCACAGCCCCCGCGTCTTCGGCCGAATCTTCGCGGGTGGGGGGCAATACCTCTGCCACCGCCGCAAGTGCCCGGGCAGGTCCCCCCGGCGGCTCGCCCACTGCCGGCGCCTGCTCGTCTGCGACCGTGGGGGCCAAGCCGCTGGCAACGGCTCCCACCCCTTGAGGCGGCCCGGCGGCGGGCGTTCCCGGAATGTATGCACCGCCCTGGCACTCGTGCAATGACGGTTTCGCGGGTGCGCGACCCACTTCGCCTCGGGCCAGGCCGGAACCCTCAGGGGGAACTGGCGGCAAAGGGATGGTGGGCGCCGGTAAGGTGGCCAACCCGTCGGCCATCCTCTCTTTGGGGCCGGCCAAAGCCGCCGGCTCGGCCGGAGGGGGGGTGGGAATAGTCGCTCCCAGGACCGCCTGCGGCCCTTCCTGGCCGCGTTGCCCCTGCGCCTCGCCAGGGGGTCTGGCGGGCGAAGGTGCAACTCCCGCTTCGCCCAACGCCCGCAGCATCGCCTCCAAACGCCGGGCGACCAGCGTAGCATTGGCCACCCGCTTTTCCGGGTCCTTTTCCAGCAGCTCGTTAATAAGATACTCGAACTCCAGAGGCGTCTCCGGAGCATACCGCCGTACCGGTTCGGGGGTAGCCGTGCGGTGCTTTTCGAGCATTCCGGCCAGGCTGCGGGCGCGGAACGGCGGCCGGCGGGCCAGCAAGGCAAAAAACACCCCCCCCAAGCTGTACAAATCGGCCCGGGGTCCCACGGCTCGGCCATCGGCCTGCTCCGGGGCCATGTACTCCACCGTGCCCAACACGCTTCCCGCTGCGGTCATCCGCGTGTAGCCGAACAGACGAGCGATGCCGAAGTCCGAAAGCTTCACCCGCCCGTCGGCAGACAAAAGCAGATTGGCCGGCTTGATATCTCGGTGGATGACCCCCCGATCGTGGGCATGACGCAAGGCCCGGCATATTTGCACCCCAAGCCGCGCCACCTCACGCCATTCAAACCGGCGCCCCCTGCGGAGTTCCTCCTCAAGGCTGCGCCCTTCCACCAGTTCCATGGCGTAAAACAAAAGCCCATCTTGCTCGCCGAAGCCGAAAAGCTGCACAATATTGGGATGGTACAACTTGCGGAGCGTCTCGATCTCGGCTTCGAACCGCTGGCGAAAGCCCTCTTCCTCGGCCAGCCCGGCCGCCAATACCTTGATGGCTGCCGGCTCGTCCGTATCGACATGAACCCCCCGATACACCGCTCCCATCCCGCCCCGGCCGAGGAGACCTACAATCCGATACGGACCGAGTTGTTCCGGATGCATGGCTTCACCCATGGCCGCAATACCCCCCTGTGTCCATCCTAACCTGCCTCCGCGGCCCCTGCGAGAGTTTCATACCCGGGACCGTCACAAAGCATGACCTCCGGACTTTTGGTTCTCAATAAGCCCACCGGCATCACGTCACGCCAAGCGGTGGACTTGGTAGTTCGGGTTACGGGAGAGCGGAAAGCCGGGCATGCCGGCACTTTGGACCCCTTGGCCTCTGGGGTGCTTGTGGTGGCGATCGGGCAAGCCACCCGGCTGATCGAGTATGTCCAGCAAATGCCCAAACACTACGAGGCCACTTTTCTGCTCGGCCGATCCAGTCCCACGGACGATATCGAAGGCCCGGTGACAGAACTTCCCGCCTCCCCACAGCCCACGGCAGACCAACTGGCCGAGGCGGCCAAGCAATTGACCGGCCAAATCTTCCAGCGGCCGCCGGCCTACTCGGCCGTGAAGATTGGCGGTCACCGCGCCTACCACTTGGCCCGGAGGGGCTGTAACATCGATCCAGCGCCGAGACCCGTCGTCGTCTATCGCCTAGAACTTGTCGCCTACCAGTATCCCGAACTGCGACTGGCCGTGGAGTGCGGGGCCGGTACGTATGTACGTGCCCTCGGCCGGGACTTGGCCGAAAAGGTAGGCACGGCGGCGGTGATGTCGGCCCTGGTGCGGACCCGCATCGGCCCGTTCAGTCTCGCCGAAGCAGTGGACCCTCAAACCCTCAGCACTGATACGTGGCGGCAGCACGTGGTATCTATGCGGCGCGCGGTGGAACACCTGCCCCAGACTACGGTTACACCCGACGATGCCGAGCGGCTCCGCCAAGGCCAACCGTTGTCCAACCGCTGGGATCACCCCGTTGCAAGAAACACGCCTTGGGCCGCCTTCGATCTCCAAGGCAACCTGGTAGCCATCGTCGCCCCCCAAGAGCCTAACCGATTGGCTCCTGTGCGGACGTTTTCTGGCCAATAGCCGTCCTTGGAGGGCCGCTTTCCGCCGCAGAGGACCCGGGCGGCCGACTATTTTTCGTTACAACGGTTCTCCTCTAGCTTGCGGATTTTCTCCAAGCGCCGGGCATGGCGCCCGCCATCGAAGGGGGTGGTAAGCCAGATTTCGACCACCCGGTGGAGGAGCTGTTCGCCCATGAGGTCGCCGGACAGGCACAAAACATTGAGGTCGTTATGGCGCCGGCTGATTTCCGCGCTGAGTTCATCGTAGCAGGGGGCGGCGCGTACGCCGGGGAATTTGTTGGCCGCAATACACATTCCCAGCCCCGTACCGCATACGAGGATACCGCGGTCCGCTTGGCCGCGGCTGACCATGCCGGCCACGCGTGCCGCGATGTCGGGATAGTCCACCGGCTCGGGCGAGTCGCTTCCCAGGTCCACCACTTCATGCCCGAGGCGTTGGAGCGACTCGATCAGCCGCTTTCGAATCCCATATCCGCGATGATCGGTACCTACCGCAATCCGCATGGTTACAACTCCAGTTCCGCCAGCCGGGTTGCCAGTTCCGCCTGGATTTGCTCCGCGCATCGCTGGTACCGCTCGACCGGCCCACCGATAGGGTCCGATATATCCACTGCTTGGGGGCTGAGTGTCATGCACCGTTCGGCGGCCTGGGGCCATTGCCGGACGATCGCCTGGCGTTGGGATTGGGTCATGGTGTAGATGACATCTGCTTGGCGGACCAGCGATTCGGTGAGGGCTTGGGTCTCGTGCATCGAAAGGTCCAAGCCCAGACTGGCGACGACCTGGCAGGCCTCGGGTGCTGCCCGCCCCCCGGAAATCGCCGATAGCCCCGCCGAAGCCACAATCACCCCCCGATCCTCCAGCTCTTCGACCGCACAGCCCAGGCGTTCGGCCGCCATTTTGCGGAAGAGCATCTCGGCCATAGGACTGCGACAGGTATTTCCGGCGCAGACGAACAGCACCATCAGCGAACTCAGACGCCGCAGCGTTTTTTCGGGAACCACCCCCGCCCGAAGTACCTCGTACTGCTTGCCGTGAATCCTGACCACCGAGGAGGGCTGGCTATAGCGGGTCGGCCCATCGTCGAGGACCAGGTCCACGTCGTCGCCCAGCGCCTGAATCACTTCGGAGGCTGTGCGGGCCTCAGGCTGCCCGCTGCGATTAGCGCTGGAGAGCACCAGCGGACCGGCAATCATCTGCAGCACATCGAGAATTACCGAATGTCCTGGCACCCGCAGCCCCACGGTCCCAGAGGGCGAAACCACCTCCTGAACCCGGCGCGGCAATCGCCGGACCGCGCTTTCGGGATGTGAATCGTCGAGGACCAGCGTAATGGGCCCCGGCCAGCACCGTCGTGCCAGGCGCGAAGCCAGCGGCGGCATGTCCGGGGCGTAGTCCCGCGCCTCCTCTGCACTGCGAATCGCTAACGTCATCGCGTGCCCGGCCTTGCGCCCCTTGACCGCCAGCAAGCGTTCCACTGCCGCCGAGTCCAGGGCCCGAGCCGCCAATCCATACACGGTCTCGGTAGGGAAGGCCACAAGTTTCCCTTGCGCCAGCCACTGCACGGCCTCCACTACGACATCGCGGAGGTCCTCGCAGGCACGTAGATCAATCACCGGTGGCATGACAGATTTCGGCGGGTAACTCCATCACCCGAAAAGGCAAATCGCAGCCGCCCCGTGCTTTATGCTACCGGGTCCCACGCCCGAAGGGAACACTAGGCGCGGGGCATGCCACCGGCCAGCGCCCCGCCAGCCAAGCAGCGCCGCCCGGTCTTCCGGGGAAAATAAGCTTCCTTACCATGCAGCGGCCAAGGTCCAGTCGGGTGCTAAGGGCACACCTAGAAATACCAACCACAGGCCTGGCATTTTTGGCTGGCAAAAGTGTCCGGCTCAGACGCTCTGCCAAGGAACATGTTTTAAGGCGCCGCGATCTGGGGACCGGAAGCAGCCGGCGATGGCCTGTACGTCGGGGGAGACGGCCGAAAAGCGCCGCGCCTATATCGATTCTAAGTACTATGCGGAAAAGTGCTTATGTCATGGCATCCCTTCAGCAGGCTGGTGTGACGCTTTCGCGCTGGAGAATGGGATTGGTCGGCCACGACGCACCCCGGGTTCCTGCGGTTCCAGACGGTCTTGACCGCAAAACGAGGCCGGCATAGCGTTCACCGTGACCAGCGTTCCCTCGATAGAGGGGATTGCTCGGTGGTTAGCACCCGGTCTCTAGCGATCTGCCGCGGTAGGAAACACGCGGCGGCGTCGGCCCTGCCCCACAAACGCTGTCTCCGAAAAAACGAGACCCCGCCTATGCGTTCTGGCCAGCGTTCCTGGTCCCTTGGACAAATGACGGTGGTAATGCTTTTGCCCGTTCTGGTGGTCATGGGGGGCGTGGGGGTTGGAACATCTTCAGCGGCCGAGGCTGAGTCCCTGGCTCACCGCATTAGCTTTAGCCAACAGATTCGGCCGATCCTGGCCGATCGCTGCTTCACCTGCCACGGCCCGGACGAGGGCACCCGGGAGGCGGATTTGCGTCTCGATCAGCGGGAATCGGCCACCAAGCAGGCCATTCGGCCCGGGCGATCGGCCGACAGCCTGTTGATTAAGCGCGTGACGGCCAACCACCCGGACGATCGCATGCCGCCCCCGGAATCGAAGAAGGCCCCGCTGACGCCGGCCGAGATCGAATTGCTCCGCCGGTGGATCGACGAAGGCGCGGTGTACGACGAGCATTGGGCCTTTGTGCGGCCCCAGCGACCGCCGGTGCCTGCGGCGCCGGACCCCGCTTGGGCCATCAACGCCATCGACCATTTCATCGCCCAAAAACACCGAGTGGAAGGGCTGCGTCCGGCGCCCCAGGCCGATGCCCGCACGCTGGTGCGGCGGCTGCACTTCGACCTTGTGGGATTGCCTCCGCGCCCGGAAGATGTAGAAGCGTTTGCGGCCGATCCGTCGCCGGCTGCCTATGAAAAGCTGGTCGACCGGCTTTTGGCCTCGCCGCACTTTGGCGAGCGCATGGCCATCTACTGGCTCGATGTGGTGCGATATGGGGATACGTGTGGGTATCACAGCGACAACCATCGCGACATCTGGCTGTACCGCGACTACGTGATCGAGGCCTTCAATTCGAACAAGCCGTTCGACCAATTTACCCGCGAGCAACTTGCCGGGGATCTTCTGCCGGGGGCCACCCGCCAGCAGAAGATCGCGTCGGGCTACAACCGGCTTCTGCTGACCACGGAGGAAGGGGGGGCCCAACCCAAGGAATACGAGGCCAAATACGCCGCTGATCGGGTCCGCAACACGGCCACCGCGTGGATGGGGGCTACGATGGGCTGCGCCCAGTGCCACAACCACAAGTATGACCCTTACACCATGCGGGACTTTTACAGTTTCGCGGCGTTCTTCGCCGACGTGAAGGAGAAGGCGGTGGGCCGGCAGGAACAGACCCCCATGCCCACGCCGGAACAAGCTGCGGAACTGGCCCGGCTGGATGCCGAAATCGCAGCGCTAAAAGCTCATGCCGACGCACCGTCGAAGGCCAAGCTGGCCGAGGTGCAAAAACGCCGCGAAGCCCTCCTGCAGCAAATCCCCACCACGCTGATTACCGAGTCGGTGCCGCCCCGAACGGTGCGAATACTTCCCCGGGGCAATTGGCAGGACGCTTCGGGCGAAGTGGTTCAGCCGGCCGTTCCGGCGTTTCTGGGGAAGTTGGAAACGCCAGGCCGGCGGGCAACCCGGCTGGACCTGGCCAACTGGCTGGTCGCGCGCGACAACCCCATGGTGGCCCGCGTGTTTGTCAATCGGGTGTGGAAGCTCTTGTTCGGGCAGGGCATCGCCCGCACGCTGGACGATTGCGGCACACAAGGGGCCCGGCCCACCCATCCGGAGTTGTTGGATTGGCTGGCCGTGGAGTTCGTGGAAAGCGGCTGGAACGTCAAACGGCTGGTGAAGTTGATGGTCATGTCGCGGACCTACCGGCAGTCGTCGCGGGGCACGGCCGAGTCCCTGCAAAAGGACCCGGCCAATTTGTGGCTGGCCCGCCAAGGACGCTTCCGCCTGGACGCCGAGTTGGTCCGCGACAACGCGCTGGCCATCAGCGGCCTGCTGGTGCCGAAAGTCGGCGGCCCCAGCGTCAAGCCGTACCAACCCGACGGCTACTGGGATTTCCTCAATTTTCCGAAACGGCAGTATGTCCCGGACCCGGGCGAAAACCAGTACCGGCGGGGGCTGTACACTTACTGGCAGCGGACTCTGTTTCATCCCAGCCTCCAGGCCTTTGATGCCCCCAGCCGCGAGGAAAGCTGTCCGGAACGGGCCCGGTCGAATACGCCTTTGCAGGCTTTGGTGTTATTGAACGATCCAACCTACGTCGAGGCGGCGCGGGTCTTTGCCGCCCGGTTGCTCCGGCAAGGAGGGGCGAGCGACGCGGAGCGGGTCGCCTCGGCCATGCGGCAGGCTCTGGCCCGAAACCCCACCCCGGACGAAAGCCGGATCCTGCTCCGGCTGCTGGAAAAGCACCGGCAAGAGTATCGACATGATGAACCAGCGGCACGGGCGCTGGCCCAAGTCGGGTTTGCCAAAGCCCCGGAGGACATCCCGCCAGCCGAATTGGCCGCCTGGACCTCGGTCGCCCGAACGGTACTCAACTTGCACGAAACCGTCACCCGCCAGTAGCCGGCCCCACGGCCCCGAAACCCAAAGTGGCTTGCTGTTAAGTGGCTGCAACCTTCCCCCGTCCCCTCTCACCTCTCACCCCTCACCTGTCACCTGTCAGCTCTGGAGTTGCCGTGAACACGCAACCGATCGATGAGTGGCGTCTAGCCCGGCGGGCGTTTTTGAGCCGTGCGGCCGGAGGGCTCGGCTATCTAGCGCTGGCCACCCTGTTGAACCCGGCGCATTCGCCGGCGGCCATTCCTGCCAGCCGCGGCGTGGTCAACCCGTATCACGTGGCCCCCAAGGCCCGCCGAGTGATCTGGCTCTATATGTCGGGCGGGCCCTCGCATCTGGAGACATTCGACGAGAAGCCCGAGTTGGCCAAGCGCCACGGTCAGCCCATGCCCGAGTCGTTCACCAAGGGCCAGCCCATCGCCCAATTGCAGGGGGCCAAGCTCAACTGTTTCGCCCCACAATTTAAGTTCCGGAAGTTCGGCCAGAGCGGGCAGAACATTTGCGAGTTGTTTCCGCACATCGGGTCGGTGGCCGACGAAATCTGCATCCTGCGGGCGGTAAAGACCGAGGCCATCAATCACGATCCGGCCCATACATTCATGAACACGGGCACATTGATCTCGGGCCGGCCCTCGGCGGGTTCGTGGGTGCTCTATGGCCTGGGGAGCGAAACCGAAGACCTGCCGGGCTTCGTGGTGTTGACCTCGCTGGGACGGGCCGGACAGGCCCAGCCCATCTCCTCGCGGCAATGGCACAGCGGGTTTTTGCCCAGCCGCTTTCAGGGGGTCGAGTTCCGTTCGCGCGGCGATGCGGTGCTGTATGTCTCCAACCCCAAGGGAGTTACCCTAGGGCGGCAGCGGGATGTGGTCGATGCCGTGGCCGCCCTGAACCGCATCCACCACGAGGCGGTCGATGATCCCGAAATCGCCACGCGCATTGCCCAGTACGAAATGGCCTTTCGCATGCAGACCAGTGTGCCCAGGCTGCTGGATCTGTCCGACGAACCGCCGCAGATTTTCGAGCTTTACGGCACCAAGGGGGGCGATGGCTCCTTTGCCGCCAACTGTCTTTTGGCGCGTCGCCTGGCCGAGCGGGGCGTGCGGTTTATCCAGCTCTATCACCGCGACTGGGACATGCACAGCGCAATCAAGCGCGACATGCAGGTTGTAGCCAAAGAGGTGGATCAGGCCTGCGGCGCGCTGATCAAAGACCTCAAGCAACGAGGCATGCTCGACGAGACCTTGGTCATCTGGGGCGGGGAGTTCGGGCGAACGCCTATGGCCCAGGGCGATGGCCGCGACCACCACATGCAGGGCTTCTCCATGTGGTTGGCCGGCGGAGGCATCAAACGCGGTATCAGTTACGGAGCGACCGATGAGCTGGGCTATCGTGCCGTGGAAGGCGTGGTGCATGTCCACGACCTCCACGCCACGATGCTCCACCTTCTGGGCATCGACCACCAGCGCCTCACCTACCGCTACCAGGGGCGCGATTTCCGCCTGACCGACGTGGGGGGCAAAGTGGTCTCGGCCATTCTGGCGTGACGACCAGAACCTGGAATCGGATGGCCTGCGGGGCCCTCAGGATGTTCAGAGCGGGCGAGGTCTCGTTTCCCTTCTGGCTGCCGGGGTTTCCTCGCGCGTCTTTCCCTCAGAAAAGCCCCGAGGAAGCATCCCTTGACGCCCGCCATCATGCTGGGCATCATATCGAAGATTAGGTGCCGGCCGACTCTGGGCCGATTCCAACCTGTGACGCAACGACGGGAGAGCTTTAGATGAAGCACGTGCCTTGTGTATTGGCCGCGGGACTAGTGGGTTTGGCCATCTTAGCTCTGGCCAGGGTGCCGGCCAAGGCCGACAAGGCGTTCTTTGACGAGTTCGTGGCCAAGTACGTGAAGCCCGACAGCACCGATCCCAAAGACCAGGCGTTCAAGGCCACGGTGGAAAAAGTTCGATGCAATGTATGTCACGTGGGGCGGGTGAAAAAGAACCGCAACGCTTACGGCCAAGCCCTCGACAAGCTGCTGGACCGCCAGGCGGATAAGGACAACAAGGCGAAAATCCAGGCCGCTTTGGATACGGTGGCCAAACAGCACTCCAACCCGGACGACCAGAAATCTCCTACCTTTGGCGAGTTGATCCAGCAGGGGAAGCTGCCGGCCGGCGGCGACTGACATACGCTCGGCTCGCCGGCAGGGTCGACGGGCTTTTGGGGAGAGGCGTAAGGCCGCCCAGCCGGTGGGCTGAACCCAGCGGGAGCGTCCCCCGCGAAGTTGAATGGCAGGGCGAGCTAACCGGTTTATGCCGGCGCGGCTCCGTTGATGGTCTGCCGTTGGCGAGCTAGAAGGTGTCGTTCGCCTCACGGCCGGCCACGGTGGCTAGCGCCTGCCACGAGCCGCGGGCGATGCTCTGGTTGACGAAGCGTACGCTGCCGTCGCCAAGCAGCGCGTTGACTCCGCCAGGATGGTTACTTCGGGCGGCATAGAAACCGATGCCGCCGGAGGCCAAATCCGGCACCGCGGTGTTGGGCGGTTCATAGGCGCAAAAGCTGGTAGCCGATGGCTTGCCCACGATCCATCCGAATCCCCGGTTGCCGTACCAGTACGTTACGCTGCGGAGCAGCGCGGCCAGGTCGGGGTCGACAAGACCCGGTAGTCCTGGGCCTGGCCCGTGGCCAGCCGGCAGAGCCCCAATGAGCCGCCGGACCGCTTCCACGCCGGGGAGAGGCCCCGACACGTCCTGTCGCCATCCCAAGAGGCTCTCTGACATGGCCAAGGTATTGCTGGAGCCATCCAGCATATCCCGAAAGCCGCGGCCCGATCCGTAGTAGAACAGCCCATCCGTGGGGTAGCGGAGGTCGTAGTTAGTTCCCCGCCCGGAGCCGCTGCACACCATGTAGTTTCCCCCGGCAAGGATCTCGCCGGGCTTGGACAAGAAAAGGTCTTCCCACCCGTCGCTGGGGCAGCGTAACAAGTGGAGTCGTGTTCGCGCGGCTGCCGCTTGGACCGGATTCAAGGTCTGGTTGTGGGGGGATCCAAGGTACAGCGGCTGGCGGAAATCGATGAGCTTCTGGAGGTTGGCCTGCTCCACGAACGGCAGCAGGCGGGCCTGGACCGAAAAGCTGGTCATCGTGGTCCATCCGAAGCCCGGGAAGCTGCCATGTTGATCGTGATAGTGGTGGAGGGCCAGCCCTAACTGCCGGAGGTTGTTGGCGCAGCTTCCGCGCCGCGCGGCTTCGCGGGCCGCCTGCACCGCAGGAAGCAGCAACCCGACTAAGGTTCCGATCACCGCGATCACCACGAGAAGCTCGACGAGCGTGAAACCTCGTGAAGTCCGGAACGTGCGTGCAAAACAGCCCATAACCATCTCCCGTTTTCTGGCAAGCCATTGCCTTCGTTCGACCCTTCGCACCCGCGGCGCGAAATCCGAGGACCGAACGAACGCATCGCGAGAAAAGCTGGCTGGCCAGACCGCGGCGGAAGCGTGCCGCGAGGGAGGCTGGCTGGCGCGGCCGGCGAGCCCCGACGCTAAGGTGCTTGCGGGCCGCTCGAGTCTTAAAGCAAGACGGGCGTGGCGCCCGCCACCGCCCGTTATCGACCAACGGTCTGCGCCGCTTGTCCGCCTGCCGGAGGACCGGCAGCGGCCGACGTCGTTTGCGCAGGGCAGGAAGCCAGAGGGGCGTGTGCGACGGCTACCACCCACTCCAACAGCGCCGGATGAGCAAGCAGCGTGTCGCCGGAAAAAACGACCTCGCCGGGAAACGGCTCTGCGGCTCTTCTTCCGTGTGCCGCAGCGCGCTGGTGCAGCCCCTGGGCACTGGTGGCCAGGTACACCCCCACCACCAGAACGCGCCGTTTCCGCTTAATCGCCTCATGAATGGCCGGCAAGCCGCGGGTCGGGTACTCCTGGCCCATGCCCACGTAAGCCCAGTCGGCATATCGGATGCCGCTTTGGCCGCACACCTGCGTGGCGATTCGGCGCATCAGCCGCTCCACCAATAGCTCGTGATCCGGATCGCCGTGCGTCAGGATCACCAGGGCTTCGTCCTGGGGCGATCGGGAAAGCTTACGCACCTGGTCGGCCACGAACTCGGCAAGGACGTCGCTTTCAGCCAAAGTAGCAGTCAAGACGACGGGTACTTTAGGCTGTGCTGCGTGGACTCCCTCTTGTTTTAGACTCTCTGCGGTTCGTGGGGAGAAGAAGATTCCCAGAGCCGCGGGTACGTCGAAGTGGGTATGGCCAGTAGGGGCGATGAACAGCGGCACGGCGACGATGCGGTCGCAGCCTTCCGCCTCGAGCTGAGCGACCGCGGCCGGAATGTCGGGCTGGCCCGCCTCGAGCATTGCAGTCCGTACCGCCCGGAACCGCTTGCCCTTGCGGACCGCATCGGCCACCCGGTTCCCGAAATCAAGCACTGGTTGATTCCACGAGGCGCTTGGCGACCCGTGGGCGATCAAAAGCAACCCGGGATCGGCCTGGGCAACGGGCGCACTCACTCCAAGTAAGGTCAGCAGCAGCGCTACGGGCCACGCCGCAGTCCTGAAGCTTCGAGCCATGAACCAGCTCCTCGTCAAATAAAGGGTCACGAAAAGCTGCTGGCTGGCCCAAATCGTCGCGGGGGCGTGGCGCCCGGAGGGCTGGCTGGCAACACAAAAACCGAAAACTCGCAAGCGATGAACGGCGACTGACGAACCACTCATTTTTGCAGGATCAGCTTGTCATTGCGGGTCCGCAGCAGCCGGTACACTTGGCCCGCATGCAGGATGAACAACTCCCGGTGGCCTTGCAGCAAATCCTCGGAACGGACGACCCTCGCGTCCCCCATGCCTTTACAGAGAGAGCAAGGGTCCTCGGGATGCTGGCAAACCGGCACGGAGGGGGGCGATGGATGGTCGTGAAGTCGCGGCTCGTTCATCGCGGCACAGCCTGAAGGGGTTCGTGGGGATATAGTCGCACCGGTCTGGCCCGCTTGCAGCGAGCCCCAGCACATTGTCGGGGCACACTGCCCGCGGAGGTCGCGGTGAATTGCAGACCCAAGTGTGCAAAAACCCAACCTTCTCCCCCTCGGACATGAACGGGCGAGATGGCTGGCGCCGGGGCCCGCGTAGAGCCGACCGGCACTGGCTGTCGAGCGAAGACTGAGGGGGGAAGGTTGCGGGGGCTGGGTAGTGAAACCTGGCTGCCGCAGAACGCCTCCTATTCTAGCGATAATGAGAAGCAGTATCAATACCCAGTCGAGGAAAAAACATTCCGCCCCACCAAGGGGCCCCACGGCCGAATCCACGGCCATAGCCGCGGCAACCACGCATTGCCCCACTGGAACACCCCGCGCCGGCCGCCTCGCCCCAATACCCCAATTCTTCCTAGCGGAAAGTTACGGCTCGGCGGGAGGGCGAACCACCAGGTCATCGGCCGTCCCCTCCTTCCCGTCCGGCCCGAGGCATATCACCTTGGGGGGGTCCTCGTCGCGGACGTACTTGAAAGCGTTGCCCCACGAATCCTTCAACTGTTGCTCGACCCCATAGGAGGGCGCGCCGGGGGCCGACGCAGGGCCGGTCCCCACGTAAGGGCCTTTCCAGCCTTTAGCGGTCGAGGCGAATAACTCTTCCAGCTTCTGCGGGTAGCTGCCCAAGTCCTTCTTGTGCTTGGCCAGCCCGCGGCCGATGTTTTCCAGGCGCTCTTGCATAGCCGGCACACGCGGGTCGAACGTCGGGGCCTTCGGCGGTGCCGGGACAGCGGCCTGCCGAGCCTGACAGCCTGGCCAGCCGAGGGCCACAAACACCGCCACGCCTGCCACATACCACCGGGCACCTTGCATCGCAATCGCCCTTGCACAGCAACGAAGAGAAAACCGCTCAACCACATGGACCGACGGAGTCATTGTAATCGAGGTTCTCGAACCTTGCGAGCCAGGGCGGCCGAGACGAGCCGGATGCCGTCTTGGCCGGGCCAGGTTTGGCGCAACACAGCGCCTCCCGCCACCAGCTCCACCGATGCAGCCCGCTGGATCGCGACGGAGCGGGTCTTCAATCCCGCGCGGTACCTCCAGCGCCCCATTGGCGCCTCTAGGGGGCGTCGGCTATGGTGGGCAACACGTGTTCCCTTTTTTACGATGATCGTCGCGTTTGGAGTCAAGGTATCGGCCAATGAACTCCTACTGCAAACGTTTCGCAAGGGCGTGCCCCGCGGTGTTTGCGGGCATGATGCTTGGTTGCCTGGTAATAAGCCGGGCGGAAGCCAACGGAGCCGATTGGCCCGGCTGGCGGGGACCGTCGCGGGACGGCCGGGTGCCCAGCTTTTCCGCCCCTGCCCAATGGCCCAAAAACTCGCAGCGCCTCTGGCGCATTCCGGTGGGCGAGGGCCATGCCTCTCCCGTGGTCCAAACCGACCGTGTGTTTATCCTCTCCCGTCAGGGGGAGAAAGAGGTGGTCCGAGCTGTCCGACTGGACGATGGCCAAGAGTTGTGGCAGCAAAGCTATCTGGCACCGTTCGAGCCCAGCCCTTGGGCCTTGGCGCACGGCAAAGGTCCCAAGGCCACCCCGGTCGTGGCCGATGGCAAGCTCTTTACCGTGGGCATCGATAGCATCGTGAGCTGCTGGGATACCGAGCGGGGCACGCTGCTGTGGCGCCGCCAGTTCTCCGAACGGTTCAAGAGGATCTCGCCCTACTTTTACGGAATGGCTGTGTCACCGCTGGTCCATGGCGACCGGTTGCTGGCCTTTGCCGGACGCTATGGCGAAGGAGCTTTCATGGCACTGGACACAGCCACGGGCAAGACCGTGTGGGAGTGGACGGGGGATGGCCCCGGGTATGCTTCGCCGATAGTGGCCGCCATTGACGGCGTGGAACAAGTCATCACCCAGTCGCAGAACGCCTGCGTGGGCCTGTCGGTGGGGGAGGGAAAGCTGCTGTGGTCTATTGCCTTCAAGACCGACTACGACCAGAACATCGTTACGCCGGTGGTGGCGGGCGGGCTGGTCATCTTCGCCGGACTTTCGAAACCGACGACTGCCTATCGCCTCGTACAGACCCGTGGCCAGTGGGCGCCCGAAAAGGTGTGGGAAAACTCCGAGCTTTCGATGTACATGAGTTCGCCCGTGGTGGTCGGAGACCGCTTGGTGGGGTTTTCCAATCGCAAGAAAGGGCAGTTCTTCTGCCTGGATCTCGCCACGGGCAAAACCTTTTGGGCCAGCGAGGGGCGGATGGGCGACAATGCGGCGCTGTTGGTGGCCGGCGACACGGTGCTGGCCCTGAC
>Ga0315298_1005918_pt1 | contig 16993 bp, 14 predicted proteins | sample WHS_1_MG_FD_203077 | JGI IMG/M metagenome (GOLD analysis project Ga0315298, IMG submission 203077) | Extremophilic microbial mat communities from Washburn Hot Springs, YNP, Wyoming, USA - WHS_1_MG | ecosystem: Environmental > Aquatic > Thermal springs > Hot (42-90C) | place: USA: Wyoming...
ACTGATGAAGTATATGGTTCTTTATCCTTAGATTCAACAGATAAATTTACAGAAGAGTCACCTTTAAAACCAAATAGCCCATATTCTGCTTCAAAGGCATCTGCTGATCTATTAGTAAGGTCATATTCAATAACTTATGAAATGCCTGTTTTAATTACTCGTTCATCAAATAATTTTGGACCAAGACAATATCCTGAAAAATTAATTCCATTAACTATAAAAAATGCTATTCAAGGAAAACCAATTCCTGTTTATGGAGATGGACAAAATGTAAGAGATTGGTTATATGTTGAAGATAATTGTAAAGCAATCGATTTAGTTCTTCATAAAGGAAAAATTGGAGAAATATATAATATTGGAGGTGAGAATGAATGGAAAAATATTGATTTGATTAATTTAATTTGCGAAATTTTGGGTGACTTAACAAAGAAAGATCCTAAAGAATATAAAAAACTTATTACATTTGTTAAAGATAGACCTGGTCATGATAGAAGATATTCACTTAATATCGAAAAAATTAAAAGTGAATTTTATTTTAATCCTTCAAAAAATTTTATAAATAATTTATATAGTACTGTAAAATGGTATTTAGAGAGTATTTATTAATATGTTTAATTTAATAAAAAAAGGGATATATACAATTAAAAAAGAAGGTTTTTATATCTTTTTCTTAAAATTAAAAAATTATTTATCAAGAAGATATTTTAGCGAAAGTAAAAAATATAAGAAATATATTAAAGAAAATAAAATAGATAAAAAGAAAAAAGAAATTCTGAAACAAAAAATTCAATCATTTTCATATAAACCATTAATTTCAATTATTACTCCAGTTTATAATATTCACCCTAAAGTTTTTAAAAAAACAATTAAATCAGTTTTAGATCAAATTTATGAGAATTGGGAGTTATGTATTTGTGATGATGGTTCAAATAATAAAAAAACATTAAAATATTTAAAATCAATTGAGAATAAAGATAAAAGAATCAAAATTATTTATTCTCAAAAAAATGAAGGTATATCTATAGCATCTAATAAAGCATTATCTTTAGCAAATGGAGAATTTGTTGCTTTTCTTGATCATGATGATATGATGGCCCCAAATGCATTATATGAAGTAATTAAAATATTAAATCATAATAAAAATATATTTTTTATTTATTCCGATGAGGCAAAAATTAATATAAAAGGGAAAATAATTGATATAGAATTTAAACCAGATTTTTCCAAATTTTTTTATATTTCTCATCCTTATATTGTTCATCTTGTAGTAATTAAAAAATCATTAATAGAAGAATTAAATGGATTTGATGAATATAATTTTAAAGATAATGTTTCACATGATGTTGATCTTTTTTTAAGGATATTCTCGAAAATTAATGAGACTCAAATTTATCATATTCCAAAAATTCTTTATTTTTGGAGAATATATTATTCAAGTGCAGGTAATAAGTTTCAAGAAAAAGTACATAAAAATACTAAATTTGCAATTAATAGATATTTTAAAACTTTAAATATAAATGGATGGGCAGAAGATGGTTTAAGTTTTAATACTTTTAAAATAAGATTTAAATTTGAATCTAGACCACTAGTCTCTATAATAATTTTAACAAAAAATAATTGGGGAGTACTTAAAGAAAATTTAAAAAGTATTGAAAATTTATCTAAATATGAAAATTATGAAATCATTATTATTTCAAATAATACTCAAGATAAATTTGCTAAAGAATTTTTGAGTAGTTTAGAGAAAAAATATAATATTTTTTATAATAATATACCTTTTAATTATAGTTTTTTAAATAATTATGCAGTAAAATTTTCTAAAGGTGATTTATTCCTTTTTTTAAATGATGATGTAATTTTTATTAATGATGGTTGGCTTGCTTCAATGTTAGAATTATTCCAAATAAATGATGTAGGAGTAGTTGGGTGTAAATTAATATATCCTAATAAAAAAATTCAACATGCTGGTGTAATTATTGGATTAATTAATGGAAAAGCAGAACATTGGCATAAATTTGTAAATGCATATTTAAATAATAAAATTCAAAACCCTGGCTATTTATCAAGTTTAAATTCTATAAGAGAATATTCAGCAGTAACAGGTGCCTGTATGATGATTCGAAGCAATATTTTTAAACAAGTTGGAGGATTTTCTGAAGATATGCCATATGGATTTAATGATATAGATTTATGTTTAAAAGTTAGAAATTTAGGATATAAAATTCTTTTTACTCCATATGCTTTAGCTTATCATTTTGAAAGTTTATCACGAAAAGAAATTAATGACAAGAATTTACTTTATCATCCAAAAGATAGCGAAAAATTTTATAAAAGATGGAATGAATTTATAACAAAAGGTGATCCATATTATAATCCAAATTTATCTTTAAAAAGTTATGTCCCTATACCTAAATTAAAAGAAAATATCAATGATTTCAATAATAATACCTAATCTAAATGGTGAAAAATATTTAAATGATTGTTTGTCATCTATAAAAAATCAAGAGATTGATGAAGAAATTGAAATAATTGTTGTTGATAACGGTTCTAATGATAATTCTGAGAAAATTATAAAAGAAAATTTCCCAGAAATTAAATTTATAAAACTTGACAAAAATAATGGTTTTGCAAGAGCAGTAAATATAGGAATTAAAAATTCAAATGGAAATTATATTATTTTACTTAACAATGATACTATTTTGGATAAAAATTTTGTAAAAAATTTAAAAAATGCTCTTGATAATAATCCTGAGGTTAGTTTTTGTGCATCAAGAATTTTAATGATAAATAATAAAGATTTAATTTATGGTGCTGGAGATATATATAAAAATAATGGTACAGCAGAACTTAGAGGTTATGGAAAACTTAAAAATTTATTTAAAAAAAGTGAATTTGTGTTTGGTGCTTGTGCTGCTGCTTCAATTTATAGAAAAGAAATTTTTGATAATATAGGTTTTTTTGATGAAGATTTCTTTGCTTATTATGAAGATATAGATTTTGATTGGAGAGCACAACTTTTTGGGTATAAATGTTTATATGTGCCAGATGCTATTGTTTATCATTATGGAAGTGTTACATTTGGTAATTTTAGTGATTTTAAAATATATTATGGAACAAGAAATATCCTTCTTGTTTTATTTAAAGATGTGCCAAAATTTATATTGAAAAAATATTTCTTCCATATTCTATTTTTTCAATTAGGGAGATTCATTTTTTTTATTCTAATGGGAAGATTTAAGCCGTATATAAGAGGAGTTATTGATGCTTTTAAAATGTATAAAATTATGCAAATAAAAAGAAAAAAAATTGAACAAAATATTAATGTTAGCAAAGATTATATAAATTCATTAATAACAAAAATTTCTATATATGAATATATTGAAAAAATTAAAAGTAAATTGAGAGAAAGAAGATGAATAATAATTTAGATTTATCTTTAATTTTTATAAATTATTATTCTAAAGAATCATTAAAAAATGTTTTATTTTCTATTAAAAATTATTATGATGAAAATTTAGAAATAATAATATTTAATAATTCACCTGAAGAGAAACTGGAAGATTTAAAGGAAATATATTTAAATATTAAAATAATAAATTCTGAAAAAAATTTAGGATTTACAAAAGGTTGTAATATCGCAGTAAATAATAGTAATAAAAAATATATTCTTATTTTAAACCCCGATATTTTATTTATAAATGAATTTATCTCATATGGAATAAAATTTTTAGAAGAGAATAAAGATTTTGGAGCAGTGGGATTTAAAATTTTAAATTCTGATGGAACAATACAGAAAGAATCATTAAGAAATTTCCCAACTCCTTTAAATACTCTTTTAAGATTTTTAAATTTAGATTCATTATTAAAAATTAGATATTCTTATTTTGATAGAGAACTTGATAAAAGCAAAGAAGCAAATATTTTATCTGGTGCATGTATGTTAATAAGAAAAGAAACCTTTTTAAGTATAAATGGTTTTGATGAATCTTTCTTTCTCTACGGAGATGATATTGATTTATGTATTAGATTAAAAAATAAGGGTTGGAAATTATATTATTTACCAATAGAAAGTGTTATACATTATAAAGGTGGAAGTTTGTATAAATATTCATTTAAAAGAATTTTCTATTCTCATAGAGCAATGTTCTTGTTTTCAAAAAAATATTATTCTAAAAATTTAATTCTATTATTAATTATATATTCAGGGATTATATTAAGATTTATTTTTTTAATATTAATATCAATTTTAATTAGATTTTCTAAAGTTTTATCCTGAAATTATTTTTTTGATAGTTAAGAGAAGGATATAGAAATCCAAAAATGGAGACCAGTTTGAGATATATATTAAATCATATTTAATTTTTTCTTCAGGGGTTGTATCATATTTACCTAAAATTTGTGCAAGTCCAGTTATTCCTGGTTTTAATCTTACTCTATATGCAAAATGTGGTATCTCCTTTTCAATTTTTTCAAAAAATTCTGGCCTTTCTGGTCTTGGGCCAACAATACTCATTTCTCCTTTAATTACATTTATAAATTGTGGAATCTCATCAAGGTGTGTTTTTCTTAGAAATTTACCAATTAAGGTAACTCTTTTGTCTTTCTCGCTCGAAAGAACAGGACCTGTTAAATCTTCTGCTCCTTCAATCATAGTCCTAAATTTTATTAAATTAAAATTTTTTCCATTTTCTCCAACTCTTTCCTGAATATAAAAAACTCTTCCTTTTGATGTTAATTTAATTAATAAGGGAATTATAATAAATAAAGGAGATAAAATTATTAAAAATAATAAAGACAAAATAATATCAATCAATCTTTTTAGAAATTTCTCTTCTTCTATTAAATTAACTTTTGAAATTTCAAAAAATGGTTTATCTGAAATATTTATTACTTTTGAAGAATATAATAAAATATCATTTAAGTTTGGTGATAGATAAACTTTTATCCCTTTGCTATATGCAAAATTTATTATTTCATCTCTTTCTTTTAGATTATTCAGTAAAAATATTACTCCAATCTCCTTATTTATATTTATTAAATCGTCTAAATTGTTTAATTTAATGAATTCATATTTTCCATATCTTTCATGAATTTCTCCTTCTCCAAAATATGCTGCAATTTTTTTTACCTCTAAATTTTTTTCATAAACAAAAATAAAATATCTAAATAGAAGAAGAAATATAATTTCAAAAATTGTAGATATAAAAATTACTGATCTTGGATAAGCAAATGCTCTTATAAAAAAAGAAAAAGATAGTTTTATTAAAAATAAAAGAAGTATTGAAGCAAATATTGAAGAAAAATAATCATAAAAACTCTCTTTTTTAGAATATAAACCATAAAGAGAAAAGAGAATTATAAATATAAGTGTCAAAAATGGTAAAGTGTTCAAAAATGCCTGAATGTTTCTTATTTCAAATGGAGTTCCAATTCTAAAAATGTAAAACCTTACTAAAAAAGCAAGAAGTGAAGAGAATATAAAAATTAAAACATCAAAGATAGCAACAATTATATAATTAACTTTTTTCATAATAATCATAAGTTATTTTTAAACCCTTAATTAATTCTATTTCACTTTTAAAATTCAAAATCTTTTCACTCAATTTTGTATTAAGGTAATTCCTCTTAACTCCACTATCTTTATTTAGATATTTTCTTTTTAATTTTTTGTTAATAATTTTTTCAAAAATTTCAACAAGTTTATTAATTGATGTCTCTTTTCCTGTTCCAATATTAAAAATTCCCTCTTTATTTAAAGATAAAATATTTGCTTTAACCACATCTTTAATATAAATAAAATCTCTTGTGTTTTTACCATCTCCATAAATAGTTAATGGTTTATTATTCAAAATTTGATTTATAAATATTGAAATAACTCCAGATTCAGAATTTGAGTTCTGTCTTGGACCATAGACATTCGAATATCTCAAAATAGTATATTTAAAATTATATTTTTTTGAAAAATAGACAAGAGTTTTCTCGATTAATGATTTAGATAAACCATATAAATTAACAGGATTTAAAATATCATCTTCTTTAAATGGAGTATTTCCTTCACCATAAACTGCACAGGAGGATGCAAAAATGAATTGTTTGATATAATCTTTTGATGGATAAATTAAATTTAAAAAATTTTTAAGCATTTCAATTAAAAATTTATCTTTCATTTTCTCTGATTTAGATATACTACTAATATATGCATGATGATTGATAATATCAGGGTTAAATTCTTTTATAATTTTTTCAATTTTATTTTTTTCTTTTAAATCAACTTTTTCAAATCTTACTTTTTTATTTATATTTTCAATTTTTCCATTAGATAAGTTATCAATTACTAAAACTTCAAAACCACTATTTATATATTCATCTACAATATGAGAACCAATAAACCCTGCACCACCTGTAACAACTATTTTCATAAAATAATTATACTTGACTATTGAATTTATTAAAAGTATAAATAAATTATGATTTCCAAAAAATTGGATATTGAAAATCTTTTTGTTTATCTTTTCGCTTTTGTTTTTTTTATACCCCATTTTTATATAGTATCCGAAACCACCTCTTTTACAGTTTTTTCTCAAAAAGCCTTTTCAATATCTTTAATTATTTTTCTTTTTTCAATCCTTTTTTTCTTTTATTTTTATAAATATAATTTTTTTTTATTTACAAGTTTAAATAAAATTATTTTATTATATATTTCTATTTATTTTATCTCAACTTTATTTTCAGAAAATTTTTATAACTCTTTTTTTGGTTGGCAATATAGTAGTAAGGGTTTTCTATTAATAATAATGACGCTTTTTTTAATAATATTCTCTCCTTTAATATTAAATAATTTATCTAAAATTAAAAAAATAATTGATTTAGGAATTATTTTCTCCTCAATTTATTCTTTATATGGTATACTTCAATTTTTTAATCTTGATCCATTTATTTTTGTATCAAATACAGGACAGAGAGTTTTTTCATTTTTTTTGAATCCTAACTATTTTACACCAATTATTTTAATTTTTTTCTTTTTTTCTTTAAATAAAATTATTTTAGATAATAGAAAAATTTTTTTAATTTCATTAATATTAAATCTATTAGCAATTATATTAGCACAAACATTTACAACATTTATAACCTTATTTATAATTTTACCAATATATGCTTTTTTATTAATTAAATTTTTTCCAGAATATAAAAAGAAATTTATTAAATATATAGCAATTTTTCTGATTATTTTGATTATTTTTTCTATATTTTCATTGATTATTATTAATAAATTTAATCCTTATTTAATAAAAAGATATATGTATTTAACTACACTTAAGACGAGATTACTACTCTGGGAAGATATAAGTAAAGTAATAAATAATGAATTTAGAATAAAAGAATATTTAATAGGTATTGGTGGAGAAAATTTAAATAGAAAATTGATGCCTTATAAATCAATTTATCTTGAAAAACTAGAACCAAATACAACATATAATAACGCCCATAATGAATATATAGAACAATTCGTAAAAGGAGGATTTTTACAATCAATTATCTATTTAATTTTAATAATTTATTCTTTAATTATGTTATTGAAAATTATTAAAAAAAACAACAAATCTAAAAGTAGTTCTTTTGCTGTTTTTATATCTTTATTAGGTTATCTGATAAATTTAATAGGAACATATGAAACAATTCAGATGATACTTTTTTTCTGTTTTCTTTTCGCACTTGTAAATTCTTTAATTGTTTTAGAATTTAAAAGTAATATAATGTATATTAAAAATAAATTTATATTAACTATTTTTTTAATTCTTTCAATTATTAATTTTTCATATTTTTTTATTCTTAAAATTTCGATAAATTATATTAATATAGGATATAACAATTTGTCATTCTATAATTACATAAAAGAAATTGATAAAAAAAGAATACCAGAAATATTAGATCTTTCAGAATCTTATCTATTAAAAGCGATCAAATTTAATCCTTTTGAAAAAACATATAATCCTTACTATTTAGCAAAAGTTTATTATTATAAAGGAGTTGAATTAAAAGACACTTCATTTAATATTAAAAGCATTGAAATCTTAAACAATATAATAGATAAATCGCAATTTCCAAATTCAGTGTATAATCTGCTTGGTGATAGTTATTATTTTTTGGGGGATATTGATAAAGCAATAGATTTTTATAAAAAATCAATTGAATGGTATAAATTTTATAATGAACCAATTTTATCTCTTACAAAAATATATATAGAAAAAAATGATTTAAATGAAGCAGAAAAATATGTTGATATTATTTTATCTGTAAAAGAGAACCCTATTGCTTATAGATATAAAGGAATGATTTATATAAAGAAAAATGATAAGGAACTTGCAAAAAAATATTTTAAAAGGGCAGTTGATTTAGGAGATAAAGAATCTGTAGAAATATTAAAAAATATAGATTTAAATTAAAAATTAAAAAATTAAAAGAAATTATAATTAATATTAAAAATAAATTTTCTCTAATTCTTTTATTAAAAAACCTCTTTCTATTAAATAAATCAATCATTTAATTTTATAATATATCCTCTTACAAATAAATGATCAAAATTTTCATCAATTTTAAATGAAATAATTGTAAGACCACTACCTTTTAATGTTCCAATATTTTTTTTAATTTGTGTCTCTTTCAATTCTAATAAATCATATAGCATTTCAGGTCTATTCGTTATAAATATTAATTCTTTAGTATCTTTATTTAAGTCAATAATATTACCTTCAAATATTTTAAATGGTTTTCTACCATCCATTAAAATATATCCATTTTTAATATTCCATTCGATAATATAAGAATTTGTATTTGTAAGATAGTATATTTTGTGATTTTCTAAATACCATTGAAAAGGTCTAAAGTAATTAACTGTTTCATCAAAAATAAATATTACACTATTCTCATCATCAATATTTGTTTCTACACTATTTAATATATATTTTATTACCCATATTTGGTTATATAAATTTTTATTTATTATAGTAAATAAATAAATTGAATTTAATAAAATTATAGCAATTAAAATTAAAAAAAATAATTTTTTAAAATTAAAATTCACTTTATATAATTTATAAAATAAAAAGAGATAAACAGCCGGTATTATTGTTAAATAATAACCAACTTTTGGAGTATGTATTAAAAAATAAAATAATAAAGAAGGCAAAATCCATAAAATAAAAAAACATAAATAATTTTTATCCTTTATAAAAAAATAAACTAAAAAGATTATACTAATAAAACAATCTTTTATAAATAAAATACAATTTTTAAATGTAATATTATACCAATAATTATTTTCATAAAAAATTGATGTTCCAAAAACCCAGGTAAATAAAGATTTAGAATGATATGAATACATTTTATATCCACCACCCGATAAAATAACTGGTATATACAAAGATAAAATTGTAATAAGAATTAGTAAAAAATTTTTACTAATTTCTTTAAAATTTATTTTTGATTTCAAAAAAACATAAACAAATAATGGAAAAAAGAATAATAAATCATTAAACCTAATTCCACCAATTAAACCATAAATTATTGAAAAATATGGAAAATATTTTTTGTTATTTATTGTTAGATATGCAAAGTAACCAAAAAGTAAAGTTATTAATGCTTCAAAAATATATACATCTTCAACTATTCCATAAAAAAAGAAAATTGGAGTAAAAGAAAAAACTATTGAAGTTATAAAAGCGTAATTTTTGTTATTTGTTAATTTAAAAATAAATAGATAAAATATTATAACTGATATGATAGAAATTATTAAACTTAATATTTGTAAAGTTCTTAAATGATCTTTAATAAAAAAGAATAAAATTTTACTAAATAATACAACTATTGGATAACCAGGTGGATGTGGTTGGTCAGTATAAATATCAAATTTATTTATTGCTAAAGCAAAATTAATAGGATCCCATTCATGAAAGAAATCTTTAAACAAAAAAATTCTTGTAAAAATTGTTGTTAAAATTAAAAAAACATAATGAAAATAACTTTTTAATTTCATAAGGTTCCCTCAATTAAATATAATTTAGAATTTGTTCTATCTAAAATATAAATTTTATTCTCCTCAACAATAAATGAATATGGAATTATAAAATCTTGTTTTTTGTTATAATTATTGACGATTGAAAAAACAGGAATTATTTTATTTTCTTTTTCATTAAATTTATAAATATATTTCATTCTTAAACCTATGAAATAAATATTATCATTAAATGAAAAAACTTTTGTTATATAATCGTTTAAACCATATTTTTTTATTTTATTATCAAATTCTATTAAAGTATATTCATCAATAATATAAACTTTGTTATTTTTAATGAAAAATTCCATGGGATTAATGATTGTATCTTTTGGTTTAATTATTCTTTTTAACAATAAATATGGCTCACTTCCATATGAATTTAAAAATTTTCCATTTAAATCAAAAATTTTTAATTTATGATTATAAACATCAAGAACATAAATTTTATTATCAATAACTTTAATTCTTGAAGGATAAGAAAATTCATTTTCTTTTTCTCCAAAATTTCCAAAAGATAAAATTAAATCACCATTTTTATCAAAAATTCTTACTTTATTATTCCAAGAATCACTTACATAAATTTTTCCATTGTAATAATATATACCTTGTGGATGGTTTAAAATATTTTCACCAAATGAATATTTAAAATTTAAATGTTTATCATAAACTAAAACTTTTGAACCACCTGAACTTAAAACATAAATATTTTTCTCTTCATCTATTGTAATGTCTGATGGATGATTTAAATTTTCTAAAACTTTATAATTTATTTGTGGTGGCAATACTTTTAATCCACTATTTTTAAAATATATCATTAAGGCTCTTGATGTGTCAAAGAATATTTCATCTCCAACTTCATCTAACTTAATAAATTTTTCTAATTTAAGATCAAGATCATAAACCTTTATTTCATCTAAATCAAGTAAATATATTTTTTTATCAATATTTATATCAAATGAAATTAGTTTTTTGAAATTATCCTTTAACTCTTTTTCAACAATTCCATTTAAATTACAAATAGTTAATTTTTCATTATTTATAAGATAAAATTTGCCATCTATAATTTTAAATTTGTTAAATATATCATTTAAACCTATCTTGTTTTCTTTAAAATCTTTATTTAAAACAATTATTTCATTTTTATTTAAAAAATAAATATTATCTTTATAAATTTTAAAATCATTTGCATCTAAACTTTTATATTTTGTAATAAAACTGATTTTGTTCTTTGAATATTTGTATATTTTACCATTTTCTTTATTAAATAAATATAAAAATTCATCATCATTTGTAATAAGATATTCTCCTTTTTCTAATTTGATTTTTTTAATTGGTATATAATATCTATTTGTCAAAATTAAGTAATTTTTCTGAACTGAATAGATTACTCCATTAAATGATAAAAAATTTTTATTTTCTATATAGAACTCTTCATAATCAATTTTTGGAGATTTATATATAAAAATATCATCTTTTGATTGGAGATTATTAAAATTCAAAATAATAATTAATATGATAAACAAAAAAATTATTATTTTAATTTTCATAATATATATTATAATTTAAATATTATAAGGATATATATGCAAAATATTTGGCAATAACTTATTTTTAATTAAGTATTTAATAAAAATAATTATAATAATATTTTTTAAAATTTTTTATAAAAATTTATATATTTTAGGATTTTTTAATCTACTTGACAAAATAAAAAATTGTGTTTTATATTAAATTAATAAAAAAGAATTTTAGTTTAAGACCAAGAAGGCGAAGATTTCATCTCCCAAAAGATGGGCGCCATGGGAGAAGAAGGAGCCTGGTGGCGCAACCGGCTTGGTCTAAATATTAGGTGCCCAAATTTTTGAAAATTAGGAGGTAGAAAACTATGTGGAGAAAAGGTAAGGGTTTCACCCTTATTGAGTTAATGGTTGTAATCGCAATCATCTTGATTCTTGCCCTAATTGCAATTCCTGCCTATAGAAACATGCAGGATAGAGCAAGAAAATCAAGAGTTCAGAGTGATTTAAGAACACTTGCTAATGCCCTTCAAATGTTCTTTACAGATTGGAATCAATATCCACCTCAAACATCTGCTGCAAGATTAAAAAATGATAATGCTGGTGCTGAATTAATGGGTTTAACTGGTGCTACAATTAATGTAAGTACTAAAATGAGTGCTACAGGTGAAAAAGGTGGGATTCACTATATTGAAAAACTACCAATAGATCCATTTGATGTAAATGCTGGTTCATATTATTATCTTAGCGATGCTAATGGAACTAAATATGTTATGTGGTCTGAAACAACTGCTCCAAATGAATGGATTTATAGAGATTCTGTTGGAAACGGCGGTGTAACAAATACAACTCCTACTCTTCCTCAATAATCTGAAAACTTAGTGTAAAAAATTTTTGGAGGAGAGATTGAACCCTCTCCTCCAATAAAAATTTTAAAAGGGGAAAATAGAAAAGATTTTTTAAAAAGATGATTAATTTTAAAATATTTATAAACAAGAAAGGATTATCATTAATTGAAGCAATGCTTGCCATTGTTATTTTAGTTTTCCCAATTTTTGCAACAATTTCAACAATAACTTTTTTATATAATCAAACTCATAGAAGAAATTTAGAACTTTTAGCAGATAATTTAGCAAACTATATTTTAGAAGATTTAAGAGGCAGAAAATTTTATTATTATACTGGTGAAGAAAATGTGGATAAAACAAATAATCTTCAAAGATTATACGAAGAATTACCGCAATCTCAAAATGGGATACCTGATCCATATGGAAGCATTGGTGATAGAATAATGAAATATTCCTGTATTAATGATACAATATATGATACTTCAATATATGATGAAAATAATCCTTCATATACTTATCCATATGTAGTTTTTCCCTCTACTGATGCAAGGAAATTTTATAATACTTTTAAAGTTGAACTTTATATAACAAGATTTATAAATGCCAATGTTAATGAGCCAATAGAAAATGTTGAACCATATAAATATATTTATAAAATAGATGTTGTTCTATTAATAGAGGATCCACAAAGTTCTTATACAAATTTAAGAGGAACAGTTCAAGGATGGAAGAGATTTACAGTTGCATCAACAGAGGTAACTTATCATGATCCATAGAAAAAAAGGATTTACTTTAATTGAACTTTTAATAGCAATTGCAATTTTTTCTGTAATTATGGTAGGTTTATACCCTGTTTTTTCACAGGTAACAACCTTTAATCAGGAAAATTATATAAGAACTTCCCTTATGGACAATTTAAGGGCAGGAATGGATAGATTGACAAGAGAATTAAGAGAGGCAACTTCAGTTGAATTACAAAATAATTTATTACAAGAAAATTATATAATATTTTCTCATCCAGATCCTAATTCACCAAGTGGTTTAGAAACATTAAAATATGAACTTACAACCTCATCTTATTCAATACAATATTTTCCAGAAGGAAAAGAAATTAAAAGATATGTCTGGAATGAAAATACAAATTCATGGGAGGGTGGTAATCCAGTTACCGAACCAACAATATATAGTTTGAAATTTCTTAGAATTGGACAGATTGTAAAAGTTGAGATAATATCAAAGGTTAAATTAAGACAAAAATCTGAGGCACAAGATTATGTATATTTAACTAATGTAACTATTAGAAATCCTTTAACTTAATTTATATATATTTTTTATTAAAGGAGGATAAAGATGACATTTAAAAAGAAAAAAGGATTTGCTTTAATTACTGTATTAATTATATCTACGATACTTTTTGGTGTTATTGGTTTTACTTTTATTTCTGCTAATAGGAATTTAAATTTAAAAGCAATACTTCATCTTTCTAAGACATCTTTAACAACAGCAGATGCAGGCCTTGAAGAGATAATAAGGGAGATTCAAAGTGAACATTTTGATAATATTGGTTTATATTTTTTAAAACAATATGCTAAAGGATATGAAACTCAAACACCTGCTCTTTATAATTATAATCCAGTTTTTTTTAAAGACCCAAGAAATAATAACTATATTATGACAAGAGCAAAATATTTTATGGATTTTGACTATTATACTCTTGATGATGAAGGAAATCCTATTCCTATGAAAATAGTTAACTGGGTGGATTTAGATTCAGATGGTCATATGGATGAAGGTGAATATCTTTCAAAAGTTGTTACAGAAGCGAATGAGATAAAGGTATTAGATAGTGTTGTTGAATATATAAAAAATTTAGTAAGACCTCAGGATGATAGTAAAATCACTGCAATCTGTAATGATATTCAAAATGCATATAATCAATGGATGAGTTATCTCTGGGGCAATAACTGGAATGAAGGATTTAAAACAACAGATACTGGCGCCAATCTTGGCGCAATGGAGCAAATGATAAGTAAAATTGGGGGTAATGATTTAGTTTCTGATTGTTCTCAAATTAACATTAATGATGTTGTTAAGCCATATGATGTTGATCATCCAGCAACAAATGAAACTTATGAAGGTATTATTGTTCAAACTGCTGGAAAAATAGATACAACTTCAAATTCTCCTCAAAGAGGTTTGATTATAATAACTGCGATTGGTTATTCTTTCAATTTACCAGTGCCAAATAGTGAATATGAAAATGTAATTAAACCAAGACTTTCTCTTGTTTGTCCAAGACCCGCTGATCCTGAATATAGTGATCACTATATAAATGTTCTTGATATTGATACTATTAACAATTCTCTTAAACTTGCTGGTTCAAAATATAGAATTACTCCTATGAAAAGAGGAATAAGAGGTGAGTTTGAAGTAAAATATGAATCTCCATTGAATTCTATAATTCAATTATTAAGAGAGCCAGATAGTGTTACAACAGTTTCTTATCAGGATCAGGTTAGTTTCTCTGACTATCTTGTTGCCTCAAATGATACTATAAATTTTGCATATGATGAAGAAGTACATGGTCCAATAAGAAGTAATGGTAATATCAATTTTTCAGGAGAAATATGGGACACAATAACTGCAAATGATTATGTTAGAGATTATATAACTTTTGGTCCTTATGCAAATCAGCACACTGGAGGATTTCATTTTTATCTTAATGGAGTTGAATATAAAGTTGAACCATTCAAAAATTCATCACAAAATAGTCCAAGTTATACAGTAGCAAATATTTATCCACCACTTATATATAATGGAGTTACATATAATACTGTTAATATCGTTCAAGCACCAAATTTAAAAGAATATTATATTGATTTACCACCATTTAATTCACCATTAAATAATATTGGTAATGAAGATGTAAAAGTTTATTCACAACAACAACCAAATATGGATTTTTCAAAAGTTCAAACTTCAGGTAATCAAATAAAAACAATTGCACAAAATAGCGGTTATTATTTCAATGGAACAAGCAGTGCAGTAGAATTACATTTTCTTGAAAATGGCACAATCCAGGTGAAAGAAGGTAATGGTCCAACAAGAATTATTAATATGCCAACAAATTATCCAGTAACTCTTCCAGATGGAACTGTTTATCCAGGTGGTGTTATCTATGTTCAAGGTGATGTAACTGTTAGAGGAAAGGTTAATGGAAGGGTTACAGTATATGCTTCAGATGATGTTTGGATAGAATCAGATTTAACATATGTTCATCCTGCTGTAACAGATCCCAATCAAACTCCAGATTATATTCCAGATTCACTTGGTTTAATTGCCTACGATGATGTAATTATACATAAAAATGCACCAGAACACCTTAGAATTGATGCTGCTGTTTTAGCACAAACTGGTTCTTTTGGAATTGATCCAAACGCTAATTATCATCCATATAATCCTAATGGTCATGTTCTTGATTTTAGAGGCTCTCAGACTTTTTATTCATCAGATAATGCACCTGCAATGATTAGTGGAAGTAAAGTTAAAGGTTATGAAACACAGTTAACATATTATGATTATAATTTAAGAAGAGCAAGACCACCATTATTTCCTTCTATAGGGGATGAGGTTATAACAAGAATAGCAACAACAACTACTCAAACATATGATGCTATTAATTTAACAGGTCCACTTAAATCAACTTTATTCGGTAGAATTCTTTGGCGTGAAATGGTAAATCCTCCATAAAATGATATTTTTAATTTGTGATAAAGGAGAAGACAATGAATTTTAAAAGTCTTCTCCTTTCAAAAAAAGGTTTTACCTTAATAGAACTTTTTATAGTAATTGTTATTTTAGTAATTATTTCAGGTGCTGTAATCTATCTTTCGCCAAAAATTATTGCAAAACAAAGATTAAAAAATGATGCCTGGCAAATATTAAATGATGTTAAAGAAGTTCAAGAACGAGCAAGAGCACAACTTGAGAGATTAAAAATAGAATTTGATTTAAATTCTAAAACTTCTTATAGATATGAAAAAAGAAGAGATGCTTTTAATAGCGGAATTAGTGAAAATATAGGATTAAGAAATTTAACAAATTTGATTTATCTTAAGAGTGTTAGAATTGGAAATACTACTTATGGTACTGGAAAAGTAACTTTTATGTATGATGAGTGGGGGACACCAAAAAAAATAGATAACAGTGATTCTGGGGAAATCATAATAACAATTGAGACAGCAACTATTAAAAATAGTTCAGGGCAAAATATGTCTGTTGATATAATCATATCTCCTGGAACTGGTAGATTAAGAATGGATGGCCCAAAATAAGTTTTAATATATGGTAAAATTATTATGTGAATAGATATCTTGATTGGTATGAACAAGGAAAATTAGATTTAGAAAAAGCAAAGAAAGATTTAGAAAGTGGATATTATGAATGGTCTGATTATTATAATAGAAAGATGGCCGAGGAGGCAATTGATGCAGCAAGTGAGATCATTAGGTTCTGCGAAAATTATATCCTTAAACAAGAATAAAATTTTAAATAAATTAAGAAAAATTATAGAG
>Ga0315298_1005919_pt1 | contig 16993 bp, 14 predicted proteins | sample WHS_1_MG_FD_203077 | JGI IMG/M metagenome (GOLD analysis project Ga0315298, IMG submission 203077) | Extremophilic microbial mat communities from Washburn Hot Springs, YNP, Wyoming, USA - WHS_1_MG | ecosystem: Environmental > Aquatic > Thermal springs > Hot (42-90C) | place: USA: Wyoming...
GGGCAATGTTCCGATTTTCTCGCGCAGCATGATTTCCAGGGCTTTTTCAATGCGGGCGGCGGCGTCAACTTGAAGCACTTCCCGGCGGGTTATTTTTCGGGTGCAGGCATACATGCCGGGGTAGAATACGGGCTCTTCCCTGAAGATGAAGCGCACATTAGTCCCCTGTCCTGATTCGCCGGAGTATCCCGGCGGTTTCATTATTTCTCTCACCAGCATTTTCCTCCCGACCATTGACCGGTTGCAAACCGGCGGCCCCGCGGTCGGATTCACTCCTTTCCATATCTGGTTTTTCCGGCAGGGTAAAATGGGGGCCGGACGAGTAAAGGCTTTTGTGTCATGTGATTGTATTCTTATTCACAATTATATACCGTCCCGACCCGGTGTCAATGGGCGAACGGGCCCCGGAATAAAAAATTCCCCGACCGGGCGGTCGGGGAAAAGACTGCTCACTTCATGCCCTCCGCGGGGCGCGGGGCAAAGAGGAAGGGAGGGGGAAAGGGGAAAGAGGAAAGAGGTTTTTTTCGGGCTTTGTACACAATCAAATCTAACATAACGAAAATAAAGCGGCAACCGCCGTTCCGGCCGATTAGTGAACTAAATAACAATCTGTATCCCCCTTTCTTCCAGAACCTGCGCGGGTCTTAAAATTTAAGCCGTTTATGGAATCCGGCGGCATTCTTTTTTGGGGGGCGCAAGGGCGGCCGCCGGTACAGGTCCGCCGTCCTTGCCTTCGCGTCCGGGGCGGAAAAAGCGTCCGCCGGTGCCGGCCGGGGGCGGAAAAGGCCGGGAAATTGCAAGCAATTGAAAGCCCGGGCCATCTTTGAGGCAATGAGCCACACGAAACGCTTCTTTTCCCCCTTTTATTAAAAATTACCGTGCTTGCATAAAACGGGGGGAAAGAGGCAATAATATAGTTAAGGTCAGTCAAAGTCAAAGTCAGGACGGAAAATGCGTCCGCTATACGGGGGGTGAGGGCGACGAAAAATGCAAAACAATATTTCCGACCTCATTGAACGCTATTTGAAGGAATTAATCGGCGCCAGTGCACGGGGGTTTATTGAGATCCAGCGCAACGAACTGGCCGAAAAATTCAACTGTGTGCCCTCGCAGATAAATTACGTGCTGGCCACCCGTTTTACCATGGAAGACGGTTTTCTCATTGAGAGCCGCCGCGGGGGCGGCGGTTATGTGCGGATCAGGCGCCTGCCTCCGGACCGGCGGGTGGATCTGGTCACCCAGCTGTGCAATTTGATTGACGGGGCCGTTTCCCAGCGGCGGGCGGAGGCGATCATTCGCCGCCTGCTGGACGAAGAACTGCTCGGCGAGCGGGAAGCCCGGCTGATGCAGGCCGCCCTGAGCCGGGAGACGCTGCGCATCGGGCTGCCGGCCCGGGATCAGTTGCGCGCCAACATTCTGCGGGCCATGCTGATCGCCCTGCTGGCGGAAGAACGGCGCTAGGTGCCCCGGACCACAAATCTGACTCGGGATGGTGAATTTTATGGAATGCGAACGCTGCCATCAGCGGCCGGCGGTGGTATTCTTCACGGAAATAATCAACGATCAAAAGCGCACTCTGCGCCTTTGCGAGCAGTGTGCCCGGGAGGTGCAGGCCGAAAGCCTGGGGTTCATGCCCCAGATGAATCTGCATAATTTCCTGGCCGGGCTTTTGCACAACGAGTTCAAACTGCCGGCGGCCGGGCCGGCGGTGGCCCCCGCGGGGGCGCGCTGTGAGGCCTGCGGCCTGACGGAAGCGCAGTTCGCCCGGCAGGGCCTTTTAGGATGCGGCGAATGCTACAAATATTTCGGTGAGCGGCTGGAACCGGTTTTCCGGCGTATCCACGGCACCACCCGCCATACCGGCAAAGTGCCCGAACGCACCGGCGGCAGGGTAAAGATGATCAACCGCCTGGAAAGATTGAAGGCCGAAATGCAGAAAGCGGTCAACCGGGAGGAGTTCGAGCGGGCGGCGCAGTTGCGGGATGCCATTCGGGAACTGGAAAAAGAACTGCAGCAGGAGGGTTAGTTTCATGTCCATAAAAGAAACCGTCGGCAACGCGCACAGCCACTGGATGAACGGCGGCGGCCCCGAGGCCGATATTGTGATCAGCAGCCGGCTGCGGGTGGCGCGCAATCTGGCCCACCTGCCCTTTCCGCACCTGCTCTCCGCGGAGCAGGCGGATCAGGTGGTCGCCCAGGTGGAACACGCCGCTGAAAGCGCGGCCGTACGCGAGCGGGTGGGGGCGCTGTCCGTGGTGCGGATGAATGAGCTGTCCCTGGTGGAGAGACAGATCCTGGTCGAAAAGCACCTGATCAGCCCCGATCTGCTGCAGAACTGCGAGCACAAGGCGGTCGCCCTGCGCGATGATGAAATTTTAAGCGTGATGATCAATGAAGAAGACCACCTGCGCATCCAGTGCCTGCTCCCCGGTCTGCAGCTGGCCGAGGCCTGGCAGCTGGTAAACAGGCTGGATGACGGTCTGGAGGAAACGCTGGAATACGCTTTTGACGAAAAGCTGGGCTACCTCACCGCCTGTCCGACCAATGTGGGCACCGGCATGCGCGCTTCGGTGATGCTGCACCTGCCCGGCCTGGTGCTGGTCAACCAGATCCGGGGCGTGCTGGTCACCATTTCCAAACTGGGGCTGACGGTGCGCGGCCTTTACGGCGAAGGCACCGAAGCCGCCGGGAATTTGTTCCAGGTTTCCAACCAGATTACTCTCGGGCAGGCGGAAGAAGATATCATCGCCGGGCTGGTTTCCGTAACCAGGCAGCTGCTGGGCCAGGAGCGGGCGGCCCGGGAGGCCCTCTACCGGGAGCGCAGGGAGCAGCTGGCGGACCGGGTGGGGCGTGCCTACGGCATCTTAAAGCACGCCCGGATCATGTCTTCCGAGGAAGCCATGCGCCTGTTTTCCGACCTGCGCCTGGGCGTTGATCTGGGGCTGGTGCGGGAAATCCCGGCCGATCTGATTACCGAATTGATGGTCATGACCAGGCCGGCCCTGCTCATTTATTCCGCCGGCCGGGAGCTGAGTCCGGGCGAGCGGGATGTTTACCGGGCGCAGTTGATCCGCCAGAAGCTTTCCGCCGCCCGTCAGGATTGATGGTCGGGGCGTTTTTTCCACGGACGGAACGGTTATGATAAATGGGAAAAGGAGTGTGGAGATAAATGTTCGCCCGTTTTACGCAAAGAGCGCAGAAGGTTTTATTCCTGGCCCAGGAAGAGGCCCGGGGGATGAATTATCCATATGTGGGCACCGAACATCTTTTGCTCGGCCTGATCCGTGAAGGGGAAGGCGTGGCGGCCAAAACCCTGGCCGCCCTGGGCATTGAGGCGGACAGGGTGCGGGCGGCGGTGGAACAGATGGTGGAGAAAGCGAACGCCCCCGTACCGCCGGAAATCGGTTTGACCCCGCGGGCCAAGCGGGTGCTTGAACTGGCCGTGGACGAGGCCCGGCGCATGGGGCACAATTATGTGGGCACCGAACATCTTTTGCTCGGTCTGATCCGCGAGGGGGAAGGAGTGGCCGCCCGGGTGCTCAACGCCGCCGGAGCGGATCAAAACCGGGTGCGGGGTGTGATCATGCAGATGCTGGGCGGTGCAACGCCCCAGGCGGGGGCGCAGCCCGGGGCTGCCCGCCCGGCCGCCGGCACGGCCACGCTGGACCAGTTCGGCCGCGATCTCACCGCCCTGGCCAAAGAGGACAAACTGGACCCGGTGGTGGGGCGGGAGAAGGAAATCGAGCGGGTGATTCAAATTTTAAGCCGGCGCACCAAAAACAATCCGGTGCTCATCGGCGAGCCCGGAGTGGGCAAGACGGCCATCGCCGAAGGTCTGGCCCAGCGCATTGTGACCGGCAACGTGCCGGAGGTGTTGTTGCAGAAACGGGTGGTCACGCTGGATCTGCCCTCCATGGTGGCCGGCACCAAATACCGCGGCGAATTTGAAGAGCGGATCAAAAAAGTGATCGAGGAAATCATCAAAGCCGGCAACATTATTGTCTTTATTGACGAACTGCATACCTTAATCGGCGCCGGGGCGGCCGAGGGGGCCATTGACGCGGCCAACATTTTGAAGCCGGCTCTGGCCCGGGGCGAACTGCAGTGCATCGGGGCCACCACCCTGGACGAATACCGCAAACATATCGAGCGCGATCCGGCCCTGGAACGGCGTTTCCAGCCGATTACCGTGGAAGAGCCGACGGTGGAGGAAACCATCGCCATTTTGCGCGGGCTGCGGGATAAATACGAAGCCCACCACCGGGTGCGCTTTACCGATGCCGCTCTGGAAGCGGCGGCGCGGCTTTCCGCCCGCTACATCACCGACCGCTTCCTGCCCGACAAGGCGATCGACCTGATTGACGAGGCCGGTTCCCGGGTGCGCCTGCAGGCGTTTACCGCGCCGCCCAACGTCAAGGATCTGGAAAAGCGCATCGAAGAAATCCAGAAGGAAAAAGAGGCGGCGGTCAACGGCCAGGAATTTGAAAAGGCCGCGCAGCTGCGGGACAAAGAACAGGAACTGAAGAAGGAACTGGAAGCGCGCCGCCTGGCCTGGCAGTCGGCGCAGAGCAATCAGGAACTGGTGGTCGATGAGGAGGACATCGCCCAGATCGTGAGCAGCTGGACGGGTATTCCGGTGAAGCGGCTGGCCCGGGAAGAGTCCGAGCGCCTGCTGCATCTGGAGGACGTGCTGCACCGCCGGGTGATCGGGCAGGACGAAGCGGTGCAGGCGGTGGCCCGGGCGGTGCGCCGGGCGCGGGCCGGTTTGAAGGATCCGAAAAGGCCGATCGGTTCGTTCATCTTTCTCGGTCCCACCGGTGTGGGCAAGACCGAGCTGGCCCGGGCGCTGGCCGAGGCGCTTTTCGGGGACGAAGACGCCCTGGTGCGCCTGGATATGAGCGAGTACATGGAGCGTTTCGCCGTTTCGCGCCTGGTCGGCTCCCCGCCCGGATATGTGGGTTACGAAGAAGGCGGACAGCTCACCGAAGCGGTGCGGCGCAGACCGTACACGGTGGTGCTGCTGGACGAAATTGAAAAAGCCCATCCGGATGTATTCAACATCCTGCTGCAGGTCCTGGAGGACGGCCGGCTGACCGATGCCAAAGGGCGCACGGTGGATTTCCGCAACACGGTGATCATCATGACTTCCAATGTGGGCGTGCACACTCTGCGCCGGGAAGGCACGCTGGGTTTCCGGGCGGCCGAGGATCAGCGGGCCGGTTATGAAAGAATGAAAGAGCGGGTGATGGAAGAGCTCAAACGCACCTTCCGGCCGGAGTTCCTCAACCGCCTGGACGAAGTGATTGTGTTCCATTCCCTGGATGCCGAACATATCCGGAAAATCGTCGGCCTGATGGTTGATGATGTGGCCGCCCGGATGCGGGAAAACGACGTGCACATCGAGGTTACGGAAGCGGCCCGGGACCTGCTGGCCAAAGAGGGCTTCGACGAGCAGTACGGCGCCCGTCCTCTGCGCCGGGCCATTCAGCGTCAGATCGAAGACCGGCTGTCCGAAGAAATGCTTAAAGGCACTTTCAAGCGGGGCGACCGGGTGATCATCGATGCCTCCGACGACCGGATTACCGTTGCCCGGGCCGGCGACGGGGCGGCGGAAGTGCCGCTGACGGGCCGGATTGAAGAAATGCGGCACACGCCCGGGACTTATCCGCCCGCTCCGCCGCAGTTTCCCGGGGAACATGACGGGCAGGCCGGGCCTTCGGATTATGCCCGCTGATTCCGGTGTTTGAGTTGATTGCGCAGGCGAATACGGCCTGCTCTTTCTTTATCCAAAACGGCCGCGGCCGGTGAAGAAAAAAGACTGACAAACCGTCCGGAAAAGAGTATAATGCGGTTTAAGGGGTGATCCGTATGGCTCCGTTCTGGCGGAACTTTTTCATCCTGCTGGGGATAGTCGCTCTGGTCGGTTTTCTGATATCGGTGCTGCTGCCGATTGTGCTCACGCTGGTGCTGGTTTTAATCATTGCGGGCTGGATCAATCACCTTTACCGGCGGCGCAGATGGGGTACCGGGGTGAGCTGGTACTTCGGACGCTGGTGCCGCCGGTACCGGTAATAATTAAGGAGGCGATGGTGATGCCGGTAATGAATCGTGATCAGGATTACCGGGTGGTGGATGTCGGAACGGTAACTTTGAGCCAGGTGATGGGCGTGCTCTCGTTCATGTTCCTGGCCATGGCGGCCGGCGCATTTCTGGTGCCGCCGCGGTATTTCCTGCCGGCGGTGATCATTGAGTTCGCCCTGTTGTTCATCATCCCGGCCGTCACCCGGCGGGATGCGGCCCGCGACCGTTCGCCGGCCGCGGGAGTGAGCGGCGCGCTGGCCCTTGTCTTCGCCGCCTGCGCCGGAGCCGTGCTCGGCCCGGTGGTGCAGCCGCTGGCGGCCACCCAGGCCGGATTGAACGTGCTTGTCCAGGCGGCGCTGGTTTCATTTGCCGTGTTCGCATCTTTCGGCGCCTACGGTGTGTTGACCCGGCGGAACCTGAATGTACTGGCCGGAGCCCTGTTTGTCGGACTGCTGGTTTTGCTCGGGCTGATGCTGCTGTCCATCTTCTTCAGCCGGTTTTTCAGTCCTTTCGGACTGGCCGTCGGTATCGGCGGGGCGCTGTTGTTCAGCCTGATGACGGCGCTTGATTTTCAGCGGGCCAAACACGCCGGGGCGGACAGCGCGGTGCTGGTGGCGCTGGCTATATTCCTTGATTTTGTCAACCTGTTCACTTTTGTGCTGGATATATTCCTCATTTTCAGCGGAGGCGGGCTGAGACGGCGGTAAAAAGACTTCCGACCGGATTCGCCTCCGGTCTTTTTTTACCGTTTCATCCCCGTTTCCCCCGGCCGGGAAGAAAACATCGCCGAGCTTCCGCCCCGCCGCGATGAAAATGTCCGTCAGCCGGGGGTCGAACCGGCTTCCCGCGCTTTGCGCGAGCTCCGTCAGGATTTCTCCCGCGGACATACCCCGGCGGGAGGTCATGTGCTCGCAGGCGTCCGCAATGGCCAGGATGCGGCTCAGCAGGTGGATTTCTTCCCCCTTCAGGCCCTGCGGGTGCCCCTGCCCGTTCCACCACTCGTGGTGCTGCAGGATCATGTCGGCCACCGGTGCCAGGGAGGGTGAGTTTTTGGCGATGCGCCAGCCCGCTTCGCAGTGCCGCCTGATTTCCTCTCCTTCTTTTCCGGCGGGCGGTTCCCTGCGGCGCAACAGGCGTGCCGGGAAAACGGCCTTGCCGACATCGTGCGCTTCGGCGAGCAGGAGCAGTTGCTTCATCTGGTCCGCCGAAAGGCCCGCCGCTTTCCCGAGCAGTTCCGCCAGCTCTTTGACCCGCAGGGAATGCCTTTTCAGCCCGGGGTGAAGGCGGAACAGATTGGACAGCAGACAGCGGCCGAGATCGTATTTTCCCGAAGCGTAGTGGCGCGATTTGTCCCGGTACATTTGATCGTCCGCCTGTTTGTACGCCTCGTAAACCGATCTGGCGCCGGTGCCGGTGCTGCCCACCCCGACGGAAATATGCAGCGGGACCAGCCGGCTCTTTGCCCGGTCCGCCGCGCTGCTTTGCAGCAGGGCCAGGCGGGCCTTTTGTCCCGCTTCCCGGTTTTTTGCCGGCATGATCACGGCAAATTCGTCCCCGCCGATGCGGAAGGCTTTTTCCCCGGGAAACACCTTTTGAATCAGAGCGGCCGCTTTCTGAAGCAGGTCGTCCCCCTGCCGGTGGCCGAGACAGTCATTGACCGCTTTCAGGCCGTCCAGGTCGCAGATGAGCACCGTCACCGGGCGGATGCCCTTTTCGTCCAGCAGGCGGATGGTCTGCTCAAAGTAGTTGCGGTTATACAGGCCGGTCAGGCTGTCGAAAATGGAAAGCCGCCGGAGCTCCTCCTCCATCTGTTTTCTTTCCGTCAGATCCAAGAACATGCAGAAGACCTCGACCACTTTTCCATCCTGTTTGACCGGCACCAGGGTGAGCAGCGTCCACCGCCGGTCCCCCCGCGCCGTTTTTATCCGCCACTCGCCCGGTTCGGTGACCCGTCCGGTTTTCCAGGTGCGGGCGAGCAGTTTCTGGAAGTCCACCGCCGGCTGAATCAGGGACAACCAGCCGTTGCTCCGGTGAAGCAGCTCCCGGCCGAAAATCTTTTGCGCCTCCCGGTTGCTGTGCAGGGCCCTGCCCGCGCGGTCGAAGAAAAACGCGCCCACTCCGGGCATGTTCTGGAAAATCTGCTCGAACCGCTCGCGGAGTTTTTGCGACTGCGCTTCCCAGCGCTGCAGTTGCAGAATATTGGCCAGTCTGCCGGACATGACATCGAGCAGGCGCCGCTCGTTCTCCGCGAAACATTCCTCCCGCTCGAGGTAGAGCCTGCCCAGCGGCGGGCGGCCCAGTTCCCGGAAGTAGGTTTTCTTAGCTTCCCGGGCGGTCTCCAGCAGGTTTTGCAGCGTCTTCCCCCGCCGTCGGCCGAAGCCCCAGGTATGCCATGCCGTTTTTCCCTCCTCGTAAAGAACGAGGGCCGCCCGCTCAATGGCGAACAGGCGCACCGCCTTTTCCACGACCTGGTCGAAGAGCTCCGCCGGCGAACCCGGCCAGTGCAGTGAAGATATTTCGTATAAAAACGCCAGTTCCCGGGAGTGGTGGTTGATCACAATGCAACGCCCCCCAGAGCAATGAGAAAAGTTTTGTTGTGCCAGAGAGGGGGGCCGCCGGCATAATTGCCCACCTCGCCCAGCGACAGGAAACCGGCCAGCGGCACTTCTCCGAGCAGGCCGCGGATGGTTTTCAGTTCCCGATCGATTTGTTGTTTCATGGTGGTAAAACGGGACAGACAGTTGAAGATGAGCGCGCAGCGGGGTGAAGGCAGTGATTTTTCGGCCCGCGCGAGCGCCCGGCGGGCCGCCCGGGTGAAGCCGTCCCGGGTCGTGCAGCGCATGAGATGGGCCACGGCGTGGGAGGGGACCTCGGAGACGAACTCCATGGACCCGTCGGCACCCAGCCGGAATGGGTCGCGGATGACCGCGTTTCCGGTGCTGTCCAGTATGCCCAGCGGGTGGCGGGCGGCGTAAGTATAAAATTCCCGGTCCGCGATTCCGCCCAGAAGACGGGAATAGACCTGGAAGGCCGGCTGCTCATCAATTTCAAAAACCATTTTGCCGTTCGTTTTGGTGAGCAGCAGCGGAGGGCCGAAAGGCTCATACCCGTGCTCCAGGCCGGTGGCGAAAGAACAGCCGGTGAGCAGGGCGGCCGCCACCGCCCCTCCGGTCACCCCGGCTTCGGTGATCTGGCGGTTCGCGGCCGCGTGCAGCCCGTCCCCCGTTCCGCCGCCGGCGTAGTTAAACCGCGGCCCGAGGATATCATAAACCCCGCGCAGTATGCGGGCGGTATTCCCGGCCAGTCCGTCGGGGAACAAAAATACCGTACCCGGAGCGTCGCACCCTTCGTTGAGCAGCAGTTCGGCCAGCCGGCGGCCCGTTTCGTCGGGCCGCCGGCTGGAGATGGACACCAGGGCGGTATGAGCCCTTAATGACTCTCCGGCGAGGGTGATTACCTCCACCCCCCGCCTTTTTACCCCTTCCGCGGTGATTATCCCGCCGCCGGCGGCGCCGGCCAGCTTTGCCGTTCCTGTTTCCGCGGTCACTGTTTCCAGGATTTCCTCCTGGCTGTAGCCCGCGGTGGTGAACAAAAAGGTGAGCACCGGCCGTCCGGACTGTTCCACGGCGCGGCGCGCCGCTCTTCTGGCCGCTTCCCTGGATTCCGCGTGAAAACTGTAACCCACACCCACCCGCATGTCCACAGGATCGCCTCTTTCGGGTTGAAACTTTTGTTGACTTATTCTGGTGAAAAAAATTTTTCCGATGTTTAAAAAATCTGTCACTTTGACGAAATAAAAATAAGAAGAGCCCTTTTCAGTCGCCGGGCCTCCGGTTTTGCCCCGCTCCCGATTCCTCGATGCTTCGATGCTCCGGAAACCGGCGGGCGTTTTGGTGGTTGGGTCCGGGGCGCACGGCGGCCGCGCCGCCGTTCCCACCCGCCGCCCCGGATGGCCGCCCGGGCGGGGCGCCGGTTTTTCCCGGAAGCCGGCCGGTCGTTGTGTCCCGGGTCCCGGTCAAAGTCTGGAAAAAGATTCGGCGGCCGGGGTGATTTTTCCTGCCGTATCGGACTAAAATACTATTTATCGGTCCGCCGTTTTCCCCGCCGTATACCGGTTCCGCGGAGCCCCCGGCGGGTTAAAAAGGCCTTGCTGAACTTTCCTGGAAAAGATATACTAAATAGACGACGGGGGCAGATGCGGCCGTTTACAGGACGGCGCGGGTGGAATTCCGGAAAAAGTTGTGTAAGAAGGTGCCGGCCGGTTTTTAATACCCGTCGATGATGAGAAAATAAAAAGGGAGCGAGTGAATGGCCGTCAGATCCCGCTTTTACTGTCAGGAATGCGGACACGTCGCCCCGCGCTGGGTCGGCCGCTGCCCGGATTGCGGAGCCTGGAATTCCCTGGTGGAGGAAAAACCGTCTTTGTCCCCGTCCGCCGGTCGGGTTCAGGGAGAGGTGCGCGCCTGGCCGGTTAATGCGGTGCCGCTCATCCGGGAGGAGCGCTTTTCCACGGGGCTGGGCGAACTCGATCGGGTGCTGGGCGGCGGGGTGGTGCCGGCGTCGCTCATTTTGCTCGGCGGGGATCCCGGTATCGGCAAGTCCACGCTTTTGCTGCAGGCGGCCCAGCGGGTGAGCGGTGGCGGCCGCACCGCGCTTTATATTTCCGGAGAGGAATCGGTGTCCCAGGTGCGCATGCGGGCGGCCCGGCTGGGTGCGGACAACGAACGGCTTTATCTGCTGGCGGAAACCGATGTGGAGCGGGCGGCCGCCTGTGTCGAGGCGCTGCGGCCCGCCCTGGTGGTGATTGATTCCATTCAAACCATGCAGCGGGCCGATCTGGCTTCCGCTCCGGGCAGCGTGAGCCAGGTGCGGGAATGTGGCGCCCGGTTGATGCGGCTGGCCAAGGACGGGGAAGCGGCCGTTTTCCTGGTCGGCCATGTGACCAAGGACGGGCAGCTGGCCGGACCGCGTGTGCTGGAGCATATGGTGGATACGGTGCTTTACTTTGAGGGGGAAAGACATCAATCCTTCCGCATCCTGCGGGGGGTTAAAAACCGCTTCGGCTCGACCAACGAAATCGGCGTTTTTGAGATGAGGGCGGGCGGTCTGGTGGAAGTGCCCAACCCGTCGGCGCTCTTTACAATGCACCGGCGGCCTGCTCCGGTGTCCGGGGCGGTGGTGGTGGGCGCGCTGGAAGGGACCAGGCCGCTGCTGGTGGAGATTCAGGCCCTGGTTTCGCCCACCGGTTTCGGCATGCCCAGGCGGATGACCGCCGGTGTTGATTACAACCGGGTGGTTTTGATTATGGCCGTGCTGGAGAAAAGAGTGGGGCTGCGTCTGGGCAGCTTCGACGCCTATGTGAACGCCGTCGGCGGGGTGCGCCTGGATGAGCCGGCGGCCGATCTGGGCGTGGCCGTGGCTCTGGCCTCCAGCTTCCGCGATCTGCCGGTGGATGAGGGTACGGTGGTCATGGGGGAAATCGGTTTGACCGGAGAAATCAGACCGGTGGCCGGTGCGGCCAGGCGGGTGCAGGAAGCGGCGCGCATGGGTTTCAGGCGCTGTATTCTGCCCCGGGGCAATCTGGGTCAGGTGGAGGAAACCGCTTCTCTGGAGCTGTGCGGCGTGGAAAACCTGGTGCAGGCCGTTGAGCTGGCTTTACGCGCGTAAGGGGTGAATTACTTGAAAGAAGAGGACAAATTGCTGAAAGTGCTGCGTGCCGTCGCCCCGGGCACTCCTTTGCGGGAGGGGCTGGAAAACATCCTGCGCGCCAAGACCGGCGGTTTGATTGTTATTGGCGACAGCCCCGAGATTACCGAAATCGCCGAGGGAGGGTTTGCCGTCAACGCCGAATTTTCACCGGCCAATCTTTATGAACTGGCCAAAATGGACGGGGCGATTATTTTGAGCGCCGACGCCAAACGCATTCTGGCCGCCAATACCCAGCTGATCCCCAATTTGAGCATTCCGTCCAGCGAAACGGGCATCCGGCACCGCACGGCGGAACGGGTGGCCAAACAGACCGGCGCCCTGGTTATTTCCATTTCCCAGCGGCGCAGCGTGATCACCCTGTACAAGGGAAATATAAAGTACGTGCTGCGGGATGCCGGAGTGATCCTGGCCAAGGCCAATCAGGCCATCCAGACCCTGGAGAAGTACCGGTCGGCGCTGGATAAGGTGGTGGCCGGACTGTCCCTGCTGGAATTCGAAGAAGCGGTGACCCTTTTCGATGTCACCCGGGCCATTCAGCGGGTGGAAATGGTGCTGCGCGTGGTGGAGGAAATCGAAAAATACATCAGCGAGCTGGGGGTGGAGGGCCGGCTGATCACCATGCAGATGGAAGAGCTGGTGGCCAACGTGGATCACGAGGGGCTGCTGGTGATCCGGGATTATGTCATGGCCACGGAAAAATCCCCCCAGGCGGTGCTGGGCATGATCAGCAGCTGGCCGCCGGAGGATCTGCTGGACCTGTCCCTGATCGCCCGGGCGCTGGGTTACCCCGGCAATGCCAGCATCCTCGACCAGAGCGTTTCCCCCCGCGGTTACCGCGTGCTGGACAAAATTCCCCGGCTGCCGCTGCCGGTGATTGAAAATCTGGTCAAGGAATTCGGTTCGCTGAAGACGATTTTGAATGCCAGCATCGAAGAACTGGACGCGGTGGAGGGCATCGGCGAGGTGCGCGCCCGCTCCATTAAAGAGGGCCTGGCCCGCTACCGGGAACAACTGCTCCAGGAAAGGCACGCCTGAGCCATCGGTTGAAATAATGCCTATTTAATGCAAATTTAATGTTGACAGAGTAATTCCACTATGCTAAAATAAATACTTATTTGACAGGGTGGGGTGATTGTGGTATAATTTTATAGAGCAAGTTTAAAGGGGGGCCGACGTTGTTTAAAATAGGCGATCGGGTCGTCTACCCCATGCACGGGGCGGGAGTTATTGAAGCCATCGAGGAAAGGGAAGTGCTCGGCGAGAAGAAGCAGTACTACATCCTGCGCCTGCCGGTGGGCGAGATGAAAGTGATGATTCCCATTGCCAACTGCAAGGAAGTGGGGCTGCGGGAGGTGATTGACCGCGCCGGCGTGCAGAAGGTGATGCGCATCCTGCGCCAGAATGGTACCAGTATGTCGGCCAACTGGAACCGGCGCTACCGGGCCAATCTGGAAAAAATCAGGAGCGGTGACATATACGAAGTGGCCGAAGTGGTGCGCAACCTGATTAAACGGGACAGGGAAAAGGGGCTTTCTTCCGGGGAAAGAAAAATGCTGGAAAGCGCCCGCCAGATTCTAATCAGCGAGCTGGCGCTGGCCGCCGAAATGGAGGAGGAAAAGGCCCAGTCCCTTGTGGACAGCGCTGTCGGGTAATCACGTCAGTAGCAACTGACGTGTTTTATTTTCACTCCCGCAGGTAAGATTCGCCAATTTTTTGTTGAAGTGGGCATGAGAAAAGTTCTATAATATAACTGGAGTTGTAAATAATAACTCCGGGCGTTGAAGGAGGTGAGACAGTTGATCAAACGGGTAATTTTTTTTCTTTTAATCGCCCTGTTTGCCGCCACCGGTTTTTATGTCGGACTCTATGTGCTGGGACTGGGGGTTGTTCCCATCCCCGCCGCCCTGCCTGAATTAAAATTCGGGGTGGTGGGCCTGGGGACGCTGATCGGCCTGGTGCTCGGTCTCTTGCTGTCCCCCTGGATTATCCGTGGCGCTTTGCGGTTGATTGCTCTTTTAGAGCAGTACCTGCAAAAGACCCCCACCCAGGATCTGGTAATGGGGTCGGTGGGGTTGATTATCGGACTCATAATTGCCAATTTATTGGGCTCCATTCTTTATTTTCTCGGACCGCTGGGCCGTTTGATCTGGATTTTGGGCACCGTGCTGCTCGGTTACCTGGGGATGAGCATCGCGGTGAAAAAACGCGAGGAATTGCTCGCCCTGTTCAGCAATTTACCCCGTTTCGGCAAGGACAAAGCGCGGGCGGAGGCCCGCCAGGCCAATTTGAAGCTGCTGGATACCAGTGTGATTATCGACGGCCGCATTGCCGATCTCTGCGCAAGCGGTTTTATTGAAGGCGTGCTGCTGGCGCCGAATTTCGTGCTGGAAGAACTGCGGCACATCGCCGATTCGCCGGATGTGCTCAAGCGCAACCGGGGGCGGCGCGGCCTGGATATTTTAAATAAAATGCGCAAGGAATCGCCGGTCAAGGTACAGGTGCTGGACAACATCCGCGGCCTGGAAGACATCGCCGAGGTGGATTCCAAACTGGTCAAACTGGCCCAGCGCCTGGGGGCGAAGATTTTGACCAACGATTACAACCTGAACAAAGTGGCTGAATTGCACGGAGTGAAAGTGTTGAACATCAATGAGCTGGCCAACGCCATCAAGCCGGTGGTGCTGCCCGGCGAGGAGATGACGGTGCAGGTGGTCAAGGACGGCAAGGAACTCGGGCAGGGGGTGGCCTACCTTGACGACGGCACCATGATCGTGGTGGACGGGGGCAAGCGGTATATGGGTCAGACCATCAGCGTGCTGGTGACCAGCGTGCTGCAGACCGCCGCCGGACGCATGATCTTCGCCAAACCGAAGCAGTCGGACCGCCAGGTGAATACGCGCTATAACGGGGTGAACGTGATTGGCTGATGTCTACGCCGTGGTGGCGGCGGCCGGGCGCAGCACCCGGATGGGGGTGGACAAACAGCTGTTGCCCTTGTCCGGCCGGCCGGTACTCCGGCACACCCTGGACGTGTTTGAGCGCTCCGGGGCGGTAACCGGTTTTGTGCTGGTGGTTCCGGAGGAGCGGGTGGATTTTTTCCGCCGGCTGGTCGCGGATGAGTGGCGGCTGAACAAGCTGACCGCGGTGGTGGCGGGCGGCGGACAGCGTCAGGAGTCGGTGCGGCGCGGTCTTCTGGCCGTGCCCGCGCAGGCTGCGGTGGTGCTGGTGCACGACGGCGCGCGCCCGCTGGTCACCGTGGCGGAGGTGGCGGCGGTGGCGGATGCGGCCGCGCGATGGGGGGCGGCCTCGCTGGCCGTACCGGTGAAGGAGACGGTCAAGGAGGCGGATGCGCGCGGTTTTGTCATCCGCACGCCGCACCGGGAACACCTCTGGCTGACGCAGACTCCCCAGGGCTTTTCTCTCCAGCTGTTGATGCGGGCACACCGCGATGCGCTGGAGAAGGGCCGGGAGGCCACCGACGACGCCACCCTGGTGGAGGAACTGGGGCACCCGGTGCGCCTGGTGCGCGGCTCCTACCGCAATATCAAGATCACCACGCCCGAGGATCTGGTGGTGGCGGAAGCGTTGATGAGGGAATTTGCCGGAAACGGACGGGAGGCGGAACCGGGCGGCGGGGCTTGATCCCCGTCGTTTTTGTGCCGGGCCGTTTCTCATCCGGCGGGGGCTTTGCCCCGGGAAGAAACAACAGCAAAGGGGTAGTTTATGCGCATTGGATTTGGTTATGATGTGCACCGGCTGGTCGAGGGCAGGCCGCTTGTTCTGGGAGGGGTGAGAATTCCCTTTCCCCGCGGTTTGGACGGCCATTCCGACGCCGATGTGCTGGTGCACGCCGTGATTGACGCCCTTCTGGGCGCCGCCGGGGCGGGCGACATCGGCCGTCATTTTCCCGATACGGAGCCGGCCTACGCCGGCGTCTCCAGCCTGCTGCTGCTGGAAAAAACGGCTTTGATTCTGACCGGGCGGGGATTTACAGTGAACAACATCGATGCGGTGGTGGTGGCCGGAGCGCCCAGACTGGCTCCCTATATACCCGAAATGGAGGCCGGTATGGCCGGCGTGCTGCGCGTGGACCGCGGGCGGATCAACGTCAAGGCCACCACCACCGAGGGTCTCGGTTTCACCGGCACCGGAGAGGGCATGGCCGCCTATGCCGTGGCCAGCCTGGTGGAAGTGGAAACCGGCCCGCGGAAGTAGAATGCTCCGTGGAGCTTCGGGTGGCGGGACAACCGGTAAGACCCGGCGGGGAGAGAAAAATGCCGAGAATGTTCAAAAAGCTTTTACTGCTCATTGTGCTGGCGGGTATATTGCTGGCGGCCGTTTTTGCGGTCAGGGAACAGCCGCTGGTGCGCTCGCTGCCCGAACGGGTGCGGGCGGAACTGGAGGCCCGCGGCGGAACCTGGGTGCCGCTGGAGGAAATTCCCCCCGCGCTGCAGCAGGCGATCATCGCCACCGAAGACCGCAGTTTTTATACCAACCTGGGGGTCAGCTTTGAAGGCATCGCCCGTTCCGTGCTGGTTGATTTGATCAGCGGCAGTTTTCAGGAGGGCGGGAGCACGATCACCCAGGAACTGGCCAGGAATCAACTGCTCACCAAAGAAAAAACCATTTCCCGTAAGCTCAAGGAAATGGTGCTGGCGTTGATGATTACCCGCGATTTTTCCAAACGGGATATCCTGGCCATGTACTTGAACAGCGTTTACTTCGGGCACGGCGCTTACGGGGTTGAGGCGGCCGCGCGGACGTATTTCGGCCGCACGGCGGCCGCACTGAGTCCGGCCCAGTGCACGCTGCTGGCCGGTCTGCCCCAGGCGCCCAGTTATCTCGACCCTTTAAAGAATTACCCCGCGGCGCGGGAACGTCAGGCGCAGGTGTTGCAGTCCATGGTCCAGGCGGGCACGCTGGATGCGGCCCGGGCGCGGGAGATACTGGCCGCGCCGCTGGATTTGCGCCGGACGGGATAATCCAGCGGCCGGCGCGTACCGCTGTAAAAAAACCAGCCCGTCAAAGAGCTGGTTTTTTACGGCGGTAGTGTCTATGGTCAATGGGGTGCTGCCGTTTTAGCGAAGCAGTCTCCGCGCTCCCCGGTATGTATCGGCGAAATAACCGTAATCGAGGGAGGCGTAGCGCACCCCGCCGGAAGTGGTCGCACTGATGAAACTGTCGTTGCCGGAATAAATGCCCA
>Ga0315298_1005922_pt1 | contig 16981 bp, 9 predicted proteins | sample WHS_1_MG_FD_203077 | JGI IMG/M metagenome (GOLD analysis project Ga0315298, IMG submission 203077) | Extremophilic microbial mat communities from Washburn Hot Springs, YNP, Wyoming, USA - WHS_1_MG | ecosystem: Environmental > Aquatic > Thermal springs > Hot (42-90C) | place: USA: Wyoming...
TCGGTCGTGGCCCCCACCAGCACCACGATGCCTTCCTCGACCTCGGGCAGCAGAACATCCTGCTGCGCCTTGTTGAAGCGGTGGATTTCGTCGATGAAGAGCACCGTTTTGCCGCCGCCCGACAAAAGCCGCTGGCGGGCCTCGGCCAGCACCTCGCGGAGTTCTTTCACGCCGCTGGTTACTGCGCTGAGCTGGCGGAATGCACTGCGGGTTTCGGTCGCCAATAGCCGGGCCAACGTGGTCTTGCCGGTCCCAGGCGGTCCATAAAAGATCACCGAGCCCAGCCGGTCGGCCTTCAACAGCCGCCGCAGGAGCTTCCCCTCGCCCAGAAAGTGCTGCTGGCCCACGAACTCGTCTAAAGTCCGCGGGCGCATACGCGCAGCCAGCGGCTGGGCTTCACGCTGATGCGATTGCTCGACCGACTCGAACAGCGACATGATCTCACGGCTCCAGCGGCCCCCCGCGCGGCAGCAGGGGGGCCAGCGGGCAGCCCTGGCAGCGGGGCGTCTTGCGGCAGTGCTGGTTCCCCACACGGACCAACAGGGCGTGATATTCATTATAAAGCGCCGGGTCGGCCGGCAATCCGCTTTCGAACTCCTCTTTCAGGTCGTCATAGGTGGCGTCGAAAGCCGCCCACCCGTGCCGGGAAAACACCCGGTACGTGTACGTATCGACCACAAAGGTGGGCAGATTGCCCGCATAGAGCAAGATCGAATCGGCCGTCTCGGGCCCGATCCCATGTACCGAAAGCAGCTCTTGCCGCAATTGATGAAGCGGCGTCTGGAACATCGCCTCCAGCGATCCGTTATAGCGCTGGACCACAAACTCCAGCAGGTTCCGCAGCCGGCGGGCCTTGACCCGATAGTATCCGGCCGGCCGGATCAACTCTTCGAGTTCCTCCGCCGGCACCGCAAACAATGCCCGCGGTTCCAAGAGGTCTGCCTCGCGGAGGTTGGCAATCGCTTTATGAACGTTCTTCCACGACGTGTTCTGCACCAGGACTGCGCCCACCAGCACTTCGAAAGGCGACTGGCCGGGCCACCAGTTCTGAGGCCCATAAGCCTCCAGCAGCCGGCGATACACGTCCTCCAAATGGGGTTTCATAGGCCCAGACGATCGCAGCGTGATACAATGGGTGGGCATTGTAGCAGGCGGGCCGAAAGAGGGACACCCGCGAAGGCGCGAGCAGCCGGTTAGCCGGCGCATGGTTTCGGTGACGCGGAGGCCCTCTACCGACAACGTGCAGTCCCGCTTCACCCCCGGGAGGGGGGCGGCGCACGGACTGATGAGCCGGGAAACCGTCCCGGGGGTGGCCAAAAGGGTCTGATCGCCAATTTGAAGCTCGGGCTCCGAGGGAGGGCTCCATGCCAGACGCGAAGCCTCACGTGTTGTTACAACTCGATTCGGACCCACATCCCAGCGTGTTCGATGCCATCGTGGCGGTCGATGCCGGCGTGGACCACGTACTGCGCCACGGTGGGGTTCGGCCGGAGGAAGTGCGGAACCTGGTTTATGGTGCCATCTTCACGCGCGGAGTGGAGGACCTGCGGCAGACGGCGGTCTTCGTGGGGGGCTCCGACGTAACCCTGGGCGAACGCCTCCTGGCCGAGGTCCGCCAAGCCTTTCTGGGCCCGCTGCGGGTATCCGTGATGATCGATTCGGCTGGAGCCAACACCACGGCCGCGGCGGCTGTACTGGCTGCGGCCGCCCACCTCGGACTTTCAGACGCCGAGGTGCTGGTGCTGGGGGCCAGTGGCACCGTGGGGCGACGGCTGGCGGAACTCTTGGCACGCCAGGGGGCACGCGTCAGAGCGTCATCGATCACGATGGAACTGGCCGAGGCAGCCTGCCAGACCGTCCGCCAGCGCGTCCCCCATGCACTGATAACCCCTTGGGTGACCTCCACCGTGGAACAAGTCGCCTCGGCCGCCCAAGGCGTCCAGGCCGTGCTGGCCGCGGGGCCCCCCGGCACCCAGATCATGCCCGCCGTCGTGCGCCGGACGCTGGCGAGCCTCCGTGTGGCTATCGACCTGAACGCCGTGGCTCCCGTCGGACTGGAAGGGATCAATCCGCTGGACCGCGCCACGCCCCGCGATGGCGCAGCCTGCTACGGCGCCATCGGCGTGGGCGGCTTGAAGATGAAAATCCACAAAGCCTGCCTCCGCCGCCTTTTCGATTCGAACGATCAGGTGCTCGATCTGGAGGCCATCTACCAGATTGCGCGGGGGTTGCCCGAGGCGGCTTACTCCGCCGGTCGGGTCGGGTCGCCCCCCAGCGCGCCATAGGTGCCAGGCATCCGGTCGCGCGGGCCGATCGAACGCCAGTATCCTACCCACCACAGGGGCTCGCGCTGGTTGAGGTCCACTTCGCACCAGAACACGCCGCTTTGCCCTTTGTTGGAGACCAGGACCCGTCCCAACGGATCGATGACCATACTGCTGCCGTCATAGACCGAAGGCACCAGATAGATTCCATTATCGCGGGCCCGCACTCGGAACACATTTTCCCCCTCGACCCGCCCCTCGCGGTCCGCAAAAGTCGTGCCCCAAGTGGGAGCGAAAACCACTTCGGCTCCCTTCAGGGCGAAGATCATATCCACCTCAGGGAAGAACCAATCGTAGCAGATCTGGATGGCCACCTTGCCAAAATCGGTGTCGAACACCGGATACTCGCAGCCAGGTGTGACCCCCTTATCCCATTCCTCGCGCGGCAGGTGCACCTTGCGGTATTTGCCCGCCAAGCGGCCCTGCCGATCCAACAGCACCGCCGTGTTGTAAACCTGGGGGCCGTCCCGCTCATAGAGGCCGGCCACCACCCACAGCCGGTTCCGCTTGGCAGCGGCCGCCAAGGCTTCTGTCGAGGGGCCGGGGATGGGCTCGGCGGTCTGCGGGCCTGTCAGCCGCGTCCCCACCAGCGTGATGGCCTCCGGCAGACACACAATGTCCAGCCCCAGCCGGCCAGCCGCATCGATCTGCTCGCAAAACGCTTTGAGGTTCCGCTGGGGCGTGCTGTTGCTCGGCCGGAGATAGACAGTGCCGATCTTGACCTTGCGGGGCGGTGGAGGGGCTGTCGGGCGCACGCTGGCTCGCTGCCAAACTACCGAGCCTGCGCCCGGCCACTTTACTTCAAGCGATAACCGGGCACCATCGGCCTCGGGAGGGGCCACCAGCACGTCACGAAAGACAAGCTGGGTAGGGTCCTTACCCTCCGCCCGCGGGCCGCGAACATACATCCCGGCCGGATGCACCGCTTTGCCGCGCGCGAGCCATACCAAGCGGACCAACGCGCTTCGCAAGGGACTGGCGATGTGTTGGGCACGGCAGGTCACCTCGATCGCGTACGCCTGTCCTCCCTGCACCGGCGCGATCTCTTGGCGTAAGCCGCCCACTGCAAACGGACGGCCCGGGGCCTCCACCAGCACGCCTCCGGGAACCGCGCGAATGGCTGGCCGGGCGCCTTCCACCTCGGCCGTCCACACGCTCCATCCTTCGGCGACTTGGCCCGCTTTACTCCGGGAGAAGTCCGGGTTGGTTACCAGTTCGCTTGGCTGGCCAGCCGATTTCTGCTCCGGCGATGCCGCCTGAGCGGTGCCCACCTTCCCAGGCCGGTCTCCCTGGCTAGCCGCAAGCACGCACAGTATCGCCGCGCAAAAGGCGCGCACAAAGACAGAACTCCGCATGGTACATCCTCCCGCCACTGGCAAGAAACTTACCTTGCGGATTCTAGCCCAACGGAGGCGGGTGAACCAGCGGGTGGGATCTGCCCGACGAATCTACCAAGTCGACCGCATTCAGCGGGTCACAAGAGCCCGCAGCGTGGCCTTGTCGGCGAACCCCAGGTGCTGGGCCACCGGCTTTCCGTCGCGGAACACGAGCAGATACGGGATCGAATTGACCCGGTAGCGCAGCGCCAATTCCGGGTTCTGGTCCACGTCCACCTTGACAATCCGCACATGGGGGACCTCGCGCGCCAATTCCTCCAGCACGGGTGCAAGCATGCGGCAGGGCATGCACCAGTCAGCGTAGAAATCGACCAGCACCACGCCCTCGGCGCCAAGCACTTTGTCGGAAAAGTTGACCTCGTCGGCATGTTCGATCGCGCGCCAGGTGGGATTAGTAAGCGACATGGGATGTTTCTCCGGTTTGGAAACCTCGGATTGACTGGATGTCGAAGCAGGCGCATAGGGCCTTGCTGGCAGCGGCGACGGGGCCTGAGCCAAGCAGCCCGGGGTGATCCAGCAGGCCGCCAAAACCCCGCCGGCCACCAGAGCGGCACCCGCTGCAGCCGACACCGCGGTACGCCAGTTACGCATTGTCGATGCCTCCTGCTTGGGACAATGTGGGAACACCAGGTCGGGGGCCGCCGTGCCCCCGACTATTTTGCATGGATGCGCCGAGAGCCGAAGAGGTTACACGGCCCCATGCACCGGTGCCGCCGCAGCACTCGGCAGGCCATCGATCAGCAGTCGCGGGTGCAGCCAAGCAGCGTGTATGCAGGGGTGGCCAAGGCCTGGTGCACAGGGTACACTGCAAGAGTTTCGTGGCGTATGGGAAAGGGCCGACATGCTTATAAGGTCATTGCTCCTCTGGTTGGGAATGGGTTGGGCACTGGCGGCGCTTGCGGCCGCGCCCCCGCCGGGGCAGACGCCGGGCGCCGGCGTCGTGGCGGAAGGCCCCGAGGCGCTCAGTACTCCGCTGACCAAGGTCCCGGAGATGCAGGAGGCGGCTGCGCTGTTTCGCAATGGCCAGTTCGAACAGGCGGCTGAGGTGCTGCGAACTGCCGCCCGGAAATATCCCGACTTTCCGCCAGCCCAGGTGATCCTGGCCCAGTTCTTTGCGGCCACCAACCAGTCGGCCAATATGCGTGATGCTTTGGAGCAGGCCATTGCGGATGACCCGGCGGACCCGCAGGCCTACGCCATCCTGGCCGAGATGGCCGTCCGCAATCGCCAAGTGACCGAGGCCGGGTTGCTGTATGCCAAGACGCTGGACCTGGCCAGCCAGCGCAAGGATTCCAAGCGGGCGGCGGTGTTGCGTCGGCACGCGCTGGCGGGGCTGGCGATGGTGGCCGATTCGCGTAAGCACTGGCCCGAGGCCCAAAAGTATCTCGAAGCCCTGTTGGCCGAAGAGCCCCAAAATGCGGCCGCGCTCCAGCAATTGGGCCACGTGCTGTTTCAGCAGAAGAAATACGACGAGGCCCGAAAGCGTCTGGAAGAGGCCGCCCGGGCCAGCGAGGAAATCCTTCCGGCCGATGCCAATCTGGCCCGCTTCTACCAGCAGGCGGGCGATACGGCGGCTGCGGCCCAGCACATGGTGGCAGCCATCAACGCCCGCCCCACCGATTTCCGCGTCCGGCTGGTGGCGGCCGACTGGTCCCTTCAGATCGGCAAGCTCGAACAGGCCGACACCCAAGCCCAGGCCGCCCTGAAACTCAACCCTCAGTCCGTCGATGCCAAAATCCTCCGGGGCACCATCGCCATGTTCCGCAAGGATTACAAGACCGCCCAAGAGATGTTCGAGCAGGCCCACCTCCAGGCCCCCGGCAATTTTTCAATCACCAACAGCCTGGCGATCGCCCTGGTCGAGCAGGACGACGAGAAGAAAAAGCAGATGGCCTTGGATTATGCCCAAATCAACGTCCGCGTGGATTCGACCCGGCCCGAGGCCAACGCCACCTACGGCTGGGTCCTGTACCGGCTAGGGCGACTGGACGAAGCCGAAGCCGCCTTGCGCAAAGCCATCACCAGCACCGGCCGCCCCAGTGCCGATAGCGCGTACTACTACGCCCGGCTGCTGTACGACCGGGGCCACAAAGACGAAGCCCGCCGGCTGATCGAAGCGGCCTTGACGGCCAAAGGGCCCTTCGCCATGCGCCCCGAAGCCGAAGCCCTAGCCGCCGAACTCAAAAAGTAGGCCCGCACAGGCCCCGTGCCGCCGAACCCGGTCCAAAGGGCCGCGCTCCGTACAGGCCAGCCATTCGGCCGGCACAACGGAACGGGCCCTTCATGACAAAACCCCGGCACGCTTCTTCGGCAGCCGGGCGCGCCGGCAGCCGGCCAGGGCGAGTTCATCACAGCACTTTAGTAAAACCCGGTTTGGCGATCGGGTACTGGCCGTTGGCGTCGGCCCGCACCGGGGCAGGGTCGTCCAAACTGGCGATCTTCTCCAGTCCAGGGGCCAGCTCCAGGTTCGAAGCCATGGCGGCTTCCCAGGTGATTTCCTGTCCCGACTCGGCGGCCATGCGGCCCAGAATGCCTACCATGGCGGCTTTGGCGCTCCGCTCCGTTTCGTTGTAGGGCTTGTCCTGGCGGATGGCCTCGAACAACAGATCGTGCTCGACCTGGTAGGGGTTGCACGGCGGGCCTTTGTATTCCCAAATCAGGTTTTCCGGCGTCGGCTTGTGCCCCTTGTAGATTCTGGGATGCGGGACGCCTTCTCCCAACACGGCGCAGCCCGTGCTGCCGTGGATCACATCGCCCCAGAACCCCCAAGTGTTGGCCTGATGCCGGCCTTGGGCGAACAGCCGGGTGCCATCGGCGAACGAGTATTCCACAGCGTAATGGTCGAATAACTGGTCGGGATCGGTGCGGACCTGCCGGCCCCCCTGGCCTTGCGCCGAAACCGGCCAGGCGTCCTTGCACCAGCAGGCCACGTCCAAGTTGTGGATCAGCCAGTCGAGCAGAAAACTCCCATTCAGCCAGGTGTAGCACGAGTAGTTGCCGATCTGGTGGGCTAGTTCGCTTCGGCCTTCTTTGCGGAAATCATGGAAGCCGACCGGCCCATGCACCCGGTAGGCCCAGCACGTGATCCGCTGGCCGATGATCCCCTCGTGCAGCCGTGCCACGGCCTCTTCGAGCGGCTTGTAGTGCCGCGACATCAGGCCGCCGGCGATCTTGAGGTTCTTGCGCGACGCCTCCTCGCCCGCTTTCAGCACCCGGCGAATGCCCGGCGCATCGACGGCAAACGATTTCTCCATGAACACATGGCAGCCCTTGGCCACCGCGTACTCCAAATGGATGGGACGGAACGCTGGCGGCGTGCACAGCAGCGCCACACCTCCCGGGGCGATCACATCGATGGCCTTCTTGAACGCGTCGAAGCCGACGAATTGCCGGTCGGGCGGCACATCCACTTTTTGGCCAAACTGGCTGCTGAGCGATTTGAGGCTGCTTTGAAGGCGATGGGCAAAGACATCGGCCATGCCCACCAGGCGCGTGGGGCCAGCAGTCAATAGCGCGTTGGCAGCGGCGCCGGTTCCCCGGCCACCGCACCCCACCAAAACCACGCGAATAGTGTTTTGCTCGGCGGCCCAGGCCCGGGGCGAGCGAGCGGCCAGGACGGCCGCTGCCGTCAGACTTCCGCCGCACGTCTGGAGAAATTGCCGCCGCGAGGTACTTTGCGTCCGCGTGCTCTGCGAGCCTTGCATCGCTTAACCTTTCGTGACTTCAGGCAGGATCATCAGGCAGGTTTTCGACCGGCTAAGGGCTTTCCACGCTCCGGCCGGCTTCAGGCGGGCCCCGAAAGCGCGCGGCTATTCTGTGCAGAATTCCCCTCCGATGTCAACCCTCGGCCCGGCTGCGCGACAAGGCTGGCGCATCAAATGGCCGCCGCCGGCTCGTCCGGCATGACGGGCTTGGTGGCATCGATCAGCGTCCAGCAGATCGTGCCCACCACGAATACTGCCGCGTAAATCACGAAGTTCACGTGATAGCCGGTCAACAGACCATCGGCCTTCTGCACCTCGCTCATGGCCCCGATGGGAATCGCCAGGTGCTGGGAATGCCAGGCCAAAGACGCGTCCAGCACGAAGCCCGTGACCAGAATGGCCACCGACCCGCCAAAGTTGCCCACCATGTTCATGAAGCCGGCCACGATCGCAGCGTGGCGCCGGCCAATGTCCTGGCACACCGCCCACGACGACCCCATGGTGATATCGGCGAAGAACCCAGCCAGGGAAATCGCCAAAAAGAACCAAAATGCCGTGGGCGCCAGCGGGCACAGCAAAAAGCACACCACGCACATGGCGTGCCCAAAGACGCCAAACAGTTTGCGCCCCATGCGGCGGTTGCCCGTGCGGCGGATGTACCAGTCGGTCAGGAACCCGCCCAGCAGGCAGCCGATCGCCCCCATCCACAAAGGTCCCCCTTTATAGATCGAGCCCTCCAGGCTGTCGGGCTTCACCCCGTACTGCGTTTCCAAAAATCGCGGCAGATACGTGATGTAAAAGTACCACCCGTACGCCTGGCAAAAATACATCACCCCCAGGATCCACAGGTTGGTGTTGGTCACCAGGCGGCCCCACGGGACGTGGCGGTGGCCCGACTGGGTCTCCGCCGCGCTGGTGCGAATAAGCGCCAGTTCGGCCTGGTTGACCGAGCGCTTGGCCTCCGGCCGATCTTTGAACCACCAGGCGAACAGCACGCACCACACCACCCCCAAGACACCGAACAGCCAGAAGGTCTCCCGCCAATGCAGCAAAGGCGGTGTGCCCAGCACGCTGACGCCATGCACCAGCACCATCCACACCGCGGGGGTCAGGCCGCCCATCAGCCGGGCCGACATCCACACCGTGCCTTGGGCAAACCCCCGTTCGTGGAACGGGAACCAGTTATGCAACGCGCGGGTGATGTTGGGATACGCCCCCGCCTCGCCCATGCCGAAAAGGAACCGCACGATGACCAGCACGGTCAGGCTGCCAATCACGTAGCCTCCCACGTGCATGCCGATCATGCCGGTGATCGCCGTAAAGGCCGACCACCACAGCACGATGCGGATGAGCACCCGCTTGGGCCCATACACATCGCCCAGCCACCCGGTGGGCATCTCGAACAGCGAATACGCCAGGGCGAAGGCCCAGAACACCCACTTCAAATCCGCCTCGCTTTGCAGCCCCAGGTCTTCGATGAGCGACGACTGGGCCGAGGAAATGCACACCCGGTCCAGATACGTGATCATCGAAAGTGCAGCCGCAAACGCCAGCACGATGTAGCGAACGCGGGTTGGCTTCTCGGAAGCCGGGGGCGAACCCGCCCCAGCGGCTGCCGGCACGCTGGAGGCCACGGACGGCGGGGCAGGGGGCGTTCGGTGGTCGCGGACCATACAAGACTCCCGGGACTTCCGCCCATCATAGCACGCCAGGCCGGCCGGGGCAAAACATCCCTTCCGCAGGTGGCGTCGCCCCGCCGCTTTGCCTCAAAGGCCCCGTGCCGCACAGCACCGCATTGGCAAGAGGAAAAACAGAAGCGGACCTCAAACGCCGACGTGCAGAACCAGGCGCAACAAGGTGCCTTCGGCTGGCCGGGGACTCCATAGCCCCGCGACGCAGCCTGACGGGCGGCCGCCCCTACTTCGAGAGAAAGTGGTGGATGATCGTAACTTGGCGAATCTGGCGGGTGTCGGGCTCGAAGACGCGAATGGTTACCTTGATGCCGCGCAGGGGGTGTGGATATGGCGGCGGGGCCTCCTGTTCGAGCGGATCATCCACCACGCCATCGCCGTTGTCGTCCAGGCCGTTGGTCCCCTCGTCGAACAGCCCGTTGCGGTTCTCGTCGCCCCAATCGCCTGTGTCGCGAACGCCGTTCTGGTTCACGTCGATCCAGTTGTTCTCGTAGTGCGTGGACCAGGTGTCGTATGTGGGTTCGACCACCGGATAATATCGGCCGGGCCCCGCGAACGGCGACAGGCCCGGCAGGCTCTGGACCAGTGCGGCGGGCAGGTTGGGCGGCGGAGACTGGGCGATGCCAAATCCATATCCAAGGTCCACATAGGCACCGCGGCTGATCCAGCTATTGGACAGAGCGGCCGCATACCCCGGATCGCCCGGCACCAACGCCCCGTCACCCGCCGCGTTGGGCACCACCGGCGCATCGGGGTCGTACACCTTGACATCGAACGCCAGCACGTTGTTCAGGATCGCCTCTTCGCCGACCCGCGGGCCCGCATAGGCCGTCAATATGCCGGTATCGCGATCGGTTTCGTTCCAGGGGTGCGGGTTACGCCACAGATCCAACACCTCGCCTAGCCGCAGGCTCAGCGAGACCCCGGGCATGGTTCCGCCCACCCACGCATTGAAGAACGTTGCCGCCGAGCACTCGGCCAAGAGCGGCAATCCCAAAACGTTGGTGCGGCGGTTGGCCACCCAGTGCGGGTGATACGGAAACGCCGGTGCCTGATGGACATAGCGATACTCAGGCTTAGTGAGGTCGCCCAGCGTATTAGCGATCATTCCGGGTGCGCCGCTTTGCGACGCAGCCGGCCGCACCGAAACGTCGTACCACTGGAAAACGCTATCGCCGCCGAGGCCGGCCTCGGCAGGCGTGACCACGCCATCGCCATTGGTGTCCAAAGCGTTGAACTTCCCGGGCGCTACCAACAGCACGCGGCGATACAAGGTGCGGCCGCGGACGAACCACGCCACCTCGGCCTCCCGCGACTCGATGGTTCCCAGGGTGCCGTTGGGCAGGCGCCATCGGCCGACCATCGGCTCGTCACGGCTGCGGATGGTGAACATCAGAATATCGTCGTTGTCGCCCGCCGTGGTGTCGAAGGCTCCGGCGTCCGAATCCATCGGGACATCCCATGCCGGGGAAGCGGGCCCCCCCGTGGCCGTCCAAAACACGCCATTGGGGCCTTCGATGATCTCGAAGTAGCCCTGGCCCGCCTCCGGCCGCAGCGGCGGCCGCATCGGAGCCGTAGCCTCCTCCAAGTCCTGGCGCAGCCGGTTGGCCGTGCTGCGAAGCTGATTCTGGATTTCCACCAGGGCCCGCGTGTCGGTCACGCTTTGCCCGATGCTGGCAAAGACGGAAACCACCACCCCCATCATCAGAAGGGTCAAGAGGGTGGCCAGCAGCAGTTCGACCAGCGTGTAGCCCAGCCGCAGGCTCGCGGCGGTGCACGGAAGCGAGTTGGGCATGGCAGGCGCAACACCCACCCAGCCTTCTCCGCGGGCTCGGGCCGCCCCTTTGGCTGCGGGCCTGTCGAACTTGCACCTGACTGGTGTATCACGCATGGCTTTCTCGCTTACTCGATGTAGCGACGCAGCACGATCGCCTTGTGGGCGTTGTAGTTCTTGCCGCGCTCGAACGCCACGGGGATCGAGCGGTCGAAGATATAAAACGCCCGGTGCCGCCGTACCTCGCCCGAATCGTAACCCAGCTCCTGGCCGAGCTGGAAGCCGTCGGGATGGGCGGGATCCACCCCGCCCGGCCACGGCGTGACCTCGAAATAGCCGATCGTGATCCACACGGCGTACACGTTCGACCGCGTGGTTACCAGGTTCCCCAGCCGCTGATACTGCTGATACCGGAAATACGGGTTGCGGTTGGGGTCGTTGTACGGAGCGATTTGGGCGCCGCCCACCACGGCATCGAAGGCGAACAGAGGCCGCTCGGATTGCAGGGGATCCTCACGCAGCAGCGTGGCGTTGATCTCCCGGCCCGTGTTCGGGTCCAGCCCCTGGGGCGCCGGCACAATGGGCGGGCGAAGTGCTGCGCCGGCCGACGTCCGGAAAGGATTGGAGAAGCGCGACGGGTACTGGTCGTCGATCGCCAGCAGCGTGGCATCCCATTGTCCGGCCGGCGGGCCATAACCGCGGCGGCTCACCAGAAATCGCTGGAAGAACCCGGTATTGCCGAACACGCCCTCCTGGAAACCGGTTCCGTTGAAACTCAGGTCGTTCATCAGTCCGGCCCATACGGCGGGGCTGGCCAGGGTGTTCAGGTTGATCCGCCCTGGCTCGCGATACGTGGGAATGTGGTGGAAGGGCGGATAGAAGTTATGCATGCCCATCACCGCGGCCGCCGGATTCATCTGCAATTCGGTCCCCACGAACCGCGATGGCACCTGCACGAAATCCAGGAGGCGATGCAACTGCGCAGCCCGCGAGCCGCCGGCGTTCCCGTCCATCACCGAATGGAAGTAATTGGCCAGGAAACTGTAATGTCCGTTTTCCCATGGCCAGTCAGGCGTATGGGCGGGCGGGTTCGGCCCGCTGTAAGGCGTGTTCGTTACCAGCATCTGGCCTGCAACCGCGCCCAAAAGCCGCGACGAAGGTTCCGGCGGCACCAAGAGCAGTTCCAGCGGGCTGGCGAACGGCCGGTTGTTCCAGGTAAGCATGGGGAACGGCGGCACGCCCGCAGGTGGATCGCCGATGTACTCCGGCGGCGCGGCCCGCGGATTCGGATCCGGGTTGCCGCCCACGAAATATGGCCGGTTCAAATACCCCAGCGTCTGCTGCAACACGAACTTGAAGCAGTGGTCCAGTTGGCCGGCCGGCTCCTGCAAGTTCGGCACGTGCAAGGGGGCTTGATCGGCCGCCGGAGGACGGTCATAAGGCTCAGGGCGCCAAATGTTGTTCTGGCCCGCGGCGTCATCCCCCCGTTCGCGGCTGTGAAACACCGGCTCGGGGTCGACCGTGATGCCCGGCTCAGCCGCCGAGTCGCCGGCCGGGTCCCACCCGTTGTACGCAAACAAATCCACCGGCGCGCTATCCACCGTCCGGTAGGGATTCCGCACGGGATCGAACGGTTCCAGCGGATTGGCCAGGCGCTGCAAGTGTACGATCTTGTAGCGCTTGGTCATGCCCGTGGTCTTCAGCTCCGCGTCTTGATCGAACGGCTCGTCGTACGGCGGGTTGTACACTTGATTGACCGGGTCCCAGTTCACATCGGTGTACCCATCCGGCGGCTCAGAGACGCTCATCCGCCGGTCGGCAGGCTGGTCGATGAGCACCGCCATGGGCGGCTTGTACCTGCCCGCCGGCAGTTCGTTGGCACCGCTGGGATCGTTGTTATACCGCACCTGCACTTGATCCGGGGCGTTTGGATCCGTATTGGGCGCAAGCACGATTTGCCGGATCTTGGTGCCGAGATTGGGATCCGTAGGATTGGTGGGCCGGCTGATCTCGGTCACGCCATTGGCATCGCCGGGACCCACAACCGCATAGCGGTTCGGCAAAAGCGGTGCCAGGTCCCGCGTGGTCCAATAGGTACCTGCCGGACGTTCCGAAGCGGGCAGACCGCTCGGATCGCTGAAATAGACCCGCCGCTCGATAGCTGGCTGATCGGCCGGGTCCGGCACGTCGGTATCCACCGGATCGTCGGTCTGGCCGCTCTTGGCCACCGCAGGGGTTACTACCAGCCGCCACACGGGGTGTCCCTGGGAAGTGGGCTGGCTCAACAGCACGCCTCCCCTCCAGCCCGCCCCCCTGCGGTCGAAACAAAACTCGCCGGCCTGTCCCAACGTGGCGGGCCAGGGATTGTAAAGCTCGACGAAAAGCGAAGCCTGCGGGCGCAACCGCTGGTCGAAATCCTCGTCCGGATTGGTCGTGTCGGTCGTCTTCTTGCCGCTGGGGTCGCTGGCCAGGTCCTCGGTCCGCCGGGCGTGGAGGGCCAAGGTCTCGGTAATCAACAATTCCGGCCGCTCGCACCCCCAGACCACGTGGGGGCGGCCGATACCGTCGTCGGTGGCCGGGTCGCCATCCACACGCCATCCCTGCGAGGTGAATGGGTCCGGGTCGTACTCGAAGGCGGTCATCACCGAGTCGCGGTCGCGGAAATCGACCACATTGACCGCCCATTGAGCGATCCAGCGGGCCCGGGAATCGGCATCCCGCCATGCCGGATGCGCCGCCCCGGAAACATCGTCATCCGCCAACAGGCTCATGAGCACATACAGGTGCCGGGCATAAAGCTGACGGGCCAGCGCCCGGTCCACTTGGTTCACGATGCCGTCGTTGTTGACATCAATGCCGTTGGAGTTGTTGCACACCACGCCCGAGCCCTGGACATCGATCACGGGCTCGCCCAAAAGCGCCTCTTCCCACTCATCGACCACGCCGTTGTTGTTGTCGTCACGCCCGTTGCCAAAGGGGCGGTTGAGGTCCATGCGCTGGCCCAAGAGCACGTCCAAGGGTAAGAGCTGCCGGGCCAGGGCCTGGACCTGGGCCGGGGACAACCCCGGTGGCAGCTTGGCCCGCAGCAGGTCGGCCACGTGCTCGGGCCGGATCATCCCCCGGACCAGGGCCTGCTGGCGCAACGTCGGTGGGAATGCCACCCCCGGCACCGGCAGGTCCCAGCTTTCCGTGGTTACTTCATGCCGCCGCGCGGTGAGCAGCGTCTCCAGCGAAGGCGAGCCTCCCGCCACTAGGCTGGCCAGTCGATTGGGCCGGCCCCCGCGGTCCGCATCATACGTTCGCAGCAGCCGTTCCAGCTCGTACACCGAGAACGGGTGGTCCGTGGGGGTCGGGCCCCGGGCGCTGCGGGGCGTGGCCTGCCCCAGGTGCAATTCATACGGCGTATTGCTGAGCGCATATTGATACGGATTGCCCGCCGTCGGCACTACGCCCAACTCTTCCACCAGATCGTACATGGGCTGGCCGCGCAGGTCGGCCGCCACGGCCAGCGAGCCCCTCATATCCGGCAGTGCGCCGTAGCTTCGGCTGGCCCAGTGGTTCAGTGGCGCCGGATAACACTCCGGGTAATCGCTGAACTTGTTGTAGAACAACACTTCGCTCTGCGGTGCAAAGGGATCGGCGAACGACGCGCTCCGCGACAGTCCGGGCGCCGGGAAGCCAAAATTGGCCGGATTCCGCATCCGCCAGCCCTCGCCATAGCGACCATCCACGGTACGGTCGGCCGGCGGCGCAAAATAGGCCCCGCAAAAGAGGGACCGGTACAGGGCAAGCCGGTCGGCCACCGCCGCTCCGGCCAGCAGCGGCAGCAGATTCACTTCGGCCGGGCCGTACCCCTGGCCCCGAGGCAGCACCGGGGGCGCTGGGGGTTCCCCGGCCGGCACCAGCGCTCCCGGAGCGATGGGCCCGTAGTAATTCGGGTATGTTTGCGCCAGCGCCCCATGCGCGTTGACGTTCAGCCGGCCATCGAGGTCTACACACAGGATGGCTGCCAGGGGCTTATACATTCGGCCATCTGGCAGGCTTCGGGCGGGCATCCCCACATCCACCCAGATGCTATCCGGCACCCCGTCGCCATCGTTATCTACATCCCACGCAAACCCCGGACTCACGCCATCCCAGACCGGGTTGAACACCCCGGGGTTGCTCCCCGTAAACTGCGGGTGGTCCAGCCGCGTCGGCCTCGGGCACGTCCATCGCACCACGTCGCGCGGCATGTTGTTGAAGAAATCATTGGGATCGGCCGCGTTGACCGATCGGCCATTGAGCCGCCGGAACCAGTAGCGGCACAGTTCCGGCCGCAGAAACGAAGGGATGGGCACCCGGCCATCGGGCAGCACCAACGCCAGGGGCATGTTTTGATAATCGGGCGCGTCGTAGTCTTCGTTGGCTCCGCCCGCGGGATTGCGATTGGCGGGGTGATTGGGCAGTAGCGCCAACTCTCCGCGGTCGTTGGGCGGCGGCAAGGGCAACGCCACCGTGGCATTGAGCTCGCCTGTGGTGGGGTTGGCCCCGAATCCGGTGCCCGCAAACGGGCTGCCGTTGATAATGAACGCGTCGCCATACCGCAAGTCATCGGTATCGCCGCGAAGCCGGGCTCCCAGATTGCCCAAAGCGGGGTTAGGCCACGCCAACTCGGGCAGATCGTCCACCGCCCCCGCACCATCGTCGTTGACTCCCGCTTTGCCCGCCTTGCCGTCCGGTCCTGCCGGCGCCATGCCCTCGGCCACCAGTTGCAGTCGCCACACGGGCTGGCCTGCAAACGGATCGCCCGTCGGCCAGACCAGCGGGGTTCCGTTGGGCAATGTTGCCTGGCGCACCCCTATGATGCGCGTGGTGATTCCCGCGCAGGTGCCGCCTAGAAAAGTGATCACCCGACCGCTGAGCCGATGCGGCGGTACCTGCCCCCCGGCCGGATCCGGCAGCTTTACGGTGATTTCGAAAATCTGCGCATTGACGTAACTCGGCTTGGTCGCCAAAACTTCGGGATCGGTCACGTTGCCGCTGGGCGGCACATAGATTTCCACTTGCCCGCCGATCGGCGACTGGCCGTAGAGGTCCTCCAGCAAGCTGTGATGGCCGATTGCGCTGGTCTCGTTTTCGCTGCCACGCAGCACTTCCAAGGCCACCTGCTCGAGTTCCTCCTCGGGGGCCCGGCGGTACTCATCGATCTTCCGGTTCGTCTCGGCGATTTGACGGAACTGGCCTGTGATGATCACAAAGGCGATGGCGACCATGCCGAACATCGCCAACAGGCCCAGCACCAGCAGCATCAGCACGCCGCGGCGCTTGCAAGCACGGTTTCGCCTTGCCATAGTCCGGTTCCTTGCCATGTTTCGTTCGCGATGCCCTTTGTGAACCCGAAGCGGCCAAGGGCCGCTCGCGGGGCTGGGCCCTTAACGTTCGACTTCGATCGTCTCCGTATAAACCCCGATCACGCCGTTAAACAAAGCGGCCTTGGCCTGACCGTTGACGTTCCAATTCATCATCCAGTCTGGGCCGGCCAGGGTCACTTGACGTTGCGGAGGATTGGGCGGATTGGACTCGATGTCGCCCGCCGCGAGAATACGATACCAGCGATACACCTTGCGATAATACGCTTGCGGTGCCGGCGGGCTGGGCACCAGCTCCAAGCCCGCCAGCATCAGCCATTGGCCTTCACGCAGGGCAAGCCACGCCGGATCGTTGGCCTGGAGCAGCACATCGCCGCCGCCGATACCGCCGCCAGGGAAAGCCACCACATCGGCCCAGCGCTCGGCCGGCGGCTCGTTGGGATCGCCGCTGGGCCCGGGCGGATCGAACGACCGCCGGTCGAACACCACCACCGAAACCCGGCATGCTTGCTTGCGGTTCATGGGCAGTACGGGCGTATTGTTGATGATGGCTTCCTGCGCGGCGGCCGGACACACCGTCGCCAGCCACGTAAAACGCCCTTCGAAGGACAAGTACTCGGGCTTGCCCGCCTGGGCAAAGCCCGTCGGCGTTACCGTAAACACCGGTGTCGCCCGCTGGCTTTGCTCTCCCGGCCGGCCAAATACGACGTCGTCTTGCCACGTAAAAATCCGGTCGAAAA
>Ga0315298_1005923_pt1 | contig 16981 bp, 13 predicted proteins | sample WHS_1_MG_FD_203077 | JGI IMG/M metagenome (GOLD analysis project Ga0315298, IMG submission 203077) | Extremophilic microbial mat communities from Washburn Hot Springs, YNP, Wyoming, USA - WHS_1_MG | ecosystem: Environmental > Aquatic > Thermal springs > Hot (42-90C) | place: USA: Wyoming...
CCTGCATTTCAAGTACACGGACAGCCGCGGTGAGGACGGCGACTTCCAAGCCAAAGTCGCCATGATCGAGGAGTTCGACTCCTACATCCCGCGTGTGATGGCACTGAAGCCGGACGTCGTGGTGGTTACCGGTGACCACTCCACGCCCTCATTGCTGCGTGCACACAGCTGGCACCCCGTGCCGACCATGCTGTACTCGCGCTATTGCCGCTGCGATGAGGCTCGCGCATATAATGAACGCGCCTGTGCCCGCGGAGCACTGGGCAACATACTGGCAGTAGACTTGATGCCGCTTGCGTTGGCGAATGCGCTGCGCTTGACCAAGTTTGGCGCATGACCAAGCGCCCCTGGCTCGCCGCTGGTACTACCCATCGCAAAGGAGAAAAACCCATCTAAGAGGACCGGTTGGCAATGCCTGAATCCCACTACCTCCCTGTAGGCAAACTGAATCTAGAACTGATGGCACAATTGCTTCGCTTCCAGGGATGGCCTGACGACCGGGTCGTGCTGGGTCCAAAGATCGGTGAAGACGCCGCCGTTATTGATTTTGGTGACCGTTACCTGGTAGCAAAGACCGATCCGATTACCTTTGCCACGGAAGAAATTGGCTGGTACCTGGTGCAGATCAATGCCAATGACCTGGCGACAACAGGCGCTATGCCCCGCTGGCTGCTGGTGACCTTACTCCTGCCGGAGAACAAGACGACGCCTGAGCTGGCAAACCACATCTTGGCGCAAATTGATGCTGCCTGTCAGGAGCTGCACATCGCCTTAGTGGGTGGGCACACAGAAGTTACCTATAGGCTGGATCGCCCCATTGCCGTTGGCCACATGCTCGGAGAAGTCGCCAAAGACAAATTAATCACCACCTCGGGAGCGCGTGTAGGTGATGACCTCGTGCTGGTAAAGGGCATCGCCATTGAGGGCACTTCAATCATTGCACGGGAAAAGAACCAAGAGCTACAGCAGCGTGGCTATACACCCGATGTGATTCAGCGCGCCCAGAACTACCTCTATCATCCTGGCATTAGCATTGTGCGGGAAGCCAAGCTCGCTGTGGAATCTGCCATCATCCATGCCATGCATGACCCCACCGAGGGTGGCATAGCCACCGGATTGCACGAATTGGCAGAAGCAGCTCAGGTGGGAGTCTGGGTAGACGAGGAGGCAATCCCCATTTGGCCGGAGAGTGCCATGCTGTGCCAGGCATTTGGCTTGAATCCTTTAGGCACCATCGCCTCAGGCGCTCTGCTCATCGCCCTCCCGCCGCAACAAACTCCTGCCTTGCTCTCCGCATACGAGAAGGCTCAGATTACCTGCGCCGTCATTGGACGCGTTACACCTGCGGAAGAGGGGCGAAAACTGAAAAGCGGGGCAATAGTTGTGGACTTGCCCCGCTTTGACCAGGATGAAATTACCAAACTCTTTTAGCATGCATCCTGGTTTCCAGTAAGCACTCTTACAATGTCGCTCATAGTGAACGGGTTGCTTCAAGCCGTGCGCTATGCTCTCTTCCCTCCCAGATCCGCAAGCAACTTTTTAGCCATCTCTTCCTCCTCAGAAGCGGTGCATATTTGGCCATCGAGACGTGCATAGAGCAACTTGTCCAAAATCTGCCGGTAGATGGGCCCAGGTGGTATGCCCTGCTTCTTGAAAAAGTCGCCGCGGAGATGAGGGCGTACCCAACGCAGCCGTTCCAGGTACAGCCGCACATTCTCACGAGCCACAGGTGAATCCAGTGCAATGAAAAAAGCCACAATGGCTCGCGGCGAATAGCCACGCAAGAGGCGGTAAATGCGGCTGGGTTTCAGATTGGGCCGACCCAAACGCACGGCTAAGGCATGGAGTTCTCTGACTTCACGCAGATATTTTGCCACAGCCTGGCTGAACCGTAACCTTTCCAGGAAACGGTCAAGCTGCGGTTTGGTCAAGCGATAAGTAAGGAGAGCGAGGAACAGATACTTCTTCTCAAGTCCGACCCGGCTTAGCAGCAGCGCTTCCTGTTCGGTTTCTATCCCCTCCTTTGTGCTCGCTTCCTCACGTTCCACCCACTGTACAGCCTCGCGGAACTTGCCCAAAAGCCATTCATCGCATTTTAGGGCTGGCTCTAGATGGCGCAGCACACCCAGCTGTGCCAGGCGCGCGATAATTGCTCCAGGCTCTCGTTCGTCCAGGATGAGTTCCAACTCGTGACGCAACCGCTCTCCAGTCACTCGGTCCAGCAAGCCCAGGGCATCGTCTATCAATTCAGCAGTACGTGTTTCGATTGTAAATCCAAGGCGCTGTTCCAAACGTACGGCACGGAGGATACGCGTGGGGTCCTCGATAAAACTCAGGTTATGCAGTACTCGGATCAACTTATCACGTAGGTCGCGCTCCCCGCCATAGAAATCCAACAGTTCACCACAGCGATCACGGTCCAAAGAGATGGCCATGGTGTTAATCGTGAAATCTCGTCTGTAGAGATCCTGCTTGATGGAACTGCGCTCTACCTCTGGCAATGCCGTGGGATGGTGGTAGAACTCGGTGCGCGCGGTGACAAAATCCAACGAAGGCGGCAAATTGGTCCCAGCGGTGCCATTCAAAATGACTTTCGCAGTGCCAAAGCGTGCGTGGCTACGCACTCGAGCCTTCAAGCGCTTGCCCAATGCCTTGGCTAAGGCAATGGCATCCCCTTCCACGACCAGATCCAGGTCAAGTGTTGGCGTGCCAAGCAGCAGATCGCGCACAAAACCACCTACTACATAGAGCGAGTAGCCCATTTCGTTCGCTGTATCCCTTGCTTGTATGAGTAAATCGAGCAAAGGAGCAGGCAGCGTCTGACGAAGCCGCTGCTGGATCTCTTCACGGCGCCCAGGGTGCGCAGGCGCGCTCCACAGCTTAATCAAATCCGTACGGGTTACAATGCCCAACACACGGCCATTTTCCACCACAGGCACTTGGCCCACGCCATGGTTCGTCATAATCTGCTGCACCGTAGCCACACTGTCGGAGGGGGATACAGCCATGTCCCCCTTGTACATGAACGAACGCACGGTAGCATGCCCCAGACGGTGTTGCAGAGCACGGTCAATCTCGCGCCGCGTCAAAATGCCCACCAATTGGCCATCCTCTACTACAGGGAACCCCTCATGACCATAACGCCGCATATAGGATTCTGCTTCGGATAGCGTCATATCTGGGTGTAAGGTGTGCACCCCGTAAGACATGATCTGGCTGACCGTAACGGCTGGCTTCACATACTGTTTCAAAGCAGCGATCAATTGCTCACGCACCTGAGCCACATCGGCACCCTGGACCAAGGCGGCTGCCGCAGCACCATGGCCACCACCCCCAAAAGCGCGGGCAATCTCCCCCACATCAACCGCCTTAGTGGAACTACGGGCAATCAACTGCACCTGATCTTTGAATACAAAAAGGAGAAAAGAGGCATCTGGGTCATAGACATCATCTAGTTTGTGCGCCAGCGTAGAGAGTTCCTCCAAATACTCATCTAGATGCGCGGTCGCAATCAAAATCGCTTGGTCATGCAAGTGGAACCATTCCAAATTTTCCACCAATTGTGCATAGACCGCCTGATAGCGTTCATCCAAGGGATGGCGTAAGAAATCGTTGACCACGGATAGGCTGGCCTTTTGCTCCAATAGCCAAGCGGCGCTGCGTAGGTCGCGAGGCGTCGTGGTGGAATACGAAAGTGACCCCGTATCCTCATAGATTCCCAACAGAAGCAAAGTAGCTTCTAAAGGAGTGAGGGAAATGCGCCGTTCACGCAACTTCTCTACCAGCAAGGAAGTAACTGCTCCTACCTCGTCAATCATGTACGTCGTGCCTGGTTTTGGCTCGCCGCGCAGCGGATGATGGTCAATAATAGTGAAGGTCGTGTTCGCATCCACTCCCCTCATGGATGGCACGAATTGAGCATCCACAATGATGGCTTCGGACACGCGCCGACGAGGCAGCTCATCGGCAGTCACAAACGGCAACTGGTCACCGTACAGAGCCAAAAAATCACGCAGCTCGCGATTCATCCGCCGCGGCAAAACGGGCTTGGCATCGGGATATAACTTGGATGCCGCCAACTGCGCTGCCAGGGCATCGAAATCTGTATTTTCATGGGTAAGGATGACCTTCAAGCTACCCTTTCTCAACAAGTTATCCATACACAATTATGACACAACAGCGCCGTGTTGTCAACGTGGGGATGAGCAGAGCACATAGTACTCTTTTGACGAGGCTAGCAATCTGGGTTATAATATTTCCATGGAGGATAGCAGCAGTGCAACTCCGGAAGAAGATCGGCTCGGCGTGGAAATGGCTTTACCCGGGCATGGGTGTAAAGCGCTGGCTGCTCTTGCTGGCTGCAGGACTTTTCTTGCTCAGCCTGGGAGTGAGTTTCTTCTACGTCCAAATCTATCGCACCTTGGAATTCAGCGGCCCGGCTTCGCCTATTGCTTATACCGTAACCTTGCAGTTCTTGCCGCGTTGGTTGCGTGGGGCAATCCTAGCCACCTTGGGCATCCTCTGCGTCGCAGTGGCTGTCTTCCGCCTGAGCCGGTCTTTGGTCTCTGCTCTTTTCGAATCGGATCATGAAAGCGTAGTAGACGTCATCTATCGTCGTCGCATGCGCAAACGAGGGCCGAAAATCGTCGCTATTGGCGGTGGGACGGGCCTTTCCACACTGCTACGTGGCTTGAAGGAATGCACCGACAACCTGACCGCCATCGTAACCGTAGCCGATGACGGGGGCAGTTCTGGACGCCTACGTAGGGAATTGGGGCTTCTGCCGCCCGGTGATTTTCGCAACTGTATTACCGCTCTGGCTGAGGCAGAGCCGCTCATGACCTTGCTTTTCGAATACCGCTTTGGCCAGGGCAAGGGGCTGAATGGCCATAGCTTTGGCAATCTATTCATTGCTGCCATGGCTGGGGTAACGGGCGATTTCGGGCAGGCGATCCGCCAATCCAGCAAAGTGCTTGCAGTGCGTGGACGTGTTTTGCCATCTACCATGCACAGTGTAACCCTGTGTGCTGAACTGGCAGAACCCCACGACGGACATGAAATGCAGTATCAAGTAGAGGGAGAATCTCGCATCCCCAAAGCCGGAGCTCCCATCGAGCGCGTGTTTTTGCAACCCGATGACGTCCGAGGTTACGGCGAATCGGTGCAGGCACTGCTCGACGCAGACTTGATTATCGTAGGCCCAGGCAGCCTGTACACGAGCATCCTGCCCAATTTGCTGGTTAAGGACATCGCCGCTGCGATCCGGGCTTCTACGGCACTGAAAATCTACGTCTGCAATTTGGCAACACAGGCAGGCGAGACAGATGGCTATACTGCTGCAGATCACGTGCGCGCTATCTACAACCATGTGGGAGAAGGCCTTTTCGACTACATCTTGCTAAATAACAACCTGGAGGTGCAAACGCCAGAAAATTGGAATGCAGAAATGGTCAAACCTATTACCGATGGCTCGTATCGAGTCTGGACTGCTGATGTCGTAGACATCGCAAAACCGTGGCGGCATGATCCCGCCAAATTAGCACGAACGATCATGAACATCTATGCCAGCCATCGTCAGAGGCGGAATCACCGCCCGGCTGGTTAAAAACTTTCCATGGAGGAGGACAAAATGACCATTCGAGTCGGAATCAACGGATTTGGCCGCATTGGGCGGCAAACTTTGAAAGCCATACTCGATTACTATCCGAACGAAATCGAGGTTGTGGCTATCAATGACCTGTTCGATGCTAAGGTGAACGCGCATCTGTTCAAATACGATTCCAACTATGGCGCTTTCCCTGGCACCGTGGAAGTGGTGGGCGAGAACCTGCGCGTGAACGGCAAAGACATCAAGGTCCTTGCACAGAAAGACCCATCCTTGCTGCCCTGGGGTGACCTGGGTGTGGACATCGTCTTGGAATCCACTGGTGTCTTCACCGAAAAGGAAAAAGCCATCGCCCACATCAACGCGGGGGCGAAAAAGGTCATCATCAGCGCACCGGCTAAGAACGAGGACATCACCATCGTCTTAGGCGTGAACGAGGAAAAATACGACCCGGCGAAGCACCATGTCATCTCCAATGCCTCTTGTACGACCAACTGCCTTGCCCCTGCGGCAAAGGTTTTGCATGACAACTTCGGGATCGTGCGCGGCCTCATGACCACCGTTCACTCGTATACCAACGATCAGCGCATCCTGGACTTGGCGCACAAGGATTTGCGCCGCACCCGCGCCGCTGCCATGAATATTGTGCCCACGACGACGGGGGCTGCCCGCGCTTTAGCGCTGGTCATCCCAGAACTGAAGGGGCGCTTCGATGGCTTTGCCCTGCGCGTGCCCACGCCTACTGTCTCCGTCGTGGACTTTGTCGCCGAAGTGCAGACCAAGACCTCTGTTGAGGCAGTCAACGAGGCTTTCCGCAAAGCCTCTGAAGGAAGGATGAAGGGCATTCTGGGAATCACCATGGAACCGCTGGTCTCCATGGACTTTAAGGGCGATCCTCGTTCATCTATCGTTGATGGGCTATCCACGATGGTCCTTCAGGAGACCTTTGTCAAGGTAGTATCCTGGTACGATAACGAGTGGGGTTACGCCTGCCGTTGCGCGGACTTGATCCGCTATATCGGGAACAAACTGTAAAAAGCGAACCGGAACATAGCAAGAGGGGATGGGATGACTATCCCATTCCCTCTTTATCTTGTTACAGGTCAAAAGGCCAAAAGACATGCACCGTATTGCCATGCTCAGCGTCCATACCTGCCCCATGGCGGCGTTGGGGGGCAAAGAGACCGGGGGAATGAACGTTTACGTGCGGGAGCTCAGCCGCCAACTGGGTGCAAAGGGCTTGATTGTGGATATCTACACGCGCTCGCAAGACCCATTGCGCGAACGGGTGCGCGCGCTATGGCAAAATGTGCGCGTCATCCACCTACCTGCCGGCCCAGAAAAACCCTACCCCAAATATCAAGTATACAACCACTTACCCCAATTTGTGGCCGAGCTGCGCGAGTTTGCAGCGGCTGAAGGCATCTCCTATAACCTGATACACAGCCACTACTGGCTCTCCGGCTGGGTAGCCCGCGAACTGGCGCGCGAGTATCGGCTGCCCACCGTGCACATGTTCCACACGCTCGGACGGATGAAGAATGCCGTAGCGCGTTCCGAAGAAGAGAAGGAGCCTCCCATACGCATCCAGACCGAAGAGGAGCTGGTACGGGACATGGACCGCCTTGTCGCGGCAACACCGCTGGAACGAGAGCAATTGGTAGAGTTGTATGGTGCTGATCCTGACAAAATTGCAGTAATCCCTTTGGGTGTGGATCTAGCGCTGTTCCGGCCTATTCCACGCCACGAAGCGATGAAAGCGATCGGGCTGGAACTGCCTGAAACATACCAACTCATCCTCTTCGTGGGACGCCTAGATCCGCTCAAGGGATTGGATTCGTTGCTCAAAGCCATGTGCAAGCTCACAGAAATGGAACCAGCGCTGGCTCGCAATCTATGCCTTGCAGTTATCGGTGGTGATGTGGACGAGGACCAAAGCAGTCTAAGCAGTGCGTTAGAATGCCTAGAAAAGCTGAAGGCAGAGGTTGGCATGCATGACTTGGTCGCCTTTCTTGGTTCACGCGCGCAAGACACGCTACCCTACTACTATTCTGCGGCTGAAGTTTGTGTAGTGCCTTCACATTACGAATCTTTTGGCCTCGTTGCACTAGAGGCTATGGCTTGTGGCACGCCAGTGATTGCTTCGCGGGTAGGTGGACTACAGCATACGGTCGAGGATGGCATAACCGGCTTTCTCGTGCCGGCTGGGGAGCCCGATGCACTGGCTGAGAAACTGCGCCTGGTCTTGCTCGACCGTGAACTGCGTGCGCGATTGTCTATGCACGCCCTTCAGAAAGCACAAACCTATACCTGGCAAGCAGTCGCCGAGCACATGTTGAGCCTTTACGAGGAACTATGGTTACAGAAAATATCGCAGGAAGCCTAGAACCCACTAGCACAGTTGCCACACGGATGGTGATCACAGCCCATCCCGATGACGCGGAATTCACCGTCGCTGGCACGGTGGCACGCTGGGTCAGAGAGGGTTGTTCTGTTATTTATGTCATCTGTACCGACGGCAGCCGGGGCAGCAATGAACCGCACATGACCCCAGAACGCATGGCTCCCATTCGCCATGCGGAGCAGCTCGAAGCCGCACACATACTAGGAGTACAGACAGTCATCTTCCTGGACTATGAAGACGGCACCCTGCAGCCTACCTTAGAACTGCGGCGCGATTTGACCCGCCTCGTCCGCCGTTACAAGCCGGATATTGTGATTTGCAGCGACCCGACCCGCTATTTCCACCGCGATATGTACGTCAACCATCCTGATCACCGCGCTGCAGGTGAAGCCGCGCTCTATGCCGTCTTCCCTTCTGCAGTAACCCGTTTCATCTTCCCAGAACTGCTTGCAGAGGGACTAGAACCACATAAAGTAGGAGAAATCTACCTCTACGGCTCCCCAGAGTCCAACACCTGGGTGGATATCACGGACACGATTGACCTGAAAATTGCCGCCCTCAAAGCGCACCGCAGCCAGGTGAACCCAGAATATGCGGAAATCCGCATCCGCGAATGGAATGGACTGGTTGGGCGGCAATACGGCGTGCCCTATGCCGAGGAATTCCGCAGGATCATCCTGCGCTGAATCTCCTCTTAACGCACCATAGAACGCACTACTTGCGTTTCCCCTTGCTGCGTGCGAGGAATGGCAATAGCAGTGGATTCAAGAACGCAGTCATGTTCGCCAATCCAGCTTGGGCGAAAACACGCACTTTGTAAAGCAAATCATCGAGTGCGATGAAATATGGTGGGGCAATCTCGAGCCTTGTGGTAGGTTCCCTCTCCAGCATGCCATAGCGCGCCACAGCAGAAGCCCAATTCAAACCTGCACCGAAGCTCACTAGTAGGAAGTTATCCCCTTCCCGAATCCGGCCCTCCTCAAAAGCTTCACACAAGGCGATGGCAATAGAGGCAGAAGATGTATTGGCATAGCGGTCTACGTTGACAAAGACCTTCTCCAAAGGGAATCCCAGATTCTTGCAAATCCATTCGATAAAGCGTTGATTGGATTGTTGCGGTATGACCAGCGCAATGTCCTCTTTGGAGAGACCACTCTCGGCCAGCGCACGATGCACTGCGGGACCAACCTTTTGCATCGCAAAGCGGAGGATGCGGCGACCATCCATGTGTAAATAGCGCAAATCCCTGGAAAATGGTTCATCGGTCAGCGGATACTTGCTCCCCGCTGCATAGTGGATCAACGACTGGTACTCCGCCCCCTCCGTGCCCATCGCGAAAGAGAGCACGCCGGTCGGTTGGTCTGATGCTTCTAGGACGACAGCCCCTGCGCCATCACCAAACAGCACACAGGTGCGCCGATCGCTCCAATCTACAAAATAAGAAATGATTTCCGCACCAATGACCAGCACACGCCGGTAAACCCCAGTGGCAATGAACTGGCTGCCGATAGCCAAGCCGTAGAGAAAACCAGGACAGCCTGCACGCAAATCAAATGCTGCGGCTCTTGTGGCTCCCAACTGGTGTTGCACCATGGGAGCCGCTCCAGGCAAATGGTAGTCTGGAGAATAGGTAGAGACAATGATCAGATCAAGCTCTGTGGGCGACAAGCCTGCCACCGAAAGTGCATCTCGTGCTGCTGCCACAGCCATGGGCACTGTCGTCTGCCCTGGCTCCACTACCCTGCGCTCGCGAATGCCCGTATGGCGCACGATCCACTCGTCGCTTGTGTTCACTACCCGTGCTAGGTCATCATTTGTTACCACTCTTGGTGGCAAGTATTTGCCCCAACCAACGATTCCTGCGTATTTGCTCATTTGTACACATCTCCCGGTCCCGAATAAACAAAAAGCAGGCAGCAAGGTAGCTTCTTTGCTGCCTGCGCTTGAGATTATGCCCGAGTTACAGGACTATCACGGTCGTGCTCCCCGCTTTACATACCCACCTGTCCCATATGCTGCGAACGCCCACGCATCCAAGTACGCACGAGATATGCCACACCTCCAGCCAAAGCAACGGCTGACCCAACTGCAGCCCCAATGAGCACATCTCGCCGTGGAGGAAGCGGCCCGATGCGTACTTCCCTATGTACGCGTTGGCGTGCCGCTTCAGTCAGAGCCCCCTCAAGCTCCTGCTTGAAGGACGCAGCTGGCTTGACCGGCGCAAGCGCGTCCTTTATTTGCTGTGCTAACTCAGCAAGCACAAGAAGCTCTTTCTTTTCCTCTTCAGACAACTGCTCGTACTTCGTCTGCTCAATGGCATTGCCATTCAGCAAGTCTTCATGTATCTCCAGCATTTGGAGCAACTTCTTGTTTTCCATCCGAATCTATCCTGTCTTTTTCTTCTGCAATTCTTCGCGCAAAGCCAACAAAGTGCGATGATAGAGCGATTTGACCGCCCCTTCACTGCGGCCCATAATCTGCCCAATCTGTGCGTTCGTCAAACCTTCGCTGAATTTGAGGATGAGCAATTGCTGCCTTTCCGCCGGGAGGCGACGAATGGCGCGCAACAACGCCCTCTTCTCTTCCAGCGCCTGCGTCGCATCTTCCGGCCTATCCTCCTCCCTGCTGTACCCCACCAGCACATCCAACGAAACCATTTGATGCCTATGGCGATCGCGGTACCAATTAGCAACCGCATTGTGTGCAATGCGATACAGCCAAGCGGAGAAGGGTATCCCCCTGCATCGGTACTGAGCAAGGTGCACAAAAGCCTTGAGAAAGGTCCGCGCCGTCAGGTCCTCGGCATCATGGTGGTTGCCAGTCCGTTGGTAAATATAGTTGTACACCCGATCCACATACTTTTGATACAGATCGGCAAATGCTGTAGGGTCGTTCTGCGCACGCTCGATCAGGAGGCGTTCTTCCTCTTCCATCGCTCCTACCTTGCAGGCGTGACGCTAACCGGCTACCCATTCTCATTGTAACAACACCATCAGGATAGCCTAGTTGCGGCAGCGCCAATGCCAGTCTGAAAACTCACCCGAATCTGCCAAAGATGTGAGCCATTCTAATCCACCATTCCTTCGCTGTCAAACCCTATTGCCTGTTGTTTAGTATCAGCCATCAACGAATTCAAAACGAATGTCCTGCACGAGCGCTCGTCCATTCGAGTGGCCACCTTCGTTGATGGCTGTCCACCATCCGGAGCGTGCTTGCTCAAGTTGAACTCGCCTTGCGATTGACTGAGGTTGGCTATGGTACAAAATGGTGGTATACTATCCACACTAAGAAAGGATGGGACAAACATAATCAACCGCCGGCTGTTCATTTATCTCCTCATTGTCATAGCGGCTTTCATTGGCTTCTACCTATGGGAAATCCACAGCCTCGCCCAGCCCCCAGAGCCACCCCAGCGCTTTACCTGGGTGGAGGGCTTGGATGACCTGTACCCGCGCGAGCATGGCCCCTATCTTTCGCGCCCCATGGCCACTTTCCAATCAGAGGACATCCCACGCCCAGACCCCTCCTTCGCCGTGGACTTCGCTCACTACCCGACAGCAGAGGAAATCACCACTTTCCTATACCAATTGGAAAACGCATACCCAGAATTAGTCGAGGTGATGGTTGCCGGATACTCGTGGCAAGGACGCCCTATTGTAGGAATACGCATTGGCAACGAGGCAACTGGAGACCCCGATAGCCGTCCAGCGATGTACGTGGACGGGCAGCACCATGCCCGTGAGGCCGTCAGTTCCCAGGCTGTGCTGTATTTCCTGTGGTACCTGCTCTCGCGGTACAGCGAGGATGCATTCGTTACCCACCTGCTGGACACGCGCACGGTCTATGCCATCCCTTGTGTGAACCCCGATGGCAACGACATCTTTCTCCATGCGGACCAGAGGCAGCGCAAGACCGCTAACCCAACCGCCAGCGACGATGACAGGGATGGCCTGTTCGACGAGGATGGGCGTGAAGAGGCTGGCTACAGCACATACGAAGTTTACCATTATACATTCGATTCTCAGTGGGTTGCAGACCACCCCGATGATCCCTTCGCCGAAGGCTGGCAGAGCCACTTGATAAGCCGTAGGTTTGCAGGGTTGTTCGATCGCGAGGGGCAAGAAATTCCCCAGGTAGACAATGATGGGGATGGACGGAGTAGTGAGGACCCACCGGGAGGTGTGGATGCCAACCGCAATTATGACAGCCACTGGGAACTGGGTGAGCCAAATCCCTCATCAGACATTTACCGTGGTCCAGAGGCTTTTTCCGAACGCGAAACTCGCACTGTGCGGGATTTCGTGCTGGCTCGACCCAACTTGATCACCGCGCTCAGTTTCCACTCCGGCAGTGACATCCTCCTGCACCCCTGGGCTTGGTCTACGGAAGCGGAATTGCCGGATCGCTTTTGGTATGAATTGCTCTCGCGCAAGGGGAGTCAGCTCACTGAAGCGAACGGCTTCCGAGGTGCGCCCCATGCTTGGACAGCACGGGGGTTGTACTCTGCCAGCGGCAGCACCATTGATTGGCTCTATGAGCGGGGGCTCCTTGCCTGGGCACCGGAGACCTATGCCGCAAGCAGCCTATCCTTCGCCAAACGCATTACCACGACCAACACCTATACCGTTGGACTGAGCGTGGGCGAGGGGTTCAACCCAGCCCCGGAAGCCATCCTGCTCACCGCAGACCGCTGGCTGGATTGGAGCCTGTACCTCCTGGCGGCGATGCCCAACGCCGGGCTCAGCAAAGCCGAGATAGGCTACGATTCTCTGCTGCTGTCCATTGCCAATGATGGATTGCTGCCCTTGGACATCGCAGTGAGCGTACAAACCGAACAAGGCACCTACACCACGGTAATCACCGGCTTGAGCGCTGCAGAACGGCTCTATGTGGTGCCCTTCCAGACCGGTTCGCTCCCCCAAACGGCGACGATCACCTTGACTGGTGCGAGCCCCATTGCCACAGCAACCGGGCGGGTTCAAGTCCAGGCGGTCAAATTGGAAATCCAGGGACAAAACGTGCGCATTGTGGAGGGGCAACTGGAGCCTTTCATGCCGCTGGGCAATGCCTTTGGAGGCTGGTTTGCTGGCTACGAATGGGACTCGCCGGAGTACCACCGGGGACCAGATCTGCTGCATGAACTATTCCTGCCTGTGGTGCAAGGGAAGAGATAACCCCGGCACGCCCTCAGGTACTGCTAAGGCAGGGCAATGCTCCGAGCAGGCGGCTCTGCCATCGCAGCGGCAGCTCCTATGCCACCCTGCTCGCGGCGGACCACAGTCCGCCGCAGATTGAGCAATCACAGCGCTGCCATATCCGTGAGGATAGCTTCCCGGACAAGAGGTAGGTACTCGAAACCGCTGGGGTAAATCAGCCGGCGTATAGGGACCTGCTGCACCACCTGCGCGAAAAACTCCAAGCGTTGTGCCTGTAAACCCAAGCACTCCACTACAGAGGCAACGAAAGAGTGGCGCACCAACTCCATCACTGCATCCCGCCGTGAAAGCGGGAGGATTTCAATCTGTGTCCCGTGATCCCGTGCATCGCGCCGCTCCGGGAGGTAAATGCAAGCCAGCGGCTGCGGCACATCGCAGAAAGCGCCAAACCCACCTTGCCCAATCGGGACGCGGCGCTTGTCATACGCCGGATGCACCAATGCCAAGTCCTCGTAATGCCCCAAGAAATGCTGCGCCTCATCGGGCCATAACCGCATTTGGGGATAGCCTGGACGGCCTAGAAAGACATCGCCACAATGCTCCACAGGGAGGATATCGTCCGTGAGCAAGGGACAGCCCGCCTGCACCAATGCTGCCGCGAGCGCGCTCTTGCCGGCACTGTTGGCAGACAAGAAGCCCACTGCACCCCCATGCACGACAATCGCCGAGGCGTGCAGCATAGGAATACCCCGCCGCTCTAACCACAAGGAGAGCACTGGACCCAAGAAGTGTATCTCCACCAAGTAACGATACGCAGGATGCCACAGGTGGCAGGCAATGCGCGCTGGCCAGAGGTAGTAATCGGCAATGCGTGTGAAGCGGAGGACATCGCAATCCGCCAAGCGGTAGAGGTAAGCAATGCTTTCGCCATTCTCTGTGCGATATGCACTGCTATGAGAGGGTATGCCCTGCTCCCAGCCATCCGAGAGCGGCGCGGTGTGCATGCAGGTAAAGGTCAAGTCAGGTGCGCCAGTGGCTGGTGTAAGGTGGCTGGCAAAGGGATAATCCGTAGCCAGCGTCAGCCCAAAGAGGCGATAGGTCGTCCAGAGAGCAGACAAGGCGTGATGACAGGGCTCACTCGGCGTTGCTTGGCTCATCAATCCACTCTAACAACCCTTTCGCCAGCAATTCATCCGCAAAAGCCTGCAGATCGCTACGCAATCTAGGTTCGTCCACTTCATAGAGGGACAGCAAGTATTCCACCGCCACTTCCAAATCGCCATAGCCAGCCAAAGCCCGCCACATATCCGCCGCGACGCCCTCCAAGCCATAGACTTGCTCGGTGCGCAGGTCACAGAGCATGATCTTGTCATCGCGGAAATGGAAAGCAACCGCATCCGGGCTGCGCAACGTTGGCTGCGCCTTGCTGCTTGGGGGCACCTTCAGCCGCGCCCAGTTTTTGAGGCAGCGATCCGGCGCCGTCAGCCACCAATTCTCTTCCACTCGCTCGGTCGCCGGATTCCACACCGGGCGGTCCGGCTCGCTCCACGGGAAGATAACCATCTCCGGCAAGCCCATCCAATACACCGGCTGCCGCGCCCGCTGCTGCCAACGGGCTTTCCAGGCTTGATAGTCCTCTACATCAGGGTACCTCTCCGGCGCCAAATCGCGCAAGTCGCGTGCCGCCAGGCAAGCCACCACGCGTGGTTCCTGGCGCAGGATCGCCGCGCGCAAATCGGGGTGGGAATAGAGGTGAGCGAAAATCACCTCCTGATTGATAACTGTGCGCAGGAACTGCGCAAAACGCGCCCCAGAATAGGCGGAATCGTCCACCACCACCAATGGCACATCAGGCTCTGGGGACATCAGGGCATCTGGCTTGAGGTCTAGCACGTACGACAACATGCCCAGGACAATCAAGCCGCCACGGGGGATGGCGGCATCGCGAAAACGGGACAATTCCTCAGTTCCAAAAGCCTGGACAAGCTGGGCTGCCAGTTGCTTCGTGGCAGCCTCAGCTTGTCGGTAGGTTGCACGGCGTATCCCCTCAGCGCTGGGCACCAATAGACCCGCGAGATGTTCGGCAGCATGGAGCCCGGTTGCGCACACAGCAATCTCACGATTCGGGTCTGCGATCGGGTGCGAAGAAAGTACCTTGTGATCCCTTCCAGGGGGAGTCTGGGATCAGACGCTCACTCCCTCCGGTTAGATCAGAGAATCGGCCGTATTCCTCCAACCTGGGAGAGGTATAAGGACGCTTAACAACTGCCGCACCTTCTCTTGAAGAAGGCGAATGTGGCCAGAGTTTTGATGTAGCACTTTCCGCCATAGTATACTCCTTTGCATTTGATCGAACTGAACTATACCCTGTTGCGGAGCCATATCTCCAAGTACAGAGCCCTCAGCAAATCTTGATACCTGCCAGTCCCGTTCCGCCAATAGGCTTGAAGGGCATCACGCACGCATGTGGCGTCCAGGAATCCAAGAGCCTCGGCCCAGGAAGCATCCAGCAACGCCTCAATGTGTTGCCGTTCTTCTTGGAGGCCCCGGTGCACGAGCTCAATAAATTGCCCTTTGCTACGACGCAAACGCACAGCTTCGGGTAACGTACCCCGCAAGCTCTCTCGTGCGATAACACGATCTACTCCTTTCCAGGTTCTTAAGTGGTGTGGAATATGTAGTAAGAAATCCACCAAACGCCGATCCCAAAAGGGAGCACGCAACTCAACGCCAGCATAGGCCGCGGTCACGTCCAACGCACTGTTGCCCACCATGTCATATGCGCTGCGCACGTTTTCGTACATTATTGTAGCCGATGGCGTAAGGCCAGGGGGATGAAAGAATAACTTATCAGGCAAGAAACCATCACTGGCAGTGGTATTCTCGGAAGCCCGTAGCCAAGGCAACGGCTGCTTACAGATACTGCGGATGGCTTGTGCCCAAGCTACAATTCTGTTCCATAGTGCCAATGGCAGGTAAGCCTGAAGCAAAAGGCGTATCCAGCCAAGCCGACTCCATTCCCGGAAGTGCCTTGCTTCCTCGATCCAATCCCTCCAGCCAACCCCCTGCAATGCCTTTGGATGGTAGTACAAGTTCTGGCACAAGACATGATCTCCGCCATCCCCAAATAGCACAACCCGATAGCCTGCGGAAGACGCTACACGCAACATAGCTAAGACGTGATCTCGGAAGGCATACACATCCGGTTCTTCCAATGGGAAGTTTTCATCTGACGAAACTCTGCATAAAGCCCAGAATTGATCGCTCACCATACGGGTGGCAGGAAACGCTGCACAGTGGTTAGCAACAGCATCAAAAAACTCGGATTCATCGGCTGTCGGCACTTTTGGATAGATAGCTGAGAACAGATGGATCTCCGGCAAGGTTGCTTCTTTCTGTGCGAGCTCGTAAGCCATACATGCTATGGATGAGGAATCCAGGCCACCGCTCACCATGATTTGTACCGGCGTTTGGCTTCGCAATCGGCAACGCACTGCCTCTCGGAACAAGTGCCGAAATGCTTGCAGCCACTCTTCATCCGATGTGCAATGCGGCACTGGGCCTGAGCCCAGCACATAATACAACGTGGGTTTGGGGACTCCTCCATCCACAACCAGGTGATGCGCCGGCGGCAGGCGCCGCACCTCCTCATAGACAGTCTGGCAAATCCAACGGCGGTAAGAACCGCGCAGAAACTCGTAGATGAGAGGGCGATTCAGTGCCGGCTGGCGCGGCAGCGCCGCCAGCACCGCGCCAATCGTGTTGGCAAAATACAACGCCCCATCCACCGCGGCGTAATACAGTTGGCGAATGCCA
>Ga0315298_1005924_pt1 | contig 16980 bp, 14 predicted proteins | sample WHS_1_MG_FD_203077 | JGI IMG/M metagenome (GOLD analysis project Ga0315298, IMG submission 203077) | Extremophilic microbial mat communities from Washburn Hot Springs, YNP, Wyoming, USA - WHS_1_MG | ecosystem: Environmental > Aquatic > Thermal springs > Hot (42-90C) | place: USA: Wyoming...
TGCCTTTAAGTTTTCGAAAGATATTGTAGCGAAGAAACTGAAGGAGCAGAAAAAGTTTCTTGTAGAAATTAGGAATAATAGATGTGTCAATGATGTTACTGTTGATCACGCCGTCCGCTTTTTACAGAAGAGCTTAAATGAACTTAAAAAGATCGAGTATTCTAAGTCATTTAAGCAAGAGTTGCTTGGTCTTGAGGGTTCTTCTGCGTCTGTATATTTTTCTGCTATTTCAAGTGTTTTGCCTAAGAAATATAAATTTACGGAGCGAAGCCGGCGACCTGCTGTTGATCCATTTAACGCTGTGCTGAATTATGCATATGGACTTGCATATGGTGGCGTGGAAAAAGTGGTTATTTTGAGTGGCTTGGATCCTAATGCTGGTTTTTATCATGCTGATGCCTATGGCAAACCCACATTGGTTTTTGATCTTATTGAGTTGTTCAGAACAAGGGTTGATCGTATAGCTGTGAAAGTTTTCACGAAAAAAATTGCCCGAGACGGCTGGTTTCAAATACTGAAGCATGGAGATAGTGTGAGTGTGTTTTTGGCCAAAGAGGCAAGGAAGTATATCATTAAGGAATATGTGAGCAGCGTGGAGGGTGTCGTGGAGAAGGAAGGGTGGAATTATTGCAGGAAACTTATAGATCTGTTGCTTTGTGAGGGGTGACTTTTGAAGAAACATATGTATTACGCGGTTTATGATGTTTCGGATAATCAGACGCGAACGCGTGTTGCCCAAGCCCTTAAAGACGCTGGCTTTATTAGGGTGCAAAAGAGCGTTTTTTGTGGTTCTCTCTCGTCGCAGCAGAAAAAAGACCTTGTGGAAAAACTGAAAAGAATAGCGGCGAGTTCAGATTCTGTTTATTTAATTTTAACTTGCCATAAATGCTTTGGTAAAGTTACAATTATTGGGCAAGGTTTTGATAGGGATTATGTAGCTGGTGAATTGGAGAGTCTTGTGATTTGAGTTTGTCTGTTACTAGTGTTGTGGAACATGCTTTTTGCCCCAGGTTTACATATTTTCAGCTTGTTTTGGGTATACAGCAGAGAGAGGAAAAGCGGGGAACCGTTATTGCTGGGCGCGAGCTTCACAGGCGCCATTCAACCACTAATCGAAACTATATAATCGCCGGGGTCACAGGTAAAAAATTTGTAGAGGCATATATGTACTCAGAGAAGCTTCAACTTTCTGGCAAAATTGATGAGGCTATCGAGACTGCTGATGAGATTATAATAATTGAAAGAAAGTATAGTGATTATGTGAATGTCGGGGAAACGTTGAAGACGCAGCTGGGATTATTGGCTTTATTGGCTGAAGAAAATTTTAACAAGCGCGTTAAGCGAGCAATAGTGATTTTTCAAAAGAAGCATCGCGTGAAAATTCGTGTTAACATAACCGAAAAAACTAAAAGCTTTGCATTAAAAGTGCTTCAGAACACCCGTTCTGTGATACAAACAGGAATTATGCCTCGATCAAAACAGGATAATCGATGTATAAATTGTTGCTACAGAAAATTATGTCCACCCAACAGATTAAAGAACCAAGTGACGAATTAATGATTTTGTTTATAAATACTCAAATAATTTATAGAGCACAATAATCTAACTTCAAAAAGATGGGAGGAATCAATCTAAAAAACAAAAAGAAGACCAAAAAACCTGCCGTCGAAAAGACTAATCCAACAAAACAAGGATTGAAACTCTTTAAACGGAAAGTCCTTATTTAAATCATAAACTAGTCGAAAAGACTAATCCAACAAAACAAGGATTGAAACTTTTTTCTTTTGTTTGCGGTAAATCTTCTTGATTAGCGTCGAAAAGACTAATCCAACAAAACAAGGATTGAAACTACAATTGTCTCCACGTATCACTAACAGAATCATAGTCGAAAAGACTAATCCAACAAAACAAGGATTGAAACCCTCTAATTACTATATTAGTGTTTGGTACCTGTTTCTGTCGAAAAGACTAATCCAACAAAACAAGGATTGAAACGTTATGCTCAGCAGTACTGCGATTGCCTTTTTAAGGTCGAAAAGACTAATCCAACAAAACAAGGATTGAAACTCTTTTGCGTTTGGCTATTCGATTAATGCGTTACGTCGAAAAGACTAATCCAACAAAACAAGGATTGAAACTTTCTGCGGTTCAACCAAGATTTCATCTGGTTCAAGTCGAAAAGACTAATCCAACAAAACAAGGATTGAAACCAGATTTTGTTCAGGCGCATAAACAGTTACTTGTCGCGTCGAAAAGACTAATCCAACAAAACAAGGATTGAAACTCTCGTTCCTTTGCGTTTCAAGTTTAGCCAAAAATTCGTCGAAAAGACTAATCCAACAAAACAAGGATTGAAACGCTTTTGCGAATTGGGTTTTAAGCCTAAGCGGTGGAGTCGAAAAGACTAATCCAACAAAACAAGGATTGAAACTATTTCACCAGGTCAGTGTCTGAGAGGACTTTGTAAGTCGAAAAGACTAATCCAACAAAACAAGGATTGAAACAGTTTGCTTGATAACTGCGAATCCGTAGCGGATTGTCGAAAAGACTAATCCAACAAAACAAGGATTGAAACTTAACTGCGGTATTAACTGCGTTATTAACTGCGAGATGTATGTCGAAAAGACTAATCCAACAAAACAAGGATTGAAACTTTAACCTACTGCGTGTTGTTGAGGTAAAGCACCTAGTCGAAAAGACTAATCCAACAAAACAAGGATTGAAACACGATTTGCAAAATCCGCGTGAAGTGTTGTATTGGGTCGAAAAGACTAATCCAACAAAACAAGGATTGAAACCAAAAGTAGAGGAGCTCGATAAATCAATATTAATAAGGTCGAAAAGACTAATCCAACAAAACAAGGATTGAAACTATTTCACCAGGTCAGTGTCTGAGAGGACTTTGTAAGTCGAAAAGACTAATCCAACAAAACAAGGATTGAAACATAAAAAAAAGTAGCTACCTCATTGTTGCCTCCTGGCGTCGAAAAGACTAATCCAACAAAACAAGGATTGAAACGGTTCCGGGACCAAGCGGCGGCTATAGCGGTATAGGTCGAAAAGACTAATCCAACAAAACAAGGATTGAAACTTGAAGCTGGCTTCGAATACGTGACTGACATTAATGTCGAAAAGACTAATCCAACAAAACAAGGATTGAAACTAATATGTGCCAGTCCAAAGGTTTGTGTTAATGTAATGTCGAAAAGACTAATCCAACAAAACAAGGATTGAAACAGGACTGCAGGTTTCCTGTGGCATACGAGGTGCATGTCGAAAAGACTAATCCAACAAAACAAGGATTGAAACTCCTCCTACAACTATGGGAGACCAGACGCTCCCGTTTCTAGTCGAAAAGACTAATCCAACAAAACAAGGATTGAAACCTTGGGCTTTGCGGTGATGAAGCGTGGCTGTTCGAGTCGAAAAGACTAATCCAACAAAACAAGGATTGAAACCATTTCAGCCAGCATTTTCTATGCTCAGCAACAAGTCGAAAAGACTAATCCAACAAAACAAGGATTGAAACACGTTGAAAGCCAGCAGGTACCCTGCAGACTGAGTCGAAAAGACTAATCCAACAAAACAAGGATTGAAACTTTTTGGTATGTTGGTGCGTAAAAATGAAAATAGAGAGTCGAAAAGACTAATCCAACAAAACAAGGATTGAAACTGTTTTGTTGTGTTTAGGGTATTGTTTGCGGAGTTTGTCGAAAAGACTAATCCAACAAAACAAGGATTGAAACTGCCTTTGCCTGTTGATGCGGTTGAGAAGATTGAGTCGAAAAGACTAATCCAACAAAACAAGGATTGAAACTGAAAGCAAAACAGAAACGGAATGGCAAAAATACGTCGAAAAGACTAATCCAACAAAACAAGGATTGAAACCCGTTTTTTGTGTGCCGTCGCTAAAGATTATGGACGTCGAAAAGACTAATCCAACAAAACAAGGATTGAAACCGCGCAACTGCGTGATGCTATTAGTCCCCGCTTTTTGTCGAAAAGACTAATCCAACAAAACAAGGATTGAAACGCGTCGGTGCTTGCCGTGCCATTAGCAGTTTACACGTCGAAAAGACTAATCCAACAAAACAAGGATTGAAACCTTATGCTGTTGTGGTGTTGTGTGTTTGGTTGGTGTCGAAAAGACTAATCCAACAAAACAAGGATTGAAACGCTTTTTGGAGTAGGGTGTCGGAGGCTTTTATGAGTGTCGAAAAGACTAATCCAACAAAACAAGGATTGAAACATACGTAACAATTTCGCGGGAACTGAAATATGGGTGTCGAAAAGACTAATCCAACAAAACAAGGATTGAAACTTTAGGGAACAGCCCAGAACCTCAGAATCGAGTTAGTCGAAAAGACTAATCCAACAAAACAAGGATTGAAACTATTTGCCTTGCGCCAGCATGTCCGACAACAATTTGTCGAAAAGACTAATCCAACAAAACAAGGATTGAAACTAGAGGGCTGAGCCTCGTTTGTAGGCTTGGTTTCTGGGTCGAAAAGACTAATCCAACAAAACAAGGATTGAAACCTTGCTGCCAGTACTGTTGGCGCGGGCTTTTACACGTCGAAAAGACTAATCCAACAAAACAAGGATTGAAACTTGATGAATGAAGCGGAGCGGATAATTGATAACTTGTCGAAAAGACTAATCCAACAAAACAAGGATTGAAACTGTTGATGTAGCTTCACGGCAAAGCATTGATACAGTCGAAAAGACTAATCCAACAAAACAATTACTGCTTACATTAAAATCTCACCCGAGATAGGGTGATCTTCTAGACACTGCCGCGAGTTGATGAGAAAATCTTCGGAATAGCCACCTAAGCAACGCGATAAGCGTCTTCTAAAAGTCAAGGCGGCGATTAGCGAAGAGAGCAGGTAACCTGTGGCTTGCAAAAGTCCACTTTAACTAATAAGATATTAGAAGGGTGCAATGGAGCACCATAAAGCACGCGGCATAGTCATGTTAGAAGGATGATGGGCCGCAAGAGTGTGTTGGCAACATGAATATACTTCAACATTTAACAAGCAACTTCGCTGGCAACCCATATGGATACCATGCAAAAGCAGTTTCAACTATGGAAGAAGCGTGCAAGCTCCAAGTGTGCTTCGAGTACGTCTGCGCCGTGGATGGAAAGAAACTGTTCAGAAAGCGGAAGTGAGCGCGGAACATACAATTGAAAAGAGGAACACTAAATTTATTAATATAGCAGTCTCTTGCTAAGATTTAAGGCGGTTAAAAATGTCCTTTAAATCAAAACTTAACGTTAATGACGCACGCAAGTTAGCGCCGGTTGCTTTCTACGGCGCAGTTGGCATAATTTTCCTCGCGCTTCTGCCATTCGCCAATTTTCCGCCACATATAGGCCTAACAGGAATACTCAACCTCATTGCGGCTTATGGACTCTTTAAGAAGAGATTCTGGGCGTTATGGCTGGTTGTCGCCTTGTTTGCCGTTGGCACCACACTTTCCCTTTACACGCTATATGTGCTTGCTTTCAGCAACTGGCTTGTAAGCATAAGCATGGCCGCTTACGCCATACTAACATGGGTATTCACTGCATACGTAACCGCAAAAAGGAAAACAGGGATCATAGACTCAACTTACTCTTCAGAAGGGTTACCGTAACCTCTTCGCCCGAGTCAATGAATTGTTGATTTTCAGGAATCTCCACGAACCCGTCAGCCTTCGCAAGCGTTGTTATGGCTCCGGACGCGCCTGTTTCCACAGGCACAGCAACAAACCCTCTTAGCGCATCAGGTTTTAATTTGACCATTACGAAGGTTCTCCTGCCTTTAGCCGAAAACATCCTCGTGGATGCTGCCGCTTTAACTGTCTTGTCCTCAAGCGCGGTTCTGCCTGCCATACGCTGAATGACGGGCCGCACAAGCAGATGAAATATTAGAAGCGCAGAAGCAGGGTGTCCTGGAAGCGCAAAAACCGGCTTCTCGCCGACGAGCGCTATTGTCGTTGGTTTTCCCGGTTTCACCGCTATCCCGCAGACAAGCAATCCGGGCTCACCTAAAGAGGACACTGTCTGAGGCGTCAAATCCTTCGGCCCCACAGAAACGCCGCCTGAGGTTATCACCATGTCCGCTGAGGACAGTGCATGCTTCAATGCGGCTTGTAGCGCGGCTTTATCGTCTGGGATTACGCCTAGATAAAGGGGTTTTCCGCCGCTTTCAAGAATTGCCGTGCTAATGCTGTAAGCGTTTATATCGTAGATTTTCCCAGCTGGCAGCGGCTTGCCGGGTTCGGTTACTTCGGCGCCAGTTGATAGAACCGCAACCACTGGAACCTTGAAAACTTTAGCTTTGCTATAGCCTAAAGCCGCCAAGACGCCTATTTCGGAAGCGCCTAAAACCTGGCCTGCCTTAAGCACTGTTTCACCTTTTTTTATATCCGCGCCTTTTTTCATCACGTTTTCATCGCGGGTTACGGCTCTGTAAACACGTAGCAAATGGTCTTCGCTGTCAGTGTCCTCAACCATTACAACGGCATCTGTGCCCTCAGGAATGGGTGCGCCTGTAACTATTTCCGCGGCTTCACCAGGGTTAACCATTACTTTCGGCTGCTCACCCACGCTAACTTGGCCGCAGATTCGCAGTTGCACAGGCTGGTTTTCCTCTGCTCCGACGGTGTCAGCGGCCTTTACTGCGTAGCCGTCAACTGTTGACCGGTTGAAAGGCGGAATATCCATGGTGGCGACTACATCTTCAGCTAAAACGCGGTTATAGGCTTCCAACAGGGAGATTTCTTCTTCGCCTAAGATCTTAAGCTTCAACTGTTCATTTACAACTTTTTTCGCTTCTTCAAACGTCATTAACTGTCTGAACATCTCAGCGCTCTTCCTCCACGCTGCCGAACAAATGCACAAGCACGTTTTCGCCTTCTGCAATGCCCTCTCTATTTTCTGGAACAATTACGAAACCGTTACTTCGAGTCATTGTGGAAATCGCTCCAGAACCGCGGGCGCTGATTGGCTCAGCAAAGTAAGCTTCGTTTTTCCGGGTTACGCAAACACGCACAAACGTTTTTCTTCCAAGCGCAGTAGCAACTCTCCGCGCCATAACGGCGTTAACCGCGGGTCGCTGTTCCATCTGAGGCGTGCCAAGCAATCTGCAAATTAAAGGCCTGCCGAAAACTTCAAAGCCGATGGCCGCTGCAACAGGGTTGCCTGAGAGAATCAAGACAGGTTTCCCTTCAACCGCAGCAAGAGCAGTTGGCATGGCAGGCCTCATGGCTATACCATGCGCTATTACTCCAGGCTTGCCTAGGCTGTTAACTGCTTCTGGAACAAGGTCGAATCCGCCGACGCTGGTTCCTCCTGAAGTGATTACGGCATCATATTTTTGCAGTGCTGCCCTTAGTTTTCCAGTTATCTCTGACAGTTCATCTTTGGCTATACCGAAGTCCACTGGCTCCGCGCCGAGTTCACGACACAGAGCAGAGAGCATTACGCGGTTTGATTCAAAAATTTGGCTTTCAGAAGGCTCTGCACCTGCTTCAATCAGCTCGTTTCCCGTGGCTAAAATGCCTATGCGCGGTTTTTCCGCGACTTTTACTGTGCTGTGGCCTAATGCGGCAAGAAGCGCTAGATGGTAAGGCGTCAGTCTCGTGCCGGCTGCGATGATTTTTTCGCCTTTTTTGACGTCTTCGCCTTTTTTTGACACGTTGCCGCCTTTTGCAAGCTGAACCCAAACTTCTAATTTCCCATCACGTAGCTGAGTGTTCTCCAGCATTACCACAGCGTCTGCGCCTTCGGGAAGCGGGTTTCCAGTCCAGATTTGACGCGCTTGTCCCTGAGCTATCGTGTTTGACTCGGTTATGCTGAACGTGATGGGTTTGAATTGTGATGCGCCTATGGTGTCCTCAGCCCTGAGCGCGTAGCCGTCAACAGCTGACTTGTCAAATCTTGGCAAATCTTCTTGGGCGATTACATCCGCTGCAGAAACGCGGTTTAATGCTTCGGTAACGGGTATTGTAACTTGGCTTGGGCAGCTAATTTTCAAAACGCTTAACCACTTCTGCAACGCCTCATCCGCAGAGGTTAATTTTTGAAAGCCTTTCAATCTTGCCAATACGCATCATCAACTAAGAGCATTGCAGCTTATGGTAAAAAATGTATCGAGAACAACTACGCGCGTCTGCATTCTAGCGTATATTAATTCTAAGACTACCCTGCAGCTTCTACGCAACTGTTGCCGCGATAGCCCCTCTATAGGTTTCTGCAATGAATCGCTAATAGGCGCCAAATATGAAGCTACAAACACGCCAAAACATCACCAACAAACCATGCGCAAACGACAAAAAAGCATGCTTAAGTGGACACTGCATTATTCACTTTTGTATCGACCTTTCTTTGAGAACTGCCGCTCATAAATTCGCCTAACCGTCTCGATAGTATCTGCCTCCTCCGGCGTCTTATCATCTCGTATGCGGATTATACGCGCAAACCTAAGCGCCAAACCAGATCGATACTTCGGGCTTCTCTGAACTTCATTAAAGGCAACCTCAACCACAACCCGCGGAAGCACCTCCACACGGTTGCCCTCCTCACGCACAGCCAACGTCTTAAGCCGCTTCGTCATCTCAGCTAACTCCGCATCCGTTAGACCCTTAAACGTCTTACCCACATTCAAAAACTCGCCTCCGGCAACATCCCACGCAGCCAAATAATAATCCGAAAGCCACCCATGCCGACGCCCATACCCATATTCAGCCGCCGTAATCACCAAATCCAACGTCTCCAACACAGGCTTAATCTTAAACCAACGCTTCCCACGCGCCCCAGGCAAATAAGGACTATCAAGTTTCTTCGCCATCAACCCCTCATGCCCGGCATCCATGGCCTCCTTCAAAAACGCCTCTGCCACATCCACGCTGCTAGTAACAGCTTGCTTGGTTAACGGTATCTCTCCAGCAGCCTTTGCCAATAGCCGCCGACGCTGCACATACGGAAGCGAAATCAGGCTTTCCCCGTCCAGATAAAGAACATCAAACAAGTAAAGCCTAACAGGAATCTTCTCAGCGGCATCTTGCACTCCATGAACACGCCTAAACCTACGCATCAAATGCTGAAAAGGAATAGGACTGCCGCTACGATCTACAGCAATAACCTCACCCTCCATAATGGCTTCATTCGCCTTAACATTAGCTCTAACAGCCTCAACAACCTCAGGAAGACTCCGAGTCACATCAGTAAGCCTCCGACTGAAAACACGTACCACATCGTCGCGCTTATGAATCTGAACCCGCGCTCCATCATACTTATACTCCAAAGCTGTTTCGCCACCATGCTCCGCCAAAGCCTCAGCAACACCACCTGCCATCTGAGCCAACATCAGCGCCACAGGCCTAAAAACTCGAAAACCAAACTGCTCCAACCGCGCCCTGCCCTCAGTCTTCGCCAACGCAGCCACTTCAGCAATGTCGCCAAGCGCCATGCTTGCCTTCTGCACCGTCGCCAACGGAACATCAAAAGCCCGCGCAACCGCCTGCTCCATCAACCCCTCATGCAATCCAGTACGCATCTCGCCAATGAAAAGCTTCACTAAATACTTAATCTCCAAAGGCGAAGCCTGACTAAAAAGCGTCATCATCAAACGCTCCTTCTTTTCCCTTGAACCCGAACCAGCAACATCAGCAATAGACTCAAGTAAACGCCTAACCTCAAGAATCGTCAACACCTTGTCTAGCAGCAGCGCTTGCTTCTTCACAGCGGTTTTTTCAAAAACAACCTTCGCCGCAGCGCCAACATCCCCAGTGCCCGCGAAAGCCTCATGGAAAACACTCCAGCCAGCGCCCGTTAACCGCTGAAGCACCCCGCGGAGAGTTGCCCAACTTACATCCAAAGTCTTCTGGCTCCACTTCGGAAACGCCCGCCCAAGAATCATAGACACCGCAGGCTCCACCTCCTCCGCTTCTAGTCGCTTCAAAAAATCAACCGCCAACTCAACTATCTCCAACCGTTTCTTAGTAGCCTCTACCTTTTCAAGCAGAAACGCCAAAGACTCAAAAAGCATCGCCATAACCCTTAACCTGAAAACTCCTAAATACACTCGCGTTAATTACATAGGCGAATTCGAGGTAAAAAAGGTGAACGGTAGACGACGCTGACGAAACACGAAAAACGTTTAGAAACTGCTCTCGAGCTTTGCTTTAACCTCTTTAATCCGCTTATCCAGCTCCTCAACCTTCGCAGCGTTTCCCAAAGCTCTGTAACAGTCTCTTGCAAAATCTAAAGCACTCAAACCGAAACGGTCATAGCCCTTCTCAAAAGAAAGCTCCGCAGACCGCATAAACGCCTCAGCAGCGCTCTCATATTCCTTCAGGCTAAAGTTGCACTCGCCAGCCTTGTAAAGCATAGTTGTAGCATCAAAAAAATTCTGCTTCTTTCTATAAAGCTCAGCAGTCCTCAAGAAAAGCTCACGTGCCTCCACAAACTTGCCAGCATCAAAGAGGTTATTCGCATCCTTATGCATCTTAACCGGGTCTTCTTTTTCACTCATAACCTTTCAACTCATAGGCTATATCAAGCAACGCACTCCAATTTAGATTTTCCCCTCAAGGCAACATGAAAAACATAGAGTTAAAAATAACACAAACCAAATAACAACTATAAAAGTGGGGATACACATGAACACGGAGAAAAACACTTTCAAAACACCACTTAAATTAACGATAGCAACAATCTTTGCCGCACTAGTGTTCATAGTAACCTCACAGATTCCACCCATACCCATACCAGCCACATCAGGCTACTTCAACATTGGAGAAACAACAATCTACATCGCAGCATTGCTTTTCGGTTCCTTCGTAGGCGCACTTTCAGGCGGAGTAGGCGCTGGGTTAGCAGACATCTACTTAGGCTTCGGCGTATTCGCACCAGCCACGCTGGTAATCAAAGGCATAGAAGGCGCAATCGTAGGCTTTCTAAATCAGAAACTCAAAAAATACACACCAAACACCACCGTCTGCGCCATCATCTCAGTTACAGCAGGCGGATTATCGATGGTCACAGGCTATTTCCTATATGAGCAGCTTGTTCTAGGCTACCCCCTTGCTTTGGCGCTAGCAGAAGTACCGTTCAACATTGTACAAATGCTCATAGGCTTAGCAATCGCAGTGCCAATCATGCACGCAGTGCTACGCGTTTTCCCACAACTTAAAAGCTAGAGATACAACATTCTATCCTGTGAAACAAAATGAAGCTGCCGCCTGGAAAAATCCCCATTGACATACTAAAAGAAGTTGTTTTCAAAAACCTAGGCGCCGAACGCAAAGAAGTCACCGTAGGTCCCGCAGCCGGAATCGACGGCGCAGTGCTAGACCTTGAAAACAACTCGCTAATCGTCTCCATGGACCCCATAACCGGCGCGGTTGAGCGCATAGGCTGGCTAGCCGTTAACGTAAACGCTAATGACGTAGCCACCTTCGGCGTTGAGCCCGCCTTCCTATTCTCATGCATGCTGCTTCCAGAAAATGCAGACAGAGCGCTCGTAGAAGCCATAAGCATCCAGATGAACACGGCAGCTAAAGACTTGGGCATAGCCATAGTAGGCGGACACTGTGAGTCAACGCCAGGCTTAGCAAACCCAATAGTTGTCGGCTGCATAATGGGCGTAACAGAAAAAGGCCGCTACGTAACCGCAGGCGACGCAAAAGCAGGAGACAAACTCATACTAACAAAAAGCGCGGGCATCGAAGGCACAGCCATCCTAGCCACAGATAGAGAACACGCACTTAAACAGGTCATAAACACGCAGACGCTGCAAGCAGCAAAAAACTTCTACAAGCAAATAAGCGTGGTAAAAGACGCCTTAACCGCCTACAGGACAGGCGGAGTCCACGCCATGCACGACCCAACCGAAGGCGGAGTAGCCGGCGGCATTCATGAAATGGCAGACGCCGCAAACCTAGGCGTGAAAATTTTCAGAGAAGCCATTCCAGTTCAGCTTGAAACAGCACAAATCTGCAGCCACTTCCAAATTGACCCACTACAGCTAATCAGTTCAGGCGCACTACTCATAGCCGCAGAAACAAAAAGTACTGACGCAATAATCAGCAACCTAAAGCGTGAACAAATCCAGGCGTCAATAATTGGGGAATTCACAGAAAACACAAACCAACGAATACTCATAGAAAAGCACGGAGAGCCCACTGTCTTGCCGAAGCCTCTATCGGATCACCTTTGGCTTGCGTTGAGACGTTAAGAGGCCTCTGGCGCCGTGAATTGAAAGCTGAAGAAACCACTGGATCATAAAAATCGGATAATAAAAGATGTAGGAGTAAATATGTGAATAAAGCACGCCGCATCTGAAATCAACAATAGCTTGGGAAACGCCATTCTGCAAGCGCCAGTTCGCCGGCGGCTTAAAATGTAAACAGTAAATTTCGTCACCAACCACGATTTTGTATCCTTTCTCTTTTATCCAATTGACTATGTATGCGTCTTCGTAAGCATGCAGCTGCTCAGGAATATGAATGCCCTCAACAGCCTCGCGGCGAATAAGCGTATCATGCATTCCGCCTCTTACGCAGAAGCATTGTCTGGCGATAAGACTCTGCAATTTTAGAATGTGCTTATCCTTCATGTTGGGGATTACGTCGATGTTCACGCCCCAAACTGCGCCCACGTCTGCGGCCAAGTGCGCCTCCGCCTTTCTGAACCAACCTCTGCTAAGGACCACATCGCTATCAACAAACATGAACCAGTCCGTGGTGACCTGCTGAATGCCTTTCTCTCTTGCACGCGCTCTTGTGCCCTCTAGGGTTAGAACTTTAATGTTCCCATACTTCTTATCGGCTTCTTCCACGATTCTTAAGGTTCGGTCAGTTGAAAAGCCATCAACTACTATCAGGTTTTTAACAGGCACGTTTCGATATATCGATGCCAAACACCTTTCCAGCAGGTGCTCGCTATTCTTTGTAAGCACCACAACATCTATCGACTGCGCCATCGTACCACTTCGACCATTTCCTTTTATCTAAAGCTCATTTTGATTAACGGTAATTTATGAAGCTGAAGAGAAAATAAGAGTTTACCCAGATTTATCCTGAAACTCGCGGAATGAACGTTATCTGCGCCGTTGGTTCTTCTTGTTGGCAAAAAGCTGGTAAAGCGAGTACGCAGTGTAGAAGCCGTAAGCAAGCGTTAATTTAGCCAGCAAAGTTAATTTGCCAACGCTGATGGCATCCGATATTATGCTTAAGCTTCCGCGAAGGGTCCAAACACTTTCAGGGCGGTAATGAATACAGAAGGGGCTATAGCACGCAACCAGCTTGTAGCCTTTCCGCGTTATCCAATCCATGATATAGGCATCCTCAAAAACATGAAGGACCTTCGGGATTTTTATGTCTCTAATCGCGTCTGTGCGGATAAGAGTGTCATGTGTTCCTCCTCTGATGTCAAATATTTTGCGCGTTATCCACAAAAACAGCTTGAGAACAAGGGGATTTTTGAGAGTAGACCAAACTTCAATTCCCCAAACTGCGCCCACGTCTGCGGCCAAGTGCGCCTCCGCCTTTCTGAACCAACCTCTGCTAAGGACCACATCGCTATCAACAAACATGAACCATTCTGTTTCCACGTGGCTTATGCCCTTCTGCCTTGCGGTTGCACGGTTTCCCTTGTCTTGAAGCAGTAAAACGTTTCCATGTTTCCTCTGAAACTCCTCTACGATATTTAATGTTTTATCAGTTGAGTATCCATCAACAATGATGAGGCGGTTGACTGGAACATTGCTGTACACAGAGCATAGGCATTCTCTAAGCATTCTTTCACTATTTTTTGTAATTACAATAACATCAATGGGCATATCTCCTATTCACTGCCTATTGCCTAATTAAGATTCATGGCAGAAACGCAGCCAAACTCCGCTTAGACCCGCATATCGCCGATGGAGCTTGCAAAAGCAGAACCATGCGCCTTTAAGCCTTTTTAAAGAAAGGCAACACCTGATCTTTTTAACATCCACATTTAAATTTGCCCAATTTTTCCTTATGACTTATATAAGCGGATAATAGGTCTATTAAAACAGTCAACAGGTACGCACGGTGCTTAATAGTTGAACATAAGTTTACAAAAAGCTTCTAGAATCGCAATTAGCGCGCTTACGCCAAATAGGCCTCATCACGCGCAGTGGATGATTACGCGTAAATGCAATTATCACTGCAGAGGCTGTAATGTCTGGAAAGAGCAAGATCAAAAAGAATTGACAACTGAGGAAATAAAACGTGGAATGGACATACTGAGAGACCTTGGAATCGTGGAACTCGTGATCTCAGGCGGAGACCCGCTTTTAAGAGAGGACGCCGCCGAAATAATCGATTATGCCTCAAAGCTTTTTGTAACCACTGTGTATGACAACGGCAGCATGGCCGCGAAAAAAATTGAGGCACTGCGTAACGTGGATTTCGTGGCAATTTCAATAGACAGCCTAGACGAAGCCAAAAACGATTACATAAAAGGTGTGCCAGGCTCATGGAGAAGAGCCATGGAAACCGTGGAAGCTTTGCACAAAGAGGGAATAAAAGTAAGCGTGACGCCTACAATCTCGCAGCTGAACCTTTACGAGATCTTGGACCTCACAACCTATTTTACTGATAAAGGCATTCCAGTTTGGTATTGCCTCTACTCTTACGACACTAGTGAAGATAAGAATCAACTTTTCAGAATAGGCAAAGCAAATGACGAGTTCATTATACGGGATAACCAAGCGATGGTAAAGCTTTGCGACTCTCTCATTGCAATGAAAAAGAAGAATACCCGAATTCTAATGACAGACGAACTGTTGAAAGCGCTTAGAGCGCTATTTTCAGAGGGCAAAAGAAACTGGAGCTGCCGTGCCCTTCGCAACTTTTTAGTTGTTGATCATCTAGGTCGAATCGCCGGTTGCCACATCCACAACTTTGCCGGCTCAGTGTTTGATTTGCCTAAACTGTGGAATAGCGAAAAATTCAACATGCTGCGAGAAATCTACAGTAAATGCACACAGTGCTCTTACTTGTGCTATATATTCTATTCGATTCATGGCAACCCCTATGGGCATCTAATGTTAGCTAAGGACCAATGGAAAAACGCAAAACTTCTTTTAGAAAAATAGGAGTTACGCGTCTAAATTTGGTAAAGCCTCAAGTATTCTTGCTATGGAATGCCTTAGCGATGCGTCAAATTTTTGCTCTTTTTCGATGTTCTCAATCGGAATATTGTACATGAAGCATGATATACCTTCAAGCACGGTTTCCAATATCATACGTGGACCTTTGTCCTTTGGTTTTTTCAGCTCAACGAACGCGGGTAGGAGTGTAATGAAAATGAAGAGTGGTATTGTCACGCTGAATAAGACAAGCGCCTGAATCAGATTCAGAATCATGACAATCTTTCGAGCACTATTGTTTAATGCCCAATATAACAATTTCCATTACCAAAATGATGTGTTTTAGCCCAGCAGACTCGATTTTTTCTAAACAGTTTCGCAACAAAAAGATCAAAAAATGCTTTGGCACATATTAGCGTATTATATAGGTACACGAAGAGCAACAGAGGAATTAGCCATTGAATCCGCGTTCGGCCATCCAAATAGGCGCCTATTCCAACCTCAAAAAATGGTGCAAAATTTCCCACGAAACTGTAAAAAGCCAATGGCACTAAAAGCCAAAATGTATAAACAAGCTGGGAAGGCTCAAATATAATAAGGAGAGCACCTGCAATAAACGCGAGCATGGTTATAACAGGCATAAAATACACGTGCAAAATAAGTAAACCGTCAATTTTCTCTTTAAAATTTAATTTCTTGCTTTTTAAAACGCTAAACGCGTTTTTGAAACAAACCTGCATGTGCCCTAGCGCCCACCTGTGCCTCTGCCGCCAATACGCTTTCCAATTGGTTACAGCCTCTTCGTAGCATTCAGCGTCGGCGACGTAGCGAATCTTGAATCCCGCGAGGTAGATTTGAAACGTCAAATCTGTGTCTTCAGCCAGCATAGATTCATCGAAACCGCCCAGTTCTTTCAGAATGCTTAGTCTGAAGCCGCCGACGGTGCCGCCGAACTGAGGTATAAGTCCTAGAGCGTCACGTGCTTCTTGATCAATCCGGTAGCCGCCAATTCGCTCCAATGTAACCAGCCTAGTTACAACACTTTGCGCTTCGTTTAAAACAACGGGGCGACCTTGCACTGCGCCAACGGCGGGGTCGGCGAATTCCTTTACCAGTTTTTCAACAATATCCTTCTGTGGATAATAATCTGCATCGAAGCAGAGCACAATTTCTCCTTTTGCATACTCTAAGCCAAAGTTTAAAGCTGCGGCTTTCCCTTTGCCGCCAGCATTTTTATCTCGATGCAGCACCTTGATGCGCTCGCAACGCTTTGAGTATTCTTCAGCAATTTGCCCAGTTCCGTCAGATGACGCATCATCAATGACTATTATTTGAAGTTTATCTCTTGGATAAGTCAACTCCAACATGCGCTGCAGCAGTTGGCTAATAACGTTTTCTTCGTTATGGGCGGGAATAAGTATTGAAACAGATGGCTCGTACTTTGGGCTGACAGCGGAAGCGGTGTTTCGGGGGTTCTTGATTTTTCTTAAAACTGCCAAGGTGAAAATGTAATGTCTAACGAGATAAGCGGTTGTCAGCGTAGCGGCAAACAGGAATGTAGCTTTCAAAAAGGTGATAATCAAGCTTTCACCGTTTCGTGCGTACTTTTGGGAGTAAGAAAAGATAGGCTTACTGACCAAAAAGATACAATCCACGTGAAATTGAAAATGGGCTGGAATACTGTGTAGAAGACATTGAATGCTTCTCCGAAGAAGGCGGCTCCGCTTGTGGCAAAAAGATGGAGAAAGAAGTTCCAACTTGAACCTATGATGTTGCCTACGGCTAGCATAGCTAACTTTATACAGAGTGGGCTATGCAGTTGGAAAGTGAGGGAGAAAAAAAGTATATTGAAAATCAAGAGTGTAAT
>Ga0315298_1005925_pt1 | contig 16978 bp, 17 predicted proteins | sample WHS_1_MG_FD_203077 | JGI IMG/M metagenome (GOLD analysis project Ga0315298, IMG submission 203077) | Extremophilic microbial mat communities from Washburn Hot Springs, YNP, Wyoming, USA - WHS_1_MG | ecosystem: Environmental > Aquatic > Thermal springs > Hot (42-90C) | place: USA: Wyoming...
GCCAACACATTTGTGCCGCGCTGTACCCTCAGCACTAGTTCACCAAAACCAATCCCACTACCCTCGAAAAGATAATACTGTGTGCCTGCCCAAATCGGTGCAGACTGTGTGTAAGACTGACCAGGCCCAATCTCGGCCAGGCTTTGCCCGTAGCCGATCCAGCTCTGCCCATCCCAAATCGCCCCTGCCTGCATCACCGCAACGTTTGTGTCCGTCAAATACCGCATGCCGCCATCGGTTTCATAAGCGCTGTAAAGTCGAATGCGCGGCTCGCCCACAGTGTTGCGCCAAGACAAGCTAATCGTGTAGCCGCCGTACAACGGGAAGGCTGGCAGCCCGCAAATCCACAGCCGCGCGAAGTCTTCCAGATTACGCGCACAACGGATGCGACCATAAGCGTGGTCGGGCAAAGCGCGCTTTTCGACGTCGCGGTCGGGGGTACTGCCACTGCCGGGTTCGTCATAGTCATTGTTGATCCAAAAGACAAACGGGCGATAGTAAGATGTATTGTCCGGTCCCGTAAAGCTCGTGTCCATTACACCGTCGTGGTTCACGTCCAACTGTAACTTGATCACATGCACAACGCCAGTGCCACGTTGGCCGGTGTCAATATCCGGCATGGTGACCAGGGCAGCCGGGCCGACGGCGGTTGGGAAAAACTCGCCATACGGCGACAACAAACCAGCTTCATTTGTTGTGGCGAGTCCGTTGGTGCCAATTATGTACGCTTTGTCGAAGTACTGTTCCAAATACGCGTATTTGCCGGGGTAGCCGTTGACGATTTGCTGTTTTGCCCAGCCAGTAACACTGATCGGCTGGCCAAAACCAGCTATTATAAGCTGCGATGTGTTTGTCACGGTAAAATCTGGTGTGCCGGGCAGGGGTGGACGCACTGCGTCCCCGTAATAAACATGGCGGCTTTGGCTGGCGAAATAGTAGTCCACTGTCTGCAACTGCGGCACAGCAAAATTCGGGAAGTACGGTGAACCATCCGGCACAGTTGATCCTGGCAGAACCAAGTCGTTCTCGCCGACACGAAGCGATACAAGCGGCAATCCATAACAATTTCGTACATTTACACCTAGAACAAGGTTGGTGTTGTCCAGACCGACACCGACTTCAGCAGCCGCATTGAGGTCATAGTTAAAGCTGTCGAACCAGCGGTAGTACAGCCACACTGCATTGGTAACACTGAACGCCAACGGCAACGGAACTTCCGTGCCCGACCCCAGATACTCGTACTTGGGATACGTCAACGTTCGAATTTGGAAAAAAGCCTCAAAGCCCGCCCCGGTGTCAAAGCAGCCATAGACAAAGTCAGCCGGATCGAACACATAATTGCGCCACAGGAAATTTTCCTGAATAGGCCGCAGCTCATCCATGAACGAATAATCCAAATTCGGGCTGTACGTTCGGTAGCCCGCATACTCATAATCAGTTGGGCTGGGGCCGCGTGCAAAATAGCATTGCGGGTAAAATGTGCCCGTGCCATCCGCGTAAAACGAACCGTCGTAGCTGAACGGCTGATTCACCGTGGCCGAACGTAGCAGAAATTTCAGGTTCTCCTTCAGATGCCTGCGCGCGTCAACAAAACTGAAGCCAATCCCCCCGCTTTTCTCGTCCGCAAAGTATGTAGGCAGGCACGCCGGCTCACCAAAACTGCCGTTTGTGGCAATAAGCCTGCACGTTAACCAGCCGCCAGTGTACCCGTCCATCTGCTCGACCGGAAGTGCAACAACGCCATTGACAAGGTTGCTGGCATAGATGTCCAGTGAACCGATGGAAAAATCCAACTTTCGCCATGTCAGCATAATTCGCGATAACCCAGCAGGCACCGATCCAATAACCAAATACAACTGCCCTGCCGGGCCGCGGACAACGTTAGCCGGCAAACTTAAGCCCGGTTCCGATACCGTAACCCACTGGCTGACCGATGAAACGCCACCCGGAAAATACGCTCGAACCTGGTATACCGGCGGGCCATATTCACCGCTTATAAAATCATAGCCTGGACTATGGATAAACGTGAACGTGTCAGCGCTTACCTGAGCAATTTCATCGCCGAACCAGTACTCAATTGCGTATGTGGTTACCGGCCCACCACCTGGTTCCCACGAAATGACAATGTTCGTGCCCGTAGAATCCACGCGCGCAACGACGTTTTGTGGTGGAGGTGGCGTATTGAAAACGGTCGGGTCGGTGCCCCTCTGATATTCCTGCAAGTTGTTCCAGCCGTCGCCGTCCGGGTCGGCATACGGCTCCACGCCAACGCAGCCGAAATATTGCAATTGCCACTAGTCCGGCAGACCGTTTCCAGTGCTATCTATCCACGACCGCGCCCAGAAAAAGAGCGTGTTTGTCCTGTTCGCGATCGGCACAACAACAGGTGTCAAGTTCGTGTCGGGCGCGCCCAACACGCTCTGTTCCACAGTCCATACCGTGTCCGTAAGCGTCTGCTTGCTCAACAGCTCATATTCGATATCTGGAATCGTCTCGTGCAGAACAACCGTGGTGGCGTTGCTATCTGAGTTGAATGCATTTGTGCCCGGATGAAGTATCTCATTCCAGAGGCAGTTTGTGATGTAGCTCGACAGCGGCTCTGCAGGTCCGTCGCCCGCGTTGCGTTGTTCATATTCTCCAGGCTCGGGCGGGCCGCTCTCCAAGGGCTCCGCCAGGCCAACCGCGCGTTCGGCTGTCTCCAAAAGAACCTCAAACTCGGCAATGGCGCGGTCGTCAACGAGAAAGCTGCACCAGTTACCATCCCGACCAAGCAGATAAACCGGCACAGGTACATCCACGTCAAGGTTCGCATACCGAAAGAACGGTAAGGGCGGCTCGTCTTTGGCCAAACTCCAAAATGTGCCTGCAGCAGGTAACTCGTCCAATGACACCAATTGCAGAGAGTGCAGATAATCCTCAACCGGCGCATATGCCCCCTCGACACGGCTCGATGTGTTCGCCAAGCTCGCCCAGGAAACAACCGCTCCCGCCGTAACCGCTGCAGTTGCCACCAGTAACCCACGTCGAAAGTTCTTCATAGCTTATTTGGGTTATTGTGTTCCCGCAGCCGAACCGCCTTCGGGAAGATTCATTCTCAAGTCCCCGCTTGTATAAAAAACCGATGGTGCCAGTCAAGATCAAAAAACACCCGTAACGTGCTGACCTCCAAGTCGGTCTCCATACCGAGGTCGCGCTCGGAACTTCCCCTCCATCCCGAAAGCGTTCGGGACCCCACTGCACGCGCGAAAGTTCTCGCAGCCCGCGCAGAGGTTCACCCACACTTTTCGCGCCGGACGTTAGAACCGTTCATGTCGCTGACCCGGACATTTCACACGTATTTCGTGGCCCGGACTTCCAAGTCGGCCGCCTGCATGACGCCTGTCTGCGTGCGACGCACAACCAGGCGCTCGGTTTGGTGCAGGCAGGTATCGCGTCCCGCTTCTGCGGGATCGGCGTCGCAACAAGGCGGTTGTACCGGAGTGCGCCCATCCGCGGCGCAGGTCAAGACCTTTCGTCCAATTCTTCACCGCACAAACTCAGAGGCGCAGAGTTGATTTGAATTGTCTAAAACCCAATGTGCCGCCGGTATCTTGCAGGCAGTTGAAATCGGTTTGCGGACGCCCCCGGCAAGGCGTCCCTACCATTTTCAGTTGCGGACACACCGCAGATCACACAGACCACACATAAGTGAGGAACCCAAAATGAATCCTGAAATTCTGCGGCATTCTGCGTTTTCTGCGGGCCAAACCAGCCCGCAGACCACGCAGACCATACAGAAAGGACGGAGCAGTCTCTAGCATTTTCAGTTGCAGGCACATTGCCCCGGTGTGCATGCGATGTGCTTACCGACGTCCATGGTAGGGACGCATGGCCTCATGGGTCGACATTTTTAACGCAGGCGCGGAGGCGTAGAGTTAAGGTAGGGCGCGTTCCGCATGTGCGGGACGCGCCGCCATGCGTATACGCCCGAACACGTTCGGCGGGCAGAGGACTGCCCGCCCTACCTGAGATCAGGTTTTGTCGAAACGGCGCGCGGGCGTCCACGCCCGCAGAAATACGCTTGCGGTCAGCGCTACTGTCTCCAAGCTTTCACAGCACCGGTACTGTCGCACCCCAAGAAAGACCTCAAAGCAGTTCTGTTCACCGGTTGGCACTGCGGCCGAGATGGGCGCGCTCCGGTCTGGCGCGGCGCGCGGGCGTCCACGCCCGCAGAAACATACCGCCCTCAACACCACTACCTAACCGTGTTTCATGGGTCCTGCACTCGCACACCCCAGGAAAAACCTCAAACCCGTTCGGTTTACCAGCAGGCACTGCGGCCAGGATGGCCGCGCGCCAGAGCACAAAAAAGCTTGGCGTAATAACAGCTATGACTCGGTAGCATCTTTAACGCAAAGGCGCAAAGACGCAGAGTAGGGTAGGGTACTGCCGCATGTGCGGGATGTGCGCCGTGGGTTGGTCATGCAGACCAAGTTCACAGGTTTGCGTCTCGTTTTCCGCGCTCTTACGGGCGCGGCTACGTTTACGGCTGAGACGCAAAGGCGCAGAGTTAAGGTAGGGCGCGCAGTCCACTGCGCGCCGGTGTGGCTCGTGCAGACCCTGGCTTTTAGGTTTGGATCAGGTTTTCCGCGCTCTTACGGGCGCGGCTACGTTTACGGCTGAGACGCAAAGGCGCAGAGTTAAGGTAGGGCGCGCAGTCCACTGCGCGCCCGGTGTGGGTCATGCTGACCTGGCTTCTCGAGCCGGAATCCTACCGTCCGCGCCCTTCCGGGGCGCAGTAAGCGCCGTGTGTTCGAGGGTAAGGCTTTATCCAAGCCGGCTGCTGTGCCGCGCTCGGGCTATACCAAACTTTGGCCGACGCCGAAGTCGTCAATCAATCGAACCGAAAGCGGTGCTAGAGCACCGCGCTCCAAAAACTTCTACTCCAATCCTTCACAGTAGAAGAGCAGAAAGTCGGTAGGGCGCGCAGTCCACTGCGCGCCGGTGTGGCTCGTGCAGACCCTGGCTTTTAGGTTTGGATCAGGTTTTCCGCGCCCTTACGGGCGCGGCTACGTTTATCGGCTGAGACGCAAAGGCGCAGAGTTAAGGTAGGGCGCGCAGTCCACTGCGCGCCCGGGGTTGGGCATGCAGGCACGGCTTCTAGGTCTGAATCTTGGTTTTCCGCGCTCTTACGAGCGCGGCTACGTTTACCGGCTGAGACGCAAAGGCGCAGAGTCAAGGTAGGGCGCGCAGTCCACTGCGCGCCGGGGTTGGGCATGCTGACCTGGCTTCTCGAGCCGGAATCCTACCGTCCGCGCCCTTCCGGGGCGCAGCAAAACCCGTGCGTAGATTTGCACCTTAGCTTTTCATTTGTGTATGCACGCCCCAAAAACCGTTGAATGCGATAACGTTTCTTGGGGGAGCGGAATATCCCGGCTGGAGTCTCCTCGCTACGTCCCTGCGCCTTGCCAAGCGCAATGCTACACGACTCAAAAACCCACTTTGTGAATGTTGACAAGCCCGTCCGTAACAAAACCCTGCTTCAGGAACCGCATCAAGCCACCATCTACCGGATCGAACGTGTGTTTCGGCAAAAAATGCGCTACGCCTTTCAGCTTATCACGATGCTTTTGGCAACGGTTCGAGTGAATCCAGATACCTCATGTCTTCAGCCGATATCTCGAAGTCAACATCAGCGTTTTCTTTGATGTACTCGGGATGAACCGACTTCGGAATCGCCAAAGTGCCTTTCTGGAGGACATACCGAATGCAGACCTGCGCAACCGAACGACTGTATTTCATCGCCACGGCTGCAATTTGTTTGTTACCCAAAATCTTGCCTGTTGCAAGCGGCGAGTACGCCTCAACCAGAATACCGTTTTCCTGACAAAACTGCGTCAGCTCAGGTTGCGTGTAACCGATATAAAACTTAATCTGGTTCGCCATCGGTTTGATTGTGCAGTTGTCCATTAGGGCAACGAGGTCGCGCACGGCAAAATTCGATACCCCAATCGCGCGACACCGACCGCTGCGGTAGATTTCCTCGAACGCTTTCCAGACACTGACGTTTTCCCGCGTAAAATCTTCCCCCTTCATATGCCACGGCCACGGCGCGTGAATCAGGTAAAGATCAACGTAATCGAGCGCGAGATTCGCCATCGTACGGTCGAAATACTCGAGCGCGCCTTGATAAGATTTAATTTCAGCAGGCAGCTTTGTCGTCACAAACACATCAGCACGTTCCAGACCGCTGTCACGGACGGCTTTACCCACACTTTGTTCATTGCCGTATGCATACGCGGTGTCGATATGCCTGTACCCGTGCCGCAGCGCAAACAACACAGCGTTGTACGCGACATCGCCTGCCGGCACCTGCCACGTGCCCAGTGCAAGCTTGGGGATTTTTACCCCGTTCCAGAGCGTAAAAGTCTCACTCAGTATGCTCATAACTGCTCGGTACCCGAGGATTTCTTAACCAGGCACGCAAAGCAAACCAAAACCAGCCGCATCAACTCGAGCTGCACATAACCTGAACTGCCCGCTGTCCAATTCCACAGCACCACGTTGCAATCCGGTTAATTCAGCGTTGCGCATGAGCGAACCACTGCGCAGATGTGGTTGCGCTGGCATAGTCTTAGTTTTGCGCGTTTCTCAACCTGGCGATGTTTTGTTGGGTTGTCCTGGTGAAACTTTTTCAAACGCACTTTCGTGCTCGACGATTTTGCGGAAGACCGAGTTCCAAAGCTTTACATATCGCAGCTCGCTCACCATTTGCCAACCCATGTAGATCAAAAGGCCGCCATACGCAACGCTTACGGCCACAATGTCGCTGCGCAAAATGCCGTAGCACGCAATGAGCGTGACCGGCACAAGCACACTTGCGTATGAGGCGACGCGGTACCCAACGCCCTGGTGCGGGGCAGTCATTGCAGCAATCATGGCCCGTTCTTCGTGAGTGAAATTTAACTGGCTCATATGGACAACTAGTTTCGCACTGCACTAGTATGGTCAAGTTACTCAAAGCACGCACCACTTCGTCTGCCGCGGCTGCTTTTTGCAGGGGCGCGTTTCACAGCTCAACCGTACATACGCCGCTAGGAGGGTGTCAATAGGATCGCAAAAAGTCTCCTGCGTATGCGTCCTGCGCACAAGTTGCAGTGGGAATTAGACCGGATTTTTCTTAAAAGAGCTGTACCGGTGTTCTCTTGCCGATTTCTATTGGGTAAATATGAACAAAACCAACACCGTCGCTACACGCACAGTTTGTAGCTCGGGACTTTTCCAGTTTCCAGCGGTTAAGAACCCCGAAAGTCTTCGGGGCGGGTGGCCTGGGCGACGCTTAACGTGATCGTATCGCAGTTTATTCGCCAGTTTTCCAGCATGTGTGGGAGGCCAGCTGAATTGGTCCTGGACTTTGATCCGATCGATAACGGTCTACATGGCAAACCCGTAGCTGCGGGACGGTTTCTGACAAACCTCAGGTTGATGAGGCAAAACGCGTGATACACGTCTTCGTGCTGTTCCCACGCATAGCCCAGGCAATTGCTCGGCCACGATAGCCTTCGGTGGGCTATGCCGCTCGCTCTAATGTGCCTGTCGACTTGTTGTAGTTGACGGTGTAATGCCGACCCTCAGCAGCAACGGCCTCCAAATACAATGTAGCGCCGAATGCTTTCGGGGCTGGCACTGTCAGCATATAAATGCGCCGGCTTGCTGCAGACTACGGCACGCTCACGTCCTGAAGCGCGGCTGTAACCACGACAAAGCAACTGCTCATGTATTGTGCCTGATGATGCGCTCGGGGTTGCGAGCGCGGCTGACTGCGGTGTCGTAGCTGATCATGCATTTGCAGTACAGTTCGTGCAAGCAATTGTCCATCAGTACCATCCCATCCTTTTTGCCCATCTGAATGATGTTTTCGAGCTGGTGCAGTTGGTTTTCACGGATGATGTTGCGCACTGCGCTTGTGGCAATGACAAGTTCGTAAGCCAACACACGCCGGTTTCGCTCTAGCGCAGGTAGCAGTTCCTGGGCAATTATACCTTGGAGTGTATTGGCCAGTTGCAGTATGACCTGGCGTTGAGTTGGTCCTTCAAAAACACCCACCACACGCTCGATGGCCTGTGCAACACCAGGCGAGTGCATAGTGGCAATGACAAGGTGGCCTGTCTCGGCTGCAGTCAGTGCAGTTGCAATTGATTCGGGATCACGCAGTTCGCCAATGACAATCACGTCCGGGTCCTGCCGTAACACGTGGATAAGCGCGCGGTTGAACGAGCGGACGTCAGTGAGCACCTCCTGCTGAACTACGATGGCGCATTTGTTTTCGTGGACGAACTCAATTGGGTCTTCGATTGTGACAATTTTGCATCGGCGCTCGCTGTTGATGAGGTTGACCATGTAATTCATTGTTGTGGTTTTGCCTGAGCCGGTTGGCCCGGTAATGAGCACCAGGCCGATCGGTTTCCGTGCAAGCTCATCAATCTGGGGTGGCAACCCGAGTTCTTCGCGGCTTGGTATTTCGCGTCCACAAAATCGTACGCTCAGTTCCGGGCTGCCATTGCGCCGGTACAATGTGACACGCATTCGACCTGCTTCGGGATGCCGCACAGACAAGCACAGCTCCCAATCTTGTTCGAACTTAGCTTTTTGCTGGCTGTTCAGCAGGGCGTCAGTCAGTGCAATCAACTGTGCATCTGTGACAGGCGGGCTATCGGCGAGAATTATTTCGCCGTTGACACGATACGCTGGTGGGACACCGGCTACAAGGTGCAAGTCCGACGCCTCATACTCAATGCCAGCGCGCAACAGATTGTCAAAGTAACTGCTGCTCATGTTCTGAATAGTCTGCGCCACAAACCGGTTAGCCTGGCAAATAACCCAAACCGAGAGGCTCGTGCAAGGCCGAGTCTTGCCTCGGCACAACCCGGATTCAATTGTTTAGCCTGTTGGAATGATCGTTCAGCCGCCCCTGCCAAGCCAAGCGCAAGTTGGCACTGGCCAAGCTCGAGCCAGAGCACAAAATGTGTTGCGTTCAACTCGATTGCATGCTGCAGCAGTTTCAACGCAGCGGCGAACTGCCTGTAATAGTATCGTATTCGCGCAGCTAGCCACGCGATGAACCAGTTGCCCGGCGCAAGAGCAAGTGCTTTGTCGAAACAGTAATCTGCCCGCGGCTCCCGCCGCGCAAGTAACACGTCACCACGCGCCAACCACACGTAGGGTGTATCACCGCGTTGTTCGATTGAAGCGTCGGAAAATGCAATTGCTTCGTCCAAGAACCCGCTGCGGCCCAGGGCAACTGCCTTTGCAGCCAACAATTCGGCGTGGTCAGGAAACCGTTCAAGTGCTTTGTCGGCCCAGAGACTTGCCTCGCGTAATTCGCCCAGCTCGATTAATGCGCGCACCTGGCCAACCCAAGCATCGGTGTTTGCCGAGTTAAACTCGAGGACTTTTGCGTAGGAGCGGAGCGCTTTCTCGAAGTCGGCTTCCTCAAATGCCTTTTGCGCTGCAACAGCGTAATAGAGCTCGTCTCTGGCAGACTCGGTCGGTTTGAATTCGCCATCGAATTCTTGGTCAAACTCGAGGTTACCGAACCTGCTCATGCGTAATTTGTTTCCTGCCGAACCACCGGTTATACGGTCTGCCAACCAGTCTGCGCTGGTCAACCACCGCAATTTTCAGCATTTGCTGCGCCACTGCCTCACCGCTAACGTGCCCGAATGTTGGAATATCGAATTCGGGCCAGATTAGCCAGCTTTTTTCCGGCACAACAAGTTCGCCGGAAACCGGCATGCTGACAAGTCGCGTTTTGGCAATGCCGTTTATGGTAAGTTTATCCGGCTCGAACTTGACGTTGTCACCCGGCAATGCCAGCACAGCGCCAATCCCGTAGCCGCCCCGCACGGTGAGACCTGGGCTGGATGTGCTTTCAATCCGATACGCAGCCAACTCGCCCTGGCTCAGCCGCGAGCAGTCAGCTTTTGGATTTACTATGATAACACCTGTGCTGGTTCGCAACGGCAACGCAACATTCGCGAAACACCAGCGCAGCACAGGTTCGTATATCGCCACAGCCAGCGCAAAAAACAACATCGCCCCGAGTATTAACCGCCGCGAAAACGGAATCTGTCTCGTCACGGGAGCCACCAACTGTGAAACGCTGGCGCCATGTGCCGAAACCATCAGTAAAAATGCAAAATTGGCCGCCAATGTGCCCAGCCAGACTACAAAGACCGTTATTGCAAGCATCCACACTGCAAAGGTGCACTTGGCGATTCTGCGGTGGCCACTGAAATAAAATGCCAGCCCGGGCACCACAAACTGCATGCATACATTGAAAATCCGCCGTGCAGTCGGCTGGCGGATGCCCCACCTGCCGAGGCTGAGTCGGATACGACAGCCAAGGGCTGAAAAAGGCGTTCGCCACCGTGCTCGGGGCGGGTAGTAGGGCGAGCCAGGTGGTTGTAGCAAACTCATAGGATGCGTGCCTATGTAACTGGGTTAGCTCTTGGCCGGTCTGCGCTGGTCGATGTGGAATCGGACCTGCTCGTCGGGCTCGTAATATTCGCTCGTGAACTGTTGTGACTTGAGCTGGCCAACCACGCGCTCGAACAGCTTGACGGCTTCGAGGCAACTTTTGCCTTTGTAACCGCGCACGTGCAGGCGGACCTCTCCGTCGGGTTGGATCGTTATATCGAATTCGCGTTGTGGCATAGGCGATTTTTAGGTTTGCCGTTTTAACCGCTACTATTGATCCCAATGCCGGACTTTTAGATGGATGGCGTTGTTATCGTCCACGTACTCTTCCACGAGCACAAACTGACGCAGGCGGATTTCCTCGATCAACCGCTGGTACACGTACTGTTGTATCACGCGCTTTGCCAGTTGCTCGCCCAGAGCACGCAGTACGTCCTCGGTCTGGCCCGTTCCGGTCACGCAGAGCGTGGCACGGCCACGTGCATCGCGCGAAAAGGTGACGGTGACGCCCTCGGCGCGCACGGTTATCTGTTGGTCGCGCCCGAGTCTGTCCGTAACAAGCTCGCTTTGTGCAATATCGAGCTGGACTTTTGTGGTTTGCTTTTCGTTTTGGCCAGCTTCACCGGCCTCGGCGACACCGGATACGATACTGTAGCCGAGCGCGGCTGCCGCAGCGGCCACGGCATCGGCAAACACCGGCCACGCCGCAATCACAATTGGGGTAAGGACACAAACTGCGCTCATAAAGGCATTTCAATTTTCCACCATGTTTGACACGGCTGAGATCGTGTCAGCACGCTCCAAAGTTGCAAGTGGCTCACGCCGGGAGCGCATTGCGTGGCGGCGTTACTCGCTTACAGTTCCATGCGCCGCTTTGTGTCTGTGCGTTTTTTGTCTGGTGGGACGCTTGCATTACGCGCGCGTCCTTCAGCCCAGGTACGTAGCCGGTTGATCTGTTCTTCCATTGTTTTTGATAGCGGCACGGTTTGGCGCAGCGCTTCCAAGATGTGTTCAGTTGTAAGCTCGTTTCCCGTGTAAAAAGCGTCGTAAAGGCCGCTGATAACGGCTTCCTCAATTTCGGCGCCGCTGAAGTCTTTGCTCGCAGCCACCAGGGCTGGGATGTCGAATTGTTCCGGATCACGACCGCGTTTGCGGATGTGGATGCGGAAAATCTCGGCTCGTTCCTCGTCGGTAGGCAGGTCAACGTAAAAAATTTCATCGAGCCTGCCCTTGCGAAGCAACTCGGGCGGCAACTGCGAAATGTCATTTGCAGTGGCAACAACAAACACAGGCGCGGTCTTTTCCGACAGCCAGGTCAAAAACGTCCCAAATACACGCGCGGTTGTTCCCCCATCAGTCATTGCCGAGCTTTGCGACCCGGCAAATGCCTTGTCAATCTCGTCCACCCACAGCACAGCAGGTGCAATAGATTCGGCAACTGCAATTGCCTTGCGCACGTTTTCTTCGGACGACCCGACGAGGCTGCCAAACATCCTGCCCATATCGAACCGCAGCAGCGGCAACTGCCACAGGCGCGACACAGCTTTTGCGCAGAGGCTTTTGCCGCAGCCTTGAACGCCCAGGAGCAAAATGCCTTTCGGCGCAGGCAACCCAAATGCACGTGCCTGGTCTGTGAGTGCCAGGGCGCGTTTTTTCAACCACTCTTTCAGCACGGCCAACCCACCCACATTATCGAACGTTTCCTCGGTAGCGTAGTATTCGAGCAAACCGTTCTTGCGGATGATCTGCTGTTTTTCCGAGAACACCTCGTTAACATCTGCGCTGCTAAGCCGGCCGTCTTTTACGATAAGTTTGGCAAACACATTTTCGGCTTCGCCGAGTGTCAAACCCAACGCAGCCTTCAAAAGCCGTTCACGCCCTGCATCGTCCAGCTCGATTTTAACGTGTTTAAACTGGCGCACGTCCTCGATGATCTTGTCCAGCAACTGACCGAGCTCGTCCAAACCTGGCAACGGATGATTTAGCACTGTAACTTCTTTTTCGAGCTCGGTTGGTATCTCGAGCACGGGCGATACCAACACAATCGTTTTGAGGCTGTTTTTCAGGTGTAACGCAATTTCTTTAAGCCGGCGGATAACGGCAAAATTGCTTCTGGTGAGAAACGGATGGAAATCCTTGAAAATGAATATGGCAGGCTCGACCTGATCAATCACCTGATCAAGTGCAACCAACGGGTCTTTTGACGGTGCGTTACGATGTTTTTGGGACTGAATCGAAGTACCGGCCGGCACCATGCCGGTTGTATAACTCCACTCGAAGACCTTTTTCTGTCGTTTCTGCGCAATTTCGATCAAAAGACTTTGCACCCGCCCCTCCTCACTTGACACTATGTAGAGGATCGGATACCGGGCGCGGATCAGCGTCTCGACTTCCTGCGCAAAGTTCATGGCTGCAGTTTTTATTTTGCGGTGCGTTTGTGGGTATGGGTTCGCCTGCGGTTTGTTATTGCTTGCCGTTTGGCTAGCCTGAGTGCAACAGCTCGGCGCAGGCCGAACTGCCGGTCGGCCGGATTTACTTGGCTCAGAACAATTGCCATCACTGGCGTGATATTTTGGGCCAACACACGCCCGTCTGGAAGTATCAAAATGTCGGTTTCGGCCTGGCGCCTTTGCATGGTTTTACTCGATCAGGTTCAGCTTGAACTTTCGAGCGATTTCGACAGCTTTTTCCAGCTCGTTTTGGTTAATGGTGCCGCGCAATTCCGCGTGAAGATATGATTGCCATGCAGGCCAAAACCCTGTCCGCAGACTCACCTTGGCACCAGGCAAGTTTGCAGCCAGCCACTCTGCTACAGGTGCCCAGCAACAGTCAATGTGGCCGGGCATCAATAGATGCCGCACGATCAAATCAGTGTGTGCGGCTGCCCAAAGCAGATTTTCCCGGACTGTTCGTGTGTAGTTTTGCACAGTAGCCAACCGCTCGGCGCAATCGTCGTTGCCAAACTTGTAATCGGCGCACCAGACGTCGAACAGCCCGACCAACAGTTTACGCGCTGTTGCAGTGCACAATGCATTCGTCTTCAAGACCAGCTTTGCATCGGTTGGCAGTTCGGCAACGGTTTCCAACAGAAACGGAATGTGAAGCGTTGGCTCACCCCCGTGGAACGTGACTGTACGTGCGCCGTTGGCAAGCGCGTCTTTGGCCAAGCAGGCGAGATCGCCTGGTGTAATTAGTTCGCCGGCAAACGGTTCCCAGCTTTGTGCACCTGTAATGCAAAATGCACAGCGCATGTTACAGCCGCTTAGCGCAATGCCAAAGGTGGGGATCAGCTCCAGTTCATCTGCCATTTCAACTTGTGCAAGGTGAATACGCGGCACCGGTCCAGCACCGCATTGACCGCGTTGGTTCAGAAGCCGGTTCACACGGCAGTGATGGGCGCATAACGTGCATTTTGCCAGCGCAGCGCGTGCAGTGCTGATGCGGCTTGCGGCTAGCCGGCTCCGGCCATTGCGCAATTCAACCCGACGGAACATGGCTGAAGTTTTCATTTGATTCGTCTGCGACACACTCAACTCAGCCAAAAAGCTTTTTCCACCATGGACGCGCTTTGCGTGCCGCGAGCTCTTTTTGCACTGATTCAGCCAGACGCACCTCGATCGAGCTTGGCACCTGTGTTTGCGCAGCGTCGAACCGGAGCATCTCTTCAACCGAGCTAAACTCGCGTGCGGCGCTTTTTTGCTCGGTCAACTTTGTCTCGGTTGTTTGCTGCTTTTGTTGCTGTTCGAGTTTTTTCGTGTGTTGGTTCATGGGTGAAGCTGCCGGTTGTTCAAGCCGTCTTTTGAAATTCGATTGCAAATGCTTTCCGCGCCCGATGCAACTTGCCGCGCACAGCGTCAATTGTCTGATCGGTTAATGCAGCGATCTGTTCATAACTGAGCTGGTCGTCTGCAACCAGTAACAACAGTAACTTGTACTCGGCCGGAAGCTGATCGAGTGTTTTCTGAATACGTTCGCCCAGCTCTTTAAGCTCCAGCACATGCAACGGCGAACTACTGTCAACAGATGCATTTGCAACCAGTGCATCATCTGCAGCCGGCTGTATATGGCGCAACGACCAGGCGCGTCTAATGTTCTTGCAATGGTTAATTGCAATCCGGTAAAGCCAGGTGCGCCAGCTCGACTCGGCACGGAACTCAGCCCGATGCCGCCATGCCTTCAGGAACACGTCATGAGTGGCGTCTTCGGCCAAGGCGTGGTCACCCAGCACACGCAAGCACAGATAATAAATCTGCCGACTATGCGCACAGTACAGCTCGGCGAAATCGGGTGCAACCGATCTCAGCTCAAGCCGCTGTTGCGCGTCCTGGTCCATGCCGGGCCGAGTTAAAACCGTTGACACCGCCAGATTAGACATCGCCCAGGCCGAATTGTCACGCACCCAGGTTTGTTTAGCGATGCATGTGACCCGCCTGGACCCCAGGTTCCCTACACCTAAAAAGCGCAACCTGCGCAGATTAAAAATGCAAAAGAACTGGCTTGTGCTTCAACACGAGCTGAATTAAGGAAATTGACATGAATTTCCAAAATGCATCCGGGCCAGACCACGCAGGCATGACACGCCGCAGGTTCATCTGCGTGTCAATGTTCGCAGCAGGTGCGACTGCGCTGCGTCAGCCGGTATTTCGCAAGGCGCGTCGGTTGTCTGCAAACGACAAGCTCAATATCGGCGTTGTTGGTGCTGGGGGTAAAGGCGCATACGACACCGATTACTGCGCAACCGAAAACATAGTTGCGTTGTGTGACGTGGACGAAACGCGCGCAGCCAAACAACTCGAAAAATACCCAAACGCAAAGTTTTATCGTGACTGGCGCAAGATGCTCGAACGTGAAAAAACGCTCGATGCAGTGATCGTTTCAACACCGGATCATGCACATGCACTGATTGCTGCAACAGCAATTCGGCTGGGTAAACATGTCTATTGCCAAAAACCGCTCACACGCACCGTGTATGAAGCGCGCCTGCTGCGCAACCTGGCCAGCCGGTACAAGGTCGCAACTCAAATGGGTAACCAGGGCAGTGCCGAAGACGGCCTGCGCAGGGCAGTCGAGGTTGTGCAGGCCGGTTTGATCGGCCAGGTGCATGAGGTGTACGTGTGGAGTAACCGACCGATTTGGCCCCAGGGAATGGACAGACCCGCAGGGGCCGACCCTGTGCCGGTGCATCTTGCGTGGGATTTGTGGCTCGGCCCGGCACCCGTCAGACCGTACAAAGAGGGGGTTTATCACCCGTTTAACTGGCGCGCTTGGCAGGACTTCGGCACAGGCGCACTCGGCGACATGGCATGCCACACCGTTAACCTGCCGTTCCGTGCGCTTAGGCTTGGTTACCCGACTGCAGTGGACCCGGTCTATCCGTGTCCGAACAAGGAGACGTATCCGCTAAAGTCAATTGTGCGATTCGATTTCCCCGGTCGCGACAGTCCTGCGCCGGTAACACTCTGGTGGTACGACGGCGGTGAACCCAAGCCGGATAACCCGTACAAACACGACGGCACAAACAAACCGCCGCGTGATGTCACCGCCGATATCGAGCGAATGATGGGCGATGTACCCGGCAGCGGTTGCCTGTTGATAGGCAATAAAGGCAAGCTGTTCGCACCGGACGATTACGGAGCAAAATTTTTCATCAAGCTCAACGATGAACCCGAATTCATCGAAGGCCAAAAACACGAGGCAGTGGCATACATTCCACAGTCAATCCCACGCAATCCGTTTCAAGGTGACGCAGATGCACGGCATCATCTCGAGTGGATTGCAGCATGTAAAGGCGGTCCGCCCGGCTATTCGAACTTCGACATTGGAGCTTGTCTGACAGAGATAATGCTGTTGGGCTGCGTTGCATTACGGCTCGGCAAGAAAATCGAGTGGGACGGCCCGCATATGCGCGCAATAAATGCGCCTGAAGCGGCAGAGTTAATCCGGCCGAGCTACCGGCGCGGCTGGAAATTGTAACCCCGGTGTTGATGCCCGCCAGTGACTGTGATCCACGGGCAAGGCATTTCGCCTGCCGGTAAGATGCCGGCAGCACGCTGGAGTTTTGCCAAAGCAAAACCCTCCAAAGGAAGTTGGAGGCAACGTTCTGCTGGTGCCAAATGCCGGAAGGCCTGGAAGGCAGGGGTTCACCCCGACCGATTTTAGACGGCACGGAAGCTACTGCTCCTTCAACCAAAACAAAAGCGGCCCCGGAGCACTTTACTCCAAGGCACTTTGTCGGGTGCAGGACGCAAACGCCTGCGGTAGCTACAGAGCGCACCCACTCAAGTGGCGCAGTTCCAGCACCGCACTCCAAAAGCGCCCTGTCGAGCGCAATGCGTAAATGCGTGCGGTTGCTACAAAGCGCAACCGACAATTTGTAACAAATTCGCGGCTGCACCAAAGCAGCCGCCCAGCGGTTTTGCCTCGTTAAAAGCCGTTGCCAACTCGGTAGGGCGGGCAGTCCCCTGCCCGCCGGACCGTTATCGTGCGTATGAATGGCGGCGCGTCCCGCACATGCGGGACG
>Ga0315298_1005926_pt1 | contig 16976 bp, 16 predicted proteins | sample WHS_1_MG_FD_203077 | JGI IMG/M metagenome (GOLD analysis project Ga0315298, IMG submission 203077) | Extremophilic microbial mat communities from Washburn Hot Springs, YNP, Wyoming, USA - WHS_1_MG | ecosystem: Environmental > Aquatic > Thermal springs > Hot (42-90C) | place: USA: Wyoming...
AAACAATGGGTGAATTTTTATGCAACACAACAAAATATCTTGAAGAATATTTCAAGAGAAATAATTCCGAATCTGGTTGGGCTTCAGATAAAAAAATGTTTGGCTGGAAAATCAGCCAAAAAAGAGAAGACAGAATAGATACTGCTCTTTTTGTTAGAGCGGTATGGCACAATTTACTTTTGATCTATGTGTGAGTGTCCCACACTCTAAAAAATCGAAAGCTTTATATACTACTATTTCAGATAATTCATTACTTAACAATGTTAATTGGGATGAGTGCCTTACATAATATGCCATATTTTAAGCATTGTGGCTTTTTTGTTAGTAAGGTATGAAGGATGCAGAAGGTTATACTTCTATTATATTAATTAGTCCAATAGCTCAGCATGGAGGTTAGAGTGCTTTTGTCGTCGTTCTCTCCATATCGACGCACAGTTTGGATAAATCCAGTTTATCCTGCTGGCGGCTGCGGCTATCTGGTTTGCACTGAGACATGCAAGTCATTTCTTTGATTCGCAAGAATTGGAGAAAGGCGTACTGCTTAGTAACACGTAGCTAACCTGCTCTCGAGTCAAGGATAACCTCGGGAAACTGAGGGTAATACTTGATAGACGATGTTTTCTGGAATGATTCATCGTTGAAATTTTACTCGAGAATGGGGCTGCGGCTGATTAGGTAGTTGGCGGGGTAATAGCCCACCAAGCCGATGATCAGTAAGGGCCTTTAGCGAGGGAGCCCTAAGAGGGAATCTGAGACACTATTCCCAGCCCTACGGGGTGCAGCAGTCGGGAAAATTTTGCAATGCGCGAAAGCGTGACAAAGCAAGCCAGAGTGCGTTTCCGTATGGAATCGCTTTTGTGAGATGCAAAAAGTCTCACGAATAAGGACTGGGAGAGACTGGTGCCAGCCGCCGCGGTAATCCCAGCAGTCCGAGTCGCAGCCACATTTGTTGGGTCTAAAACATCCGTAGCTTGCCTTTCAAGTCTCTTGTGAAATCAGGCTCTTTCAGGTCTGGCGAGCAAGAGATACTGTTTGGCTAGAGACCGGGAGACGTAAGGAGTATGTATAGGGTAGCGGTAAAATGTGTTGATCCTATACAGACTAACAATAGCGAAGGCACCTTACGAGAACGGATCTGACAGTGAGGGATGAAGGCTAGGGGCGCAAAGTGGATTAGATACCCATGTAGTCCTAGCAGTAAACACTGCACACTAAACATTGGGGCCTCTTCGGGAGGTCTCAGTGCTGTAGGGAAGCCGGAGAGTGTGCTACCTGGGAAGTATAGCCGCAAGGCCGAAACTTAAAGGAATAGGCGGGGGAGTACCACAACGAGTGACGCGTACGGTTCAATTAGATTCTACACCGTGAACCTTACCAGGATCGACAGCAGAATGAAGGTCAGTCTGAAGGGCTTACCTGACACGCTGAGAGGAGATGCATGGCCGACGTCAGCCTGTGTCGTGAGATGACCAGTTAAATCTGGTAACAGGCGAGACCCATGTGAATATTTGCTTCGTGCACAATATTCAGACTGCCTGGGTAACCAGGAGGAAGGTGTGGGCTACGTTAGGTGAGTACGTCCCGAATACCCTGGGCTACACGCGCGCGGCAATGCTGCAATCAAAGGGATGCAACACCGAAAGGTGAAGCAAATCTCATAAACTGCAGCTTAGTTCAGATCGAGGGTTGCAACTCACCCTCGTGACGCTGGAATTCGTAGTAATCGGATTTTATCAAAGTCCGGTGAATAAGTCCCTGCTCCTTGCACTCACCGCCCGTCAAACCAACCGAGTTTTGCATTGGTGAGGCTCGTTAGAGACGAACCTTTGTAAGACAAGGTAGGTTAAGTCGTCACAAGGTATCCGTAGGGGAACCTGCGGATGGATCACCTCCTAAAAAATAAAAGTATCTTCTGCATCCTGCCCATTTTAACAAAAATGAAATCATTTGAGAAAATGATTGATGTTAGAGAAAGGATTATAAACCATTTTGACGAAAGCCCTTTAAGTGCATTATACTTTAATACACTAATGGGCTCGTAGTCTAGTGGTAAAACGCCCCGTTTGCACCGGGGGGTCCCGAGTTCGATTCTCGGCGAGTCCATTTATTTTCGTCGAGAAAAACTCGTTAATGATATTCATATTCACCACAGTGAACCTCAGAGGTGAGGTAAAACACCGAGCGGTGTGTCAATATAGACAAGGATTGGCATATCGCGCAGAGCATAGTCAATGAAGCGAGGAGGAAGGATACAGATTTATTGGCGTAGTGAGTTAGATGATCTTATTTTACGCTTTGAGAGGGATAGCTTGGCTTGGAAGGCGAAGAAGGACGTGGCAAGCTGCGATAAGCTTGGGTGAGCTGCATGCGGGCTTTGAACCCAAGATTTCCGAATGCGAAAACGTTCTCGTTAGAGAATGCCGAGAGGCAAGCATACGCCGGGAATTGAAACATCTTAGTACCGGCAGGAAAAGAAACCAATTGGGATTCCCCTAGTAGCAGCGAGCGAAAAGGGAAAAGGGCAAACCGAATCTCCTCTTGAAAAAGAGGCAGAGATGTGGTGGAGATCCATGCCTAAAGGAATTAGTCGAAGTGCTCTGGAATGAGCCCCCTTAGAGAGTGATAGGCTCGTAGGCAAAAATTCCCACGGTGTGCTCCAAAAGAGTAGGGCTCCCTAGATCGGAAGTCCGAATATGGCTGGATTAACAGCCAACCCTAAATATTCTTCCAAGTCCGATAGCGAACAAGTACCGCGAGGGAAAGCTGAAAAGCACTCTTAAAAGAGGGTGAAAAGACTTGAAATCTCAAAGCTACAGCTGGTTACGGCATTTCGGTGTCGTAACGTACGTGTTGAAAAATGGGCCAAGGAGTTAACTTCTGTGGCGAGGTTAAATAAAGAAGCCGAAGCGAAAGCGAGTCAGAAATGGCGATAGTCACAGGGGTTAGACACGAAGCCAGATGATCTACTCGTGGGCAGGGTGAAGTTCTTCGAAAGGAGAATGGAGGCCCGAACCAGTGTTGTGCGCATGCACTTGGATGATCTGCGAGTAGGGGTGAAAAGCCTATCTAATCTGGCGATGGCTTGTTCCTGTCGAAATATGCTTCAGTATAGCCTTGATATGCTTGACTGCGAGGTAAAGTACGGATAGCCCTTGCAGACCGCTATGGTACGGGGGGCTCTTCCAACTCAGAACTTGTAGTCTGCAGATATCAGGAGTGGCGGGCGGTGCGTAAGGTACCGTTCGAAGACCCGAACAAGGGAGACTGAAGTTAAGGTCCCAAAATCAATGCTAAGTGTATCAAAGGTAGTCTTAAACCTGAGACAGTAGGGATGTAGGCTTAGAAGCAGCCATCATTTAAAGAAAGCGTAACAGCTCACCTATCGAGGTTTGAGGCGCCGAAAATGGACAGGGCTAAGCATTGTACCGATACTTCAGAGGTGCTCGAAAGAGCATTCTGGTAGACAGGCGTGCTTTTTGCGTAGAAGTTTTTCCGAGAGGAATGATGGAGCGAAAAGCAATGAGAATCTTGGTGGAAGTAAGATCAAATTCTCCTGAGAACGGAGAGCGCCGAAAGAGCAAGGTTTCCTTGGCACTATCAATTAACCAAGGGTTAGTCAGCACCTCAGTGTACTCTTAACTGCGGTACGCGAGGGACATCCGGTTAATATTCCGGAACTGTTGTAGTTTTTTAGTGCACGAATTTGCTTCGGGATATGCGGCATTTCGAGAGAAATGTGACGTAAGAAATCAATGGAGCGTAATGCTAAGATATTGATGAATTGCGTCAGGCGACCCGCAGACTCCTGGAGTCCATGAAAAGTTTGTGCATATAACTACAATAGCTGTACCAAGAACTGACACTGGTGCTCTAGCTGAGAAGGCTTAGGCGTGTAAGGTAAATCTGGTTAAGGGAATTCGGCAGAATTGGCCCCGTAGCTTCGGTAGAAGGGGTGTCTATAGTTGTCTCTGAATTTTTCAAAGGCAACGGTAGACTGCAATAACAAGGACCGCCCGACTGTTTATCAAAAACGTAGCCGGTTGCTAATCCGAAAGGACTTGTACAACCGGTGAAACCTGCCCAGTCGCGGTGTTTCAAACCTCCTTTCAAGGGGGCTAAGACCCGTGAAACGGCGGGCTTAACTATGAGGCTCTTAAGGTAGCGTAATGCCTTGTCGTCTGAATGGCGACGTGCATGAATGGTTTAACGAGGTGGTCACTGTCCCTAACCAGCACCTTCTGAACTCACTTACCGGTGAAAATGCCGGTGACGCCTAGTGGGAAGCGAAGACCTTATGAACCTTTACTGCAACTTGTTGCTGTGACTTTTAAAAGAGTGTATAGAGTAGGTAGGAGATTCGTCGACAATGTAACACTACCCATTCTTTTAGAAGTTACTTACCCGGGAGGGGACACCAGCAGGCGGGCAGTTTGGCTGGGGTGGCACCCTGCTGAAAAGATATCAGTAGGGCCTAACGGTGAGCTCATCCAGGTTGGAAATCTGGAGTTGAGTGCGAGGGCAAAAGCTCACCTGACTGTATCTCGAACAGCAAGAGATGCAGAGATGAAAGTCGGGCCTAGCGAACCCACGTGGCTTTTTAATAGAGCCCGTGTGTGACAGAAAAGGTACTCTAAGGATAACAGGCTTGTCGCGCCCGATAGTCCATATTGACGGCGCGGTTTGGTACATCGCTGTCGGCTCTTCCTATCCTGGCTGTGCACAAGCAGCCAAGGGTGTCGGGGTTCACGCATTAAAAGGGATCGTTAGCTGGGTTAAGAACGTCGCGAGACAGTTTGTATGATATCTACTAGGCGCGCAGTTGTCTGAGTGGAACGAGTATTTAGTACGAGAGGAACGGTACTCGGGTGCCTCTGGTGTATCGGTTGTTATGAGCAGGCCGAGCAGCTACGCACTAAAAGGATAAGTCCTGAAAGCATCTAAGGACGAAGCCTTCCGCAAGACGAGACAACAAAGGCCGTCATAGAACATGACGTTGATAGAGCTGGTGTGTAAATCCCAAGAACACGAGGGGCTTAGCACGCAGCTACTAAAAGCCTCACTCATCTACTTACTACAACTATTCTGTATTCTTCCTTCCTTGTTTTTTGATAAACTCTATCCATACTAATTTAAAATCTAAAATGGTAAAAAAAGAAATATTTGTCTGCGACTATTGTCACAAGTCTAGCTCTCATTTAACGCAAGGCTCTGATTTGCCTTATTTACACGGTTGGAGATTTTTAGAAGAATTTTCTTTTAAGTCCTCTCAGCAATTTAGCCATGAAGTAGTTAGAAAACATTTTTGTTCAACAGAGTGCATGCTTAAATTTATTACATCATTTGTTTATCAACAAGAAGAGCAAATTAACAAACAAGATCAAAACCCCTCTATTGAAAAAAAAGATTCTGCCCCTCAAGAAATTTCAGACTTTCCGGTTCCATTGATGATGAAATATAAAAATTAATACTCTCCAAATTCTTTTTGCAAAATTCTCTTCTTAAAAATAATATTTATATACCAAATCGAGCATAATTGACTATTAGAAAAATGACCTCTAATGGAGCAAATTTAGGTTTTGAACAGAAGCTTTGGCAGGCAGCGGATAAACTCAGAAGTAACATGGACGCTGCAGAGTACAAACATGTTGTTCTGGGTCTTATTTTCTTAAAGTATATTTCTGATGCATTCAAAGAAGTTTATGAAGAGCTAAAGAAAGACCCGGAAGCTGACCCAGAGGATGTTGATGAGTACATAGCGAGAAGAGTTTTCTTTGTACCAGAAAAAGCACGATGGGAATATCTCCAAAAAAACGCAAAAAAACCAGAAATCGGAGAACTAATAGACCATGCAATGGATGACATTGAAAGAGATAATCCTTCACTTAAAGGAGTTCTGCCAAAAATCTATGCTAGGCCAGCATTAAACAAGCAGCGTTTAGGTGAATTAATAGATTTAATCGGAACAATTGGTTTGGGAGATAAAGAAAACAAAAGCAAGGATATTTTAGGCAGAGTTTATGAATATTTTCTCGGCCAGTTTGCTGATGCAGAAGGAAAGAAAGGCGGGCAGTTCTATACTCCAAGAAGTATTGTTAAGCTTTTAGTTGAAATGCTTGAACCTTATAAAGGAAGAATATTTGACCCTTGCTGCGGCTCTGGAGGAATGTTTGTTCAAAGTGAAAAATTCATAGAAGCACATGGCGGAAAAATAAAAGATATTTCTATTTACGGACAAGAAAGCAACCAAACAACATGGCGTTTGTGCAAAATGAATCTTGCAATCAGGGGAATAGACGCAAACATCAAATGGGGCGATTCTTTCCACGATGATCAGTTTAAAGATTTGAAAGCGGATTTTATTCTTGCTAATCCTCCTTTCAATGACTCTGACTGGGGCGGAGAGCTTTTACAGGAAGATGTTCGCTGGAAATTCGGAGTTCCTCCAAAAGGAAACGCAAACTTTGCATGGGTGCAACATTTCATTCATCATTTATCACCAACAGGAACAGCAGGCTTTGTTCTTGCTAATGGTTCTTTAAGTTCAATGACTTCAAATGAAGGAGAGATAAGAAAAATCATTGTTGAAGCAGATTTAGTTGATTGCATCGTTGCATTGCCTCCTCAATTATTTTATAATACAATGATTCCTGCTTGCTTGTGGTTTATTTCCCGTGATAAAAAAGACAATAAGTTCAAGAACAGGCGAGGAAAAATTCTTTTTATTGATGCTCGCAAAATGGGAGTAATGGTTGACAGAAGGCACAGGGAATTAACAGATGAGGAGATAAAGAAAATTGCAGATACTTATCATACCTGGAGAGGGGAAAACAACAAAAAATATCAGGACATTTCCGGCTTCTGCAAGTCAGCAACAATAGAGGAAGTGAAAAAGCATGATTATATCCTTACGCCTGGAAGATATGTTGGTTTTGAAGAGCAGGAAGAAGACGAAGAAGTTTTTGAGGAAAAAATGAAAAAGCTCACATCAGAGCTGGCAAAGCAGATGAAAGAAAGCAAAAAGCTCGATGAAGAAATAAAAAAGAATTTGGAGATGTTGGGGTGGAGGGTGTAGGATGAGCTGGTTAGATTCTTTGTATTTCCAAAGTAAAATATTGAAGTTATTAACAAAAAAAGAAGATTTTGATAGGTTTTTAAGTGGCAAAGAAATTTCTAAAAAATATTTACGTGGTTATCTTTATCTTATAGAAGTTACAATAAACGATCTTATTAATTGTATAGAATTTCTAATACCTAATGAGAACATTTATGATTTAATCCATTATCAGAATATCACACTAAAAGATATACCAAAAAAGTATAAAGATTCAAGTCAAGAACTAAACTTTATAATAAGGCTTGAGAAAATAAGAAAAGATACCGCAGAATTAAGAAATAGCGGCGATAATAATATAAATGAGAAATTGAAGAACCTTTATAAATTAGTTAATGAAATATTAAATCATTTTTTATCAGAAAAACGAGCTAAAATAAATAACAAAAACAAAGAAAAGGAAAATTTATATTTTATTGTTGAGCTAACAAACAAGCAAAATTATATTGAAATAGATTTTGATTTATTTGAAGACCAACAAGAGCCAGTGCCAATTTACCCTGCATGTAATTATTATAATTTAGGCTATCAAGAAATTTATGATGAATATCATCTTCAAAATCCCAAAATTAAAGAATTTAATGAGGAGTATATCAAAGGATATTCCCTAGGGTTGGCCTTTTTATATAATAACTTAGAAGTTGTTCCTAAACAATTAATTAATAAATTATTAGGATGCCGAAATTGGAATGATTTGCATAAAATCGGTTCAAACATTTATGATAGAACAATTAGAAATGAAAATGTAAACATTATAGATAATCCTATTTATGAAGAGATAACAACTTCAGCAAATACGAAGTTACAAAAATTAGAGATTGACGAAAAGGATTTAAGATACTTATTTAGGGATAGAAGGATTTTTACTATTGAACCTAAAGAAAGAGGTTACCCAACAGAAATTGTTCCATTTTTTATTTCGCTTGTTTCTGGAAGAAAAAGTTTTGATGACAAACCAGAGGTAATAGAATTAAAAGTAAAGAAAAATGATGAATTCTGGTATTCTTATGCTGTTTTTATTCCTTATGGCGGGGCTTTGTGGAATGCTTCTTATTGGGTTTTATTTAAAGAAATTGCATTTGAAAGAGGAGATTACAAAACTGATGGAAAAGTGCTAATTGATTCTATTTTTAATAGAAATAATTTCATAGTCCATCGACATATAGTAAGTCAAAAGATTTTGGAAAGATATTGCTCTGAACTTGATCCTAATTATCAAATTAATAGAAAATTAAGAACAATGTTGAAAGATTCTAATAGCTTATTAGTAGAATTATTAGCATTATTCTATATAACAAAACAATTTAAAGAAAAGATGATTGATGTAGAATGGGGCGTAGATGTAAAAGATACAGAGGCGGATTTGATAGTTTATTTTGATAAAAAGGTTTTAATTATTCAAGCTCAGACTAATTTATACAAATCTGCTAAAGAACTAATAGATCACTTTGAAAAAGTTGAAGAATTCTTAAAAAAGAACAAAGCTGATAAAATAGAAAATAAAATTATTGAGAAGATTGCTTTTACATACTTTAAAGATTCTTATGAAAAAAAGACTATTAAGAAACTTGAGAAAAATGCAGTCAACTTAGTTTTATTTGAGGAGCTTATAAACTCTAACAAAGAAATATTAGATGAACAGATAAAAAATAAGTTATCCTCATGCTTAATGAAGAGATTCAAATGAACCAAACCAAAACAAAATTCAAACAAACTGAAATCGGAATGATTCCTGAAGAGTGGGAAGTTAAACGAATTGGAGAAGTCGCAGAAGTAATTGGAGGCGGTACGCCATCTACAAAAAATCCTGAATATTGGGATGGAGATATTGCTTGGATAACCCCTAAAGATCTATCAGCTTTTAAGTTTCGATATATCAAAAGAGGAGAAAGAAATATAACAAAAAAAGGTTTAGAAAATAGCGGCGCAAAATTATTACCAAAAGGAACGGTTTTATTGACAACTCGTGCACCTGTTGGTTATTTAGCAATTGCGAGTAACCCAGTTACAACAAACCAAGGATTTAGAAATTTAATTCCAAATAATAAAACAATTTCTGAATTTTTATTCTATTTATTGAGAAAGAATGTAGATTTTCTTAAATCAAACGCTGGCGGTACCACATTCGGCGAGCTTTCAGGTAGTAGATTAAAAGAACTTGAATTTCCGTTCCCGCCCCTTCCCGAGCAGCGCGCCATAGCAAAAATCCTTTCTGACCTTGACGCTAAAATTGAACTCAACCAGCAGATGAACAGAACGCTTGAGGCAATCGGCCAGGCAATCTTCAAGCAATGGTTCGTTGATTTTGAGTTTCAGAACGAGAAAGACAAGCCTTACAAAAGCTCAGGCGGAGAAATGGTTTATAATGAGGAATTAGGCAAGGAGATACCGAAGGGGTGGAAGGTAAGAGAATTAAAAGAAATCGTTTCTAGATTGGGTCCGGGAACTAACTTTCAACCTAAAAGAACAGGTGCAGGAATACCTTTCTTAAATGTTAAAAATATATCAAATGGATTTTTAGATTTAAGTGATGTTAAATATATTTCTAAAGAAGATTATGATTGGGTTCATAAATCATGGAAACCCGAAGAACATGACGTATTAATTAGCAGAATTGGAACATTAGGAAATGTGGCTGTAATAAGGAAAGAAGATTTACCATTAAGTGTTCACTATAATATTATAGATATAAAACCTGGAGAAGTTAATTATGCTTTTCTTTATTTCTTACTTACCTCTGAGTTTTTTCAAAAAGAATATCATTTAAGAAAAGTTCAAACCGTCCAAGAATATATTACAATTGAAAATGTAGAAAAAATAAAAGTAGCATTGCCGAATGATAAATCTTTGGGAGAAATGTCAAAAATATTCTTGAATCTACTTAATAAAATGGAAATTAATTATGCATCAGCAAAAACCCTTTCCTCCCTCCGTGATACTCTCCTTCCTAAGCTTATGTCTGGGAAAATAAGGGTGCCTGTTGAGGCTTGGGCGTGAAAACCAAAACATTTAAATATTAACTAAAGTTAATATATATTAACTATGGTAAATATATCTAAACCTGAGTTAACAAATTTGCAGCAAGGAATTTTAGAGCTTTTGTTTAAGAGAGCAGGAACTAGCTTAAATCAGAATCAAATAGCAAGACTTTTGAAAGTATCCCCGCCTGCTATAATGAAATCATTGCCTTTATTAGAAAAACTTGAATTTATCAAAATACAAAAAGATAAAGAAACAAAAAGATGGTCTATAAGTTTAAACACAAATAATCGTAAAGTTGTGCAGTTAAAAAGAGTTAACAATTTAAAACAAATTTACGAAACAGGACTTGCTGATTTCTTAGAAAAAGAATTCGCAGGAGCAACAATAATATTGTTTGGCAGTTATTCAAGAGGAGAGGATATTTTCAATTCTGACATTGATATAGCAATAATTGAAAGAAAAGAAAAAAACATAGATTTAAAAAAATTTGAGGATTTGCTCGAAAGAAAAATAAATATTAACTTCTATTCTTCTTTCAAAGACATTCATAAAAACCTCAAAGAGAATCTTGCTAATGGGATTATTTTAGCAGGGGGATTTGAATTATGAACAAAAGATTTGAAGAATTCATTAAAGAAGGGATTGTTAAGAAACAAACGCCTGATAAATCAAGAGCAGAATTTTTAATAAAAGAATCTGAAAATGCTTATAAAATATTGCTATTGAAAATAGAAAAATTAGGGATTAGCAATGATACTGCAAATGACTTAATAAAGTCATGTTATGACATTTTGATGGAGTTAATAAGGGCGAAAATGTTATTAGAGGGTTATAATGCTTCTGGTGCTGGAGCTCATGAGGCAGAAATTGTTTATCTTAAAATTCTAAATTACGATGAAAAAGATATTCAATTTTTAAATCAATTAAGATATTTCAGAAATGGAATGCTTTATTATGGAACAATACTTGATTCAGAATACGCTGAAAAAGTTATTGATTTTACAAAAAGAAATTATAAAAAATTAGTAAACAACCGATAACTTTAAATATCAATTGATACTATTAGTTATCAAATGAAAAGAAAAAATATCAAGCAAACTATTAAGGAGTATTTCTTCGTTAATCCTACTTCTAAGATGAGGTTAAGAGAAATTGAGAGAAACCTTAAAATTCCTCTGCCTTCTGTAATTAGATATTGTAAAGAGTTAAAACACGAAGGCATATTAACAACAATAAAAACAGGGAATGTTGTTTTTTACACCGCAGACAGAACAAATGAGAACTTCTTGCTTGAAAAGAAACTTTACAATATAAAATCCCTTTACAATTCAGGATTGATAAACTTTTTAAAAACAGAGTTGAGCAATCCTGTTGTTATTGTTTTTGGTTCTTATTCACGGGGAGAAGATATAGAAAACAGCGATATTGATTTATACATAGAAACTCCTTCAAAAAAGGAATTGAAACTTGAAAAGTTTGAGAAAACTCTAAAAAGAAAAATACAAATTTTCAGGCATGCTAGTTTGAAAGAAATAAAAAACAATAACTTGGTTAATAATATCATTAATGGCATAATATTAAATAATTATATTGAGGTTTTCAAATGAAAGAATCCAATTGGCAGGACTGCTTAAATAATCAATCAGCAAGAATTGTAAAACCAGACATAATAAAGGGCAAAATCATTGATAGAAACAGCAGATGAAAGAATAAATTTAATTAAGGAAATAAATGAAAAGAACTGCAATTTTGTTTTTGAAGATTATTATACTTCTATCTTAGAATTGTTGCAAGCAATAGCTTTTATTAAGGGTTTTAATATTTCGAATCATATTTGTTTGGGTTTCTATTTGAGAGAAATTTTGAAAAGAGAAGATTTATATTTTATATTTGATGATTTAAGATATAAAAGAAATTCGCTTACTTATTATGGTAATAAAATGGATTTTGAAACAACAAAACAAGCAATAGAGAAATCAAAAAGATTAATCAATGAAATTAAAAAATTGGTGAAAACATAGATTGCTAAAATCTAATAGCTTCTGCAGTTTCCCTTGTAATCCTCATAAGCAAAATATATTGTTCTGGCGTCATTTCATTTGGTGATTTTAGTCCGTAATAACGTTTTAAAGCCTCCCACTCAGAATTACTAAAATATTCTTTTTTTATACCTCTCCCCTTCTTTAATTTTTCTATATTTTCATAAACTTTTTTTTCAGCATCATCCAATGAAAAATAAGAAATATTTTCAGCAATTTTTCTCATTTCTCTTTGCTTTTCTTTAGTTGAAGGAGCAGAATCAAGAACTATTCGCTCAATTGAGCTAAGACTTTGCCTGTCACTAGCGCATCCTGCTCCGATTAAACATGTACTTAATGCAACATAGCTAAGGAGCTTACTAATTTTGTTGTTCATGAAACTACTATCAAATGATAATATTTAAACTTTTTTATTAATGTGATTTAAACTTTTATTCCTAAAAATTTTTGTAGCAAAGAAATTTTTTGAGGAGTGTTTTTTTGAGTAGTTGTTTTTTTGTTATAACAATAAGGCTGGCCCCCATTAATATTATACTCACAAGTTTCATCAGATTTGCAACAAATATTGTATCCTTTAAATATTCCTTTTCCCTTGCATAGTATTGGTGCATCATCAGTGCAACCTTTTGTTTCATTTACAGTACAACCCCAAACTATTTCAGTTACCCCTACCCCTATAGCTACATTTTTTTTAATTTTTTCTTGCCTACAATCTTGATTTGCTTTACAGCAATCGTACACCCCAGACCACTCTGCACTATTTGGACAAGGAGTTGTTCCAGCAGGACAGCTATTTCCTAAAGGTAAACAAACCCCATGCTTTCCTAAAGCTTGATTTTTGCACTGCTCTATCCCTTTTTTGCAACAAGTTTCCCCACACTCTATTTCTGTTTTTTTATCACATTCTTTTTTACAGTAAGATAAACCAAAAAAATTTGTACCTTTACTACCAGATGGGCAACAGACAGGAGGATAACTACCCTTGATTATATTCCTGCCTCCGGGATAACAAGTTTCTTCAGGCAAACAACAATCTTCTCCGCATACAATTCCGTTGTTCGGAGGATTGCAACGAGGGGTATCTGGTCTAATAGGATGTACCCCGCTGCCACTTCCGCTTCCTAAATGGCCACTACTTCTTGCAGTTTGATGACCTGTTATAAAAAGTGCATTATCTAAAAACAAACACCCTGCCAAAACTATTAAAATTAATACACCTATTGCGAATGTTATTGCTTTCACCATTTTATATTTTTTTAAATTGATGTATACTTATAAAGATTATGTTTTTTAGGCTCTGTAAAAAGTTTAAACATTCTTTTTTAATATTTTCCTAAAAAGAGATAATCATCTATTTACCAATGGCTATGCCTCTCAAACGCTTATCAGTGTTTTATTTATTAAAAGGGTTTTATTCAATTGAAAAAAAGAATTTACAAAACAATTAGAATTTTATTAAAAAATATTTACATTAAGAACTTAATCGCAAAGTCGGAAGCTTTAAGCACCTTTTAGTAGACCAGTTGCATCTTTAAATTCAAGGGCGATAAACTTTGACTTATTAGGAGTTGTTAGAATAAAAGATTTAATTACAAAAACAGAAGAAGGCAAAACAACATAAAAGTTAGGCCCGCACATTGGAAGAAATTAAAGAAACATTAAAAGAGAAGTATATTTGGGCACGAATGCGCCAAATAAAACTAAAACCTTTTTAAAAGAAGAAAGTTTAAAAATCTCTTTTTTATTGTTTAAATGAGTCAGCGAGCTGACTTCGGCATTGTGCCATTAAATTGGCGAGAATTTAAATGAATTTTCAATGCTGAGGAAGGTCCGGACATCTCCTAGAAATAGGAAAAGTGCGAGATGCGAAAGCATCCTGTCGCAAGGCAGAGCTCCGCAACAGAAACGACACCGCTCTTATTAAGCAATGAACTTTGCAGGAAGCAATGAGATAAGAGAAAGGATGAAACGGGCGTCTTCGCTGATGCAAGTGCCTTAGCCGCACGCTAAGTCAGATGTCAGCATGAATCTTTCGCTTTGACGAGATTCAACAGAATCTGGCCTACGCTGACTCACTTTCTAGTTTTTATTGTAATCCTATTTTAAAGTAAAAATCTAAAAGTTTAAAAGTACTTTTTTGTTTCTCAATATACAAGGGAGTGTAGCTCAGTGGGAGAGCACACGACTGAAGCTCGTGATGTCGGGGGTTCGATTCCCTCCACTCCCATTTTAAAATTTATTTAACTCTTTAAATTTTTAAAAAATTAGGAATTGCGCTTTTCTTCCAAGAGTCATTTTCAATGGGAGTTACAATTCTAGAAACTTCACCATGCAAACTAAAAGGCATTCTTATCAAACTTATATTTCCTCCGGAAACCCAAGGATCAATTGGAAAATCAGAAAGTTTTTTGCTTAATTTTTTTCTTTCGGTATTATCTAGGCAATAAGCTTTTTCATCTAAAACATGAAGATGGAAACCTCTTCCAGAATAAACTATTATAACTTTTTTAAACTGCTTTTCAAGTATTTTTTTCATTTTTATTGCAAAGTCATATGCTTTTTTCAAACATTTTTCGCAAACAAGACCCTGATGATTGCATTTTATGTTATTTGAATCAACATCAAAAACAAGTTCTTGTTTTAAATAATTTTTAAAATTTAAATTCTCTAAAACTTTTTTTGGTTCCGCATAAACATTTCTGTCATAGTATATATCCTCTGGAATGTACTTTTCTATTTTTTTCTTTAATTCGGTAAACTCAAAATAAAGCATTATGTTTTTGTATTTCTTGTTTATTAAAAAACCAGTTTCGCTTCCAGAGTCAATTGCGCAAAGCTGGGGTAAGGGCATTTTATTTTTTTTAAACCAATTTTTTATTTTTTCAACTGAAAATTCTTTTTTGTAAAACTCTTTTCTTTCTTCAAGTGTAGCTGCTCTAAACTCAAAATTTTCACTAATATTTTTGTTTTTCATTTTTTTTATAAGAGCACAATCTTTATAAAACCCTTCCTCTTAAATAAGTTATGAAAGAGATTACTAGCAAAGCTGACAACAGCTGTGGCGTCGTTTCAGTTGTTTTGGGAATTGTAGGTATTATTTTTTCCTCATTAGGAGGAGTAATTTTAGGTTTAGTGGGTTTAGTCTTTGGAATAAAACAAAAAAAGTATACTCCTCAGAACAAGTGGGCAATTGCAGGCATAATCTTAAACATAATTAGTATAGTTTTAGGCATTTTATTTTTTATTTTAGCGCTTTACTTTGCATTTAATTACTTACCCTCCACGGCAAACTTGGAATCTTTAGCCCAACATTAAAAAATGGAGTCTCTTAATAAATACTTAAAAAAGAAAGGTGCAATAGAAATTTCGATAGGTACAGTTGTAATTTTGGTTATAGGAGTTACAATGTTAATTGTTGGTATAGTTTTAGTGAGAGAAATTATGCAAGGGGCATTAGGTGCAACTAGATTAATTAATGAAAATGTTAAAGCACAAATTAACAAGCAATTTAATGAAGATGAAAACTTAAAAACTGTAATTTATCTTCCAGATAATAATGCAGAAGTTAATAAAGGAAAAAAATATTTGATTAATTTTGGAATTAAGAATATTGTACGCGGACAATCAGAGGCTGGAACTTTTAATTATGAAATAAAGGCTAAAGAAGTTTCAGAAGGCTGCAATTTATCTCTATCTAAAGCAGATTCATACATAACATTAGGAAAAAAAGGGACAATTAAAATTTTACCAGGAGAATTAAAAGAGGATCAGCTAACTATTTTTCTTCCAAGAGATGCTCCTCTTTGTTCTATTAGATATGACATAACCTTTCAAAAAGATGGACAAATTTATGATTCTAACTTCTTTACAATAAACATAGAGCCATAATTACACTTAAAAACTTCTTTTTTCTTTAATTAAAATGAGTGAATTTGAAAATTACCAAACTTACAGATGGTTTTACACATCTTCTGGAAATCTTGTTTTAGGAGGAAAAAGTGCAGAACAAAATGAGAAACTTTTGCAAACAATCTTACAAAAAAAAGAGGTTTTTTTAATTTGTCACACAACCTCTCCAGGTAGCCCATTTTCTATTGCTATTTCGCAACCTGAGAAATTAACAAAAAAAGAACTCTATGAAATTGCAGTATTTACAGCTTCTTTTAGCAGAGCCTGGCGCGAAGCTAAAAAAGAAGCACAGGTTGATTTTTTTCTTTCAACAAGTTTGTACAAAAATAAAAAAATGCCTGTTGGAACTTGGGGGGTAAAAGAGGTATTAGCAAGAATTACTGTGCCTCTTTTGTTGACTATAAAAAAACAAAAAAATGTTCTTAGAGCAATTCCTCCTGAAAAAGACTCTTCTTTAATTATTACTCCTGGAGATATTCCTAAAGAAGAATTTGTTAAAAAATTAGAGCAACTCTTTCCTAATTCTCAACAAGCTCTTATTTCTGCTCTTCCTTCAGGAAAGTTTAAAATCTTAAAATCTAAGAAATAAAAATGAAATCGAACACTTGTAATTTTCAAATTGGAAAAAATGGCCTAACTCAACAAAGCATTGAAGCATTAGATACAATGCTAAAAACCCACTATCAAATAAGAATTTCTGTTCTTCTTTCTGCTTCCAAAAATAAAGAGGCAATGATTTCTTTGGCAAATTCAATAATCAAAAAATTAAAGACGCCTTGTGAATATAGGGTTATTGGATTTACAATTATTCTCTGGAGGGCAAAAAAACCCAAAAATGTTAAGTAAACCCTGAAACTTAACATCTCAGTTTTTGTGTAAAAAATCTTAAAAAGAAGCATATTTAAACTGCAAATATCTGACATTTTCGTCTCTCT
>Ga0315298_1005927_pt1 | contig 16976 bp, 13 predicted proteins | sample WHS_1_MG_FD_203077 | JGI IMG/M metagenome (GOLD analysis project Ga0315298, IMG submission 203077) | Extremophilic microbial mat communities from Washburn Hot Springs, YNP, Wyoming, USA - WHS_1_MG | ecosystem: Environmental > Aquatic > Thermal springs > Hot (42-90C) | place: USA: Wyoming...
GCCGGCCAGAAGGGCGGCGCCGTAAGCGGTGCTATCCGTTACGTTGATGGTTACGATCTCGGTGCCGAACACATCCGCCAAGATCTGCCGCCACACCTGGCTGCGCGCGCCCCCACCTACGGCGCGTACCTGGTTGATGGGGATAGCCAAGTCGCGGAAAAGTTCCAAGCAGTCTCGCAGGCTGTAGGCCACGCCTTCGAGCACGGCGCGCACGAGGTGGCGTTTGGTGTGGCGCAAGGTCAACCCCACAAAGGTGCCCCGTGCATTGGGGTCGGCATAGGGGGTGCGTTCGCCGCTCAAGTAGGGCAGGAACAGCAGCCCCTCGCAGCCAGCAGGGGCTTGATTCGCCTCCGCCGTGAGGATGTCATACGCATCTACGCCGCTCAAACGGGCAATCTCTCGCTCGCAGAGGCCCAGTGTGTCGCGGAACCAGCGGAACGATCCCCCTGCCGCGAGGGTCACGCCCATCACATGCCACTTGCCGGGCACGGCATGGCAAAAGGTATGCAAGCGCCCTTGGGGATCTCGGCTGGGCGCATCGGTATAGGCAAAGACGACCCCCGATGTGCCCATCGTTACCGAGACCAGCCCCGGCTCGACGATGCCCGTCCCAATGGCGCTCGCCGCCTGGTCTCCTGCGCCGCCCACCACGGGCAAGCCCGCCGGCAAGCCGGTGAGGTTGGCCACCTCGGCGGTGATGTGCCCCGTCACCTCGGGAGATTCGTAGCACGCGGGCATCCAATCAAAGGGGATGCCCAGTTCGTCGAGCACCTCTTGGCTCCAACGGCGGTTGGCCACATCGAAAAGGGCCGTGCCGGAAGCGTCAGAGACCTCGGTGGCATAGGTGCCCGTCAATTTATAGCGGATGTAATCTTTGGGGAGGAGCACTTTAGCCGCACGGGCATAAACCTCCGGCTCGTTTTCGCGCGTCCAGATGATCTTGGGGGCGGTAAAGCCCGGTAGGGCGGGGTTTAGGGTCAACTCCAGAAAGCGCTCACGCCCCACGGCGTTCATGATCCACTCGCACTGAGCGGCCGTGCGCTGGTCGTTCCACATGATGCAGGGGCGCAACACCTGCCCCTTGGCATCCAGCATGACCATGCCGTGCATTTGGCCCGTCAACCCCAGGCCAGCGATCTCTTTGGGCGGGATGTTCGCCGTATGGAGGACGCGCTGCACGGAACGGATGGCAGCCTGCCACCAATCGTGAGGGTCTTGCTCGGCCCACAAGGGCCGAGGGGTGTACATAGGGTATTCCTCTACAGCGCTCGCCACAAGGCGCCCATTCTCTTCGATGAGGAGCGTTTTGACGCCCGTCGTACCGACATCCATGCCGAGCAGATAGGCCATGTTCTCCCCTCCTTTTTGACCGTATGGCCCCATCATAATCGCCTCAGGGGAATTGCTCAAATCGGCACAGGGCTATCCAACGCAAAAAAATGCAGGGATACGGCGTCCCGCATCCCTGCGCGTTATGCGAAAAGGAAAGTCTTTAGCGGCCGTTGACGATTTGCCCGTCGGCCAGGTGATAGACGAAATCGGCAAACTCTTCGACGGTGGGGTCGTGCGAACTCATCACCACGGTGATGCCCTCTTGATCCACCACATCGCGAAAGAGTTCCATGATGGTACGGCCAGTCACGCTATCCAACTCGCCGGTCGGTTCGTCTGCCAAAATTAGCCCCGGCCGGGTAACGATGGCCCGCGCGATGGCCACGCGCTGTTGCTGGCCGCCGGAGAGTTCCTGTGGGCGGTGTTTGGCCCAGCGCGTCAACCCTACGAGTTCGAGGCACTCCATTACCCGCTGACGACGCTCGCGGTGCCCCATACCGATGAGCCGCAAGGGAATTTCCACATTCTCATAGGCAGACATCGTCGGCATCAGGGCGAAGGATTGGAATACGAACCCGATGCGATGCCGGCGAATCTCCGTGAGTTCCCTATCGCTGAGGTGCGAGATATCCTTCCCATAGAGGAACACTTGGCCCGATGTGGGGTGGTCCAACCCGCCGATGATATTCATCAGGGTCGTCTTGCCCGAACCGGAGCGCCCCATCAGGGCGACATACTCCCCCTGTTTTGCCCAAAAATCCACACCGCGCAGGGCGTGCACCTCTACTTGGCCCACCCGATAGACGCGGGTAACCCCTATACTTCGGACAATGTGTTGATCCATATTCTCTGGCACGATTCTGCCATCCTCCATCATCGAGTTCGAGCGAGGCCCTTATCGGCGCCGAAGCAAGCCGCGCAACCCACGGCTGGCATCGCCCAAGCGCAGGCGCCAATCTTTCGGGCCACGCTGCGGCCCCCACATCTCGGCCACCTGCGAGACGCGCGCTGCCTGGGCCGTCGTATCGAGAAGCCCTGCCGCTGGCTTGATGAGGATGCCTTGTTCCGTCAATTCCACCTGCGCGCGGTCGGAGATGCCCAGCGCGTCGAGGAACTCACGAGGGATCTGCAAGCGGCCGGCATAATCGAGCACCACGTATTCGTGGAAGGCCTCTTCGATGGGGGCCACCTGTCTTTCATGCTCGCTGGGCGTCATCTCCGCCTCTTGTTGGGCGGGTTCCTCTTCGGCGGTGCGCAGGCGCCGCACGCGCTCGCTCGATGTGCGCCCATCGCGGATAGTTACCACACGATCCACCTGGTTTGAAACGCGTTGATCGTGCGTTACCATCACGATCGTCAAGCCGTACTGCTGGTTTAGGTAGCGCAGGGTATCCATGATGGTCTGCGCCGTGGCGGTATCCACCTCGCCGGTCGGCTCATCCGCCAGGAGGAGCACCGGCTTATTGGCCAGGGCCACGGCGATGGCCGTGCGCTGTTGTTCACCACCCGAAAGTTGGTGCAGGTTATGGTGGCGACGCTCCCAAAGGCCTACGGCCTCGAGCATCTCGCGCGTCCAGGTTTTGCGCTCTTTATAGGGCATACCGGCCACGATCATGGGGAGTTCGACATTCTCTTCTACCGAAAGGTAGGGCACGAGGTTGCGCGAAGGCTGTTGCCAGACGAACCCTACCTTCTGACGGCGGTAGCGCGTCAGGGCAAAGGTCGAAAGTTTGAGCAGATCCTGCCCATCCACGATGGCCCGCCCCGCCGAAGGGCGATCCAACCCGCCGAGGATATTCATCAGGCTCGATTTCCCGCTCCCGCTCGGGCCGATAAGCGCCATAAACTCCCCGCGATCCACCATCAGGTCGAGGCCCTGCAGGGCCACCACTTCGAGATCCTGCACCTTGTAAATCTTGACCAGGTTATCACACAGGATCATGGGACCGTTCGAAGCCATCATCCTTATACCGCCTCTCCAAGTTTCACCGCTTCAAAGATCCTCAAGTGAAGCAGGAACCAGATCATGCCGGCTACGGCTACCACGAGCATCGCGCCAAAGACGAGATAAATCTTGATGATGTCATCCCAGGCGATGAGCACCACAAAGGGCGGCACAGTGGCATATTTCGTCGCGCCCACTTGGAGGAAGGGCACGAACAGATCGCTCACCAAGATGCCCACCCCCGTGCCGGCGGTGATGCCCGTCAAAATGAGCATGACCTGCTCCACGCCTAGAAAGCCGATCATCTGCCCTACCGAAAGGCCAATGGCTCGGAGCACGCCGAACTCGATATACCGCCTGCGGAAGGAGATCAGGGAGTGCAGGAGGAAGCCCAAGGTGGTCAAAATGGCCGCCGCCACAAACCCCACCGAAAGGATGCCAAAGACGCCCGTGCGCTCTGGGCGGGCCTGCTCCTTCTCAATGGCCTCGCGGCTCCCGCTCATGCTGATGACGTTGATGTCATAGGAAAGCAGTTGCTCGCGCGTCTTTTCGGGGTCCAGTTTGCCCGCCGTGCGAATCCACACATCATAGGGGAACATCCCGCCCATCTGCTCAAAGATGTACTCCAAGTTCCCCACAAAGAGATACTTTGAATCTTCATCGCTGGGGTAATAGGTAGGGAAGTAGTAGATGACGTCAGCGATGATAAAGGAGATAGTGCGCCGCTCTCCCCACACGGAGACGGCGAGATCTATTCTATCCCCAACGTTGTACGAAAAGTCGCTCAAAAAGTTCGGGCTGACGAGGAGCGCCGAATTATCCAGCGCCAGGCGGTTCATCAGGGTCCCCAAGGGGTTCGGGGCGAAATCGCGGCGGAAGAAGGCCACGCGCGGGAAATCCAGCCGGTCAATCCCAAAGAAGCGGCCACGCGCCGTCGTCTTGCCCACCACGGCATCGGCCCGATAGGTACCAATGCGGGCCGCATCGAGGATGCCCGGCACGCGCATGTGTTCCGTCACGGGCACGAACATCCAGCCGCCGATCTGCTCGGCTTGAGTCTCCGCCGCGGAGACAGGTGCTTCCGTCCGGGCTTGCTGGGCTTGCGATTGTTGCTCCTCTGGCCCCTCGCCCGATTCGATGAGTTGGTAATCTGCCCCATACCGGTAGTACATCGAATCATGCAGGCTCTGGTCGAGGGTGCGCGCCATGGATGCGGTGAACGTAGCCAGGCTCAAGGTCAACACCAGAAGCAAAAGGGATCCGGTGTATTGCGAAGAGACGCGCGCCAATTGGCGAAAGGCCAATACCACCGAGACGGCCCGCACCAATTGGCCGCTCAGCCAAGCCAAGAACTCCATCAAAAGCGGGAACAAGCGCACGATGATGAGCGAAATCGCAAAGATGGTGATCGCTGGCACGAGAAAGAGCAAGGGGTCTTGGAAGGGGTCCCCCCCTGCTTGGCCGCCGAGGAAGTTGATGGTGCCCCGATTCTTGAGGATATAGTAGCCATATCCCGCCGGGATGAGGAGAAGGAAATCCAAGAAGGCGCGCTGCCAGAAGGGTTTCTCCATGGCGCGAGCGCGTTCGCGCTTGTAGGTTACGATGGTCAGCCGCGCGGCGCGCATGGCAGGCCACAGGCTGGCCAAAAGCCCCACGCCGATGCCCACCAGCGCCAGGCGGATGGCGCGAGGCGTGATGATCACCGGCAAAGGCTGGCGATCGCCAAAGGCCAGGAAGGAAATCGTATTCCCCATGAGGATGGCGATCCAGCGGCCCAGGAACAGCCCCGCCACGAGCGCGATGATCCCCACCATAATCCCTTCGAGGGCATAGATGCCGATGATCTGGCCATCTCCTGCGCCACGGCTCTTAAAGATGGCGATCTCACCGCGCTGGCGATCCACCACAAGCCCGGCGATCAACCCGATAAAGTACAGCACGAGGAGCAAAATCGGCCCGGCGAACACATACAGGACGATCGTCATGATAAAGGTCGTCCAGCGGTAGCTCTGCAGGGCGTCATACGGCGAGAGGTCCAGCACACAGTTGGGCAAAAGCGAACTCACCTGCGCATTGGCAAAATTGATGCGCCCCATGAGTTCGGGCACGTCGTCTGTGCGGACGCGTTCCCCATCGAACACCAAATACCAAATGGCCGCATAGACCTCATCATCCATTGCCGGGGCGATGCGGTTGCGGAAGGTCTCCTCGGGCACCATAAAGGTGGTCTCGAGGGCCTTGGGGCTGTAGAACCAGAAAACGTCCGTCTCATCGGTCGCCTTCCAGACGCCGCTGATCTCCAATTGAAACTGAGTGGAGCGCTGTTCCACTTGCTGCCCGCTCGCCGCTTGGGTCGTCCTCCCTTGGCGGAAGGCCACATAGCGCTCGCCCACTTGCACACCCGTCTGTTCGGCAAACCCCTGGCTGACCATCACCTGGATGATCTCATCATCGGCCCTGGCAGGAGCCGGTGGGCCGCCGTCAATGAAAGTGACGTGTTCGACGAGGTCATCCACGAAGCCCAGGTTGATCCAGCCCAAAGGCTGCCGGATGCCAATATAGGCAGCCTCTGAGGCGGGGAAGAGCGAAAAGTTATCCGTTTTGACGTATCGCGTGCGCTTGACGAGCGGCAGTTCGATGATGCCCGGCACGGATTCCGTCAGGTATTGGTTGACGGGGTCGAACTTGTCTATCTCGACGGGGCCATGCCAGGCACCGATGTAGCGATACATAAAGGAAAAAGGCGGGCGCGAACGGCCCGTCTCTGCAGAAGCAAGCGAATCCTTGAGCACCTTGAAGTTGGCCGCATCCGTATACAGCGGGATGCTCGAGATGAGCGCCACCGCCGTGGTAAGGCCAATGATGGAACACAACGTCAAAGACTTGTTGTTCCACAGGCGCTTGAACGCAATGAGAATGACCGAAAGAAAGTTCATCGGGTAGCCTCCCCGCTACTGACCGATCACGACTTGCCCCTCTTGGAGACCTTCGACGATCTCCACCCGGTCTGAACTCTCGATGCCCACGGTGATATCCACGCGGCGCTGATGCCCATCCGCCTCTTGGATGACGACGAATTTGCGCCCTGCAAACGTGCGGATGGCCGCAGGCGGCAGCCACAGGACGTCATCCTTGCGCTGGAGCGTCACGATGACCTTCACCAGGTCGCCCGGCTGCACGGCAAGGTCTTGCGGGTCAAAGGAGATGTGGGTCAGTTTATCCGCCTCTTCGACCGTGGCACCGCCTCCCTTACCGTAAGGATAGGGGAGTTGGATGATCTTGCCGGGCAGTTCCTTGCCGGGGTAAGCCGAAAGCGCGATGACGCATTCCATCCCCTCAGCCAGGCGCTGGAGATCGGTGCTCATCGGTTCGGCCGTGACCTCCAACTTGGATTGATCCGCCACCACAATGACGGGTTTGTAAGCCTGGACAGTGCGCCCCTCATAGGCCGAGACGGAGGTTACCGTGCCCGTGATGGGGCTGACGATCTGGGTATCATCCACTTGGGCCTTGAGGCGATCCACCGCCAACTGGGCGCGATCCACCGCCTTGACCAGTTGGGGGTCTATTTCGTTGGTCAAGCGTTGCACTTCCATCTCGGCCAAGGCGACGCGCTGCTCTTGGATGCTGATATCCAAAAGGATGCCCTTTTTATTCTGGATGGCGCGATCCAACGCGGCCTGAAGGCGCAAAAGTTCTTCCTCTGAAGGGGGTTTGAGGAGTTTTTGCAGCGAGAGTTCCTCGATGCGCAAAGATTCCTCGGCCCGCTGGACGTTCGCCTGGGCCGAATCGCACGCCTCGCCGGGGCCTCGGCCACAGACTGCATCGCGGCTAATCTGCGCCCCCCACAGGGAGTTCTTGGCCACCTCGACGCGACTGCGAGCGATGGCGATATCCTCCGCGGAAGGCCCCTTCTTGGCGCTCTCGAGGTTGGCTTGAGCAATCTGGATATCGAGATCGGCCGCCGCAAGCGATTCGCGGAGTTTGGTGAGTTGGGCCTTGGCCAGTTCCAGGTCTAACTTGGCCTTTTCGATGGTGAATTGCTGGTTCTTCTGCGCCTTCTCGAGGTTCAGTTGGGCGGTTTCGAGTTCGATCTGCGCCTGGCTCAACTGACGCAAAAGGTCATCGTTCTCGAGTTCGGCGAGCAAGGTGCCCGCTTGCACTGTATCATTGCGCTCGACATAGACCTTTTTGACGCGTCCATCCGTTTTGAAAAAGAGTTCCTCCTCCACCACCGGCGAAATGCGGCCGGTAAAAGAGAGTTGGTCCACCACCGTCCCTCGGCGGACGGTATAGGTGGGCTTTTCAGGGACGGGCGGAGGCGGGATGGGCGTGGGGGTCGGTTGGCCCTTGCCCGAAGAAGTCGTCGAGGTGCAGCCTGCCATCACCACCATCAAGATGGCGAACAGCGAGACGATCAGCGGACGGAATCTTGACGACATGACCTATTCTCCCTACCGATGTGATAAGCCGACCTCGGCAGGTTTTCGCCGGGTGGCTGAATCCCTAAGGGTGTGGGCTTGGCATTGCCCCTTGCGCTAGGCGCCATAGGGGAACCCCAAAGCCAATAATCATATGATAGCGCTCTTGATAAGCCTTCGCAAGGGCGCAAGGGGCTTTTCGCACGCATTCGCATCATAGGCCTGCCGAAAGGGGTCGAAAGGGGACGTTCGAGGCCCTGTTTTCAGGAAAGCAGTTGACGCTCGCGGAGGAGCAGACCTGGCTGATATGTTCGGGGCCAGTGAAAAGGTTCGGATAAGACCTATACCTCAGGCTCGACGATGACCGTCACGGTGATCGTCACGTTATTATGGAGTTTCACGTCCACCTTGGACCTGCCAGCCTCTTTGATCGGCTCTTGTAAAAGGACTTTGCGCTTATCCACCTCATCGCCGATGATCGCCGAAAGGCGTTCGGCAATATCGGCGCTGGTGATCGATCCGTACAATCGGCCCGATTCGCCTGCTCGGGCCTTGAACGTCAGCACGAGGTTTTGGAGATCCTGAGCGCGCTTTTCAGCCCGCGCCTTTTCCATAACGGCACGGCGTTCTTTGGCGGCCATCTGCTCTTCGAGTTCCTTGCGGGCGGCTTCTGTAGCCATCACGGCCAGGCCGCGCGGAAAGAGATAGTTGCGCGCATAGCCATCGGCCACTTTTTTGATCTCTCCCGCTTTGCCCAAACGGCGAACATCTTTGAGCAGTAGGACTTCCATAATAGGCAATCCCTTTCCCCCGTGGTTCTGACAGCACAAACTATCATACTCGACTTGGCAAGAAACGGCAAAAATCCCTCAAGGCCTTCTCACCAAGCCCCACAAGAAGACGATGCTGGGTCAGAAAGGCTAACCCAGCATCGTATGGCCTAAAGCCGCTTGAGGATTTCGGCCTTTTTGGCGTCATATTCCGCCTGGGTGATCAGGCCGTTATCGAGAAGGTCCTTGAGCGTTTTCAGGGCGGCGACGGGGTCAGCAGGTGCCCCCGCCGCGGCGGCCCCGCCTGGCTGAGGGGCAGCCGTGCTTGCGAAGGAATCGGCCATGACCTTGGCCGCTGCCAGGCCCGCACCGAGGCCCATCCCCAATTGGGCGGCTCCGCCGGCCCCTTCGGCCTGGGCGGCGTCGCCAATAGCGCGCGCCGTCTTGAACTTCATATAACGATCCATATCGCCCACGGCGCCCATCGCGGCCGCCTCATCAATGGCTTTGCTCGTCTCTTCGGTGGGGCTGACTGACATGATGTAGAGCCGCTTGAGCGTTAGCCCCAGCGCGGCAAAGTCATCGCGCAGTTTGGCCCGCGTCGCGGCGGAAATCTCCTCAAAGAGCGCTGGCAGGTCCAAGATGGATTTCATATTCTCGCCGAGGAGATCGGTAAAGCGGCTGACGACCACACTACGCAGATAATTGGCAACGTCGTCCGTCGTATAGTATCCGCGCGCGCCCACGATTTGCGCCACAAAGAGTTGTGGATCTGTTACGGCCATGCTGTACGTGCCGTGCGCCCGCACGCGCACCATGCGCAAGACCTCATCGCGCAGGGTAATCGGTTCCTGTGTGCCCCAACGCATATCGTTAAAGTCGCGCATGCTCACAAAGTAGCATTCCGCCGTAAAGGGCGTGTCTCCACTGAACACGCCTCGCACCAAATTGACGAGCAAAGGGATGTTGGCCGTAGTGATGGTGTGCCGGCCTGGGCCGAACGTATCGAGCGCGCGGCCATCGCGGAAGAAGACGGCCGCCTGCCCCTCGCGCACGATGAGTTGCGAGCCGATGCGAAAATCCCCCGGCCCCGTCTCGGGGATGCGGTGGACGATCTCCTTGCCCGAAGGATCGGCATATTGGATGACATCGAGAATCCGTGGCATAGCCTCATCTCCTTTTACCCTGTAAAAGGGCTATTTCGGTTCAGCCGACGATCACATCCTGACGGCGGCTGAAGGTCGTATGGAGTTCCTCAAGAAGCGTTACGAGTTCCTTCGCCTCTGCTGTGGGCACCTGCTCGATGGCCAAAGCGCTCGCCATCCGATCAAGCAGGGCAGCCAAGCGCTCTGCGCCCTCAAGAAGGCCCTCGTCGAACGCATAGAGCCGATCGAGTGCAGCGTCATCCACTTTGACGGCATCAAACAGGCCGGCATAGCCGTAACTGGCCGTTTTCATGCGGTCAATGAGGAGTTGCAGTTTCATGGCGGCGCGTTCTAGGGTGAGCACCGTTTTCAAATCCCCTTGGGCGGCCAGGTCCGTCTGGAGGCTGTTCAAGCGGGCCAATTGGGTCTCATACTGCCGTGCCACGTGCAGGCGCAAGAGTTTATCGGCCTCACGGCGCTGTTCCTTCTCCTTGTACCCGCCAAAACCGGGAATCTTGAGCACGAGGCGTTCAAAGCCGCTCGCCGAGGCCTGCACTTTCTCGCGAAAATCGTCCATGGGTTCATCTCCTTGTACCGTACCCAACGCGAAGGGCCAACCTTACTACCGATTATTATACGTCATTTCCAAAAAGGGGTTGCGCTGCCCGATCGAGCGGCTTTTCTACATCAGATGACCATTTTGACCATGCGGTGAAACCCTCGGCAGCCGCAAAAATGTTCTAGCCAAGGGTGCTCGAACGTCCTCACAATGCAAAAGCCCGTGCGTTCATAGAGGCGCTTTGCCCGTAAATTTTCTACCTCGACGCTCAAAGCGCACCGTACCAAGCCCTCTTGGGCCGCCTTTTCCTCTGCTCGCCGCAAAAGGCGTGTCCCAATCCCTTGGCCTTGGAACTCGGGGAAAACGGCCAAGGTATTGATGAAATACTCGCCCGGCTCGGCTTCACGGAATAGGGCCAGCGGCAAGGTTTTGGGCACAAGGCGCAAGACACTCCTCAGGCCGCCTATCTCGACCAGTTGCCGGCCCATCGCAAGGGCCAAGCGCCCCATCAAACGGCTGGAATAGGCGATCAAAAGGCCAGCAGCCCGGCCACCGAGTTCGGCCACCTCGGCGAATTGGTGGCTGAAGCGATTCCCCGATCGTCGAAAGAGATCGGCCAGCACTTGCTCGGTGCCCTTTCGCATCCCCGAGGCAAAGAAAAAATCCGCCAGCGGCCCCATGCTCAACGCGATGAGCCGTGCGGCCGCAAGAGCATCCTCTGGGAGGGCTGGCCGAATAGCCAAGGCGATCATTCCTCTCTCCTCGCGACATCACTTTTCGATTGTATTGCGCTTTGCGGCTCCTGGCAAGCGATAAAAGGGGGATCCCCTAATGGTTATGCGGAAGCAAGGCTTCCGCACTCCATAAGCAGGAGGAGCGCGAGGCTCCTGCCTCGCAGTTATGCGGAAGCAAGCTTCCGCACTCCATAAGCATAGGCTGGGCGGCTCTCGCGGGCCGAGAGGCCCTCACCCCTCAATCCCCTCTCCCATTTTGGGAGAGGGGCCAGGGGTGAGGGGGCGTGAGGCGCCTGCCTCGGCATAGGCGCATAGGGAGCGAAGCGGACAATCGGCACACTGGGGTTTGCGGGCCGCGCATAGGGTGCGCCCGTGTTGGATCATCAAAAGGTGAAAGGGGTAATAGGCTTCGGGCGGAACGAGGGCTTCTAGCACCTCATGCGCTTTGGCAGCGTCCGTACGCGCTCTGAAAAACCCCAGGCGCTCCGCCACGCGGTGAACGTGCGTATCCACCGGCAAGGCGGGTTTGCCGAGCGAAAATAAAAGAACGCAAGCCGCCGTCTTGGGGCCAACGCCCGGCAGGGCCAAAAGATATTCTCGCGCCTGCGAGGTGGGCATTTCTGCGAGGAAGTCAAGATTCAGGGCGCCGCGTTCTGTGGCAATCTGCCGCAGGATTTGCTGGATGCGGGGCGCCTTGATGTTGGCCAACCCTCCCACGCGGATGGCCTCCGCCACAGCGTGTGTGGGGGCTTCCATCACCGCTTGCCATGTGGGGAACCGCGCCCGAAGCGCTTCGAAAGCCTTGAAGGAGTTGTCATCGTTCGTATTTTGCGAGAGGATGGTCAAGATGAGTTCACTCAGAGGGTCGCGCCGCACTTTACGCACCGGCTCGCCGTAGTAGGCACGCAAGCGAGCCAACACCTCGGCCGCTTTTTGGCACAAAGGGATATCGGCCATCGAAGACGCCTTGCTGCTCACTTCCAAGAGATGATAAGGGCTGAGAGAAGCCTTCCCTCAGCCCTCGAAATCCCCTCCCAAAGGGTCAAGCGATTAGTTTTTCTCTTCGGCTTGGCCTTCGATCACCGCATTGAGGTCTTTGACGAGGGCCTCGACGTCAATGCCGTGGGCGAGGGCGCCCTGCTCGAGGGATTCAAAGCGCGCCACCGCACAGCCGATGCAGAACAGCCCGTGGCTCAAAAAGACGCGCACCGTCTGTGGGTACTGTTGAACGATCTGATCAATGGGCATTTCTTTCGTAACGGTCATTTTGCCTCCTCAACGCGGCCTCTCACCGCAAAGTGTGATAAAATTATAGTGAGTTTCTCAAGAATATGCAAATCCCCTCACGGCGTGATCAGGCCGCGCTCGCGTGCCTCGCTGTAGAGCACGCGCCGAGTAAGCATGTGCCAGCGGACGATGGTGCGGAAGCGATCGCTGGAATCGTGCATCGGGCCGATCTGCACACCCTGTATGCGAGCGTCTACCGCATAGTTGTATACCGGCTGGTAGAGCAAGATGGAGGGCACCTCTTCGGCAAAAAGGTATTGGAAATGTTGATACAACTCGAAGCGCCGCTTGCGGTCGGTAATGGAGCGGGCTTCAGCCAGGAGGGCATCTGCCTCGCTATTGATGAAATTGGCAAAGTTTAGGCCCTCTTCGTTCGCTTGGCTCGAATGCCAATAAGGGTACGGGTCGGGGTCGGGCGGGAGGTTCTGCCATCCGCTCAGGATGGCATCATAGCGCCGCAGGCGCAATTGCTGGCCCACCAATTCCTCCCAGGGCACGGCTTGCGGAATGGCCCGGATGCCCACCTCCGCCAACTGGTCGCGAATGGCCTCGATAAACTTGACCCGCACCGGGTCATCGTCATTGGTAGCCAATGTGAATTCGAGTTTGAGTTGGCCCCGCTCGCGCACGCCGTCGCCGTTCTCATCGAACCAACCCGCTTCCTCTAAAAGGGCGCGCGCTTTGCGTGGATCATACGTATAGCGGCGGACGTTCGGGTCATAGGCCCAAGAATCGGGCAATATCGGGCTGTGGATGACGATGCCCTGGCCACCGAGGATCGTATCCACGAGTTTTTGCCGATCGATGGCCCACATCATCGCTTGGCGCACATGGCGATCTTGAAAAATGGCGCGATCCAAGTTCAAAAAGATGATGTTGTAGCCCGAAAGGGGCGCCGAGTAGAGGGTCAACGAATCATCTCGCCGCACGGCCTCCAGGTTTTGTGGGAGAACGCGGGCGATGCCCTCTACTTCGCCACGCTTACGGGCCTCGAAAACGCTGGCAGCATCGGGGTAAAAGTAAAACTCCAACCGCCCCAAATAAGGCCGTGCCCCGTGATACGATGGGTTGGCCACCAAGACGATGCGCTTGGCGCTGACCTCTTCTACTTTGAACGGGCCTGTTCCGATGGGAGCGGCATTGAAAGGGCTTTTCTCCAACTCGGCAACGGGCACGCTCCCCAGGATATGCCTCGGCAGGATGCCCAGCGTCGTGTAATCTAAAAAAGGCGCAAACGGCTCTCGCAACCGAAAGCGAACGGTGTAATCGTCCACCTGCTCGACCACGACGTTACGCCACATATCGGCCAAAAAGGGCACCCCTTTGAAATCTTGGCTTTGGATAACGCCGATGGTGAAAACGACGTCCGCCGCCGAAAAGGGCGCACCATCGTGCCAGAGCACATCATTCCGCAAGAAAAAAGTATAGACGAGGCCATCCGGCGAGATCTCCCAGCGTTCGGCCAGGTTGGGCAAGATCTCTCCGCGCTCGTTGACGCGCGTCAACCCGTCAAAGATCAAGGCCACCAGGTCTTGATCCACCGGGTTAGATTGGCAAAGCACGGGGTTGATGGCGAAAGGATTACCGGGGATGCCTTCGGTGTACGTGCCGCCCTCTTCGGGCACCAATACGGTCGTACGGTTGAAAGCCACATACCCCATCGCGCCTATCAAGACGAGAATCGTCAAGAGCGCGATGGCGACCTGCAGGCGAATTCGCCCCATAGCGGTCGGCTCCCGTTTGGATTATTTGACGATCACGCTCAGGATGGAGGTCAGGAAAAAGACGACGCCCAAGATGATGGTCAAGTTATATAACGTCTTTTCGACGCCGCGCCTGGTGTGATAGATGGAACTATCGGAGCCAAACATGCCCCCCAGCCCTTCTGCCTTGCTTTGCATGACGGTCAAAGCGATCAGCGCGGCCGAAATGATGATCTGCACGATATTCAGATAGATCCTCAAGCCCAGTGCCTCCTGAAATACGGCCTCTATGGAATGGATAGGGCGCCCTAGGGGGCGCTTGACGCGCCTTATTATAGCAGGTTTGCTCGCTATGGCAACTAACCTATGGAGTGCGGAAGCCCCGCTTCCGCATTACTGCGAGGCGGGAGTATCGCGCTCCCCATGCTTATGGAGTGCGGAAGCCTCGCTTCCGCACTGCCGCGAGGCAGGAGCCTCGCGCTCCCTCGATTTAGAGCACGTGGTCTTTTGGTTCCACGGCAGGCTTGTATATAATAGGCTACAATATCTCCAAGGCCCTTGGAGATAGCCTTGAGTTCATCGCAGTGCCTCGCAGTATCCCCGCAAAGGCGCCTTTTGGCCAAGGCCGACCCCGCATGCCAGCGCCGGCATAGAAAATACTCCTTGAGTTCCGTTCGAGCCGTATATTCAGGGGGAAGCGCTATGATCGTGATGAAATTTGGCGGCACCTCGGTGGGCACAGGAGAACGCATCGCCAACGTGGCCCTCATCACCAAACGCACGATGGAGCAGACGGGCGAGGCGCCGGTCGTCGTCGTCTCGGCGATGAATGGCGTGACGAACAACCTCCGCCACGCTGCAGAGGCGGCCGCAAATGGCGATCAAGAAACCTTCCGGCTCATCCGCCGCGAACTCCAAGAGCGCCATTTTCAGGCCATCGCCGAATGCGTGGCCGATGTGGAATTGGCGCGGGGCCTACGCGCCGAGGTGAGCGAACTCTTGCACGGCTTTGAGACGCTATGCCAGAGCATCTACACCCTCGGCGAACTCACACCGCGCGGTATGGATGCCGTCTCGGGGTTGGGGGAGCGCCTTTCAGCGCGGATCGTAGCCGCCGCGATGCGCAGCCAAGGGTTGAAAGCCCAGATGATCGAGGCCACCGAGATTATCATCACGGACGACCACTTTGGAGCCGCCGCCCCCCTCTTGGAAGAGACGACGCGGCGCGTCCGGGCTAGGCTTTTGCCGCTCCTCCAAGAGGGCATCGTACCGGTGGTAACGGGTTTTATCGGGGCGACGCAGCGCGGCGTGCCGACGACTTTGGGGCGCGGGAGCAGCGATTACAGCGCGACAATCCTGGGGCGCTGCCTGCCTGCGCAAGAGGTCTGGATTTGGACGGATGTGGATGGCGTGATGACGGCTGACCCGCGCATCGTGCCCGATGCGCGCACCTTGCCGGCCATTTCGTATGGCGAGGTGGCCGAACTCTCCTTCTTTGGCGCCAAAGTGCTCCACCCGATGACGATGCAGCCCGTGGCGCAGATGGATATCCCCGTGCGCGTCCTGAACTCCTTCAACCCAGACCACCCCGGCACGCTCATCTCGAACCAAGTCTCTGACCATCCCATCGTCAAGGGCATCACGGCCATCCGCGATCTCAGCCTCATCACGGTGGAAGGGCGGGGGATGCAAGGAGTGCCCGGTGTGGCCGGGCGCGTCTTTACGGCAGTGGCGCGGAGCGGGGCAAGCGTCCTCATGATCACCCAATCCTCATCGGAGCAGAGCATCTGTTTCGTCCTCCGCACGGTGGATACCCCTGGCGTGGTCAAGACCGTCGAGGAGGAACTGGCCCTCGAGTTGATGCGCGGGAGCATTGACGCTGTGCGCAATCAGGATGGCGTCGCCATCATCGCCGTCGTCGGTGCGGGGATGCGCGGGAAGCCCGGCATCGCCGTGCGCGTCTTTCAGGCGCTGGCTGAACGGGGCATCAACATCATCTCGATCGCCCAAGGGTCGTCCGAATATAATCTAAGCCTTGTGGTTGCCCAAGGGGATGTGGATGAGGGCGTGCGGGCCATCCACAAGCAGTTCGGCCTCCACGAAATCTAGAAGGAGAAGACGATGAAGCGCTTTCGCGTTGGAATTCTTGGGGCAACGGGCGCTGTGGGGCAGCGGTTCATCGCGCTCCTCGCCGACCACCCGTGGTTTGAGATCACCGCGTTGGCCGCCTCCGAGCGATCGGCAGGGTTACCCTATCGAGAGGCTTGCACCTGGCGCGTCACGGCGGATTGCCCACCGGCCGTGGCGGATATGATCGTCCAACCGTGCAAGCCGGGCTTGGATTGCGAGATCGTCTTCTCGGCGCTCCCCGGGGAGACGGCTCGCCCCATCGAGGAGGAGATAGCCGCCGCGGGCTATGGCGTGTTGAGCAACGCCAGCGCGCACCGCATGGATCCCGACGTGCCGCTCCTCATCCCAGAGGTGAACCCGGATCACCTGCGGCTGGTGCCGGTACAGCAGCGCAAACGGGGATGGGGCAAAGGGTTCATCGTCACGGACCCCAATTGCTCCACGGTGGGGCTGACCATGGCCCTCAAGCCCCTCCAGGATGCCTTTGGCGTGCGGCGCGTCATCGTGACGACGATGCAGGCCCTCTCGGGCGCGGGGTACCCCGGCGTCCCCTCGCTCGATAGCCTCGATAACGTCATCCCTTACATCGGCGGCGAAGAAGAAAAGATGGTGCGCGAGCCGCGCAAATTGTTGGGCACCCTCACGAGCGATGGCGAAGAGATTATCCCTGCTGAAATCGCCATCAGCCCCGCTTGCAATCGCGTCTCTACGCGCGATGGGCATTTGGAGACCGTCTCCGTCGAGTTAGCCCGCAAGCCCTCCATCGCCGAAATCGTGGCGGCCTTTCGCAGTTTCGAAAGTTTGCCCTTCAAACTAGGCTGCCCTTCAGCGGTGGAGCCAACCCTCATCGTGCGGGAGGAGCCGGATCGGCCGCAGACCGTGCGCGATCGCGATGCCGGCCATGGTATGGCGGTAACCATCGGCCGCGTCCGCCCTTGCGAGGTGTTCGA
>Ga0315298_1005930_pt1 | contig 16969 bp, 18 predicted proteins | sample WHS_1_MG_FD_203077 | JGI IMG/M metagenome (GOLD analysis project Ga0315298, IMG submission 203077) | Extremophilic microbial mat communities from Washburn Hot Springs, YNP, Wyoming, USA - WHS_1_MG | ecosystem: Environmental > Aquatic > Thermal springs > Hot (42-90C) | place: USA: Wyoming...
ACTCGTTGACGACCGCGCGGATCGAGAGGACCTCTCGGTACGGACGCGGAGAGGTCATGGCATCGAAACTGTCGGCGACGGCCAGGATGCGTGCGTACAGGGGGATATCCTGGCCGACGAGTCCGCCGGGGTAGCCGCGCCCGTCCATCCGCTCGTGGTGGTGGAGCACGCCGGGGATGATGTCGTCGAGTTCGTCGATACCGTCGAGGATGGCGGCGCCGACGGTCGGATGGCGTTTGACCTGGGCGAACTCCTCATCGGTCAGCCGCCCGGGCTTCTGAAGCACGGCCTCAGGGATCCCGATCTTGCCGATATCGTGCAGCAGACCGCACAGATAGATGCGCTCGGCCTGCTGGGGCGTGCAGCCGATCCGGAGGGCCAAGCGACGGCCGAGGTTGGCCACGCGCTCGGAGTGGCCGCAGGTATAGGGGTCCTTGGCATCGATGCTGCGCGTCAAGGCGCGGAGGGTCCCGACGAACAGCTGGCGGAGGTTCTCGTAGAGGCGGAAGTTCTCGAGGACCATGGCGGTGCTCTTGGCGATGGAGGAGATCCGCGTAACGTCGATGTTGTTGACCTTGTGGCGGCTGGCGGCCCAGACGGCGGCGATGACGCCGAGGTGCTCGCCGTTACGCAGGATGGGCGTCGCCAGCACGTGCGCCACGGCCTCGGTGGCGGCATCGGCCGGGACAGAGCCTTTGCCCAGCGTGACGACCTGGTGGCCTCTCCTGGCGAGTTTGTCGACGTCCAGGTTGGCCAGCAGTCTGTCGACGGGGGCGATGGCGCCGCCGGCGCAGATTACGCCGAACGGTTCGCCGCCGTCGGCCGGGAGAGTCTGCGGCGAAAGCCGGATCAGGACGGCGTCGGCGTCGAGCAGGTCGCGGAGTTCCTCCGCCAGGTTCTGGAGGTAGGCCCTGGGGCTGGCGGTCAGGTTCATCGCCTCGTTGAGGCGGTAGATGACGCTGAGTTCCTCGTAGGTGTCGGCGAGACCCTGGGAAAGGGCTTCGACCTCGCGGACCTGGTCGCAGCTGCGGGCGTACCATTCCCGGGCGATGCGATCGAAGGCGGTGGTCAGCCAATGAAGGTCGTCGGGTCGGTAACGTCCCCGTTCGAGCAGCGACCCGAGCAGGTTCTCGGGCTCGACTTGCAGGTCCCGAAGTCGGTCGCGAGCCTCCTGCGAGACGGCCAGGGCCGCGGTCACGAAACATCCCAGCGCCACGGGGGTGTTGTGGCCCGGCGCACCGTCCAGCCGGACCGCCAATGTGAACGCTCCGGGCATACAGGAGCGGCAATGCACGTCGGGATCGGCCTGGGCGTCGCGGGCCAGCCGGAGCAGGAACGGCTGGCAGTGCCGGCCCGTGTTGTGCACGCAGCGGCACAGCGGGTTCTCCGGGCTCAAGCCCTTGATTTCGGCGGCGTCGGATGCCCAGTAGGAGGTTTGCAGGCCGAGGTCGGCCCACAGCCGGCGGAGCCAGCCGAAGTCCAGGCGGTCGAGGGAGGCCGTTTTGAGGTCCGGTCGGGCTGACACCATATCACGTGCGCTCCGAATGGGCCACGGCGTGCCGCGGCCGGTTCAACAGTTCGTTCGCCTTGGCGAGCAGTTCTCGCGGACTGAAGGGCTTGCCGACGATGATCGACACGCCGGCCTCGCCGACGGCGGCATCCTCGATGTCCAGTCCGTGGGCCGTCAGAAGGATGAAGGGGATGGCGGCCGTCTGGGGGTGGGCCCGCAGCCGGCGGCAGAACTCCATTCCGTCCAGCACGGGCATCTGGTAGTCCGAGATGATCAGGGCGGGCTTCTCGGCCAGCGCCACGTCCAGGCCTTCCTGGCCGTCGCGTGCGATGACGACATCAAACCCGGCGTTGCGGAACTTGAAGGCAACGACGTCGGCATATTGGACTTCGTCCTCGACTACGAGCACTTTCGTGTTCGTCATGGAATGCTCCTTGTGCTTTCGGTTCGTTCGGATGCCCCGACCGGCTGCGTATCCCGGACCAGCGGCAACGCGATGCTGAAGATCGAGCCTTTGCCCAGGGTCGAGGTGACAAAGATCCTTCCTCCATGGAGGTTCTCGATGATCTCCTTGACCAGGACGAGACCCAGCCCGGTCCCGCTGGCCATCTTCCGGCTGCTCTCGACGCGGAAAAACTTCTGGAACAGGCGAGACAGGTCCTGCTCGCTGATGCCCACGCCGGTGTCGCTGACGCCGACGGTAACCTCCCCGGCCGCCTCATCCACGTGCATGTGGACCAGGACGCTCCCGCCCCGCGGAGTGTACTTCAGGGCGTTGGACACGAGGTTGAGCACGGCCCGGCGCATCATTTCCTTGTCGGCATAGACGTGGAAGAAGACGGGCAGCAGCTCGTCGTTCAGGGCGATGCCCGCGGCGGCGGCGTGCGGCCGCATGGACTCGACCACTTCCTGCACGATGCCGGACAGCGGGACGGGTTCCTTGGAGACCTTGACGATGCCGGCCTCGATGCGGGCGATGTTGAGGATGTTCTCGACGAGGTCGCCGAGCCGCTCGACCTCGCCCTGCATGACCTGGTAGAAGCGTTCACGGGTCTGCTCGTTCTGGACCTCGCCGTCCATGAGCATCTCCAGGTAGGCTTTGATCCCGCCCAGGGGAGCGCGGAGTTCGTGCGAGGCGTTGACCACGAACTCGGTCTTCATGCGGGCGGCGGCCCGCTCGCGGGTCACGTCGCGCAGCAGGGTGACGGCCCCGCGGGCGTTCTCGCCCGAGCCGTCGGCAAACGGCGAGACCGTCACCGAGAAAACTCGCTTGCCGTCCTGTGCCGCCAGGGAGTACTCGATCTCCTTGCCAACCGGCAGGTTGTGGGCGCCGCGCAGGAAGTTGCACAGGGTGCGATCCGGAATGCAGTCGACCAGGGGTCGGGCGACCGCGTCCTCCGGCGGCAGATGGAACAGGCGCGCGGCCGCGTCGTTGATCATGACCACCCGCTCCATGCCGTCGGTCACGAGGACGGCGTCGGGCAGACCGCGCAAGACGGCTTCGAGGTGGCGGGCGCGTTTCTGCGCCACGCGGGCGGCGAGTTTCTGCTCGTCCCGCTGGCGGCTGAGAGCGGCCATGTTCTCCGTGATGGCGGCCAGGTGATCGACGATTTCAGGCCCGACGATCCGCCGGTCCAAGTCCGTCGCGCCGGCGCCGGGCGTCGCGCCGCAGAAGTCCTGGCCGGCGGCGGCTCCCAGGGCGCCGGCGATCGCCGCGAAGGACCGCTTCAGCGCCGCCCGCAGCCGCATCGTCAAAACCGCCGTCGCCGCGATCAACAGGACCAGCAGGACCCGCCCGCAGGCCACCGCCCGCACAGGCAGTCCAACGGCCGGACCGGCCAACAGAACGCCTCCCACGACCGCGATCGCGACCAGCAGGCCGGCGAGGATCAGCTGCCATCGTCTAGCGAGCGGCGTCATCTTCAACCCTCGTTACAGCCCTCGCCTGGACGTCGCGGTCCGCCGACGGGCGTGCACGGTCGGAGTCCCGGCTCTGACGGTCGATCGCGGCCACGTACGGCTGAAGGCGTTCCGTCAGCCCCCCGCACTGTGCGGCGCGGGTATAGGCCAGCCTCGCCTGGGACAGGTCGCCGTCCAGGGTACAGGCGTGCCCCAGGAGTTCCCATCCTTGTGCGTCGCCGGGGCGTTTATCCAGCAAGGCTTGCAAATCGTGGCGGACGCGGGCGGCATGGCCCGACAGCAGTCGGACCTCGTACAGTTTCCATCGGAGTGGCATTTGGTCCGGGTCGTTCGCCAGGCAGCTTTCGTAGAGGCGTTCGGCCCGATCGTATCGGCCACACGCCACGTGGCATGCCGCCAGCAACGGGCGCATGTCCTTGCGGCCGGGCGTCGGCTCCGGCGGGAGACTTTCCAGCACGGCGGCCGCCTGCTCGTACTTTCCGGACTGGTAAAGAACCTGCGCGAGTCCCTCCTTGGCCTCCTCGCTGGACGGGTCCAGGGCAATGGCCTGCTCGTAGGCCGCTTGGGCCTTCGCCAGATCGTCCAGCTGGACGTGGGCGGCGGCGGTCAGCAGCCGAAGGCGGGCATCGGTGGGGAAGTCCCGGAAACGGCCGCTGGTCGCCGCTATGACGTCCTGCGGGCGGCCGAGGGCCAGCCTGGCTTCCAGGAGGGCGCAGAGGTACTCGGGGGAATCAGGGGCTTTGGCGCAGGCGACCAGGTAGGCGGCGTGGGCCTCCTCCCACGCACCGGCGGCCTGCGCGAGGATGCCCTGCCAGTAATCGACTTCCGCCAGACGCGGCGCCAGGCAGCGGGCGCGGGCCAGTTCGGCCTGGGCGGCGGTCAGATCGCCGAGTTCGAACTGCGCGCGGGCCATGAGCAGGTGCAGCTGCGGATCATCCGGGTTGCCGCGGAGCGCCTCCACGAGCGATTCGCGGGCCCGTTCGGGCTGGCCCTTCTGGAGCTGCTGCTCGGCCATCTGCGCGGTCACGCCGGTGCGGACCTGCTGCCAGCGGGCGACCGCCTGCTTTCGGGCCTCCTGTTTCGACGAGGCGCACCCGGCCGTGAAGACACCCAGGATCACGGCGGCCCATGGTATGACTTTACCCCATTTGATTTTCATGACTTATCCGCCTTCTTGGCCGGTTCCTTGGCGAGCGCCGCGACGGCGGGTTGTGTGGCCGCTACGCCGGGACGTTGCCTGCTTTGCGCGGATTCTTCCGGACACGGCTCATTCGTGGCCGGAGCGGGGCATCCCCCTTCGTCCGGCGGCGGCTGAAGGATGCGCTTCATGACCATGTCCTTGATCGCCGAGCCGGCCGGCTCGGAAAGTTCCTTGTGCAGGATCTGCTCACGCATGCGAATGGCGTCGAGGAAGGTCGGCTGGAGCCCGATGGCGGCGTTGGCCTCCCACAGGGCGAGCGTACGGCGGCCTTGCCGCAGATGGTCGCCGGCGGCACGGAAGTAGGCCTGCGCGAGGCGCTCGCGGCCGTGCCATTGCAGGCCCTGCCGCATGCCGACGCGGAACCGCTCGGTCTCGGCCAGAAGCTGGCGGCCCACTTTGTCGTCACTCGGGTCGTCCACGATGTGCGGGGTCAACAGGATGATGACCTCCTGCTTGAGGGCCTCGTCTCGGGAACGGCGGAAGGCGGTCCCCAGGAAGGGGATCTCGCCGAGCAGGGGAACTTGCCCCCGCTTCGTGCGGGTGTTGTCGCGAAACAGCCCGCCGATGACGATGGTGGCGCCGTCGCGGACGACGATGTTGGTGGTGACCTCGGCCGTCTCCTCGAAGGGCAGCCCTGCTTCGGTCAGGCCGCCCGTGGAGTCCTCCGGATGGATCTCCAGGCGAACGTAGCCGTCGCTTCCGATGAAGGGCCGGAACACCAGCCGCGTGCCCGTTTCCAGAAACTGCACGTTCTCGATGGTCGTGGTTTCGGTGGTGATGGTCGTGCGGTAGCCGTCGCGGCGGCCGACCATGACCTCGCCCCGCTGCTTGTTCAGTACGAGGACCTTGGGGTTGGCCAGGACGACGGTGTCGGTCACCTGTTCGAGGGCTTGGATGAAGACGGCGACGCCGTTCTTGACGTAGCCGATCTTCAGACCGCCCTTGGGCATGCCGGCGATGAAGTCGGAGTTGACGGCGGTGGTGCTCTTGTCCAGTTGCTCCTCGGGCAGCTGGCCGAGGGTGATGGACTGCCCGCCCGGGCTGGTGGCCGTGAGGCTTCGGAAGTCGATCCCGCACAGGGCGGTGAAGTCCACGCCCATGCTGTTGTCGTCCATGAGGGAAGCGGCCAGGATCGTGGCCTCGATCAGCACCTGTCGAGGTCGCACGTCGACGCTGGCCACCACCGCCTGCATCCGCTCGAGATTCTCCGGGTAGTCCACGGCGACGACGGTGTCGGCGGCGGCATATTCGTTGCCCCCGGCGGCCTCTTTGTTCGTCGGGATGCCCTTCTGGCTGGCCATGGTGGCGGAGAGCTTGCCCTCGCGGCTCAGCAGCGGCTGGAGGAGCTTCATGACGTCTTCGGCGCCGGCGTACGCCAGCGGAAAGACCCGGCTGGACAGGGTCCGCCGGGGCAGAAAGCGTTCGGCCGCCTCGGCCGGCGTGCAGACGTAGGTGAAGGAATTGTCCTGCCGGGCGACGAGGTTCGCCGAGCGGAGGACGGCTTCGAGGGCTTCGTCGAACGTCACGGCGTACAGGTCCAGCGAGACGGTGCCGGTCACGTTCGGAGAGACGACGATATTCCGGCGTTCCAGCCGGCGCAGCTGAATCAGTGCCGAGACCACGTCCATGTTGCGGGCGTGCAGGTCGATCCGACCGTTGATGGCGCGGACGACGATCGGTTCCGGCGCGGCCTGCGTGGCCGCCGGTCGGGACCCGGCCGCCGGGACCTCATCGGACGGCATCGGATCGGCCGCGAAGGCGCGGCCCGTCAGGAGCGCGGCCATGCTCCATGCGGCCAGCACTCGCATCCGTCGTCGCGTTGGGTTCATGGAAGCCACCTCTTTGGCTCTGGCGTTCCTGCGTCAGTATTCGGGCATGCGGAGTTCCAACCGCACGCCGTCCCGCTCCAGCTGCACGCCCTGGCTGAAGATCCGCGTGACGCGGAATCCCCGGTATTCGTCGCCCTCGTGGACGCTGGTTCCGTCGATGAAGGCGGCGCGGGCCGGCCCGGTCACCGTTCCTTCCAGGCGAAAGGCGGCGACCTGGCGCTTCAGCTCGGCCAGGCGGACCTCGGCCGTTCCGGCCCCGTCGCCCTGGTCGACCTCGACGCGGCCTTCGGCCGCCTTGCCGCCGACCTTGGGAAAGCGGCGCAGGTCCACGGCAAAGATGTTGCGCGGCAGGGGCAGTCCCGCTGCACCACGCAACGGGATCGACGGGAGCGCCGGGATGGGTCCCCACGGCATGTCGTCCACGGCCGGAAGGACCAACGCGGCCCGGGAGGCGGCGGCCTGCAGCGGCAGCAGGTTCGTTACCTCCGCCGATGCCGGTCTGGGTCGCCAGGCGGCGCGGAGCACCAGCACGAACAGGACGCAGATCAGCAGCCCCGTGGCCGCGGACGCGAGCGGCTGGGCCTTGATCTGGCCGAGCAAGCGTTCGGCCGGCGACGGCTGCGGCTGGAACGCACCGTCAGGTCTGGGGGCGCCCTGTTGTGTCATGTCGTCGCTACCCTTTCGCGCAAAAGATGCTCAGCACCATGTCGGCCCGCACGACGTCGGGTTTGGCGGCGTCGGCGGCAAGATTCAGTTCCACAATTCGCTTCGTTCGGGCCAGCGCCTCCAGTCGGCCCAGGAACGAGTAGATGTTGGCAAAGGTTCCCTGAAAGCCGAGCCGGATCGGCAGTTCGGTGTAGCGCTGAGCCTGGAGCGGCGCGGCCGGACGCACCTCGAGGCTCGCCAGCTGCGCCTGCTGGAGCTGCTCGGTCAGTTGCTGGAGGAAATCGCCGACTCGGCCGTCGCCGGGAAGGCGTTCCTCCAGGTCGCCGGCGTGGGCCCGCAGGGCTTCGACCCGGCGGGTCAGCGGCATGAGCACGGTGCATCGCTGCCGAGCCTGCGACAGTTTCTGATCCAGGTCCCGGATCTGGCCGCACAGTTCGTTCAGGGTCCGCTGGCGCGGCAGATGGACGCACACGATGAACAGGGCAACGACCCCGAACATCGCGGCGGCAGTGATCACTTGTTCGGTCCATTCCTTCAACGGTTATGCTCCACCGGCCAGTTGGGAGGCGGCGGCCTGCCCCGGCATGTCGAAAGAAACCCGGAATTCCTGCACGTGCCTCGATTCGAGCTCGGCGGCCTTGCAGTAGTCCAGGCGGACATTGGCGAATTCCCGGCAGCTGGACAGTTGCCCGACGAGCACGGCGATGTCCACCTCGGACAGGGCGATGCCGGACAACGAGACCCGCGGAAGGGTCGGACTGGCCGGCTGGGCCTGGGTCTTGACAGCGGAGGCGGCCCCCCCGCCCGGAGGCGTGGCCGTGCCGCAGGTCATCTGCATCTGCCGCAGGGCCACCTGTTGCGGCAGGAGTTGGGCAATCCGGAATACCGTCTGGACGCTGCTGAGGGGCGGCTGCAAGTCCTGCAAGAGCCGGTACCTGTCCAGCAAGGCGGCCTGCTCGGCCTGGAGCCTGGCAATCTGGTCGAGCCCGGCCTGGACGGTCCGGTTCTGGTCTGTGCGGCACGCCAGTTGTCTGCGCGCGCTGCGTATCCGCAGTTCGTCGGCCGCCAACCACGAGCCGAGCAGGCACAGGCAGGCCGCCCCCAGGCCCATTCGGCGGAGACGCAGCCTTCGACGGCGGCGAGCCTGACGATAGGCATCGGGCAGGAAATCCACGTTCCTCATGCTCCCCCCCTGTCCGGCGTCGCCGTCGGAATCAGCCCCCGCAGCGCCAGGCCCGTGCTGAGCATCCAGCACGGCGCGGGCTGGCGGCGGCTCTGCCCGATGTCCACATGGGACGTGTTCATGTGCTTGAGCGGATCGGCCTTGACGACCCTCATCGTCAGGGCCCGTCCCAGGTACTCCATGGTCAAAGGATGACGCGCTTCGCCGCCGCTGACCTGAACGGTCGCGGGCCGGTATCCGCGGAACGTCACCGCGTGATAGCGGAGACACAGGGAGATTTCCTTGGCCAGCTGCGCGAGCACGGGCTCGCAGGCGGCCAGGACCTCCTGGGACGGGTCCTGGCCGGCGGCCGAGTCATCCGTGCCGTCGGACCGCGGGCCGCGGGCCAGCGACTCGCGTAGGCTCACCGCCTCTCGGAGCGACAGATCCAGGCTGGCGGCAACGGCCTGGTTGATGTCGCGTCCCCCGACGGCGATGGTCTTGATGAAGGCAATATCAGGCCCGTGGCCGATCACGACCTTCGTGCTGGTTGCCCCGATGTCGACCAGCAGCGAGACCTCGTCGCGGTCCTCCCGGCGCATCAGAAGCCGCTCCCGTCCGCGGAACAGGGCGCACGGGCCGACGTCGAAGGCCACCGGCTCGAGGCCCATGTCGGTCAGCAGATCGATTTCCGCCTGGATGCCCTCCTGCGGCACGGCCAGCAGAATGATCTCGTGGCAGGTTTCGTTTCCCTGCTGGACGCGACCGACGTCCAGGTGCTCGACCCGGGCGGCGGAGGCATCGAAGGGCAGGCGCTTGGCGGCTTCCTGGGCGATGGCCTCCTGCATCTCCTGCGGCGTGCCCTCGGGTACGCGAATGGTCTTGATGACCAGGTCGCCGTCGGAGATGGCGGAGATGACACGCCGGCCGCGAAAGCCGTTCCGGCGATGCATCTGGCGGACGGCCGTGACCGCCATCTGGCGGCGTTCGGGGCTGTCGGGCGCCAGATCCGGGGGGAAATAGTATTGGGCCGCGGCGGTGACCCGCAACCCGCCGCCGTTGCGCTCGAGCTGGATCATCTTGATGCAGTCGGCCCCCAGGTCCAAGCCGATCGGCTGACTGGCTGTATGCAAAAATCGAATCATCTATGTGCCTGTTGCGCCAGGCCTCCCAATGGCCTCAGACGACGGCCGGGCCGTTGTCACCCGCTCGTAAAACCCTGGACACTGGTTGTCCCCGTTGTCGGATCGACGGTGATCCGCGATCGGTGGCTGCCGACGCCGATCTCGATCATGCCGCTGGCGATCGCGGCGCCGCCCGGTCCCAGGGGCACTCCGAGGGCGTCGAACGTCAGCGTGCCGGCCCCGTCGAAGTTCGCCGTGACCAACTGCACGCCCGCGTACTCCTGCACGCGAGGCGTCGCTCGCAGCAATGGGTTGCCGCAGGCCGCGCCGAAGAACACGGTGTACGGTTTCCGGCTGATCGGATCGATCATGGGCGTCGTCGGCGCCGCCGCCGGAGCCAGGTAGTAGAGCCCCTGGGTCGTGTCGCATACGACGCATTGCGGCTTGCGGAGCACGATGGCCAAGCTCTGCGCGTAGGCCAAGTCGGCCTGAAGGCGGCGGGCCGCCTCATCCACCTGCGTGGCGGATGCGTTCAGCGCGGACGGCAACACGACCAAGGCGATCACCGCCAGCAGCACGGCGACCACGAGGAGTTCAGTGATCGTAGTCGCCCGCCGGCGCCGCCTGGTTCCCAGGGGCCTGCATTGGATCGCGCGTACGCCCATGTTGGGAGCCTCTGCCCTCAGTATCGGCCGGCACACATATCACCTTAAGATTGCCGGACTTGAGCAATCGGATAAGCTCATCCATTTTGCCGTTGAGGGTGATGAGTTGATCCTCGATGCGCAGCCGCTGGCCCGTGGCATCCAGGGCGGGCGGGATGCCGACGGTGGGCGGCGAGTCGGCCGCCAGCAGCAGAGTCAGCGCGGCGCCCAGGGCGATACAGACCACGGTGTGATAGAGTCCTGTAATACGTGACTGTGCGGTTTTCATGAACATTTCCTCCTGGGGATTTCATGTCGATTATGGGTCGTGGGGCGTCACAATCCGTCCGCATGGTAGGCGATCGGCAGGCCTCCGGCCAGCGGCCGCGGCTGGGCGGGGAAGAGCCCGCTCACGTCCGCGCGGGTCGGATCGTAGTTGATGACGACCTTCTGTGCCGGGAAGGCGCCGCCGAACTTGCCGTCGTTGGGGAATACCAGGGGTCCGTTGATGGTCAGGGATGAAGTCGACGACAAACTGGTCGCCTGGATGTCGTTCTGGACGATCACGGCACCGTTGATCGTGGCGCTGATGCCGCCGTCCTTGAGCTTGAAATTGTTCTTGACGACCAGAGCCGGGAATCCCGGCTTGGGCGTTATGACCGTGGTGCTTCCGGGTTGCAGCTCGAGGTCGCCCGAAACGACGAGCGTACCGTCAATCGTGGTCGTGCCAAACAGGCGGAGGTTGCCGTTGCGCCAGTACACCCCCATCGGGTTTCCCGGGTTCGACGACCAGGTCTGGTCCACGTTCATCTCAAACACGATCCCTTGTGCCGCGTAACTGAGACTGTCGTACGTGTACGTGACCGGCGGAGAGATCGTATAGACGCCGATGCTGCGAAGGGGGCAGTTGGGGGTCGACAAGCCGCTGATCGTGCCCGCGTTCGTGATGGTCCCGCCGGCCCAGACGCTGCCGTCAATGGTGCCCGCGTTCGTCACACTGCCGGTGGCATACACGTTTCCCTGGATCGTGACGCAGGCCGGCACGGGCACGTCTTTCGAGGCCATGATGGCATCGGTGAACCCGTAATAGACGCGGAAATCCTCGGCCACCGTCCGGACCATCCGTTCTCCCGCGGCGTCCACCGCGTGCCCTTCGCTGTTGACCTTGTACCGCAGGGGATCGACAGCGTCCCGCGTGACGGTGACATTGTAGAAGTCGAGCCTCGCGGGATCCGGCCGGCGCCCCGATACGCCCGTCCAGACGGTCCGGCTGGTCCATTCCGGGTGACGCAGCCAATAGCAGGCCTCGGCGACGCCGGATTCGGCTATGAACTCCGCCCTCTTGGAGATCACGAAGGTTTGGGCCGTCACCGAGCGATCGGAGGCCACTTGCAGGAACCCCATGACAAGCATGCCGCCGGCGGCGATGACGATCAAGGCCAGCAGCAACACCATGCCCCGTCGGGGGCGCGTTCGGTCGTGCGTCGGCCGTGAGGGTCGCCGGGGTACCGCCCGTGTTCTTGTCGTTTCGTGCATGGCTGCGGCACCTGCCTTTGCTAGGGCGTCAGGCCCCTGACCAGGCTCCGCGGGCTCATGACCGCGTGAAAGGCCTGCGAACCATCGTTGCGGGCGACCGTGAAGGTGACCTGCACCCTGCGCGAAGGGACACCCGTCCCGTTCGACCAGGCGCTGAACTGCGTGAGCCCGCCGACCAGCGGCCGAGCGCGGGCGTACGCATGCTGTTCCACCTGGTTGGCGGCCGCGGCGGCGACCACCTGGTTTGTCGTAAGGACGACGTTCTGCTGGTCGATCGTCGCGGCCGGCGTACCCGGCGGGAAGCGGATTTCCACAAGGTCCAGATTGTGCGTGGCGGAATTGTGGCGAAAAAGGGTCAGCTCCAGAAGATTGATCTGACCGTTTCCATTGTCGTCGTTCCGCCAGATCAGGAACCGGTCGTTGTCGCGGTAACCGATCAGGCCGGCCTGCTCGACCAGCATATCCATGCAGGCGATGGCGTCTCGCGCGGCCGCGACCGCCGCGTAGATCCCGCCGGTCGTGGAAGAGGCGTCGTTTATCGATTTGATCAGCGTGGCGGCGGCGGTACAGGCGATGGCGGCGAAGAGGGCGGCCAGAATCACCTCCGCCAGGGTGAAACCGCTGCGGGGGCGCCGTCGGCGGGCGGTGGCACTGCGCGCGGACATGGTCAGGACCGCTCCTCGCTGCTGATCAGCCTCCTGAGCGTTACCAGACGGACGCCCTCGTAGCTCACCTCGACGGTCACGAGGATGAAGGCCGGCGGCAAAGACGGATTGTAACCAGGCGGGTTGACGTAGGCCGCGGTGACGCTGCGGGAGAACCCGGCGAGCGTCGGATCGGAAAGGGCCGTGCCATCGGCGCCGAACATGTGGCCGGCGGTCTCGACCAGACCGTGGTAATCATCCACGTTGTCGTAGGCGCTGCGCGAGGTCTCGCCCGCCTCGGGACCCGGCGTGAAGCTGAAGGGGGTGTCCGGATCCCGGAACCGGCGCGAGACGATCTCGTTCATCAGGCCGGCCGCCAGATTCGTCGCCACGGAACACGCTGTGGCGGACTGACTCTGGTTCAGGCCGACGACCAGCGCGGAGCAGAACGCCGTGGCGGCCACGGCGACCAGAAGGGCGGCCAGCAGAGATTCAAAGAGGACGAACGCTTTGAGTCGCCGGCGCGTACACCTGTTCGGCTGATAGCCACGTCGATGCCGCATGGTCTGCCCCGTGACGTCTGAGACCGATGGTCCTCGCACCGGTCGCCGGCGGCAGAGTTCCCCGGCTTGCCTGAAGCCCGGTGCATCCCGCAAGACAGGGCGGCGGCCCCCCGCCGCAAGGGCTGCTCCGCGGCCGGGGTCTCGTCTCCGCCCGCGGTGACGTTATAAATTCTTGGTCTTGGAGTCGGCGGCGGTAACGGTCGGATCGTTCGACTTGAACGTACCGGTCGCCGCGTCGTATGCCCAGCCGCCCGAGGCGTCCTGCGTGTTGCCGACCGTGGTGTTGTCATCGATCGGGTTGGTCGGAATCGACTGGAGGTACGGCCCGTACTTGCCGTTTGGATTGGGGGTCCCGTCCGCGTCGCTCTTCTGGGTCATCTGGCTCACGAAATCGACCGCCGTCGGATAGCGGCCGTCGTGCTGGGCCTTGTAGAGTTCCAGCTGCGACCGGACCGTGTGGAGCGTCGCGCGCAGTGCGGACACTTTGACATCCGTGCTGGCATCGCTGAACTGCGGAATGACGATCACGGCGAGAATGGCCAGGATCACGGCCACCATGAGCACCTCAACCAACGTAAAGCCCCCTCGCGTGCAATTCCTGTGCATGGTGTTCTCCTTACACCCGTTCCCTTTTCCCAGGTCCTGCGCGGTTCTGGCTGAATGGCATACGCATGCCAAGTCCGGCCGGACGTCCGGTTGCGCATCGTCCCATTCGGGGCATCACTTAAGCGAATTCGACAAGATACGAAAGATGCGAGGCCGGCATGTTCGGCCGGGTCCGATATGTGCGAAAGGTGCCCACGCGAGGAAGGTCATGCGTCCAGAGAAATCGGAGATTTCCGGACCGTAGATGACCAACCCTCGGCGGTGGGGGAATTCCGCACACGTGTACGGGCGTCGCAGCCGCTGCACCTGACACAGCCGCATGGGAGGCGTAACGGGCGAATGAACCCACAGGGACGATATCCTTGCCGCAGGCATGGGGGCTGGCCTCGTGCGGTACCTGCGGATTGTTCCCTCGAATTTGACCTATGGCCGAGGCCGTCTAGTATTCGAATGGAGAGCTACTGTCTGCGCAACAAAATAGGGGGAACCCATGAAAAAGCTGCTCGTACTCGCAGTGCTGCTGAGTATTGCGCCTGTCTGCCCGGGAGCCATCCAGAATTTCACCATCAGCGCGACTGGCGCCCAGGAGACGCCTCCGAACGGAAGCGGGGCGGCCGGAGGTGGTATCGCCAGCTTCGATTCGGCCGCCAACACCATTTCCGTCAGTCTGTTCTTCGCCGGGTTGAGCGCTCCTGCCACGGCGTCCCACATCCATGTGGGGCCGCCCGGAGTTGCCGGTCCGGTCATTGTCAGTTTTGTTCCGTTCACGCCCGCCGCGACGGCCGGGAGTATCGTCGGCGGACCGTTGGCGTTCCCTGTCGCGAATATCCCGGACTTGTTCGCCGGGGCCACCTACTTCAACATTCATAACTCGGTTTTCCCCGGCGGGGAAATTCGCGGTCAGTTGGTTCCGGTGCCCGAGCCTGCCACTGTCGGCCTGCTCGCTTTGGGCACCTTGGCGTTTCTATCGAGGCGGCGCGGAGTTGCGTATGCAGGAGGATAATTGAGCAGGAGACCGCAGGTGAACGGGACGCACCACGATCCTGGCCACAGATGCTCCGGGGTCGCTGCCTTCCGGCCTGCTCTACTGGTCTGATTTTCACCTGCTCTATTCGAACAGCCCCGCTCTGGCGGGGCTGTTCGAATCGGGGCGAAAGGATTTGAACCTTCGACCTCTGCGTCCCGAACGCAGCGCTCTAAACCAGGCTGAGCTACGCCCCGTACACTCAGTCCGCCGGAAGTCTCTATTATGGCCGGTCCGGCCGGATATGCAAGCCTTCGCCAACGGTGTCGGTCCGGCGGGTGCCTGACAAGATCGGCGGGCCGTCGCTACGGGCCCCCTGCGGCAGCACCACGCCCGCAAACACCGCGGGCGTAGCACCTTACGTCCGGCGATTTTTGCCCTCGCCCCGACGCCCCCCTGCCTTGCCCGGGTTTGTGCCGCACGGGCGACGAGCCGGGGTGAGGCAAAGGTGCCGAGCTACACACGCCCCAGTTCGTCCCGCACCGGCGGAGAGCCGCATACCCGGGTCGGGCCCTATACGGCCGCCACCGACTTGACCGCGGGCACGCGCTGTTTGAGCCGCCGCTCCACCCCCATGGACAGGGTCATTTGCGACCGCGGACACCCGACGCACGCCCCGTGCAGCCGCACGAAGACGTTGTTCTCGGCGTCGACGTCCACCAGCTCAATATCGCCGCCGTCCGTACGGATCAACTCGCGAATCTCATCTATGACTTCCTGAACCTGCGGCCGGATACCGGCAGCCGTGTTCTGTCCCTCTTGCGCATCAGGCATAATGTCCTTACCTCCATTGACTTCGCCGATCACCCGGCGCATGCAACATCCCGAATTCCCCCATTATACACCACCGTCGGCCGGTTCGCACGCAAACGGGCCCAAAACGTACCGCTGTCGGGGCACCGACCGGCGGGCCTCAAAACGACTGACGCGCCGCGGGAGGGCACGCGGCGCGTCAGATCCTGCAGTGCAACTGCGTCGCAACCAAGTGGGAGGAACTACTTTGCCCTGAGTTTCACCTCGTCCCAGTACATCACGCGGTCAACCGCCTCGCGCACCACCTTGCCGTCCAGCAGCGTCCCATGGTGCGTCACTTCGGCGCCCGGCGGAACGCCGATGCCCGAGCCCGCGGCGATCGCCTGTGCGCCGGCCACATTGGTCTTGTGCGCCCGCCCGCTCAGCAGCACCGCTATCGTGATCGCCGCCGCGGCCGCCAGGCCCGCCGCGCCCGCCGTCAGTCGAACCAGCCAAACGCTGCGGTCCGCCTTTCGGGCGGCCGGCATCGCGGCCACGACACGGTCCGCGAAATCCGCACTGATCTTCGGTTCGCAGAGGTCGTGAGCGATCACGTCGCCGGCCGCCTGGAGCATGCTGACGATTCGCGAGCACCGCCGGCAGTTCAGCCGGTGGGCGTGGAACTCGGCCAGGAGGGTGCCGAGCAACTGGCCGTCCAGGTACGAGTCGATCAGTTTCTCAAAACGTTCGCAATTCATTGCCAACACCTTGTTGATGGTTAATTGCTAATAGTTAATTGTAACAACCACAGCCTCGCCCGGACGGGCCGGGCAGCCTGCCACCAGGCGTCTATCGCCCGCTACAATCAACCCTCCACAACCAGCCATCCAATCAACCACTTGCCTCTACCTTATACACCCGGGCGTCAGCCCAGTCGCAACGATTGCCAGTCGGCCTCGGCCACCTGCCCGAGCATCTCTCGCAGCTTGGCCCGCCCGCGGTGCAAATGGCTCTTGACGGTCGCGGCCGGAAGGCCCATGACCTCGGCGATCTCCTGGCAGGACAGGCCCTCGCGGTAGTAGAGCGTCACGGCGGCCCGTTGCGTGCCATTGAGCCTGTCGACGGCATCCCAGACCAGCCTCTTGAGCTTGGCGGCCTCCTCCGTCTGGGCCACGAATTCCGGTCCGCCCTCGGGATGGGCCGGAAGACGGTTGGTATCCAGCTCGGCCGAGATCGGCACGATCTTGCGCATCCGGTTGAGGCTTAACCGATAGCCGATGGTGAACAGCCAGGTGCTGAAGCGGAAGGTGTCATCGAACCGCCCGATGTTGGAAAATGCCCGCAGAAAGGCCTCTTGGCAGATCTCCTCGGCCTCGTGCCAGTTGCGGACCAGCCGCCAGACGAAGGCGAAGAGCCTCTGCTGGTGACCCTCGACCAGCTGGCGAGCGGCGGCGGCATCGCCCTTCTGGGCCAGCTTGATCAGGGCACGCTCCCGGACGACCTCCACGTTATCCCCTTGAGCCGGATTGCTCATGCCAAACCTATTATACCGATATCAGTACAGGCCGATGCGACAACGGCATAGGCAAGCGGGCGTTGCGGCCGTCCGCTGCGGCCCATGGTCGCCATAAGTCCTTTAGTGGCAGCTACTTACATAGTATAGCGGGTATATCGGCTACCCGCCAGCCAGATTGTTGGATAAACCCCACACGGGATGATACAATATCACGCAATGACCAAGACCGAGAAAAAACAGACGCCGCAGATCCTCAATAAGCGGGCCAGGTTCGAGTACATCATTCTGGACC
>Ga0315298_1005931_pt1 | contig 16967 bp, 9 predicted proteins | sample WHS_1_MG_FD_203077 | JGI IMG/M metagenome (GOLD analysis project Ga0315298, IMG submission 203077) | Extremophilic microbial mat communities from Washburn Hot Springs, YNP, Wyoming, USA - WHS_1_MG | ecosystem: Environmental > Aquatic > Thermal springs > Hot (42-90C) | place: USA: Wyoming...
GGGCGTATTTAAGGCCTCGTTGATGAATGTAATCTCCAAGGCCGCGTAAGCCGCTGGGATAGCGCTCTAAATTGGTAGTTAGCTTCCCGTTCTCATCTCTATAAAAACAAATGCCCTCATCAGGTCCGAGGTAGACATAGCCTGCTTCTCTCATTCCACTGCGGAGCAGGGCTTCAACCATTTCCTTGATTAACTTCTCATTCTGTGGTTCCTGGCCAAAAGTATTCCAGGGATACCAGCCCATGGGCGGGGTCATAGCCAGCCCGTCATAATCAGCTCGAAACTTAGAAACGGGCTGGTCGCTGGAAGCAAAGATGAAAATAGAGATGAATAAAATTCCAGCGGCCAGCATTACATTTAGCTTAGGCATTTTTATTCTCCTTGTTTAAAGGCATGTTTTTTCCTGGCTGGATTATCTGGTCTTATTTCTTTTTTATTTTTCATTTAACTTAAGGAGAAAAGTCTTTTTCAAAACTGTATCTCATCTCAATCTAAATAAACAACAAGCGCCGCGCAGATTACCCGGAAAGAATGAAGCCCCAGATTCATTATCCCTGCCAGGTTTATCTTAATCAATTTCCACGAATTTCAATCCCAGAAGCTGGCAAAAGCCTTCCAGAGCCCGGGTGTGATCACCATAGGTCATGACCTGATGATGGCCAAAGCTCAGTTTGTGCACTTGCCTGGCATTTTTAACTTCTACTCCAATGGTTATCCGGCAATGAGTGGTATCTTCTGTCCAGCGGGTCAGGCCTTTAGTCACCAGTATCTTGTCCAGGTCCCAGTGCAGGCCGGCGATGGTTACCAGCTCGTTCTCTTTTAAGTCCACATAAGGCGTAAGCCCTTTGCCCGTGGCATGAAAATCACGGAGCTTTGGCCGGCAGGCTGGATTTCCCAGAGAAAGGGGCACCAGGTCGTGGTTGATGGTGATGATGTTATTTTCTAAATCTTCGTGAGTGGCGTTGGCATCCAGGTTGCCCATCAAAACTGGCGCTTCGGAGGCTCCCTGAAGAGCGGCTGCCATCAGCAAGGCCGGCAGGTCACCTTCACAGGCAGCTATAATTCCTTCCTCTATTAATTTAGAGAAGGTGAAACAGGGAACGTATTCCACATCTGGTAGCCAGGCGCAATCCATGGTCAGGGCATTGGCCCTGTGTTCTTCAAGCAGCTGATGAATTCCCAGATATATTCGGGCATATAACGGCAGTTTATTTTCCCGGCCATCCAGAATTTCATAGCTCCGCTTCCATTGCTCCGTCAGTTTTTCGGCCGCGGCGGCCGGCACGTTTTCTATGGCTTTAATGTAATCTTGGTTATCTAAAAAAATTATTTCCAGGCCAAATCGTTTTTTCAGGTCGTCAAAATCAAAGCATTTATTAGAGGTAACGACGCTGTGAGAAGGGAATTCGCCAATATAAAGCGCCCGGAGGGTAGTTATTTTCTTCCAGGCCCTTATGGCCCCGAGGGCGGCTTTTAAGTCTTCAGCTCCGGCAGAATAAAAGTACTTTGGCTCAAAGAATTTTTCCAGTCGGAACTTGGAAAGCCTTCCGAACCAGGAATAACCCCAGGCATCCCATTCCGCCATGATTGGCTTTCCGAAGGCACTCAGCTTTTGCAAAATCTCATCGGGCACAAACAGATCGCCTGTTTCTCCGATGATAAAAAAATCCACCTCGGCCGGAATTTTTTGCAGGTCTTCACTGGACTTAACTTTAAGCGGCGGGGCGACTTCAATTAGCCCTTTTTTCTCCAGGGCTGCCAGGCTTAAATCCTCAGGAGGAACTTCTTTTTCTCTAATGACTTCTCTGGGCTTTCTTGTTCCTCTGACCCAGGCTTCAGCGGCCATAACCGGCTTTTTAAGCCAGAGCTCATACATGCTTTCAAACAACAGAGGCTGAGCTTTTAGTTTCATCTGCTTTCTCCTTTTATAAAAATCTGGTTTAATTTTTTCTCTCAGGCAAGAAAGTATCTTTTTTCAGCTTTTCTACCAATTCCCGGAAGAAAGGACTGGCCTGCTGAAAGAAGCGCCGATAAGAATGGCAAAGATAACTTTTTTCTGGTTCAGGCTGGTAACCTCTTTCCTTCGGACAGCCGCCCCGGCAATAAGGAAGCCATTCGCATTTTTTACATTCTTCGGGCAGAAGAGATTTCCGTTTGCCAAATTTTCTCTGGGTGGCAGAGTTAAGCATATCAACCAGGCGCTTTTCTTTTACATTTCCCAGCTTCCACTCAGGCTGAACGTAAAAATCGCAGGAATAGACATCGCCGTTGTGTTCAACCACCACATAGTTGCCACATTCTTTATGCAGGGTGCAGTCGGGTGGGGTTAAACCGGCGAAAGCAAAAAGAAGGGATTCAAACTCGCGGATGTAGGTTGATGGCCGGCCATCACGAAAGTCGGCCTTCCAGAGCTCAAACAGCTTTAACCAAAAGTCGCCATACTCCTCAGCTGTGACAGAAAAGCTGGCCGGTTTCCGGGGATTTTCCGGGTCAGGCTCAAGGCAGGGGATGAACTGCATGTAGGTGAGCCCCAGGCTTTTTAGGAATTCATATATTTCTTCCGGAAACCTGACGGAATAATCGTTGACGACTACCAGGGCATTAGTGGCCACACCAGAGTCAAGAAGCAATTTGGCTGCCTCTACCACTTTTGACCATGAGCCCTGGCCGCTGGCGTGGCGACGATACCGGTCGTGAATATGTTCAGGCCCGTCCAGGCTCAGTCCAACCAGGAAGTTAAAGGTGCGGAAGAATTGGGCCCAGTCCTTATTTATTAAAAGTCCGTTGGTCTGAAAGCCGTTGCTCACCGACTTCTGAGCTCCATATTTCTGCTGGAAATAAACCGCCTGTCTGAAAAAATCAAGACCCATAAGAGTTGGTTCTCCACCCTGCCAGCCAAAATAGATTTCAGGTCCTGACTGAGACATCGCCTGTCTGATGGTTTCTTTTAGGATTTCCAGGCTCATCCGGTGGAGGTGAGTTTCGGGAAACAGCTCACTTTTCTTCAGATAAAAACAATAATGACAGCGCAGGTTACAATCAGGTCCGGCTGGTTTAATCAGCAAGCTGGTAAGTTTTTTTCTGTTGATGAGGTCTGTCTTAGTCATTTCAGAAATCCGGTTTTTTCTAATTTACATTTTTTATATTTTATACATTTATAAATTGAAATAATAGTCCGAATATGTTTTAAATAATTGAATGATGACAAGCCTTCAGATCATTGACGAATATTATGCTTTTAATTATGCTGAAAACCTTTTGCAACTTTTGTATCAATTTATTTTATTGACCTGAAGATTAAGCCGAGGAGCGAATGATGCAACTGCACTGGCTTGATTTAACCATTTTTGTACTTTTTTTCGCGGTCGTCGTTTCTGTGAGCCTGTATAAAAGCCGGAAAGAAAAGACCGACACGGATTTTTTCCTGGCTGGGCGCGGCCTGGTTTGGCCTTTAATCGGTTTTTCCCTCATTGCGGCCAACATCTCCACGGAACATTTTGTCGGCATGTCTGGTCAGGCAGCCGGTACCGCCGGGATGGCAGTAGCCAGCTACGAATGGATGGCGGCTATCACCCTGGTTTTTGTCGCCCTGTTCTTTCTGCCAAAATTCTTGCGCAGCGGTATTTACACTATTCCAGAATTTCTGGAATACCGCTACAACGCAGCGGCCCGAGCCATCATGGCTGTTTATATGGTCTTGATGTACACCCTGGTCAGTATAGCGGCTGTGGTCTACACCGGAGCCCTGGCCCTTCATACCATTTTTAATTTTGACCTGGTTAAGGCCGTCTGGTTGATTGGCATTATTGCTGCCATCTACACCACCTGGGGTGGACTGAAAGCCGTGGCCTGGGCCGATCTTTTTCAGGGCTCTGGCCTTATCCTGGGTGGTCTCATTACCCTGATTATCGGACTTAAAGCCGTTGGAGGAGTAGGAGCGTTTTTTGCCGCCAATAAGGACAAGTTGCACATGATTATGCCGGCCAACCATCCGATCATTCCCTGGACCACTCTGGTGGTCGGGCTCTGGATTCCAAATTTTTACTACTGGGGGTTAAACCAGTTTATTACCCAGCGGACGCTGGCGGCCAAAAGTCTCAAGCAGGGACAGTTAGGCATTATGTTTGCTGCTTTTCTTAAATTGCTCATTCCTTTTATCATCATTTTCCCGGGCATCATTTCCTACCAGCTTTATAAAGAACAACTTTTAGCCCCCGGACACACCACCGATCAGGCCTACCCGCTTTTGATAAAAAATTTAGTGGGGCCAGGGCTTAAAGGATTTATCCTGGCCGCCATAGCCGGAGCAGTCATCAGCACTCTGGGTTCTCTGCTTAATTCAGTCTCTACCATTCTTACTATGGATCTTTACAAACGCCACCTGAAAAAAGATGCCAGCCAGGAATCTCTGGTAAAAATTGGCCGGGTAGCAACTATTATCTTTGTTCTGGCTGTTTGTCTGCTGGCTCCCAAACTTGGTGACCCGAGGTTCAAGGGCATTTTCAACTACATTCAGGAATTCCAGGGGTTTGTTTCTCCCGGTGTCCTGGCCGCCTTTGTCTTTGGTCTGTTTATCAAAAAGACACCCCCGGCGGCCGGTGTCTCAGCTCTGGTTCTCTCTGTTCCTGTCTATGGTCTGCTCAAATGGCAGTTCGGTAAAATTGCTTTCCTTAACCGCATCGCTATCAACTTTCTGGTGCTGGTCTTGGTCATGGCCATAATTACTCTGTTAAAGCCGCTCAAGGAACCTAAAGTCCTGCCTGTACAGGAAGGCTTTGATATGAGCTCAACGCCGATACTAAAGTACCTGTGCGCTGCCAGCATTATCATTACCATAGCCCTTTATATAATTTTCTGGTGAATAAAATAGAACAAAAAAATAAATTAAAAATTTAAGAACCACGATGAAATACTTAAAGAGGAAAAATCTTATGATCAAAACAAACTCTTCCTGCTCTTCCAGGTTTCCAGGGCTATTTTTAATCTTCTTCATAGTTATTTTATCTGGTTTATTTTTCATTCTCTGCTCCTGTCATAAACAATCCTCTTCCTCTTCTGATGAACTTTTAAAAGAACCCGTTCACTACGGCCGGGCGCAGTTCATTGACGCCGACGACGAAGAGCAGGCCATCATCTTCAAAGCTGCTCACGTCATTCCTGACCAGCGCCAGTTAGCCTGGCAGCAGAAGGAGTTAATGGCTTTTATCCATTTTGGTATCAATACTTTCACTGATAGAGAGCACGGCCTGGGAACAGAACCGCCGGAACTTTTTAACCCGACATCCTTCAACCCGAGGCAGTGGACCAGAGTTCTGAAAGAAGCCGGGTTTAAAACTGTTATCTTAACTGCCAAACATCATGATGGCTTTTGCCTCTGGCCCACCCGGACCACTAACCATTCGGTGAAAAAAAGCAAGTGGCTTAATGGCCGCGGCGATGTGGTCAGAGAGGTGGCCAGGGCCTGCCGGGAAGAAGGTCTGGATTTTGGCTTTTACCTTTCACCCTGGGATACCCATGAAAAAAGTTACGGTTCAGAAGCCTACAACGAATTTTTCCGGCGCCAGCTCAAAGAACTGCTCACTGACTACGGCCCCATTTCGGAAGTCTGGTTTGATGGTTACTGCGGAGAAGGGCCGAACGGCCGGCGGCAGGTCTACGACTGGAATTCATACTATGAGCTTATCCGCAAACTACAGCCTGAAGCCGTGATCGCCATCATGGGCCCCGACGTAAGATGGGTGGGCAACGAGGACGGACTGGCGCGGGAAACAGAATGGAGTGTCTTGCCCTTGAACTTGCCCGAGCCTTCACTCCACGCCTTGCGAAAAAAGGTCTTAAACCTGGAGAACGTTTTCCAGCCTCAAGATACGATGGGAGGGGACCTGGGTAGCCGGGAAAAGCTCTTGAAAGCCCGGGCTCTTTTCTGGTACCCGGCTGAAGTGGATGTCTCCATCCGACCCGGCTGGTTCTACCATCAAAGTCAGGACCAGCAGGTGAAAAAACCGGAAGAGCTGTTCCGGATTTATTTCCAGTCAGTGGGGAGAAACTCCGTCCTACTTCTTAATATCCCACCTGACCGGCGGGGACTGATAAACGAAAACGACGTCAGAGCTCTTAAAGAATGGAAGAAACTTCTGGACCTCACTTTTAAGAAAAATTTTGCCCTGAAAGCTCGGCTGCGCGCTTCCAGCGAGCAAAAAGAGCATCAAGCTGCAGCTCTGGTCACTCCTCAGGAACACGATAGCTGGGCACCAGCAGAAAATCAGAGCGAAGCCAGCCTAGAATTTTTCCTGGAAAAAAGTGCCACCTTTGATTGCGCCGAACTAAAAGAAGATGTTCTTAAAGGACAAAGAGTGGAAGAATTTTCTCTGGAAATCTGGAACAACGGCACCTGGCAAGAAGTGGCCAGTGGAACAACTATAGGCTATAAAAGGCTGATAACTTTCCCGGCGGTAACCACTGACCGGGTCAGGCTACATCTAAAAAAATACCGGGCAACTCCTTACCTGAAGAAATTTGCTCTATACCGGCTGGCCTTCAATATAAGTGAAAAATAGATTCGGCATTCGGCCAAAACAAAATCAGCCGTCAAAACTTTTTATTGTCATTTTTTAAAATTTAACCGTCTTCTTTTTTGACTCAGAGAATCGGGCTTTGTGGCCGAAGAGTTTTAACAGTTCCGGCTCTGCCATGCTAATTCAGAATAACTTCAACTGCTGTGTAGAACAGATTCAGGTCAAGACTGGCGGGTATTTTCAATCGTTTGAGATTTTATAGATAAACTTCCTGCTCCAGAAGGAGAGGCTAAAAAGGGAAAAATGGAAGATCCATTGGCCGCACTTTAACTTCAAATTCAATGAACAGAGACAAAATTATTGACAGGCATCATGGTTGTACCCGGTTATTCCAATAAATCCAGCCAAAATCAGGCTCTTCTTTCTTATCCTCAACTTCGCCTACCTCAAAAGTTCTGCTTTAAGAATCGCCTTCTTTGTCCTCATATCTTACCTCATGGCCTTTCATCTCTGAAATTTATTTTCTAATCATCATTATCTTATTTTCAGAGAGGCTAAAATTTAAGGTAGTTTTTTGGCAGTAATTTATTTTCAGGTAGATTTTTAATGAGTCAATTAGGAATATTGTTTTCGTGGCTGCTTTTTTGTTACATTAATCTTTGTTGAAATTTTCATTGGGCGATGCCGGAGATAAAATTATGATTAGAAAGAGCTTAATTAATAATCTCACTCGTCGTGATTTTCTAAAGGTTTCAGCGGCTGGTTTAGGAACCTTAGTTTTCCATAATCAGCTGTCTTCTAACTTGAAGGGGGATGAAAGGCCGAACATTCTGTTTGTCCTGACTGATGACCAGCGCTTTGATATGCTGGGTTGTGCCGGAAATCCGATTATTAAGACCCCGAACATTGACCGTCTGGCGCGGAAAGGGGTGCGATTTGAAAAAGCTTTTGTCACCACCCCAATTTGTGCTGCCAGCCGGGCCAGTATCTTCACCGGTACTTTCGAGCGAACTCATACTTATACATTTACCAAGCCGCCTCTAACCCGGGCTTTCACGGAAATAAGCTATCCAGTTTTACTGAGGAAAGCTGGCTACCAGGTGGGTTTTGTGGGCAAATTTGGCGTAAAGGTAGAAGAAGGCGTTGAGAAACAAATGTTTGATTATATGAAACTGACCAGTTTTCCTTATTTCCAGACAGTTAATGGAGTCAAGCGTCATATAACTGAATTAGAAGGCGAATATGCCGTTGATTTCCTTCGTCAGGTAAAGACCAATGAGCCGTTCTGTTTGATCTGGTGCCCCTGGGCGCCTCATGCTGATGATGATAATCCCGAACAATATTTCTGGCCGCCAGAGGTTGATGATTTATATCGGGATGTACAGATTCCTGTTCCGGAAATGGCTAACGCTAAATATTATGAGTCTCAGCCTGAATTTCTGAAAAACACCATGAACCGTACCCGCTGGTTCTGGCGCTTTGATACTCCTGAAAAATACCAGAAGATGGTTAAGGGCTACTACCGGATGATAAGCGGTGTTGACCTGGTGCTCGGGAGAATCTTAGCCGAGCTGAAGCGCTCGGGTCTGGACAAAAACACGGTCATTATCTTTTCTTCTGATAATGGGTATTTTCTGGGCGAGAGAGGATATGCCGATAAATGGCTCATGTATGACCTGTCCATAAGAGTGCCTTTAATTTTTTATGATCCGCGGGCTCCAAAGGAAAGTCGCGGCCTTTTGAGAAAAGAAATGGTGCTCAACATTGATATTCCGGCTACCATTCTGGATTTGGCCGGACTGCCTGTTCCCGATAAGTACCAGGGCCGCAGTCTTAAGCCTCTGCTCGGGCGGGGAAAGCCAGATTGGCGAAAAGAAATTTTCTGCGAGGAACTCTGGGATAATCCGGAAATCCCTCAGAGTGAATGTGTCCGAACCGACCGCTGGAAGTATATTCAGTATCCTAAGCATCCGGAATATGTAGAGCTTTTTGACTTAAAAACAGATCCCCAGGAAAAGCACAACCTGGCCCGTTTACCCCAATACCAGGCTACTCTCGAAGAGCTCCGCCGCCACTGCCAGAACTGGATTCAACGACTGGTGGAAGACAGGAAAAAATTCCAGTGAAAACAAGCGCGATGGCTTTTTAGCTCGTTTAAGCTGAAAAGGCTTCCAGGCTTTTGACAAAAATAATTAAATTTCTGGTTTGACTCCAAGTTCTGTTCTTAGCCGGTTAAGCTCTTTGGTCAGGTCTTCTTTAACCTTCTGGTAATCAGGATGGTTATAAACATTATTCACTTCCTGGGGGTCTGCTTCGAGGTCGTATAATTCCCAGCAGTCAATATCATAATAAAAATGAATCAGCTTGTAGCGGGAAGTCCTGACTCCATAGTGGCGCCTGACCGAATGGTCGCCTGGATATTCGTAATAATGATAGTAAAAAGATTCTCGCCAATCAGAAACTCTTTTTCCCTGAAGGATGTCTTTAAATGATCTCCCCTGCATGTAAGCGGGGACAGGTAGTCCAGCCATTTCCAGCAGTGTTGGAGCTAAGTCCACGTTAAGTACCAAATGTTCGCTGTCAACTTTTCTTTCTACGCCGTCGGGGTAGCGGATGAACAGAGGGAAGCGAATGCTTGGTTCATACATAAAGCGCTTGTCAAACCAGCCATGTTCACCCAGAAAGAAGCCTTGGTCAGAAGCATAAACGATCAGAGTGTTATTGGCCAGGCCTTCTTTATCCAGAAAGTCTAATAGCCGGCCGATACTTAAATCAACTGAAGCTATACAACGCAGATAATCCTTGATATATCGCTGGTATTTCCATAAAGCCAGTTCCTGGCCTTCAAGTTTTTTTCTTTTAAACTCTTCGTTTTCATCTTTATAGGCTTCGTCCCAGGTTTTTTTCTGTTCATCAGTCAGGCGGTTATAAATTGAATTCCAGTAGGCCAGACCGGTTTTTTCCTGCTCGCTTATTTCTTCGGCGCTTAAGGGGAAAAGTTTCAGGTCATAAGAGAGGTAAGCATCATCAGCAATTCTCATTTTCTGAAGCCTGGCGGCCTCACACCTGGTGCGATAATCGTCAAAAAAAGTTTCAGGAACAGGGAGGTCCTCATTTCTAAAAAGGTGGAGGGCTTCCGGACCAGGCATCCAGTTGCGGTGAGGTGCCTTGTGGTTAAAAAATAGCAGGAATGGCTTGCTCTTATCTCTGTTTTTAATCCAGGCCAGGCATTTTTCAGTGAGAATATCAGTCACATACCCATGTTCCCGGTATTTTCGGTCTTTTTCAATGAAGTCCGGATTATAGTATTGACCCTGATCAGGTAGAATGGAGAAATAATCAAAGCCGACTGGAGTAGCCTTCAGGTGCCATTTTCCCACCAGAGCAGTCTGGTAACCGGCCTTTTTAAAAAGCACGGGAAAAGTTCCTTCCTGAGACTTCATTTCTATGCTGTTATCAATAACTCCATGCTGGTGACTGTATTGACCGGTGAGAATGGAAGCACGGCTGGGGGCGCAGATAGAATTAGTGACAAAGCTGCGGTCGAAACGAACTCCTTCCCGAGCCAGCCTGTCCAGGTGAGGCGTCTGAATAAGACGACTACCGTAGGCGCTAATAGCCTGGCAGGCGTGGTCATCAGACAGGATGAAAATAACGTTAGGCCTGGAACTTTGCCTTCGGCAGGAAATGGAAGAGAAAACCTGCGGCAGGCTTAAAGTTCCAACCGCGGTAAGTTTCAAGAAATCACGGCGGTTTAATTTGTCGCTCATTTTTCTTGCTCCTTCAACCGATAATTATCAAATTAAGTGAATTAAATCAAGTTTTTTTAATTGAAATGTCATGGCTTAATTAAATGAGAATTTAATAATCTCATAAAAGTTTTGAATAAATCAGGTTAAGAAAAGGGATAAAAAGCTTTTTCTTGACAGAAATAAGACTATTGCCAAATTTAGAAAAAAATATATCGAAAAAATCTTTTGACTTATTTGAGTTTATTATTTATGTTAAAAAAGAAAGGATAATGGCTATGAAAGATATTCGGAACAGATTGGCTTTTCCGTTCAAGTTTATTATTTTAATAATTATTGTTTTTGAACTTTCTGCCTTGCTCTCGGCCACGCTTGTTTTCCCTCCTGATGAATATGCCCGTCGCCGGGCCCGGTTAATGGAGCACATAGGTGATGGCGTGGCTATTTTTCTTGGGGCAAAGACTCCGAGCGGTGATTACCAGTTTTATCAAAATAATGATTTGATTTATTTTTGCGGAGTGGAAATTCCAAATGCCATCCTGGCCATTGATGGGCAGAAAAAAGAAAGTATTCTTTTCTTCACCATGGAGGAAAAAGAAGCCGAAGGCGAAGGCCTTTCTCTGTCTTTAATCCGCGAGCCACAAAAAGTCACGGGCCTGGAGAAAGTTATGCCTTTGGAGCAATTTCCGGGATATATGATGGGTCTGAATAACCAGGGTCGAACTATCTATACCATGTTTTATCCAGAAGAATTAATGAGAGAAAATAGCCGAGAAAAATACAATGCTCTGCAGAAGACGATGGTGCTGGATTTATTCGACCAGCGCCTGACCAAAGAATTACAATTTGTTTTCCAGTTAAGAAATAAATTCCCGCGTCTGCGGGTTGAAGATATCTCAGCGGTGGTCTGGGATTTAAGAAAATATAAATCACCGGCAGAAATAGAAGTACTCCGTCAGGCTGGCCGGATTGGAGTCAAAGCCCACCGGGCGGTTATCCAGGCAACACGGCCAGGCGTTACCGAAAAAGAGCTGGCCGCACTTTTTGAGTATGTTTGCCTAAAGGAAGGAGCCCAGGACTTAGCCTTCTACACCATCATTATGTCGGGGAAAAATCATGCCTTTGGTCATTATCATGCCTACGACCGCACCCTGCAGGACGGAGATTTTGTTATCCTGGATGCGGCCCCTGATTATAAATACTACAACGTTGACCTTTCAACCTCTTTTCCGGTTAACGGGAAGTTTACTCCGCGACAGAGAGAACTTTACCAGAAAGCACTGTTGGTTCGCCAGGCCTGCTTGAATAGTTACCGGCCAGGAATTACTCTGCGGCAGGTCTCCGAAGAGGCCAAGAAATATTTGCAGGAAAAAGGCCTGTCTCCTGATGATCATGATTTGCCGGGTACTCTCCGTTATGGCGGATACAACCATTCGGTTGGGCTGGCTACTCATGATGTCCAGGCCACTTTTTCCGGACCCGATGAAGTGTTAAAACCCGGGTATGTGTTTTCCTGTGATATTCAGGTGATTCATCCTGAGGAACAGATCGGTATCCGTCTTGAGGACAACATTGTTATCACTGAAAACGGTTATATAAATTTAGGCGAGGGACTTCCACGAACTGTAGAAGAAATAGAAGAGTTGATGAAAAAAGACGGCATTATCCAGGTACTTAAAAAGAATAAGGTTTATTAAGATTATTAAGATAGAGTTCTGGCTTTAAAACCAGGGCGGAGGAGAATAGCCATGAAGAGAAATTTAGCCGTTTTTAAAGGCATTATTTTTGTTCTATTTCTGAGCACGATTTTTCTTTCACCGTGCATTATGGGAACTTATGCTCAGCAGGTTAATTTCAGCCAAAAACCGCGCCAGTGGGAAAGAAGCAGAACCTATGATGCCCGCCACTACTTGATTAAACTTAATCTGGATGTTGAGGGAAAAGCTTTCCAGGGGGAAGCGGTCCTGACCCTGAGTTCGCTTCGCCCTGATTTAAAAACTGTTGAGCTTGATGCTGAAGACTACCGGGTGGAAAAGGTAAATGATGAATGGGGTTGCGCTCTTTCTTTTAAGCAAACAGATAAAAAGCTTTTGGTTGAGCTCCTGCGACCTTATAGTGTAGGCGAAGTATTTTCCATCACGGTCTTTTATCGCAGTGATGACCAGGCCCATAAAACTACCAACAAAAAGGGACTGCGGTTTTTTGAGGCCACAGAAGAACATCCGACGTTGGTTGCTTCAGATTCCTGGCCTGACGGAGTTCATCACTGGTTTCCCTGCTATGACTTTCCCAATGATAAAGTTACAGAGGAAATCATAGCCACAGTTAAAGAGCCCTACAAGGTTGCTTCCAATGGTCGCTTGGTGAGTGTGGTAAAGAATGAGCGCGAAAAAACAGTGACTTATCACTGGCTTCAGGACAAGCCTCATTCTACTTATTTAATTTTCCTGGCAGCTGCTCCTTATGAAATTATCCGTGACCGCTACGAGAATATTCCTATCAACTACTGGGTCTTCCCCCAGCAGGCCAAAGATGCCCTTCGTTCTTATGAAAAAACACCTAAAATGATGGAATTCTTCATCAAGACCTTTGGCACTCCCTATCCCTGGGATAAATACGACCAGATATCTGTGCCTCTGGGTGGAGGGGCTGAAAGCACTTCGGCTACGGCCATGACTTATGAGATTATCCATGACGAAAAAGCCGAGAAGGATTTTTCCAGCATTGGGATTGTCTCGCATGAACTGGCTCATCAGTGGTGGGGAGACCTGATCACTTTACGGAGCTGGGAACATGCCTGGCTCAACGAGAGTTTTGGGACTTACTCTGATTATCTTTATTACGAGTACGACCGCGGGCCTGAAGAAGGGGCCATAAATTTGCTGAATAAGAAAAATGCTTATCTGAGGGAAGCCAGAACAAAATACATCCGACCGATTGTTACTGACCATTATGATGCTCCGCAGGATCTGTTTGATGCCCATTCCTATCAAAAAGGCGCCTGCGTGCTTCATATGCTCAGATTCGTCCTTGGTGACCAGCGTTTCTTTCAGGTACTAAAAGAATTTCTCCACCGCTATTCATTTCAACCGGTTGATACCCATGATTTTATGAAAACGGTCAAGGAAGTTACCGGTGAAAACCTGGACTGGTTTTTTGAGCAGTGGCTTTTTAAACCAGGACACCCGGTTTTTGAGATATCCTCAAGCTGGGATGAAGGGAAGAAAACACTGGGCCTGACCATTAAACAAGTTCAGGACACATCCCGCGGGATTCCTGTGTTTAAAACTCCAGTATTGATCGGGATAAGGGGAAGCAAGAGTCTTGATGAGGGGAGTATTAAGGGGGATAAAGATGATGAACTCATTTACCAAATCTGGATAACCGGTAAAGAAAATCATTATGAATTTCACCTGACAGGAAAACCCCTTCTCGTTCGCTTTGACCGCGGCAATTATCTTCTCAAGGAATGGACTTTTCCTAAAAGTGTGGAAGAGCTACTTTACCAGGCACGAAATGATGATGTGATCGGCCGGATGTGGGCTGTCGAGCAGCTGGAAAAATTCGCTGACAAGCCGGAGGTGGTAAAAGCTTTGCAAGATGTGGCCCGGGGTGATGAATTCTGGGCCGTAAGGAAAACAGCAGTAGAAACCATTGGTAGCTGGAAGAACACAAAGTTTGTTCCTTTTTTAAAGGAGAAATGTAAAGACAGGCATTCCCAGGTAAGAGCCGCGGCGCTGAAAGTTCTGGGAGATTTGGCTCAGCCTGCGCTGGCCGGGTTTTTCCAGGAATGCTTTAACCGTGACGATAGCTACGTGGCTCAGGCTGAAGCCCTGAGGGCTCTGGGAAAAACCGGGGATAGGAAGCAGGCTGATTTTCTCAAAAAGGCAGCAGCCCTGCCTTCCTACCGGAATATAATCAAAAACGCTGCCCTGGAAGCACTCAGACAACTGGGCATAGAGCAATGAGATCACGTTACTTCCAATATTTGAATATGAAATTTACCTGCGTAATAGATTTAAGAGGAATTTTAGGCTCACCATAAATTTTTGCAGATGAGCCTGGTGCGTTAAGATGAAAATTGATTTTAAGCAAAAATAAAATCTTCCCCCGGCAAGGAGGGATTATGAGAAGAATAAAGAAATTTTATTTTTTCTTGGTTATCTTTTGTATGTTTTTTGCCTTCACCGGTAAGGTGAGATTGATTGGAGACAATGGTGCCCAGGAAACAACCTCCTGGGCAAAATTATCGCCTGCGGTTGAATCTAAGTTAAAGGCTATATTTGAAAGTGGGGAGTTTAATGCCCGCATATTTAAAGGCGAATGGCAGCCGGATAGCACTGGTTACACAGTCCTGGAAAGGAATCCAGAGGAAAACGGGACGGAGCTGGTAAGGTATGAGGTCATAACAGGTAACAGAACTGTTCTGGCTGGCCCGGCACAATTAATTCCCGCTGGAGAGCAGAAACCTTTAGCGGTGGAAAATTATGCCCTCTCGCCCGACGGGGCTTTTATTCTGCTGCAAACGAATTCTCGAACTAATGAGGAAACTGGAGAACTTCTTGTTGATTATTGGCTTCTAAAGCGACAGGACGGATACCTGACGAAAATTGTTTCCGGTGGGGATCCAGTAGATATGGGGCAACGTTTTTCTCCTGATAGCCGAAAAATTATTTTTAGTCTTAAAGATAATCTTTACGTTTATGAGGTGGAGGCCGGTCGCCAGATTTCTCTAACCACCGATGGCATGGTAAATAAGATTTCTAATGGAGAGGCTGTATGGAGCCCGGATGGGAAATATATTGCCTACATACAATCTGACTCTTCAAACGTATTATTGCGGCCTGTTCTTGTGCCGGTGGATCCGACCTACCCGAAAGTGAGATATGTGCGCTTTGCTCGAGTAGGAACTCCTATCCCTCGCCTTCGCCTTGGTGTGGTGAAAGCAGAAGGGGGCGAAACTTTATGGCTTAGAATTGGCAAAGAGGATGAAGAATTTTATCTGAGGAAATTGGCCTGGCTTAAAAACTCAAAAGAGATTTGCCTGGAAAAGCTGAGCCGGTCAAGGGACTACCGAGAATTTTTGGTGGCCGAGGTAACCAGCGGAAAAGTAGAGAAAGTTTATTGGGAAAGCGACCCGGCCTGGGTGGACGCCAGTTATGAAACAAATGCTGGATTAAGCTGGATAGATGATGATAAATCATTCATAGTGATTTCGGAAAAAGATGGCTGGCGCCGTGCCTATAAATTATCACGTAATAAAAACTTAAAAGAAGTGCCATTAACACCTTCCGGGGTTGATATAATTTCCCGCGTTGGGCTGGATGAAAAAAGAGGATGGTTATATTATCTGGCCTCTCCTGATAATGCTACGCAGAGTTATCTTTATCGGGTTCGTTTAGACGGAAAATCAATACCCCAGCGAGTAACCCCGCCCGGTCAGAAGGGAGCACACAATTATATTTTATCACCTGATGGGCGATATGCCTTTCACACCAGCTCAACTTTTGATACTCCTCCGGTGACAGAATTAATTCAGTTGCCCGAGCATAAAATAATTCGGGTGCTGGAAGATAATAGCCAATTAAGAGCCAGAATAGAAGCGATGAAATTTCCTCCGGTTGAATTCTTGCAGATTGATATCGGGGATGGCGTAGTAATGGATGCCTGGATGATAAAACCCAGGGATTTTAACCCGGCGAAAAAGTATCCGGTTTTTGTCTGGGTTTATGGAGAACCGCATGCTCAAACAGTTCTCGACCAGTGGCAGGGGGCTCGAGGCCTGTTTCATCGGGTTATAGCTGATGCCGGTTATCTGGTAGTCTCCATTGATAATCGCGGCACACCAGCGCCTAAGGGAGCAGCCTGGAGACGGGCCATATTTGGCAGCCTTGGTCCTTTATCAACAAAAGAGCAGGCTGCTGCCTTGAGAGAACTCGGCCGGAAGCTAAATTATGTTGATTTATCAAGAGTTGGCGTTTGGGGATGGAGCGGAGGAGGCTCTAACACTTTGAACGCCATGTTCCGGGAACCTGACCTCTACCAAGTTGGAATTGCTGTGGCTCCCAAACCTCAGCCCCAGCTTTACAATGCCTGGTTTCAGGAAATCTATATGCGCACACCTGAGGTAAATCCCGAGGGATACAAAAAATCTGCTCCTATTAATTTTGCCGAGGGATTGAAAGGACATCTGTTGATTGTGCATGGTTCCGGAGAAACTAATACTCACATTCAGATTACTGAAGGACTGGTGGACCGACTGATAGCCCTGGGTAAACAGTTTGATTATATGGTTTATCCTAATAGGGATCATGGTCTTAGAGAGGGTGAAGGGACAATACTACACCTTTATATGTTGATTGCTCGCTATCTTATTACCCATCTTCCACCTGGCCCACGTTGAACAGCGTACCACTTGCAGAGAAGGAAATATTTACAGCCATTGGATTTGGTAATGATTCTTATAATTTTTGATGGTTTTATGTTGTTTGAAGGGAGTTAAAAAATGAAAAAAAACATTTTAGCTCTGTTAAGCATTGCCGGGTTAATAATTTTGGCTTTTTCCTGCAATCATAACCCCATGGGCCTAAAAAAAGCGGCGGACGGAATAATTTTAAACCTAAAGGGCGGTGCGCTAAAAATTCAATTGTGTACTGACCGGGTAGTCAGAGTTGTTTTTGACCCCAACCGGAATTTCCACCTG
>Ga0315298_1005935_pt1 | contig 16962 bp, 12 predicted proteins | sample WHS_1_MG_FD_203077 | JGI IMG/M metagenome (GOLD analysis project Ga0315298, IMG submission 203077) | Extremophilic microbial mat communities from Washburn Hot Springs, YNP, Wyoming, USA - WHS_1_MG | ecosystem: Environmental > Aquatic > Thermal springs > Hot (42-90C) | place: USA: Wyoming...
GATTTTGTGACCTTTGGCGGGGTGTTGAGCCTGGCGTTCAGCGGCGGCGCGTACACCAACGGGTCGGCGATTCATGTCTATGAAGTTCCCAGCGACAACTATGATGGGAACTTCGAGGCGATCACGTCTACCGGCCTGGGGCCGAGCCAGAGCGCGCTGTTTGATCCGGCGACAGGGCTTGTGACAGTGATTCCCGAGCCGGGCCCGGTGGCGCTGGTGGGTGGCGGGTTGGCGTTGCTCGTGGTGCTGCGGCGGCGGCGGAAATAAACGCGGCTGCCGGGCGTAGATTCGCGGGGCGGACAAGTGTCCGCCCCGTTGCGTTGAGACAGCGCGGCTGCCGGGGGTGTTGGTGAAACTTCTTGTTTCCGTGCCGGCGTCTGGGATGGTATGGTCGGGGCCGTGCAAGATCGTCATCCCATTTATTTGGCGACGGTGTGTTTGGAGCGGAATCGCTGGGGCAGCCGGCAGCCGTCGTTTCGTGTGAGCAATTGGCTGGACCGGTTCGCGGCCGACGGGTTCGACGGGATCGAGTTGTGGGAAAATCATTATCTTCGGGCCGATGCCGCCGAACAGGCCCGGCTCGACGGCCAGGTTGCGATCTTCAACACCTATGCCGGGTTCACTGATGCCGCCGCGGATGTCGCCCACCGGGAACAGGCGGCGGCGGCCATCGCGCGCACGGGCGCCGGTGGCGTGAAATACAACCTCGGCGGCGACGCGGCCCGTCTGGCCGAATACCGGCGCAATTTGTTGGCGTGGGCGGCGCAACTGCCGGCCTCGTGCCGGTTGCTCTGTGAATGTCATCCCGGCACCGTGCTGGAATCGGTGGACGCCGCCCGCCGGTTCTTGGCCGAACTCGACCCGGTGCGGTTCGGCGTGATCGCGCACGTCCGCGGGGACTGTGCCGGCTTGGAGAATTGGCTGGCGACGTTTGGGCCGCGCCTGCAACATCTGCATCTGCAATTGCGCGAGTTGCCGGTCACGGGCGCGGAGGTGCTGCGCGCGCGCGGGTTTGCCGGCAGCGCGGCGGTGGAGTTCACGCGCGGGATCGGCCGGGAGGAGCAAATCGAGGCGCTCTACGCGAATGCCCGTGCCGACCTGGCGTGGTACCGGGGGATTTGGAGTTGAAATGATCACGATGATTCATCTCGCGGCCGGCAAGTCGCAGTTGCCGGCGGACGGACCGTTGGCCACGGAACTGCGCAAACTTGGCAGGCTGGTGATTGTCGAGCAGGGACGCGCACTCAGCGACGACGCGGCTCTGGCGCGGTTGCGGGAGGCGGACGTGGTGTTGACGATGTGGGGGTCGCGTCCGATCCCGGCGGCGCTGGCCGCGGATCCGGGCCGGGTGCGTTACATTTTGAACCTGACCGGCACTTGTCGCGCGTTCGTGCCGATCGAGATCATTCGCAGCGGGATTCCGGTGACGAATTGGGGCGACGCGCCGGCGCGGCCGGTGGCCGAGGGGGCGATGGCGTTGTTGCTGGCGGTGTTGAAGGATTTGCGAGGCCGCACCGAGGCGGTCGTGGCCGGCAAGTGTTGGGGGGCGAAACGATTGGGGCTGGTGTCGGGGACGTTGCGCGGGTTGCGCCTCGGACTGTACGGTTGCGGCGCGATTGGGCGGCGGTTCGTGCAACTCGTGACGCCGTTCGAGCCGGAGCTGCTGGTGTTCGATCCGTATGCGCCGAGCGTGCCGGAGAATTGCCGGCGGGTGGCGACGCTGGATGCGTTGTTCGAGCAGAGCGAGGCGGTGGCGATTTGGGCGGGGCTGACCGACGAGACGCGCGGGTCGGTCACGGCGGCGCGGTTGGCGAAACTACCGGACCACGGCATCATCATCAACGCGGCGCGCGGGGAAATCATTGATCAGGAAGCGCTGTTCGCGGAATTGAAGTCGGGCCGGCTCCGGGCGGGGCTGGATGTGTTGGTGGGCGACAATTACCTGCCAGCGGGCCACGAGGCGCACCGGTGGCCGAACCTCATTCTGACGTGTCACGACATTGCGTCGGCGTACTGGCCGGTGCGGCCGCCGCAGTTGTCAGACGCGGATCGGATCGCGTTGGAAAATCTGCAAAACTTCATTGCCGGCAAGCCGCTGAAGTTTCGCATGGACGAGGCGCGTTACAACCTCAGCACGTAGCCGTGCCGGCCCGCCGTCCCAACATTCTCATCATTCTGGCCGATGACCTGGGCTACAGCGACATCGGCTGTTTTGGCGCGGAGATTCGCACGCCCGTGCTCGACGACCTGGCCGGGCGCGGCGTGCGGTTGACCCAGTTCTACAACTGCGCCCGGTGCTGTCCGACGCGCGCTGCGCTCATGACCGGCGCGCATCCGCATCGGGCGGGCGTGGGCGCGATGGTCAGCGATCAGGGGCGGCCCGGCTACCGGGGGTTCATTCGTCCCGATTTGCCGACGGTGGCGGAACGGCTTCGCGCGGCCGGTTATGCCACGTGGATGAGCGGCAAGTGGCATTGCGGCGGCGATTACAAGGTGGATCAGCCCGATCAATGGCGCGTGGCCGGTGACGCGACGCATCCGGTGCCGACGCAACGCGGGTTTGACCGGTTTTATGGGATCTTGAGCGGCGCGGGCAGTTACTTCGATCCGAACACGTTGATGGATCAGGACCGGTTTGTGCTGCCGGCGGAGTTGCCGGCCGATTACTATCTCACCGACGAACTCGGCCGGCGCGCGGCCGGTTTTATCCGGGAGACGGCGGCGACCGGCCAACCGTTTTTTGGATATCTGGCGTTCACCGCGCCGCACTGGCCGTTGCACGCGCCCGAAGCCGACATCGCGCCGTACCGGGGACACTACCGGCAGGGGTGGGATGCGCTGCGGACCGACCGGCTCCGCCGGCTCGTGGCGGCGGGGTTGCTGCCGTCCAATCAGGCCCTGTCGGAACGCGATCCGGCAGCGCCGGCGTGGGAGACCGTCGCGAACCCGGACTGGCAGGCCGAGTTGATGGCCGTGTACGCTGCGCAAATCACGGCGATGGACCGCGCCATCGGGGTTGTGGCGGATGCGTTGCGGCAGACCGGTCAGTTCGACAACACGCTGGTGGTGTTCCTGTCCGACAACGGCGGCTGCGCGGAGTTTTTGCGCGAGAACGGTCCGCCCGGCCGGTGGCCGGAACATTACAGCGGCGTGACCAAGACCGGCACGCGGCGGGTCGTCGGCAACAGCCGGTCGCGGCGGCCCGGGCCGGCGGAGACGTTCATGAGCTACGAACTGCCGTGGGCCAACGCCTCGAACACGCCGTTCCGCAAATTCAAGGCGTGGACGCACGAGGGCGGCATCCGCACGCCGTTTCTCGCGTGTTGGCCGGCCGGATTGCCGGCGGGAGCGATCCGGCACACGCCCGGCCACGTCGTGGATCTGGTCGCGACGGCCTGCGCCTTGGCCGGCGCGGCGCGGGATGATCTCGACGGCGTCAATTTGCTGCCGGTGTTTCGGGGAGAGACGACGGAAGTGGCGCGCGCGGAACCGTTGTGCTGGGAACATTTTGGTCATGCCGCGATCCGGGATGGCCACTGGAAGCTGGTGCGCGCCGGTCAGCAGCAGCCCTGGGAATTGTATGACCTCGCGACGGACCGGATCGAACAACGCGACCGGGCCGCGGAGTTGCCGGAAGTGGTTGAACGCTTGCAGGCGGCATGGCAGACTTGGGCCGATCGCTGCGGCGTGTTGCCGCTGCCCATCAACGCACAATGAAACGAACCAACATCCTGCTCATCACCAGCGACCAACAGCACTGGAACACGCTCGGGTTCATGAACCCCGAGGTGAAAACGCCGAACATCGACCGGCTCGCCCGGCAGGGGACGAATTTTACCCGCGCCTACACCGTCAACCCGACCTGCACGCCGACGCGCGCCTCGCTGATTACCGGCACGTATCCGAGTCAGCACGGCGCGTATTCGCTGGGCACAAAACTGATGGAAAATCAGCACGTCGTGGGCGATGACTTTCTCGCGGCGGGCTACCGGACGGCGTTGGTGGGCAAGGCGCATTTTCAGCCGTTGAAGGGCACGCCGGAGTTTCCGTCGTTGGAGGCGTATCCGATTTTGCAGGACCTGGAGTTCTGGCGGAATTTCCAGGACAAGTTCTACGGGTTCGAGCACGTCGAGTTGGCGCGCAACCACGCGGACGAGGCGCATGTCGGGCAGCATTACGCGTTGTGGATGGAGGCGAAGGGGCTGAAGAACTGGCGCGACTATTTCCGCAAACCGACCGGCACCGCCGCGCCCCGGCGCCATCACTGGCCGATCCCGGAGGAGTATCATTACGACACGTGGATCTCCGAGCGGTCCTGCGCGTTGCTCGAACAGTACGCGCAACGGCAGGAGAACTTTTTCCTCTGGGCGAGCTTCTTCGATCCGCATCCGCCGTATCTCGTGCCGGCCCCGTACGACACGATGTACGATCCGGCCGCCATCACCGTCCCGGCCATCCGCCCGGGCGAGCACGACCGGAATCCGCCCCATTTTGGCCAGACCCAGGAAGAAAAACCGGATTTCTCCCGGTTTTCCGAACCGGCGGGCAACGGTTGTCACGGCCTGCACTCGCACCGGCACGAGCGGGCCGGGCTCGCGAAAGACATCGCCGTGTATTACGGCATGATCACGCTGATGGACAAACACATCGGCATCATCCTCGACAAACTCGACCAACTCGGTCTCGCCGACAACACGCTGGTGATCTTCACGACCGACCACGGGCATTTCTACGGTCACCACGGACTGATCGCCAAAGGGCCGTTCCATTACGAGGACATGATTCGCGTGCCGTTGCTGGCGCGCCTGCCGGGCGCGATTCCCGCCGGCCGAACCAGCGCCGCGCTGGTGTCGCTCGTGGACCTCGCGCCGACGATGCTCAGTTTTGCCGGCGTGCCGATTCCGCGGTGCATGACCGGCGTGGACGAAAAACCGCTCTGGACCGGTCAGACTTCGTCCGTCCGCGACCACATCCTGTGCGAGAACCGGCATCAGCCGAATCGCCTCTACGCCAAGACCTACGTCAACGACCGTTACAAGATCACGATCTACCGGGGAGAGTCGTACGGTGAATTGTTCGATTTGCAGGAAGACCCCGGTGAATACCGCAATCTGTGGCACGAACCCGCCGCGGCCGCCGTGAAGACGGAGTTGCTGCTGCAGTTCCTCCACGCCGAAATGGGCAAAGACCCCACCCCGATGCCGCGCATTGCCGGCGCCTAGGACGCGATGGCTCAACCCAACATCCTCATCGTCATGCCCGATCAGTGGCGGGCGGACTGTCTTTCCTGCGCGGGGCATCCGGTTGTGCGAACGCCGCACGTCGACCGGCTTGCGGCGGAGGGCGTGCGCTTCACGCGCGCCTACACGCCGTGTCCCATTTGCATGCCGGCTCGCAGCTCGTTTCTGACCGGCCAGTTTCCGCACAATCATGGGCAATGGTCGAACTACGGCCGGTTGCCGGCGGAGGCGGACACCTATCCGCACCGGCTGCGCGCGGCCGGCTATCACACGGCCCACATCGGCAAGTCGCATTTCTATCCGCACGGGAGCCGGCATCTGCGCGAGGAGGAACCGTTCATGCACGCCCTCGGTTGGGACGACGTGCTGGAGACGACCGGCCCGCACGCGACGCGCTTTGCCGATTCCATCATGACCGACCACTGGCGCGAGCGTGGTTGCCTCAATACGTTTCGCGACGACTACAATCGCCGGGAGGCGGCTGGGTTTTTGTCGGCCACCTGGCCCAGCCCGATGCCGGCGGGGGAAACGATTGATGATTTTATCGGACGCACGGCCTGTGAGTATCTGGCCGGCTACCAACGTGCCGCGCCGTGGCTGGTGTTCGTCGGCTTTGGCGGCCCCCACGAACCGTGGGATCCGCCTGCTGATTGGGCAGCGAAATATGACTGGCGCGACATGAATCCGCCACAGTTGCCGCCGCCGCCGGAGCCGTGGTTGCCGCCCGCCGCCGCCGCGCATCGCGCGATGACGGCGCGCGCCGAACACCCGTTCCCGGCGGAGGTCGTGGCCAGAATCCGCGCGTTGTATTACGCGAAGATCAGTCACATTGACGACTGGATTGGCCGCCTGCTCGCGACCGTCGCGCAACGCGGCTGGAGCGACAACACCGTGGTGATTTTCTGGTCGGACCACGGCGAGATGCTGGGCGACCGTCATCTCTATCACAAGATGCGCTTCTACGAACCATCCGCCCGGGTGCCGCTCATCGTGCGCTTACCGGACCGCGCCGGCGCCGGCCAGCAGCGCGCGCAACTGACCAGCCTTGTGGACGTCTTTCCGACGTTGTTGGAGCTGGCGGGATGCGCGTCGCGCAAACACGAGTTTGGCCGGTCGTTGTTGCCGCTCATCACCGATCCGGCTGCGCCGCATCACGACGTGGTCTGCAGCGAGATTGACCAGCGCACGATGATTCGGGACGACCGTTTCAAGTTGGTCGTGAACCGCACCGGCGAAGTGCTCAAGCTCTACGACCTCCAAGACGATCCGTCCGAGAACTGCAATCTGGTTGGCCGCGCCGACGCCGCGCCGGTCATCGAACGGCTCCGGCAACGCCTCCTGCAATGGGAGTTGACCACCCGCACCGACTGGCGGCATTTTTACCGGGCATCATGAGGCAGCAACCCCACATCCTCATCTTCAACCCCGACCAATGGCGCGGCGACGTGCTCGGCCACGTCGGCAACCCGGCGGCGGTGACACCGAACCTCGACCGGCTCGTGGCGACCGCGGCCGTGTCGTTCCGCTGGGCATTTTGCCAGAACCCGGTCTGCACGCCGTCGCGGTGTTCGTTCATGACCGGCTGGTATCCGCACGTGCGGGGGCACCGGACGATGCACCACATGTTGCGCGCCGACGAGCCGTGTCTGCTCCAGGCGCTGAAGGATGCCGGCTATTTCGTCTGGTGGGGCGGCAAGAACGATCTCGTGCCGGCCCAGCACGGTTATGACCGGTATTGCCACGTCCGGCACCAGGCGACGCCCGAAGACTTCCAGCGATGGGGGCACATGCCGCGCCGCGGGTTGCACAGCGAATTGGATTGGCGCGGCGCGCCGGACAGCGACACGTATTACTCGTTTTACGCCGGCCGGCTCGACACGCGCGGCGACTCGATTTACGGCGACGGCGATTGGGCGAACGTGCTGGGCGCGATTGATTTCATCCGCCGCGCGCCCCAAGACAAACCGCTCTGCATTTATCTGCCGTTGCTTTACCCGCATCCGCCCTACGGCGTGGAAGAACCGTGGTTCAGCCTGATTGACCGCTCGAAGTTACCGGCGCGGATTTCGGCGACCGGCGCCGGCAAGCCGTCGTTGTTGCGCGGGATTCGCGAACGGCAGCGGCTGCAAAGTTGGACGGAGGAACGCTGGACCGAGCTTCGGGCGGCCTACTACGGCATGTGCGCCCGGGTGGATCATCAATTCGGGCTGGTGTTGCAGGCGCTGCGCGAGGCCGGTCTCTATGACGACACGGCGGTGTTTTTTTTCTCCGACCACGGCGATTTTACCGGCGACTATGGCCTGGTCGAGAAAACGCAAAACACCTTCGAGGACACGCTCACGCGCGTGCCGTTCATCATCAAACCGCCGCGCGGCGTGCCGGTGCGGCCGCGCGTGAGCGAGGCGCTGGTGGAGTTGGTGGATTTCCCGGCCACCGTGTTCGAGTTGATCGGTATCACGCCCGGCTACACGCATTTTGGCCGGTCGCTGTTGCCGGTGCTCGCCGGACAGGAAGAACACCGGGACGCGGTGTTCGGCGAAGGCGGCCGGCTGGCCGGCGAAGACCATTGCCGGGAAGGCGCGGCGAAACCACCGGTGGACTATCTCTATTGGCCGCGCATCAGCCTCCAATGGGGGTCACACGTGGCGCACACGAAAGCCGTGATGTGCCGGACCCGCCATTACAAATATGTCCGGCGCCTGTACGAGCCGGATGAGTTTTACGATTTGCGGGCCGATCCCGGCGAGACGCAGAGCCGGTTGGATCACCCGGAACTGGCCTGGCACAAGGAACGGTTGTTGACCTTTTTCCTGGAGACCGGGGACGTCGTGCCGCACGATCAGGACCGGCGCTGGTGAGGCAACTTTTCGATTGCCTCGACCGGTGCCTGCCAGCAAAATGACCGTTGCTTGCTTATGAAACAACCCAACATCCTCTTCATCATGGCCGACGATCATGCGGCGCACGCCATCAGCGCGTACGGCAGCCGCGTCGGCAAAACCCCCCACATTGACCGCATTGCCCACGGCGGGATGCGGTTCGACAACTGTTTTTGCACCAACTCGATCTGCACGCCAAGCCGGGCGGTGATCCTGACCGGCACGCATTGCCACGTCAACGGCGTGACCACGCTGGCCACGCCGTTGGACAACCGGCAACTGACGTTCCCCAAGTTGCTCCAACAGGCCGGTTATCAGACCGCCGTGTTCGGCAAATGGCATTTGGGCGAAGCGCCGGAAAATTGTCCGGCCGGCTTCGACGATTGGGCGGTGTTGCCGGGGCAGGGGTATTACTTCAACCCCGAATTCATCGTGCCCGACGGCGCTGGCATCACGCGCCGCCAGGTGCCCGGTTACTGCACCGACATCATCACCGACATGTCGCTGGACTGGTTGCAGAAGCGCGACAAAAACAGGCCGTTTTGCCTGTTGACCCATCACAAAGCGCCACACCGGCAATGGCTGAGCGATGAAGTGCACGACGCGCTGTTCCTCGGCGAGACGATGGCCGAGCCGGACAACTTGCAGGATGATTACCGGGGGCGCGCGTTCGCGGCGGAAGCAGCGGCGATGCGGGTCGGCGTCCACATGATGCCGAGCGACATCCGCGCCGAGATCAATCACAACCTGCCGGAACCGCAACTCCGCGCGTGGGCCTACCAGCGTTACATCAAAGCCTACCTGCGCGTCTGCGCCAGCATTGACGACAACGTCGGCCGGATGCTCGATTATCTCGATGCCGAGGGGTTGACCCAAGACACCGTGGTCATCTACACGTCCGACCAGGGATTTTTCCTCGGCGACCACGGCTGGTTCGACAAACGGTTCATGTACGAAGAATCGCTGCGGATGCCGTTCCTGCTCCGGTATCCCCGCGAAGTCCGCCCCGGCAGCGTCAACCGCGACATCGTGTCCAACCTCGATTTCGCGCCGTTGTTCACCGACCTGGCCGGTCTCCCGACACCGAAGGAATTTCAGGGCCGCAGTTTCCGGCCGCTGCTGCAGGGCCGGACACCGGCGGACTGGCGGCAGGCGTTGTATTACCGGTATTGGATGAACCGCGCCCATCACAACGTCGCCGCCCACTACGGCATCCGCACGCTGAAACACAAGCTGATCTATTACTACTACGACGACTGCGGCCAGGCCGGTTGCGACCAAAAGGGCTGGGCCGGTCGGCCGCCCGTCGAGATCAATGGCCACGAGCCGGAGTGGGAATTGTTCGACCTCGAAAAAGACCCGCGCGAGATGAACAACGTTTACAACGACCCTGCCTACGCCGGTATTCGCAAACAACTCACCGATCAACTTCATCAACTGCAAGCCGAATACGGCGACCGGCGTTATGCGAAAGACATTGATTGATTCGGACTGGCGGTTTGCGCTGGGCGATTTTCCAGCGGCGATTCAGGCGAACTTTGACGATACCGGCTGGCGCAAGCTGGATTTGCCCCACGATTGGTCCATCGAAGGCACGCCCGATCCCGGTAATCCTTCGCGGGCGGCGGGCGGTTTCTTTCCCGGTGGGCTGGGATGGTATCGGAAACGACTCGACGTACCGGCAAACCGGCGGGTGTTCATCGAGTTTGATGGGGTTTACCGCAACAGCGAAGTCTGGTGCAACGGCCGTTTCTGCGGCCGGCGTCCGTACGGCTACAGCAGTTTCGAGTTTGAACTGACGCCGTATCTCGTGGCCGGTGGGCCGAACGTCGTCGCGGTGCGCGTGGATAATTCCCGGCAACCGAACTCGCGCTGGTATTCCGGCTCGGGGATTTACCGGCATGTGTGGCTGACGATGACCGGGCCGGTGCGCGTGGCGCATTGGGGGACGTTTGTCACGGCGACACCCGACGCGGTGGAGTGCGCGGTGGCGGTGGACGGCGGCGCGGCGGAGATTGTCGCCAGCATCGTGGAGAAACCGGAACTCGGAACGCGGAATGCGGAAAGTGGGCGGGTGCGGTTTGAGCGGCCGGGTTTGAAGCTTTGGTCACCGGATGAACCGAATTTGTACACGTTGCGGGTGGAGTTGCGGCGCGGCGCGGAGATGCTCGACCGGTATGACACGCGGTTTGGCGTGCGGACGATTCGTTTCGATGCGAACGAGGGATTTTTCCTGAATGGCCGGAGCTTGAAGCTGCAAGGCGTGAACGAGCATCACGATGCCGGGTGTCTCGGCGCGGCGGTGCCGGACGAGGTGTGGCGGCGGCGGTTGCGGATTCTGAAGGCGATGGGGTGTAATGCGATTCGGACGGCGCACAATCCGGCCGCGCCGGCGTTGCTCGATTTGTGCGACGAGATGGGCTTCATGGTGATTGAGGAGGCGTTCGACGAGTGGCGCGACGGCAAGACGCCGTTCGGGTATCAGCTCGATTGGGATTTGTGGTGGGAACGCGATTTGGTGGACATGATTCACCGTGACCGGAATCACCCGTGCATCGTGTTGTGGTCGGTGGGCAACGAGATCAAGGAGGTCCGGCAAGGTCGGCCGGAAGGACTGCCCATTATGAAGGCGCTGCGCGATGTTTGTCACCGGGAAGACCCGACGCGGTTGATGACGTGCGGGTGTTGCAACAGCCGGGAGACGTTGAAGGCCGGGTACGGGCCGTTGATGGATGTGTTTGGCTACAACGGCGGCGGCGGCGGTTGTTTCGATTACGAGAAGGATCACGCGAAGTATCCGCAGATGCCGATGCTCGCGACGGAGCATCCGCACACGTTGCAGACGCGCGGGGTGTACCGGACGCGGACGTGGTACCGGGATCTGGCGCGCAATCCGAACGTCGAACGGATGGAAATCCCGCACCTGACGGCGGCGGAAGTGTTTACCGGGTTCGACGAGCATTATCAGTCGTCGTACGGCAACGCGGTGGTGCGGATGTCCATTTTCGATTCATGGCGGCGGACAAAGTCGTTGCCGTATTTCTGCGGCGAGTTCCGCTGGACCGGCTTCGATTATCTCGGCGAATGTTACGGCTGGCCGGCGAAGAGTTGGAACTTCGGGATCATTGACCTGGCCGGTTTTCCGAAGGATGCGTATTACTTTTATCAGAGCCAGTGGACGACCGCCCCGATGGTGCACGTGTTGCCGCATTGGACGTGGCCGGGAATGGAAGGGAAAACCATCCCGGTCATTGCTTACTCGAACTGCGACCGGGTGGAGTTGTTTCTGAATGACCAATCGCTCGGTTGCCGGGCAGGCGATGAACGCCGCTGGGATGTGCCGTACCAGCCGGGGACGCTGCGCGCCGTGGCGTACCGGGGCGAGAAGGTCGTGGCGACTTGCGTTCACGAGACGGCGGGCGCGCCGGCCGCGTTGCGGTTGAGTGGCGAACAAGACGGCGACATCGCGCATGTGACGGTGGATGTGGTGGACGCACAGGGGCGATTCGTGCCGCACGCCAATCCCGACATCACGGTGGAGGTGACCGGCCCGGCGCGCTTGCTCGGCCTGGAAAACGGCGACCCGCTCGACACCACCAACTACAAACTGAACCACCGCCGGGCATTCCACGGCAAGCTGCTCGCCATTGTGCAGGGCCGCGACGCGACGATTACCGCCCGCGCGGCGGGGTTGCCGGCGGTATCAACTCGATTAGGATGACACAACAGCGCAGATCCGGTAAGAAGCTCGCCTCACAATGCGGAGAGGCATGCTTCTGTGTGCCCGCAGCAGGTCGAAATCCAACGACGCGGTCGCGCCGAAGCGCGACCATCCGTTTTCTTGCGGCTGCGCCGTGTTAGGAAGGTAACAACTCATGTATCTCTCAATATTCACTGACGAACTTGCCACCGACATCACCAAGGCGCTGCCGGTGATCCAGTCGTGGGGACTGGATGCGGTGGATTTGCGCGGACGGATTTTCGGCAAGAGCATTCACGCGCTCGACGATGCGGAATTGAAACGGCTGCGCGCGCTCCTCGACGATCACGGAATGAGCGTCGGCTGCTTGGAATCGTCGCTGGCCAAGGTGCACTGGCCGGAGACGGCGCGCCGGCAGGAGGAGGCCGCCAAGTTGGAGGGATTGATTCGCGCGGCGGACGCGTTGGATTGCCGGTTGGTGCGAGCGTTTTTCTTCTGGCAGCCGCCCCGGGAAGAGCGGGGACGGTTGGCGGTGCAACCCGATGTCTTGCAGAAGACGGTGGATATGTTTGCGCCGCTGGCCGCGCGGGCCAAGCAGGCGAATTTGACTTTGGCATTTGAGAATTGCGGCGTCGTACCGGAAGAGGTGTTCGCGCTGCTCGACACGCTCGACATTCCCGTCTGGGGCATGGCGTGGGATGTGGCGAACACTTGGGATTGCGAGGAGCGGCGCAAGGACGAGGACGCTTATATCCGCCGGATGTTGGAACGGACGCGCTTGGTTCACGTCAAGGCCGGTGGGGCGCTCGATGGGCTGGGCCGGGAACTCATTCCGTACGGGAAGGTGCTCAAGGCGTGTCACGATGCCGGGTTGCGCGGGCCGGTTAGCGCGGAGACGCACAATCCGGACAAGAGCGTGACCGACGAGGAGCAGTCGCACCGGCTGGTGGAAGCCATCAAGAGCGCGTGGCCACCGGCTGCGCGGACGATGAAAGGCCGCCCGGTCAGGTCCATCAAACGCGCCTGGCACGACAACCCGGTGGGCTTCGCGGTGGTCGGGTTGGGCATGGGACACGAGAACTGCAAGAAGGTGGTGGCCGCGTCGGGTTGCCGGTTGGTGGGCGTGGCCGATTTGCGCGAGCAACGCGCCGAACGGACCGGCAAGGAGTTCGGTGTGCCGTGGACGACGGATTACCGGACCTTGCTCGATCGCAAAGACGTCGAGGTCGTTTATGTGGTGACGGAGACCGGTAACCACGCGGCGGTCGCGCTCGATGCAATCGCGGCCGGCAAGCATGTGTTGGTGACGAAGCCGATGGAGGCGAATGTTGAAGCGTGTGACCGGATGATTCGTGCGGCGGAGGAGAACAAGGTGCTGTTGGCGGTGGATTTCGATCGCCAGTACCGGTCCGAGATGTTGACGCTGCGCGAAGCGGTCGCGCGGGGCGTGTTTGGCCGGTTGCTCAGCGGCGAGTGTTCGATGAAAATCCTGCGCACGATGAGTTACTTTCAGGAAAACGGCGGCTGGCGCGGCACGTTCAAACTGGACGGCGGGGGAGTGATGTCCAATCAGTTTATTCACCATATCGCCGACTTGATTTTTGCGCTGGGGATGCCGGCGAAAGTGCGCGCGAACGTCTGGACGCAGGCGCACGCCATCGAAGCCGAAGATTTGGGGACGGCCACGTGGTTGTATGAAAACGGTTTGGTGGTGAATCTGTTGGCCACGACCAGCTATCCGCAGCCGACGTGGTATCTGCGGATGGAACTGGCCGGGGCGGATGGCGCATACGCGCATACCAGTGGCGGTCCGTACGAGAAACCGCAGACGCGCTGGTATCTGAACAAGAAGTGGAGCGATCAGGCACCGGTCACGGTTGAGTCGCCGTGGTTGAACGCCCCGGACAACATGGCCGCCGCCATTCGGTCCGGTGCCGCGCTGGTGTGCGACGGCCGGGCGGGTCGCCAGTCGCGCGCGGTTCTGGATGCGATGTACGAGTCAGCCTTGCGGCGGAATGGCGACTGGGTCACCCCCGTGCCGCTCCGCGCGGCCCAACAACATGGAACTGGAATTCAAACCTGAATTTCCTGTTCTTCGGGAAGATTGGGCGGCATTCTGGCGCGGCGAGAGTCGCCGGCCTTTGCTGCATGCGATTGCGCCGAAGCCGGGTGTCACGCCAGTCAAGCGGCCGCGGCCTTATGACTGCGCGTTTGGCGATCTCGATCCGATCATCGAGCAAACGTTGGGCTGGGCGGCGACCCACGATTTTCTTGGCGATGCGATTCCGTATTTTCAGGTTACGTTGGCGCCGGATCATTTTGCGGCATTGCTCGGCGCGGAGATCAAGGCCGGCAGTCATGGTGGGACGAATTGGGTCGAGCCATGCCTGACGACATTGGATGGCGTCGAAATCCGGTTTCACCGCGACGGCCGGTGGTGGCGGCGGACGGTGGAGTGTGTGGAAAAGTTCCGGGCGCGGTGCGATGGCAAGTTGATCATTACCGGCACGCATTTGCAGGGCGGACTGGATTGTTTGTGCGCGATGTATGGCACGCAGAACCTGTTGCTCGACATGGCCGTGGCGCCGGAGAAAGTGCATCGGGCCTTGGATCAAGTGGACCGGGCGGTGACGGAAGTCCGTCAGGCGTTGGCGGAGATTTTGGATGTGAAAACGTGGGGGAGTCTGAACCGGTTTGGGATGTATTCGCCCGGGATCATTGACGTGCCGCAGTGTGATGTGTCGTGCATGATCAGTCGGGAGATGTTCGATGAATTTGAGTTGCCGCATCTCACGCGGGAAATCGCGAGCACGGATGCCAGCATCTATCACCTCGACGGGGCCGGTGCGCTGCAACATCTCGAATCGCTGTGCCGCATCGAGCGGCTCGACATGATTCAGTGGATGCCGGGCGAGGGACATTACGATGAGGATTGGAGCGAGTTGAACGCGAGGATTGATGCGCTCGGCAAGGGGCAGATTTTTCAGTCGTACTACAAGCTGGCGGATGCCGACATCGTGCGGATTTGGGAGACGTACCGGTCGCGGAAACTGTTCTTTCACGTGGACGCGGAGCAATGCCGGCGACTGCTGCGCCGTTTCGAAGGAGAAGGACATGGTTACTGATTCCGATATCTACAACTTTGATTTGAACGGTTTCGTCGTGCTCAAGGGCGTCTTGAGTCTCGATGAGGTCACCGATTTGGAGAGGCAACTGGACGCGATTCCGCCTCTGAAGCCGGGGGAATGGTTTGGGCACGTCCACCGGCAAGACATGCCCGAGGAGCGGGGCGTGGCGTTGCAACAAATCTACGAAGGCGGCCCGGCGTTCGAGAGGCTGATTGACCACCCGGCTTATATCGAACACGTGAAGCGGTTTGTGGGCAACCAAGACGATTTCGATGCACTCCACGGTCCGCTCTACATTGACGAATGTTTTTCGCTGACGCGCGGGCCGGGCGGGTTTATCGGGATGCATTCCGGCGGGCATCAACGGACGAAACGGACGCAGTTCCGCTATCACAATGGGCAGTTCAGTTGCGGGCAGATCAACGTGTTCATTCCGTTGACCGACATCGGCCCCGGTGACGGCGGGACATTGGTCGTGCCGGGTTCGCACAAGTCGAACTTCCCGGTTCCCAAGAACATAACCGAAACAACCGTCGAAGTTCATCTCAATCGTGGCGATGTGTTGTTGTTTGTGGACGCCCTCCGGCATGGCTCGGCGACCCGCACCAATCCCGGTTTGCGGAAAGTGGTGATTTACCGGTTTGGGCCGTCGTGGGGGAATTCCCGGTTCGGCTATTTGCCGTCGAAGGCGTTGCTTCAGCGGCTCACGCCTGCACAGCGTCAGATTGTCCAGCCGCAGACGTACCGGCTGCCGCCGCACTTGAAGGCGGAAGACTTGATGGAGGCACTCCAACTTACTTCTCCCGCTCAGCCCTGGCTTGTTGTAAAAGTGCGGGCATGAGTTTCCAGCCAGATTACACACACCTAGTTGATGCGGCCTTCAATCGGGAGGCGAAGCGATTGCCGTTGTATGAGCACGGGTTTGATACCGGCGTGGTCGAGGTGGTGCTTGGCGAGCCGGTTGCGCCGTTGATGCGCGGAACGTTTGCCGACAAGGTGGAGGCCCAGCGGCGGATTGCGCGGTGCGGGATTCAGCTCGGCTACGATTGTATTCCGTTTGAGCGCGGGATGGTGGATGTGGTGCAACGGGGCGAGGGGTTGATGGGGCGGGCCCCGTCCCTCATTCGGTCGCGGGCGGACCTGGAGCGGTATCCGTGGGACGCCAAACCGGCCGAGTATATCGCCCGGTACGAGGCGGATTTTGCCGCTCTGCGCGAAGCCTTGCCGGAGGGCATGAAAGCGGTCGGCGGGATCGGCTACGGATTGTTTGAGACGGTGCAGGATTTTGTGCCGTTGCAGGAACTGGGGTTTTTGGAGATGGATGAGCCGGAGGTGTACGCGGCGTTGTGGTGCCGGGTGGGCGATCTGATGGTGGCGTTGTGGAAGTGGCTGTTGGCGAATTATGCCGATTGTTTTGCGGTTTGCCGGTTCGGCGACGATCTGGGGTTCCGGTCGGCAACGTTGATTTCGCCGGAGCAAATTCGCCGGCATATTCTGCCGCAGTACAAACGGGTGGTGGACTTGGTGCATGCCCACGGCAAACCGTTTTTGCTCCACTCGTGCGGGAAGATTTACGCGGTGATGGATGACTTGATTGATGTGGTGGGGATCAACGCCAAACACTCCAACGAGGACGCCATTGATCCGTTTGAGGTCTGGGTGGAGCGTTACGGGGACCGGATCGGGAATTTCGGCGGGGTGGAGATGAATGTGCTGACGGTGAACACCCCCGACGAGGTGAAAGCCTATGTCCGCGCGCTTTTGCCGAAGATCGAAGGCCACGGCGGGATTGCCATCGGGTCCGGCAACCAGATTTCGCCGTACACGAAACCGGCAAACTGGATTGCCATGACGCAGGCGGTGCGGGAATGGCGCGGCGGGGTTTGATCACCAGGAAAAGATGACAACAATGACCAATCGAGAACGAGCGTTGGCGGTGTTGCGGTATCAACCGTATGACCGGATGCCGTTGGTGCATTTCGGTTACTGGCGGGAGACACTGCAGAAATGGGCGG
>Ga0315298_1005936_pt1 | contig 16958 bp, 18 predicted proteins | sample WHS_1_MG_FD_203077 | JGI IMG/M metagenome (GOLD analysis project Ga0315298, IMG submission 203077) | Extremophilic microbial mat communities from Washburn Hot Springs, YNP, Wyoming, USA - WHS_1_MG | ecosystem: Environmental > Aquatic > Thermal springs > Hot (42-90C) | place: USA: Wyoming...
GCAGATAGGCCATGGTCCCCGTGGCGTCCTGGGTCAGGGTCTGGTCGATACGGATAGCGATAGGGCTCCCCGCTTCCAGCGTGCCACTGACCAAATGGGCGGCAAGTATTTTCTGGGTGACATTCATAGCCATGAACTGCATCTCCTGATCTGCGGAAAATCGGTCGGGAACAACGGGTGCCTCCATCATCGCAAAAGCACCGCCCCGCGCCAAGTATCAGCAGACCCTGAATGGCGAAACAGGACTAGATCCAGGCGGCCGCCCGCCGCAAACGCGCCAACGTCTCTTCCTTACCCAATAAAGCCAGAGTCGCATCAATGGGTGGCGACACCGCCCGCCCGGCCACCGCCACCCGCAGGGGTTGCGCGACCTTACCCATCTTGCCGTCGGCATAGGTCAACGCCAGTTCCTGGATCACGCTGTGAATCGCCGCTGCCTCCCAGTTCAGCAACGCGTCCAGCGCCTGCGCCAGGGTCACCAGCAAGGCGCCCTGTCCGTGCAGATGTTTCTCCACATCTTTGGGTTCACCGGCCACCGGCGCCACATAAAACATCTCCGCCGCCGCCGCCATCTCCACCAAGGTCTTGGACCGCTCCTGCAACAACGCCACCACCGCCGGGAGGGCCGGCCCGGCCGCCAGCAAAGACTCGGTTACGCGCACGGCGTTGAGGTAAGGCAGCAGATGCTGCGCCAACCCCTCCGGCGTCAGCCGCTGCATATGCTGGGCATTGATCCACAATAGCTTTTCTGGGTTGAAGGCCGATGCCGCCTTGTTCACCGCATCAATGCGGAAAAATTCCACCATTTCCTCGCGGGTGAAGATTTCCTGATCGCCATGGGACCAGCCCAGCCGCACCAGAAAATTGAGCAGCGCGTCGGGTAAAAAGCCTTGCTCGCGGTATTCCAGCACGCTCACCGCGCCGTGGCGCTTGGACAGCTTTTGCTTGTCTGGCCCGAGGATCATCGGCACATGGGCATAAGCGGGCACCTGGGCGCCGAGCGCCTGCAGAATCTGCATCTGCCGCGGCGTATTATTGAGATGATCGTCGCCGCGGATCACGTGGGTGATCCCCATATCCCAGTCATCCACCACCACACAGAAGTTGTAGGTCGGCGTCCCGTCGGAGCGCGCGATAATCAGATCATCCATTTCACTGTTCTGAAAGCGCACCGTACCGTGAATCAGGTCTTCCACCACGGTCTCACCGCTATCCGGGCTCAGAAAGCGGATCACCGGCGCAACCCCCTCACGCGCTGCCGTGCGCTGCCGGCAACGTCCGTCATAGCGCGGTTTCTCGCCGCGCCCGCGCTGATCTTCGCGCATGGTTTCCACTTCTTCACGACTGCAATAGCAATGATAGGCCGTCCCTGCCGCCAGCATCTGCGCCAGCACTTCCCGGTAGCGGTCCATGCGCCGCATCTGATAGAACGGGCCTTCATCCCAGTCCAGCCCCAGCCAGGCCATCCCCTCCAGAATGGCGGTCGTCGCTTCCGGCGTCGAGCGCTCCACATCCGTATCCTCGATACGCAGAACGAAGTGCCCCCCCTGCTGACGTGCGTGCAGCCAGGAGTAAAGCGCGGTGCGCACACCACCAATATGCAGATAACCGGTGGGACTGGGGGCGAAACGGGTACGAACGGACATGATGCGCAACCTGAGACTGGCGAAAACAGGATAATAACAGCCTCTTTGACCCGCCGGTATCCTGCGCATCGCCAGCTTTCGCCGCGAATCACGCCCTGCGCAGACCGGCAAACAGCGTTTGACTCAAGGCATTCCTTTTGCTTACTATCCAGTAACGGGTGGCAAGCATGATGCCAACTCCATGTTTATTATAATATCCTTTTACGAAGGGTTACATCTGCGGGACGCCCATTGTGGATCGAACCCGCCCAGGAAGGAGTAACATGAAAAAGCGACTCATCGCTGTCGCCACGCTGGTGGCGCTGGGGGGCATTCCTATGGTCTGGGCGGAGAGCCAGACCATAGGCTTGCAACAAAGCGATCTTCAGAGCGGTGTGGCAGACACCTTGAACACCACCGAACAGACTGCGGATTTGCAAGGCGGCGGATCGGGCAACGGGCAAAGCGGTAATGCTTCCGGCCTGTCAGCCACCCTGCAGCAGTTCGAGGCATCAGGCGCCTTTGGCAACCAGACGGAGACCGGCAATGTCTGGACACATATTGATGACGGCCTGCGCATCAGCGACGTCTCACGAGTAGAGGTAAACAAATGGCGCACCTGGTTCCTGCAACACCAGGGTAAGCTGGAACAAATCTTCGATAACTCCCGTCCTTTTCTTTTTTATGTGGTGTCAGCAGTTGCGCAGCGCGGCCTGCCCATGGAACTGGCGCTGTTGCCGGCCATCGAGAGCGGTTACAACCCCAAGGCCTATTCTCCGGCGGCGGCAGCGGGTCTCTGGCAATTCATACCCGGTACCGCCCGCAATTTCGGCCTGCAAAATACCCGCTACGGCGATCCCCGCCTGAGCCTCACCGCCTCCACCAACGCGGCCCTCGACTATCTGTCTTATCTCTACAACTATTTCGGTGGCAACTGGCTCCTTGCCATCGCGTCCTATAATGCCGGACAGGGCACCGTCTCCGCCGCCATCCAACAAAATGTCGCGGCGGGCAAGCCCACGGACTTCTGGGACCTCAATCTCCCGGAGCAAACAGAAAACTACGTTGCCGAGTTGCTCGCCCTGGCGCAGGTCATCAAAAACGCCAGCGCTTACCATGTTTCCCTGCCCATCATTCCCAATGCGGCACATATTGCGGTAGTCACCACCCCAAAATCCGTGGCACTCAACGTAGCAGCGAATCTGATGAACATGCCGGTCAGCGAATTGCGGCACCTCAATGCCGGGCTGAGCTATGGCGTCGCACCGGCCGATTACCAGCTTGTGGTGCCCAAAGGCAAGGCTGGAGCACTGAAAACAGCGCTTTTGACCATGCCCCAGGAAGTAGCCGCACGACCTGTAGCCGCGCCTATAGCCGCACCACCGCTCAGTCACATCACCATCCGCCCCGGTGAGACGCTCTGGCATCTGGCGCAACGGGCCGGAGTCAGCATCACCAATCTCAAACGCTGGAATCACATCCGTTCCGCGCGCGACCTGCAAGTCGGACGACATCTGGTTGTCTATGGCGCCGGCGGTCTGCGTCATGCGGTCTATGCGCAAAACAGCCAGCCGCTCAGGGTGCGTCCGGGCAACACGCTCTCGCAACTCGCGCAGCGGGCCCGCGTCAGCGTCCGCGACCTCATGCGCTGGAACCATATCCGTTCCGCGCGTGACCTGCAGGTTGGCGAGACGCTCACGGTACATGGCGGTGCTGCCGCACCGGTCTATACCGCCGCGCGCGGTCACCAGCGCCTTACCGTCCGGCCCGGTGAAAGTCTCTGGCAAATCGCCCAGCGCGCCGGGGTCGGCGTCGCCGTGCTGGCCCGCGCCAACCACCTCACCGAGCGGACCGTCCTCCATCCCGGACAGGTGCTGAATATCCCGGCACAAACCGTGGTTGCCGCCATCAACCACCGGCAGGAGCGCGCCGCCACCCAGGCACGGACGACGACTTATGTGGTGCGTCAGGGAGATACGCTCTGGCAGATTGCCCAGCAATTCCATGTCCAGCCCAAATCGCTGATTCAGTGGAATCGCCTGGCCTCGGCCAGCGATATTCAACCGGGCTCACATCTCACCATTTATACGCGCTGATTCTAACGTAAGGGGTTTTTGCAATGGGTTTTATGGAAGGTAAAAAGGCACTGGTTGTCGGCGTGGCCAATGACCGCTCCATCTGCTGGGGCATCGCTCAGGCCATGCATCGCCAGGGTGCAGAAGTGCTCCTCACCTATCAGGGCGAGCGCACCAAAAGCCGGGTGGAAGAGCTGGCGAGCCAAATCGGTGCACCAGAGCCCCTGGAACTGGACCTGATGAACGAAGAACAACTGGCTGGCACCATGCGTGAGATCCAGTCGCTCTGGGGTGGCGTCGATATCGGCATTCATGGCGCCGCTTTTGCGCCCAAAGACGAGCTCAGCGGCAGCTATCTGGACGCCACCACCCGCGAGGGCTTCCGCATTGCCCACGAGGTATCCTCTTACAGCTTCACCGCCATGGCCAAGGCCATGCACCCGCTCATGCAGGGCCGACAGGGCGCCCTGCTGGCCCTCAGCTACCTCGGCGCCGAGCGCGCCATGGCCAACTACAATGTGATGGGACTCGCCAAGGCCAGCCTCGAAGCCAGCATTCGTTATCTCGCCTACGCGCTGGGGCCGGACGGCATCCGCGTCAACGCCATTTCCGCCGGGCCTATCCGCACCCTCGCGGCCAGCGGTATCAGCGACTTCCGCAAGATCCTGGATCACTATGCGGAACATGCGCCCCTGCGCCGCAACGTGACCCAGGACGAAGTCGGCAACACCGCCGCCTTCCTCTGCTCCGACCTCGCCTCCGGCATCACCGGCGAAATCACCTACGTGGACGGCGGTTTCAACACCGTCGGCTTCTGAGGCGCACACCGGACCATCGCGGCGCGCCGCTCACCGCATCGCGCGCCCCACCTCTGCAAGCATCTCCTCAAAACTTTTGGCGAAAGCGGCCAGGCCTTCCACCTGCAACTGCTCCGCCACAGCGCCGTCCATATCTATACCCAGGCTGGCCAGTTGCGCCATGGTCCGCCGTGCCCCCGCCATATCGTCTTCGACCCGTGCCACCAGGCTGCCATGATCGCGGAGCTTGACCAGGGTGTCGTCGGGCAAGGTATTGATCGTCTGCGGCCCCATCAACGGCTCGACGTAGAGCAAATCGGAGTAGGCGGGATTTTTGGTGCTGGTACTCGCCCAGAGCAGATACTGGGGTCTTCCACCCGCAGCGTGCAGCGCCCCAAAGTCCTTCCCGTGAAAAACGTCCTGGTAAATGGTGTATGCCGATTTCGCCATCGCCACCGCCGCCTGACCCCGCAACGCCAAAGCCTCCGGCGTGCCAATAGCCTCCAGCTTTTGATCGACCAGCGTATCCACCCGTGACAGGAAGAGGCTGGCAACCGCTTTCACCTTGCGCGGATCACCGCCACTCGCCACCCACTGCGCCAAACCCTTCTGATAGGCGGCATATACCGCGCGAACATGCGCCAGCCCGAACATCAGGGTCACGTTGACCGACACACCGCGGCCGATGAGCGTTGCGAAGGCGCGAATACCCGCGGGCGTGGCCGGCACCTTGATCAGCAGGTTCTCCCGCTGCACCAACCCGTGCAGCCGTTGCGCCTCGGCCACCGTAGCGGCCTCATCCCGCCCCAGTCGCGGCGACTCCTCCCAACTCACCCAACCGTCGTCACCGCCCGTTTCGACATGCACCGGATGCAACAAATCGCAGGCCTTGCGCAAATCATCCACCACCAGACCCTCATACAACCGTTCTGCGGAATCTGCAGGCCGGCGCAGATCCTCCTGATAGTAGGGGCTGGAGTGAATCGCCTTCTGAAAAATACTGGGGTTGGAGGTCACCCCGCTGATCCCGTCCTCGTCGATATAACGCCGCAGAATGTCGTCACGGACGAGGGTGCGCGACAGATTATCCAACCAGATACTTTGCCCCACCTGCTTCCTGAGTGCCCGTAAATCCGTTGCCATACCGATTCTCCTGACGTGATTCCGCCGACATACCCGATACCTATCTGACCTTCAGTTTAGACCAGAGTCCGGCAAGGAGCACGCCAGCCGCCTGCGCTCGACGCGGATTTTGAGAACAAGACCAAACCTGGTTCGGTATTCCGACGTCATTTTCCGATACCAAAATGGATAGAATGGGCCTTGCATGTTTTATGGGAAACATGCATTGATACCCATCAATACAACGCCTCATGTAGACCAGCGCGGGCACCTGGTGCTACCCGTCGGCGTTCGTCACCAGTTGGGCATTGAGCAGGGAAGTACATTTTCCCCCACACTTGGGCGCAATCCGTATCGAAACTGAGTATCCGGTCCCCATAGCGCCTGACGATGCGGTCAAGCCAAGACTCTAAACGCAGGGCTTGATCGTTATCGCCGCGCTGACGAACCTTTCCCAGTCCGCGGCGAATTTCCCCGATGCTTTGCACAGCGATATAAAGGTCGGCGGATTCAACCGCGCTTCAGAACGCCTGCACGCCGGAGTTGGCCTTGCGGCCTTTGCGGGCCTCGCTGATGATGTTGGTGTCCACCAGATACATGGTCAGCTTGCATTGTGACGGGTATCGAAATCGCTATCCTCGCCGACATTTGGCATGCTGGCGAGCACTTCGGCCAGGGGTCGGCGTGGCGGTCGGCGCAGGGTGGATCGTAGAATTTCCCGGTGTTCCGCCTCCGCGCTGCGACCGTGACTCGCAGCCACCTGTTTGAGCGCCAGGGCCACATCCTCTTCGACGTTACGAACAACATTCAGGCGGATGCGGGCGACACCGGGGCGAAAAATGCGCTGGGCCTGGCCTTTTACGCTGCCGGCCGATACGCCATCGCGGCGGCGTGGTTCGCGGCCGCAGCCCGGCAAGGTCATGTGGGTGCCATGGACTGGCTGGGTACCTGCTATCTCAAGGGACAGGGCGTAACCCGGGGCAAGGCGCTGGGCCTAAAGTGGCTCTCCGAAGCCGCGGCGCGCGGGCACCTCATCGCCCAACACAAGGTAGATGCCCTACTGCCGGGGTGAGATGCGGTTACGGTGCTGGCCTTCAGACACCAGAAGGAAGCGGGGTATTAAGGGCTTAGGCTGGTTCACGGCTTACTCGCGGCGATTAACTGGGACACCGGTACGAACAAACATAACGGATCGTCCAATGAGGCCGAAAAGCCCAGCCGTTGATAAAAACGCGCGGCAGTTTCGTGCTTGGCATCAACCACCACGGCATACAGGCCCACTCGCTCCAAAAATTCCACTGCCAGATGCAAGGCGAAAGCCAAGAGGTCTTGGCCAACGCCCCGTGCTTGATAACGTCGATCCACCGCAAGGCGCCCGATGCGCAGGATCGGTACCGGATAACAGGGGAGACGGGGCGGTGATGGTAATGTCCCGGTGGCTACCTGTCCCACACTCACGGTGACGAAACCCATGATCTCAGGAGGGTCGTCGCACAGTGCTACATAAGTTTTGCCAAAACCCCTGCGCTGCTGCTGGCCAGCATGGCGCTTCAAAAAATCATTCAGCACATCATTGCCACAATCAAAGTGGTTACGACCACTCTAAATTCTCCAACAGAGCGATACGTACCGCCATTCAGCGGCGTGCCATCAAGGCCAGCAGGGCAGCGTTAGGAATTGCCGGTTTTTCACAAGCGCTGACAAAAGCCTGAAAGGCCGATTGGGAGAGCCGCAAGGTCTCATGTTCCGTCACCACCTTGCGCGCCGCGTCATAGGCATTCTGCAACATGAAACTGGATACCGTCGTACCCATGAGAGCGGCCGCCTGCTCGATAAGGGCTTTGGCCTCGGCACTTGCGCGCAGGTTAATACGCGGGGTTTCGTGAACGGTGGGCATGGCTGACTTTCCCCTCTGTTCAGCAGCGATATGGCGATATCATACACCATATTGACGTACAGAAAACCGCGCCTGTTGCGGGGCGCCCCGATCAGACCTATAGTTTAATTCGCATGTGGTTCTCTGATTTGCGGAGGAGCAGGGCATGAAAGTCATCAAAAACATGAACACTACTGAGCGCTGGCTGCGTATATACTTCGGCGCCATCATTTTTCTGGTCTATTTCGTCAATCCCTTCCCCTACAAGGAATGGACCTTTTCCGGGTTGCTCATCATCGCCAGCGGCGTGATCGGCTACTGCCCCGTGTATTCTCTGCTCAAAAAGCCCAAAACCGCACCGGCGCCAGACACCATAGCCGATCGCTGAGCGCACCGCGGTAGGGGGCAATATCCTCGGCCCGCAGGCTTCCTCATCGGGGTTCATGCCGAAAATGCGCTTTACACAGCGTTGAAGCCGGGCTGGCGCGGCGCCGCACAGGGCGTCCGCAGTGCGTCCTGTACAGACCCCGCCGCAACGATTTATCATTTGCCCTTAATTTTTCATAAAATCACTGAAAATGGCACTCATCGTACAGAAATTTGGCGGTACTTCCGTGGGCAGCGTGGAACGCATCCGTGCCGTCGCGGAACGGGTCACGGCCAGTCATCGCGCCGGTCATCAGGTGGTGGTGGTGGTCTCCGCCATGTCGGGCGAGACGGACCGCCTCCTGCAACTGGCGCGCGCCCTGGCCGACGCCCCGGCCGAGCGCGAACTGGACACCCTGCTCAGCACCGGCGAGCAGGTCACCATTGCGCTGCTGAGCATGGCCCTGGAGGGTATCGGTCAACCCGCCATTTCGTTCACCGGCGGGCAGGTCGCCATCATGACCGATTCGGCCCATAACCGGGCGCGCATCGAGCATATTGACGATCACAAGATCCGGGCGGCACTGGATGCCGGCAAGATTGTGGTCGTGGCGGGCTTTCAGGGGGTTGATCCGCATGGCAATATCACCACCCTGGGTCGCGGCGGTTCCGATACCACCGCCGTGGCCCTGGCGGCCGCCCTGCATGCCGATGAGTGCGATATTTTCACCGATGTGGACGGCATTTACACCACTGACCCGCGAGTGGAATCCCGGGCGCGCCGCCTGGATCGCATCACCTTTGAAGAAATGCTGGAAATGGCCAGCCTCGGTGCCAAGGTTCTGCAAACCCGCTCCGTCGAATTCGCCATGAAATACCATGTTCCCGTGCGGGTCTTGTCGTCTTTTCAGGATGGACCCGGCACCCTGGTCACCAATGAGGAAAATTCTGTGGAAGCTCCCCGCGTCTCCGGCATCGCCTTCTCCCGCAATGAGGCGAAAATCACCGTTGTCGGCGTGCCCGACCATCCGGGCATCGCCTATGCCATTCTGGGTCCGATTTCCGCGGCCAATATCAATGTGGATGTGATCCTCCAGAATGTTTCGGAGGCGGGTAAAACCGACTTCACCTTCACGGTGGACCGCAATGATTTCGCCAAGACCCGCGATATTCTCCAAGGCGTGGCCCAGCAACTCGGCGCCGAGGACGTGCGGGGCGACACCCACATCGTCAAGGTTTCCGTGGTGGGCGTCGGGATGCGCTCCCATGCCGGTATCGCCGCCACCATGTTTGAAACCCTGGCGCGGGAAAACATCAACATCCAGATGATTTCCACCTCCGAGATCAAGATTTCCGTCGTCATTGAAGAAAAATATCTGGAACTGGCGGTGCGGGCGCTGCACGCGGCTTTCGCCCTAGACGGGGAGGCACCAGTCTGATGCCACTCATGTCCACTTATGCCCGGCTACCGGTCGCTTTTGCAAGGGGTGAGGGCGTCTGGCTCTATGATACCGAGGGACGCCGTTATCTGGACGCTCTGGCAGGGGTCGCCGTCTGTGGCCTGGGGCACAGCCATCCGGCCGTTACCCGCGCCTTGCAAGCCCAGGCCGGGCAACTGCTGCATACCTCCAATCTCTACCATATTCCGGCGCAGGAAAAACTGTCTGACACCCTTTGCGCGATCAGCGGGATGGATGCGGCCTTTTTCTGCAATAGCGGCGCCGAGGCCAATGAAGCGGCCATCAAAATCGCCCGCCTCCACGGTCATGGCAAAGGCTTCGCCGAACCGCAGATTCTGGTGTTCAGCAACGCTTTTCATGGCCGCACCCTGGCGGCACTGACGGCCACCGGTAATTTCCGCATCCAGGAAGGCTTCGGCCCCTTGGTGCCGGGCTTTGTGCGCGCCCCTTATGGCGATCTCCACACCGTCCGCGCGCTGGTTCAGGCCAACCCCGGCATTTGCGCCATTCTCGTCGAACCGGTGCAGGGCGAAGGCGGTGTGCGCCCGGCGCCTGAAGGTTTTCTGACGGGTTTGCGGGAGGTCTGCGACGCGCACGGACTGCTCCTGATGCTGGACGAAGTGCAGACGGGCATCGGCCGTACCGGGGCCTTCTTCGCCTATCAGCAAATTCCCGGCTTATGGCCCGACGTGCTCAGCCTGGCCAAAGGGCTGGGCAACGGGGTGCCCATCGGTGCCATGCTGGCCCGCCAGCCGACCGCCGCGCTCTTCGGACCGGGTAAACACGGCACTACCTTCGGCGGTGGGCCTCTGGTCTGCGCCGCCGCCCAGGCCGTGCTCGACACCATGCAGCAAGAGGCCATCCCCGCCCATGCGGAACAAATGGGGGTCCTGCTCCGTCAGCGTCTGTGCGCGCGCCTCGGCCAGCATCCCGAGGTGGTGGAGGTGCGCGGCATGGGTCTGATGGTGGGTATCGAACTGGCCCATAAGCCCGAGCGTCTGGTGGAACGCGCCCTGGAGGCGGGTCTGCTCATCAACGTCACTGCCGAACGGGTGATCCGTCTGTTGCCGCCGCTGATTCTGCAAGAGGCAGAAATCGACCTCCTCGTCGCTGGCCTGGCCAGCCTTCTGGAATCCGCGTCATGAACGTCCGTCACTTTTTGCGCCTCTCCGATCTCAGCCCCGCCGAACTGCGGGCGCTTCTGCAGCGCGCCATCGCCCTGAAGAAAATCCAGCGTGCGGGTGAGCACTACGCCCCTTGCGCGGGCCGGACACTGGCGATGATCTTTGAAAAATCTTCCACCCGTACCCGCGTGTCCTTTGAGACCGGTATGGCGCAACTGGGCGGTCACGCCCTTTTCCTCTCGCCACGGGATACCCAACTGGGGCGTGGCGAGAGCATCGAGGACACCGCCAGGGTGATCTCGCGCATGGTCGATATGGTGATGATCCGCACCTTCGGTCACGACAATCTCATCCGCTTTGCTGACGCCTCGCGGGTGCCGGTAATCAATGGTCTCTCCGACGACCACCACCCCTGTCAGCTCCTCGCCGACCTGATGACGGCGACGGAACACTGGGGTGACCTGCGCGGCAGGACCGTGGCCTATATCGGCGACGGCAGCAATAATATGGCCCACTCCTGGATGGAAGCCGCACAGATTTTCGACTTTCAACTGCACATCGGCAGCCCGGCGGGTTACGCACCGACCGCCGCAATGTTGCAGACCGGCGGTAATCACGTCACGATCCTGCATGATGCCGTGGCCGCGGTGCGCGGTGCCGACCTGATTGTCACCGACGTCTGGACCAGCATGGGTCAGGAAGAAGAGGCCGCCGCACGCAAGGCGATTCTCGCCCCCTTCCAGGTCAACGCCACGCTCATGGCCGCCGCGGCGGCGGACGCCTTATTCATGCACTGCCTTCCTGCCCACCGTGGCGAAGAGGTCAGCGCCGAAGTCATCGACGGACCGCGGTCTGTCGTCTGGGAAGAGGCGGAAAACCGCCTCCACGCCCAGAAAGCCCTAATGGAATTATTATTTGGCATCGGCCCCGTGGCCGCACTGCAAGGAGATTGATGCATGGTCAAGAAAGTCGTTCTCGCCTATTCCGGTGGTCTGGATACCTCGGTCATCCTCAAGTGGCTGCAAGATCAGTACCAGTGCGATGTGGTCACCTTCACCGCCGACATCGGCCAGGGTGAAGAGCTGGAACCGGCGCGCGCCAAGGCCGAGAAGCTCGGCGCCAGGGAAATCTTCATTGATGATCTGCGCCAGGAATTCGTCCGTGATTACGTGTTCCCCATGTTCCGCGCCAACACCCTCTACGAGGGTGAGTACCTGCTGGGTACCTCCATCGCCCGGCCCCTCATTGCCAAGCGCATGGTAGAAATCGCCGCCGACGTGGGTGCCGATGCCGTCGCCCACGGAGCTACCGGCAAGGGCAACGATCAGGTGCGTTTTGAGCTGGGGGCCTACGCCCTCAATCCGGACATTCAGGTGATTGCCCCCTGGCGGGAATGGGACCTGAACTCCCGCGAAAAGCTCCTCGCCTATGCCGAACAGCATGGCATTCCAGTGGAACGCCACGGCAAGAAATCCCCCTACTCCATGGATGCCAACCTGCTGCATATTTCTTATGAAGGCGGTATTCTCGAAGACCCCTGGGCGGAAGCCGAAGACAGCATGTGGCGCTGGACCACGGCGCCGGAGCAAGCGCCAGATCAGCCCCGTTATCTGGAGATCACCTACGCGCACGGCGACCCCATTGCCATCGACGGCGAGCCGCTCAATCCCGCGCAGTTGCTGGCGCACCTCAACACCGTCGGCGGCGAGCATGGCATCGGGCGCCTGGATATTGTCGAAAACCGCTACGTCGGCATGAAATCCCGGGGCTGCTACGAGACTCCCGGCGGCACCATTCTGCTCAAGGCCCATCGCGCCATCGAATCCATCACCCTGGACCGGGAAGTCGCCCATCTCAAGGATGAGCTCATGCCCCGCTACGCCAGCATCATCTACAACGGCTTCTGGTGGAGCCCGGAACGCCGCGCCCTGCAGACGCTCATCGATCAGACCCAGCGACTGGTCAATGGCGTGGTGCGTCTCAAACTCTACAAGGGTAGTTGTATGGTGGTGGGACGGCAGTCGCAGGAGAGTCTCTTTGATCCACGTATCGCCACCTTTGAGGATGATGCCGGCGCCTACAATCAGAAAGATGCCGAGGGCTTCATCAAGCTCAATGCGCTGCGTCTGCGCATTGAAAAGCGTTTGCAGGGTTGACGGCGATGGCTCCCGAGCAGCATGTACCGGCCAACGCACTGGGCAAGGCCAGCCGCATCTCTCTGGACGGGCGACGCAGTGAACGCAGCGTTATTCTCGCCGATGGCAGTATGCACAGTCTCACCCTTCTGCACCCAGGCATCTATACTTTGAGCAGCGAAGTAACGGAAACCATCCAGATACTCAGTGGAATAGCCTACTATCGCGCCGAAGGGTCCAACGACACTCAGGAGTTGCATGCTGGCGACAGCATGGTCATTCCTGCCAACCAGAGCTACCGGCTAGAAGTGGTGGAGCCTCTGGATTACCTGCTTTCAAGTTAAGGAGATTCTCATGCGCATACTGCACACCATGCTTCGCGTCGTCGATCTGGATCGCGCCATCGCCTTCTACACGGAGGTGCTCGGCATGCATCTCCTGCGCCGTAACGATTATCCCGAGGGCGAATTTACCCTGGCCTTCGTCGGTTATCAGAACGAGAACGCCGGGGCGGTCATTGAGCTGACCTATAACTGGGGCGTGGAACATTACGACCTCGGCGACGGCTTCGGGCATATCGCCATTGAAGTAGAGGATGCCGTGGCGGCCTGTGACGGCATCCGCCAGCGGGGCGGGAAGGTGGTGCGCGAGGCGGGGCCCATGAAGCACGGCAACACCGTCATCGCCTTCGTGGAAGACCCCGATGGCTACCGCATCGAGTTGATCGAGCGCAAAGCAGACTTTGCCGAATATCCAGCCTGAACGGCTGGATGGGCACTAAAGGTCCGAAATCGGACCGCTCCTGTTATGTTATGTATAGAACCGGCCGTTACACATGTTGCTAACCAATTCGCATCGCCCATGGCCAAGCTGACTGGCTTGCCGTGAGTAGGGATGCCCAGTCATCAGACGGCCTCCCTCATTCCAGCATTTTCCGAAATACAGCGTAGGGATCGGGCTTGCTGCCGGCGGAGCGCATGGTCTGTCCATCACTGACCCACGCATAAACAATAATTCGCATCCTGGAGTCATAGCGAAAGAACAGCCGGAACCTGCGCCCAATCTTGGCTTGGCGCCAGTGACGGTAATCCTGACCCATTGTATTGCCCTGTCGGTACTCATCCAGCCCCGGATCCAGGGGCACGATCTCCAGGATCAAGTGACTCAGTGCGCGGTAGAGTTTGCCGTTGGCATTCGCTGCAAAGCCGACGGGGTCGGCGGCTAATGCACGATCCGTGGATCCGTTCAGAGGCTTTGTTTCTGAGGTTGCATGGCGGGAACACTGCCGCCGAACTCATCGAGCGCATTTCGTGGATATACGCATTGGTCGTTACAGGAGGTTTCCTTGACAGAATCCAATAAAACGTGGCCCATTGAAAAGACCTTGGCAGGTTTGCACACGAGTTCGGCCGGCCTGACACAGGGCGATGCTCAGAAACGACTGCAACAATATGGCGCCAATACCTTGCGGGAAGAAAAGGTTAGTCCTTTCATACGCTTTTTGCATTACTTCTGGGGGCCCATACCCTGGATGATCGAGGCGGCGGCCATCCTGTCGGCCATCGTGGAGCATTGGGCTGATCTGACCATCATTTCGTTGCTGCTGCTCTTTAACGCGGGCATTGGCTTTTGGCAGGAATACAAAGCCAGCAGCGCCCTGGAGGCGCTCAAGAGCCAGTTGGCTCTCAAAGCCCGTGTGCTACGGGACGGTCAATGGCAGGAGATCCTGGCGGCGGCTCTGGTACCCGGTGACGTCGTCCGGATCCGGCTGGGCGATATCATTCCGGCGGATGTGCAATTGCTGGAGGGCGATTATCTGAGTGTCGATTAGTCGGCCCTGACAGGAGAATCCCTGCCGGTCAGCAAGAAAGCAGGCGACGTTGCCTATTCGGGTACCGTCGCCAAGCAAGGCGAGATGGTGGCAGTTATCACTGCCACCGGTATGCACACCTTATTTCGGCAAAACGGCAGGCCTGGTGCAAAAGGCTGGGGCTGTACCGCACTTCCAAAAGGCGGTCCTGCGTATCGGTGACTACCTCATCTATATTGCTTTAGGATTAGTGGCTGTGCTGATCACGGTCGAACTATTCCGCGGGCAGTCTTTCCTATCCTTGTTACAGTTCGCCTTGATTCTTACGGTGGCCTCCATCCCCGTGGCCATGCCAGCGGTACTCTCGGTGACCATGGCCTTGGGTGCGCTGAAACTTTCGCGTATGAAGGCTATCGTCACCCGTCTGGAGTCTCCATTGAGGAAATGGCGGGAATGCGGATTCTCTGTTCCGATAAAACTGGAACCCCTCACCCAGAACAAGCTGACCCTCGGGACCCTGGAGCCAGCGCCGGGTATTACCCAGAAAAACGTCCTGCGCTGCGATTTATCGTATCGTCGAAACCATCCGCATTATGGTCTTCGTCGTGCTGGCCATGCTGATTTTCGATTTTTATCCCATCACCGCCATCATGATCATCCTGCTGGCGTTCTTTAATGATATGCCGATCATGGCCATCGCCACCGATAACACCTGGCTGGATCCCAAACCGGTGCGATGGGATATGCATCGCGTTCTCACGGTGTCCACTGTCCTGGGGCTTATAGGCGTTCTACAAACCTTCGCCATGCTGCTCATTGGCAAAGATTATTTCCATATGGACATCGCGCATCTGCAAGCCCTGATTTTTCTCAAACTGGCAATCGCCGGGCACCTGACCTTGCTCATTGCACGCACGCGCAAGCCCTTCTTGCGGAAACCTTACCCCTCGGCGGTCCTCCTCTGGTCGGCTATCCTAACCAAGGCCGCGGCGACATTGTTCGTGGTTTATCCCATGGGGCTGGTGCCTTCCATCACCTGGGGGAAGCCGGCGTGGTCTGGATCTATTGTATTCTCTGGGTATTCGTCAATGATTGGGTCAAGGTCAGGGTCTATAAGCACTTGGAGCTCAATACGCCGAGACATCAGGATTTTATAGCGCTGACTCAGAAGAATCTCGGGCCAACGGTGTAGACGAGCCCATAAGGTCCAAAAAAACCGACAACGCGCGGGAACGCCTTGCCGGATTTGGAATAGCCATAAAGCTCTTCCAAATCAGTTGAGCGGATGGGATGGGCTTATACAGTAGATCCCAATCCGGTCTCTGTTCAAAAACCGTATGGGTCATAAAGCCTATTCCCAAGCCAGCCTTTACCATGGCCCCCACGGATTCCACATCGGCCACTTCAATGAAATGCGCGGGCACAATGTTTTTTTGTCTGAACGCTTTCTCCAGTCTCCTTCGGACTCCGGAAGAAGGTTCTCGCCATACCACAGGAAAGGGTTGTATGTCTTCCAGGCTCAGCGCCGGCAATGATGCCAGGGGATGGGTTTTGGGCATGACCGCGACGATCTCACCGGTCAACCACTGTTGTATTTCATAACTGTCTGGTAGCTGGGGTATATCCATCTCTCCTTCAAAAAAGAAGACGTCCAGTTCGGAAAGATTGATGTCTCCCCAATAGGTCACACCGCTCTTTATGTAGAGATTGATCCCTGGATTCTGGTTTTGAAAACTTTGCAAATATTGCGGTAGTAAATAGTTGGCAATCAGGCTGGTAGAGGCGATGCGAAGTTCTCCCGCTTGCAAGGATTTTTGGCGCATGAGCAGATTCTCAATATTTTGTAACTTGGCGCGCAACTGCCGGATATCGGGAATTAATGCTTGGCCGACGGGCGTCAGCTGAATGCCACCGCCCTCACGGACATATAAAGGCTCGCCGATTGCCCGTGTCAGTTTATGTAAGCGTTCCGAGATGGCAGGCTGTCCCCGTCCCAGGCGTAGTGCGGCTTCGCTGACACTGCCGGTTTCTGCAACCGTGAGGAGGGTGAGCAACTGCTCGGCATCTATCGTCATCGGGTTCTCCGATATTTATTTCAAATAAATCGATTTGATCTGACGGTAAGAATAGCATAGTTTCAAAAAACGAGTCCCCGGAGTGTAGTGATGGTCAACGATGCTTCCCTGCCCGCCAACATGGATACCCTCGTTATGGAGCGCAACGTCAGAGGATGGCAGGGGGCGTTTCGGACGAACCCAGTCTTTCATCTGATTCTGGCGTTCTTTGTGGGGATTGTCGCGGGCTTGGGTGCGGTCGCTTTCCGGCGACTAATCGGTCTGATGCATAATGCCTTCTTCTTCGGTCAGATTTCCTCACGCTTCAATGATTTGCAGCATTCCGCAGCCAGCTTTTGGGGTTTGGGGGTGGTGCTGGTCCCCGTTCTCGGCGGGCTTGTGGTGGTCTGGCTCGTCAGAACTTTTGCGCCAGAAGCCAAAGGGCACGGCGTACCTGAAGTTATGGATGCCATTTATTACGGGAGCGGCGTTATTCGGCCCGTGGTGGTTCTGG
>Ga0315298_1005937_pt1 | contig 16957 bp, 14 predicted proteins | sample WHS_1_MG_FD_203077 | JGI IMG/M metagenome (GOLD analysis project Ga0315298, IMG submission 203077) | Extremophilic microbial mat communities from Washburn Hot Springs, YNP, Wyoming, USA - WHS_1_MG | ecosystem: Environmental > Aquatic > Thermal springs > Hot (42-90C) | place: USA: Wyoming...
ATCGAATTTGGCCATGGCTTCCTTGGCCCGGGCAAGCCTTTCCCGGCGCATCCGATCGAAATCGATCCTCCGCTCCCAATCCGCTCCCGTCATGCTGTAAAGCCGCCGAGGGGAGTAATGGTGGGGAACCTTGATGTAACTGTGATCCAGTCCCGAATTCCTGATCTCAATCTCCTCTGCCTTGCTCATCGTTCTCTCCCTTCCTTTGTGATGTCCGTTCTTCCGCTTCGACAAGCGCTCTGAAGAACATTCAACCTACTTCAGCTTCTTGTCCCTTTCGGTGATTTCCCCGACATATCGGTAGTCTTCCGGTCGGTACTCCCCCGCATCGGGGGCAGAATAAACACCGCAGATCTCCACCTCCTGATCGGGGTTGAGATTGCGAAACCAATGGACGTAATTTTTGGGGATGAAGACCGCCACGCCAGGTGTCACCTCGTACTCGTCCCCTTGCCCATCCGGCCCTTCAATCCCAACACACCCACGACCCCGGATTCCGTAAACCACCTCCTCCATTCCCACGTGAATGTGTTTCTGATGGGCCGCAAAACCAGGGGGGAAAATCGTCCGGAAAAGGGAAACCTCTGTTGCTCCCACCGTCTTGTCGGTGATGAGGAATCGGATGTCCATGTTTGAGAATCCAATCGAACTCTTGGCGGAAGGAGCAACCTTCACATCCTCCACACTGACCCTGTAACGCGACATGATTCTCCGTCTCCTTTCATTTCGTCGATCGTTCTTCGTTCCTTCGTCCTCTTTGATGGCCGGCCAATATCCCGCCGGCGAACGCCAAATTCCCTGATTCTTTTCTTCTTAACAAGAAATCTTTATCTACGCCACTCCTTGGGGTAACTCGATCCTGACTTCTCAAATTTGTCGAGGGTATCGCGATCCACCAGGTAATGATCGATGAGCACCAACTGTGGAGGTTTCAGTTCGCCTTTGATCTGGCGCACAACCATTCGGACAGCCTCGCGGGCCATTTCGATGTGGTCGCACATGACGGTGGCGGAAACCCATCCTTTCCGCATATAGTCGTCGATTCCCGCATCGAGCATTTGACCGACCACCAAAATGTCTCCTGGTTTCGCTCCGGAAGCTTGTACGGCCTTGCACGCTCCCACGGTGAGAGGAGGCGAAAAAGTGGCAATGGCCTTAAGATCCGGGTTGGCTTGCAAGATACCCTCCACTGTTTTCATCCCGGCATCAGGACTGGAGGCTGTCCACTCCGTGATGACTTTGATGCCTGGGAAATGTTTCGCATAAGTGATGAAGCCCTGATACTCTTCCTGGCACAAGGTGACCGCAGAGGGACCCGGAAGCAACAAGACCTTTCCGCTCCCCTTCAGCCTATCGACAATATAGACGGCCCGAAGCTGCCCCACCAGGATGCCGTTCTTCATGATGCGGAGGACTGGCTTCTTGGTAGCCGAATCGAGATTGTCTATCACGAGGGGGATTTTTTTATCGATCACCTTGTCAATGACGGGCACTGTACCATCGGTGCTCGTGGCTCCGAAAATAATTCCATCAATCCCCCGCTGCAACACATCTTCAACCTGGCCGATCTGTTTGTTTACGTTCGCGTAGCCCCCCGCGTCATAAAACAACATTTTGGCCCCCAATTTCTCGCATTCCTTCTCGTAGCCATAACGCTTGGCGGTGAAATAGGGGTCGACCCCATTCGGAACCATCACAGCAATTTGCAGGTCTTTTGCCGAAACGAGCCCTTCGCCTGCCAGTCCAAACCCAGCCACTAAAATACCAAACACGAACATCATCATCAACCTCTTCCTCTCCATGCGTTGTTCCTCCTTTCTTCGATTTGTCCCTGACTTAGGAACGTCTCCGGATGACGCTCGCCATGCAGGCCAGGATGATGATGCATCCGATGATCGCTTCCCGGGCGAAGGAAGAAACCCCGGATACAATCAGTCCATTATCCAAAAAAACGATGACGAGCGTGCCCAAAATAGCCTCCCAAATCCCTCCTTCCCCGCCCAGGATCGAAATCCCCCCCAAAACCGCTCCCCCAATCGATAGGACAAGCCACGCTTCTCCCAGATGAGGAAATCCCATGCTCAGTCGGGCCGTAAGGAAAAAGGCTCCCAGAGCTGCGAGAAGTCCACTCAAGGTGTAGACGATGACGAGAACCCGATTGGCTTTGACTCCCACCATACGTGCGGCGTCAGGATTGGCTCCCATGAAGTAGAGGTGTCGGCCAAACATCGTGCATCGCAGCACGAAGTAGAGAATCAAACCCGTGAAGACAGCGAACACGACGGGAACGGGTACGGGCCCTAACATGCCTCCCCCAAACCAGAACAGCCGGATCTGGTCCACATCCGTCAGGTTGGTCAGCGTAACCCCTCCGGTATAGACCAATTCTGCTCCAAGGGCGATAAAAAGCATCCCCAGGGTTGCCAAAATGGGAGGAATACGGAGATACCCGATGAGCACACCATTGATGAAGCCACAAAGCCCGCCAAAAAGAACACCCACCAGGGAGCCCCAGTACGTTCCCAGAATGTAAATGGAGGAGATCGTGGCAACACTGACAAGGCTCATCACCGACCCTTGGGATAGATCAATCCCCCGGGTGAGGATGGCTAGCCCCTGTCCGGAAACGATCAGAAAGAGTATGGCTCCTTGCCGCAAAGTTTGACTCAAGTTCCTGACACTCAAGAAGGCTGGGTTAATGAGAGCGAAAACAATGATCATCAGCCCAAAAGCCAAAGGTGTTCCGTGGCGACTCCAGTTAAAACTGGCCAACCCTTTCTTTCTTTTCACCTGTGCTGCAACGCTCCTTTCAGAGTGATTCCGACCGATGGGTGGCGCTACCTTCTCCGAGCCAATCCGAAATAGCAAAACAAGAGGACAACCACTCCTACGACCACCTGCTGGGAAAAGGTGGAGATGCCCATCAGGTTGAGGGCATTGCCCAGAAAGTGCAGAATCATGAGCCCGATCGCTGTCCGTCCTACATTCCCCACACCACCAAAGATATCGTTCCCCCCGACGACAACGGCCCCAATGGATTCGAGCAAGAAGGTTCCGGCTCCCACTTGAGGTTCCCCTGTCAGCATTCTCGCCGTAAGCAGAGCCCCTGCCATTCCACAAGAGAGGCCACTGAGCACGAAGATCACGATTTTCATCCTGGAAAAGTTGATTCCGGCGATTTCAGCCACGGCCTCGTTTCCTCCCAGAGCGTATACGTGATTGCCAAATCGCGTGTGGCGGAGCAGAAAGTGGGTGAGCACGAGAAAAAACAGGGCGAGATAGATCACAAAAGGAATATGAAAAAGCTTTCCTTCCGCCAGAAAATGAAAGCCCTGAACCTTGTTTACGTCAATTCCTGAAATGCTCTTGCCATCCGTGAAATAGAGCGCCAACCCTCCAGAAATATAGAGCATCCCCAAGGTCGCGATGATCGCGTTCAACCGGACAATTCCGATCAAAATACCGTTGATCAGCCCACAAAAAGCGCCCACGGATAATCCGGCTAAGAGGCCCAACCAAGGATGCCCTGCCGCCACCACCGCAGCCGTCGCCATACAGGACAGACTTACCAAAGAGCCATGGGAAAGATCCATCCCTCCCGAGAGAATGACCAACGTTTGTCCCAGAGCCACAAACAAGACGAAAGACATCGTTTGGAGCACGTTGAGAAAGTTACTGAAGCTCAAAAAATGAGGCGCTCCAATTGAAGCGAGAACAAGGAGAACGAAGAAGATCACAAGAATTCCGTATCGATCCCAGCGGGCGTGCCAGCCCGAAAACTTTCCCTGTGCCTGTATCGAGTGGACCGGTACTCCTTCGGGATTCATAGCGCTGCCTCCAAGATTCTTTTCTCGTTGGCCTCTTCCCGTGAAAGCTCCGCGCTGATCCGTCCCCGCTTCATGACCAGGATACGGTCACTCATGCCCAAGATCTCGGGAATTTCGGAAGAGATCATGATAATGGATTTCCCCCCTCTTGCCAAATCGATCATCAACCTGTAAACATCTTGCTTCGCTCCCACGTCAATCCCCTTGGTCGGTTCATCAAAGATAACGACCTGCGATCGGGCAAAAAGCGCCTTCGCCAACATGACTTTTTGCTGGTTTCCACCGCTCAAGGATCGAATGGCAACCTCAACGGAAGGTGTCCGGATATGGAGGGAATCGACGAACTGTCGGGCGATCTCTCTTTCCCTTTTCAAATCGAGACCTCCCATCTTTCTCTTTAAGAGGCGGAGGCCCGCACTCGATATATTTTGCGCCACGCTCATCATGGGAAATAAACCGTGTTGCTCTTTGTCCTCCGGCAGCAAGCCAATACCCACATTGATCGCCTCTTTAGGAGACTTCACGGTGATCGGGTTCCCCTGAATCAAGATTCTTCCCGAGTCAACAGGAAGAGCCCCAAAAATGGCGTGGGCCAACTCCGTTCTTTTGGCTCCGACGAGCCCCGCGATCCCAAGGATCTCCCCCTTTCTCACAGCGAAATGGATCCCAGAAAATAGACCAGGGGAACTGAGGTTCTCGACGACCAACATTTCTTCTCCCAAAGGCCTCGGTTCCCAAGGAAAGATATTTTCGATCTCCCGGCCCACCATGAGTCGGATGATTTCCCTCAGATCTACCTCCCGGAGATGTCCTGTGCCAGCATTTTCTCCGTCCCGTAAGACGGAAAAGCGGTCTCCGATTTCTCTGATTTCTTCAAGCCTGTGGGAGATGTAAAGGATGGCCACCCCCTCTTTCTTGAGCGTCTGGAGGCGACCGAAGAGCTCGCGGATCTCTTGAGCTGAAAGAGCTGAGGTCGGTTCGTCGAGGACGAGGATCCGAGATTGAATGGAGAGGGCTTTGGCAATTTCGACCATCTGGTGCTCGGCTACGGAAAGATCCCCGATTTTAGCCCTGGGATCGATGGCCACACGAAGTCGTCTCAGGATCTTTTCTGTTTCCGAGTAAAGGGTTCTCCAATCGATTCTTCGAAGGATCTTCCCCTTTAAGGGTTCCCGATTGAGGAAGATATTTTGGCCCACGTCCATTTTGGCGATCAGGTTGAAGTTCTGGTAGACGACGGAGACTCCTGACGCTAATGCCACTTCTGGGTTCCTCATGACAACGGGGTTCCCATCCAAGAGAATCTCCCCCGAGTCCGGCTGATAGACCCCCGCCAAAATTTTGACGAGCGTGGACTTCCCAGCCCCGTTTGCCCCTACCAGCACGTGGATTTCGCCAGGGTAGAGATCAAGATCAACCCCTTTTAAAGCCATCACGCCCGGAAATCCCTTGACGATCTTCTTGAACTCCAAAATAGGCTTCGATGGATGATTCAAAGCACTCCCCTTCCCATGCCAAACCGCTCCATTCCGCTTCGGTCTAACGAAACGGCTGACCGAGATTACTTTCCAAATTAGGGTTTCAGAAAACCGGATTCGAGAATGTTCTTCTTAAACATCTCCAAGTGAAATCGTACGCATTGGGCCAAGAGCCTTTTATTTCCTTTCTTGTACGCGTCGGCAATCGCCGCATGCTCCTCGATCGAAGAGGTGAATCGATCCTTCGTGAAGAGCGACAAGGATCTAAGGATTCGTGCCTGCTTCCGAAGCATTTGGGTGATCTTGGTGATCCACTCGTTTTCCACAACTTTATAAAAGAGACCGTGAAAGGCCTCATTGAGCTCAAGATAGGCATCGTAGCTTTCGGACTGAAGTGACCGCCTCATGTCTTCAATGATCCTGTCGATCTCGAGACAGATCGGATCCGTTTTTTTTCGAAGCGCCAGTTTGGCCACCGCAGGATCAAGAAGAAGCATCACGTCGAAGAAATCATCGACACTCTTAATCGTTACCGGTTTGACGATATAGCCCCTTCGGGGAAGACGTTCTACAATCCCGTCTCCTTCCAGCTTCTTTAGGGCCTCTCGGACCGGAGCCTTGCTGATACCTAACCGTTTGGCAAGCTCGGTCTCGACGATCCGTTCCCCGTTCTTCATCGACCCACTGAGAATCGCCTTCTCGATGATCGCGGTTGTTCGATCGGTGAGCGTAAGATGATTTTTTAACAGCTCGTCCAAAGGAAGTTCTCCCTCTTGTCGTTAGTCGAGAGTCGACTATTTTCTATCAAATATCGATCGATTTGTCAAGAGTGCTTTTTCTGCCTCATTTGGAGAAATAAACATTTCCCTTATATATCAAAGAGTTACGTTAACGAAAATTGAAGGGTTCCTTCCTGTTAAACATAACACTTGACAAAAAATTTTATTCGATATATATTCCAAACAACTTTTGAGCAGCCACAAGGGCGCGAAGGAGGGAACAGATGGGTCAAGAAACTGAAATCAGGGACGGTATGAAAATCGATTGGGATGTGCCCATCCCCATGGATGACGGCATCGTACTAAGGGCTGACGTGTTTCGGCCTATCCCAGAAGGGAAATACCCGGTTATTTTGAGTTACGGCCCTTATGGGAAGGGGCTGGCCTTTCAGGAGCTTTACAAAACGTGCTGGGACCGGATGGTGGAAGAACATCCCGACGTGGCCGCAGGTTCCACAAACAAATATCAGAACTGGGAGGTCGTAGATCCCGAAAAATGGGTTCCGGAGGGCTACGTATGCGTCAGGGTCGATTCGAGAGGCTGTGGTCGCTCACCTGGGTATATCGACCTCTGGTCGCCAAGGGAAACCAGAGATTTTTATCTCTGTATCGAATGGGCGGGGACTCAGCCCTGGAGCAATGGGAAAGTGGGGCTGAACGGCATCTCTTATTACGCCATGAACCAATGGCAGGTGGCGAGTCTACAGCCTCCCCATCTGGCGGCGATCTGTGTATGGGAAGGGGCTGCCGATTTTTACCGTGATTTCAGCCACCATGGAGGGATTTTCACCACCTTTCCCATAAACTGGTACGATATGCAGATTATCCCCGTGCAACATGGGATGGGAAAGCGAGGCTATCGGAGTCGTGTGACCGGAGAGCTCGTTTCTGGTCCAGAGACGCTCACCGACGAGGAACTGGGCAGCAATCGATCCGACTACGGGAATGAATGCCTATCCCATCCTCTCGATGACGAGTATTGGAAATCCCGGTCACCAGATTGGTCGAAAGTGACGGTACCTCTTCTATCGGCAGCCAACTGGGGCGGGCAAGGTCTCCATCCTCGTGGAAACTTCGAGGGCTTCGTCCGGGCTGCTTCAAGACAGAAATGGCTCGAGGTGCACGGGCTTGAACACTGGACTCACTTCTACACGGACTACGGAAGGCTGCTCCAAAAGCGCTTTTTCGATCACTTCCTGAAAGGAATCGACAACGGTTGGCCCCAGCAGCCCCCCGTACAACTCCAGGTCCGCCACATCGACAGGTTTGTCGAGCGTATGGAAAACGAGTGGCCCCTTGCCCGAACCCAATGGACAAAATTCTATCTTAACCCAGCGGACCTGACCCTGAGTCTAGAACCGATCAAAGAGGCGGCCCACATCACCTATGACGGCTTGGGAGAAGGAGTAACCTTCCTTTCACGTCCTTTGAAAGAAGAGACCGAGATTACAGGTCCGGTTGCAGCCAAACTTTTTACGTCTTCTTCCACAGCAGATGCGGATCTATTTCTCGTCCTTCGTGTTTTCACCCCGGAGATGAGAGAGGTTGTCTTTCAGGGGGCCCTTGATCCTCATACGCCAATTGCGCAAGGTTGGCTACGGGCTTCACACCGCAAGATCGACCCAAAACTTACTACGTTCTACCGCCCCTACCACACCCATGACGAAAAGCAACTCCTTACACCGGGCCAGATCTACGAACTGGACGTAGAAATTTGGCCCACCTGTATTGTGGTTCCAGCCGGTCACCGAATTGCCCTAAGTGTTCGGGGAAAAGATTATGTGTACCCGGGTGGAACCGGCGGCAAGCTGTCGAACATGAAGATGGAGTTCAGCGGCTGTGCGTGTTTTCTCCACAATGACGCCCGCGATCGTCCCCCCCAGGTTTTTGGTGGGAAAGTGACTCTTCACGCCGGTCCCGACAGAGCGTCTTACGTTCTGTTGCCGATTATTCCTAAATGAGCTACCTGGGATGATTCATGCTGAAGGGACACCTTTTATGATGCGTCGGATCAGGAGGATCGTCCATTGATCGTGAGACGAAGCCGTTCATCGCGATGAGAAAATAACCGAAAAAGGAGGGCAAGAAAAATGAAAAAGGGCAGTCGGATTGTGTTATTCGTAACCTTGGTCGCCAGCGTTCTCTTTACACTGGCCCCGATGCCTTCGCTGATCGAGGCAAAGGAGCCTATCAAGATCGGTTTCATAACCCCTCTCTCAGGCCCTTTTGTAGCGAATGGGAGAGATATTCTCATGGGCTTCCAGCTCTATCTGGAGGAAATCGGATACCAGGTGGCAGGCCGCAAGATTGAGCTCCTGGTCGAGGACGACGAGGCAATTCCCGCAGTCAGCCTGACGAAAACACGAAAGCTTGTCGAAAAAGACGGGGTCCACATGATGGCAGGTGGCTTGTTAGCCTCCACGGGCTATGCCCTCGTGCCCTACGTCGAATCGAAACAGATTCCCATGTTCTACCCGATCATGGCGAACGATGATTTGACGCAGAGGAAGATTTCAAAATGGATTGTTCGAACAGGTTGGAGCTGCAGCCAGCCCAACCATCCTCTTGCTGATTACGCCTACAACTTCCTGAAGTTCAGAAAGGTCTCCATGATTGCCTACGATTTTGCATTCGGTTGGGAGTCCATGGGAGGCTTCCACAAGGTCTTTGAGGATATGGGCGGAAAGGTTCTCCAAAAAATATGGCCGCCGATGACCGCTCAGGATTTCAGCCCTTACCTGGCCCAGATATCAAGAGAAGCCGATGGTGTATATGCCCTGTTTTCGGGCCGCGCCACCATGCAATTTCTGAAGCAGTATAACGAATTTGGGCTAAAAGCAAAAATCCCGTTAATCGGAGGAGGGACGCTCACGGACGAACATGCTCTCCCTTCTATGGGGGATGAGGCGATCGGCGTCATCACAGCCCTCCATTACAGTGAGGCCCTCGACAATCCGGCAAACAAAAAATTCGTCAAGGCTTTTCGTGAAAAGGCGAAAAAAGCAGCCTCCTATTACGCTGAGGGCAGCTATACGGGTGCACGATGGGTGATCGAGGCCATCAAGGCAGTCCATGGAGATATCGAGAACAAAGAAAAGTTCATCGAAGCCATGAAGAAAGTTGAGCTCGCAGATGTTCCTCGCGGCCCTCTGAAGTTAGACAAGTACGGAAACCCCATTCAAAATATCTATATCCGGAAAGTGGAGAGAGTGAAAGGAGAGCTCCAGAACACGGTGATTTATACGTACCCCAACGTTTCTCAATTCTGGAAATATAGCCCCGAGGAGTTTCTGAAACAGCCTGTTTATTCCAGAGACTATCCTCCTCTGAAGCCTTAGTCGAAGTCCGGGAGAGGGGAGCAACCCCCCTCTCCCCCTTTGCGATTCAATTGCACGGACGAACCTTCTTGTCGGATTCGGCGGACCCTCTGGAGGCACTGCCCTGCCTATCTCAGGCGACCGTGGCCTTGGAATGCGGGACGAGGGGATGTGGCCCGGCTACCGACGAATTCACGACATAAGAGATGGACAAGAAATCACAATTCTCCTTGAATCTCCGGGTGCCCTATGATGCTTCTGCTCTTTCACCTTTCCAAAAGGCTGTTGATCGCCGGATCAATCCCAAGCATGGGCTGAAACATCTACGCTTTGACGATGTGGATGGCCTCGTTGTCGGTGTCGAGGGCCGCCTCGTAGAAAGCCTCGGAAAGCGTGGGGTGGGCGAAAAGCATCTCCTTCAGCTCCTCGATCCCCATTTCGGCCTTCATGGCCATCATGCCGAAATGGATCATTTCGGTTGCCCCGCCTCCGAGGATGTGAACTCCGAGGATCTCTCCGTATTTCGGTTCCGAAAGGATCTTCACCATACCTTCCGTTTCTCCTTCTGCCACCGCACGGCCACACCCCATAAAAGGAAACTTTCCGACCTTCAGCTCTCCGTGTTTCTTTCTTGCCTCCTCCTCCGTGAGGCCGATCGAGGCGGCCTCGGGCTGGGAGTAAACACAGATCGGGATCAAACGGGGATCCACTTCAGCGCTTCCACCCCTAAGGTTCGTGAGGGCCACACGGGCCTCATAAAAGGCTTTGTGAGCCATGAAACCCCTGCCCGTCACGTCCCCTGCAGCATAAACACCCGAAACGGACGTCTTCATACGGTGATCTACCGTGACAAACCCGTCTCGCGACGAAATGGCGGCCTCTTCGAGGCCAAGGCCGGCAAGGTTTCCGTGTCTCGGGCCTGCAAGAAGAACCTTCGGCGATTGCAGGCGCTCCTCCCTTCCTTTTTGCAGAATTCGCAAGGTGACGAACCCTTCTTTTCCGGTCAGACTCGACTCGACGGCCTCGGCACCGGTCAGGACTTTGATCCCTTTCTTGGTCAGGATTCCCTTGTATCGAACCGAGATCTCCCGATCCATCTTGGGAAGAATCCGATCGCCTTTCTCGATGAGCGTCACGTTCGTTCCAAAGGCACGAAAGAAGCAGGCATATTCGATCCCACGTTTACCTCCTCCGACGATCGTGATCTCCGAAGGGAGAGAATCCATTTTTAAAACGTCATCGGTCGTCATCACCCATTTCCCGTCTCTCTTGAGACCCGGTATTTCGGAGGCCACAGCTCCTGTCGCGATGAGGATTCGATCCGATTCGATGGTGGTGTCCGATGAGCCTTTCCTCTTAACCGAAAGCCTTCGAAGCGCGACAAAGGATGCCTCTCCCTCGATCACGGTAATGCCCTTCTGCCCAAGAAGACTCCGAAGGCCCGAAACCACCTGATTCACAGCCCCGCTCTTCCGCTCCATGGCGCTCTGGAAAGCCTGCGAAGCCTTTTCTCTCTCCTTTCCCCATTTGGCCGCCATGAAGTTCTCCCAGAGGGCTGCTTCCCTCAAGAGCGCCTTGGTCGGAATGCACCCGAGGTTCAGGCAGGTACCCCCCAGCTCGGCCTTCTCTACGATCGCCACGGAAAGACCTTTTCGTGCGCCAAGAATCGTGGCCAAGTAGCCGGCAGGGCCGCTTCCGATCACGATCAAATCGAACTTCTCTTTCTTCGTCTCCAAACCGCTCACCTCCGTACCCTCTTTCTCTCAGGCCTTTCGGGTCAAGAATCGTTCTCATGTATACCCAAGTTTTTGGATTTTATCAAGGCGGCAAAGACGGGAAAAACTTCCGGCTCTTCCCTGATGCTGGAAGAGTCCCTGCGCAAAGCCCCCGGTGAGGGTACCAAAGAGGCGTTGTAGCGGCATCTTAAGGAGGTGAAATACCCACTTCGGCGAACTTTGCTCAATCCAATCTCGATAAAGCCTATGATAACCGTACCGACGTCAAGAGGACCCCCTTGGCAAGGCCTTTAAGGCCTCCTCTCCGGGGCTCCGCAACGGAACGGGCGACTTTTTTTGCCCCTGGAACGGACGTTCTCCAATGGATGGTTACCGGAAAACTCCTATGGGTGCATCGTCTTCGGAAGCCAAAGGACGAGGGAAGGGAAAAGAATGATCAGGGCGATCACAATGAACTGAAGGAGAACGAAGGGGACGGCACACCGATAGATCTTTCCCATCGTCACTCGGGGAAGCACCCCCTTCAGCACAAAGAGAGAGAGACCAAAAGGGGGTGAGATCATACCAATCTCGATGTTGAGAAGCATGATCGCTGCAAACCATAGCGGGTTGATATGAAAGAGTTTCAGCACAGGCCAAAAGATTGGAACCGTGATCATCATGATGGGCAAAGACTCCAAGAACATCCCCAGGATGAAGAGGATGAACTGCATCGAGATGACGATTGCAAGAGGGGACGAAAAAAGAGAAGCAAAGAGTTCGACGATCTTGGTCGTGCCACCCGTATAGGCCAGAATCTCGGAAAACGTCACGGAGGCCGATAGGATAATAAACATCATACCTGTGATCTCGATCGTCCGGAAGAGGGACTTCTTGATCACCTCTCCTTTCCACCCGTTGTAGAGGAGGTGGAGGCCCGTGAACCCGGCCACCCCGTAGACAGCCGATTCGGTGGGGGTCGCGACACCGAAGTAGATGAGCCCGATAATCAGAAAAACGATGCTGCATAGGGGTAGAACATACTTGAGGAGAAGAATCATCTTCCTCTCCCAAGGCTGATCCGAGGTGTCATAGATCGGAGCAAGGCGCGGTTGAAGACGACAACGAAGCACAATATAAAGCATGTAGACGGCGGAAAGCAGTAAACCCGGTATCACAATGGCGATCAACATGTCTCCTACGGAAATCTGGGCGAGAGCGGCAAGGATGACTCCCAGATTGCTCGGGGGGATCATGGTCGCCAATCCACCGCTTCCAAGGAGAGGTCCCAGGCTCATAGAAGAATCGTAACCCCGTTTCTCCATTTCGGGATAAAGGGTCGTTGCCAACATGGCCGTCGAAGCCATGCTCGACCCACTGAGAGCCGCATTGAGCGTCCCGCCCGTGACCGCAAGGAGGGAGAGACGACCGGGGATCTTCCCGATCCACTTGTCCAGGGCCTCAAGGCTCTGAGCAGCCAGACCGGAGTTAAAGATGATCTCTCCCATCAGGATGAAGAGGGGAACCGGAAGCATGTTGAAGTTGGTCACAGATCGGAAAATGCTGAGCATCATCTGCTCCAAACCCGGAAGGCCGTTCCAAAGGCAGAAGACGCTCACCATGTTGACAAGCAAGAAGGCAAACCCGATGGGAACACCCAGGGTGAAGAGAAAAAAAAGGGAAAAAAAGATGATGAGAAGGATGAGCCACCACTCCACGGAGAACTCCTCTACAGGCCTGTACCGTTTCTTTCGGCCTTCCACTTCTTCCAATGGGAGCGAAGCGCGAGGACCGATTGGACAGAGAGGAAAAAGCCGCCGACGGGAATCACGACAAGGACATAAGCAATCGGAATCTGCAAGAGGGTGGGATTATAGATACCTCGACGGTAATGGTCCAGGGTCGTTCTCGCGCCTACAGCCAAGAGGACTATGGAGACGAGCAGGATCCCGACGTACTGAATGATCGAAAGAAGGTGCCGGCTTTTTGAGCCTAACCGACTGGTGAGCAAATCGACCACAATATGGCCCTCCTTTCGTAAGACCCCCGCGGCACTGAGAAACGTGATGTAAAGGAGGGCGTATTCCGATATCTCCACAACCCATTTCTGGGGACGGTTGAAAAAATATCGGAGGAAGACCTCAAGCATCACCGAAAGGATGACGCCGACCAGGATGACGACAGCGATCCCGTTGAGTCCGTCGAGGGCCCCATGAAATATGCTCTCGCCCTTCTTCAGGAAATCATCTTTGCCTTGATGTTGCAAGAATCCCCCCCGCAAAGGGCCCCGGTGAGGGCGCCAAGGAGGCTTTGTAGCGGCACCTCAAGGGAGCGAAAAATACCCACTTTGGTAGACTCTGTTAAACTTCACACTCTTGGTGAAGCCTATGATGGCCGTACCAATGTCAACAAGACCCGCTTGAAAAGGCCTCCAGGGCGTCCTCCCCGGGGCTCCGCAATGCAACACTGGCGGGTTGAGTCCTCTGAGATCACCGCCACAGTGAGGCAGGGCCTGTTCTCAGCCTATGAGCCCTACCTCACCGGGTTTTCTATCTCTCTTAATTCCCGGTCATCTTTTTGAGTTGAGGAACTAAGTCGGGTACTTTAGTCATCATGAATTCCCACCAGGCATCATAGGCGAGCTGGATATAGCGCTCCGCCTCTTTCGGAGGGAGTTTGGAGAATTTGACTCCGCTTCTCACGAGAGCCTCCTTCTCCTTCTGGATCGCTTCTTCATAATATTTCACCATCTCCATTTCGTACTCGGGCATCCACTTTAACAACTTCTCCTTCACCGAATCGGGCAACGTCTCCCATTTTTTCATGTTAAAGAGGATCGTTCCATCCCCTTCGTAAAAAGAGTGGTCGATGGCATGTTTGCAGATCTCCGTCCACCCCTGGGCCCGGGCTCCTAAAATAGGCCAGCAAAATCCTTCCACCACCCCCCTCTCCAGGCTTGTGTAGACATCAGAGGGCTTGATCGATACAGGCGAGGCTCCCAGTTTATTGAGAAAGAAGACATAAAGGGGACCTGTTCTGATCTTCTTGCCCCGGATCTCATCCATGCTCTGAATGGGATGTTTCAAATACATGTAAAAACCACCATGGAGCCATCGGCCCAGATAACGCACCCCGATCTTCTCGTGGGCCTTCACCATGAAGTCGTAAAACCCGGACTTTCTCTGCTCAAGAGGCGAATTTCTCGTCAATTGGAAGGCGTTGAACTCTGCTCCATGGGGCGCGTAGTAGGATCCGACATTGAAGTCAATATCGAGAATCCCCTTTCTTAGGGCCTCCACTTGCTCCACCGCGGAGATGATCTCCGGCCCACCAAGGTATTCGATTTTGAGCTCCTCCGGAAACATGGCGTTCACCTTATTCACCCATTCTACGGTCATCGCCGATAGGGGATCATGCTTCGGTAGGAAGCAGACCGCCTTGAGAACCGTAGGCTTCTTCTGGGCAAGAGAGTCTTGTTGACCGAGCAAAACTCCGCAAGAAACAACCAGCACCGCCAGCAGCAAACACCCCTTCTTTCTCATGGCCTTCGTCCTCCTTTCTTAGAACCCTTCGATCAGGATTTTTTCGAGATCTTCTCTCGAAACCCGGGAGAGGCCCAGTGACTCCAACGTGCGGCCGCTCTTCATGAAGTCGGTCCCTGCCACCGCGCCGGCAAGAGATAGGAGGGAACGAGCGATCGGAACCTCCACACCGGCGAAGTCCGCCACTGAATTCAAAAACGCAAGACCACAGGCAATATCCTCGGTCACATAACGGTGTCGATAGTCCACCTTTTCGTACCAGAGTCGGCTTTCCATCAAGAGCTTTTTTGCCATCCTCGGATACATCCACTCCTGGGGCCGTGTCTCGTCGTAGTAGTCTTCGAGAGGATAGTGATTGGGTTTATAACCTAACGCCTCCCTCACCCGAATCCTCTCCTGATCCAAGAGGGCGATGACCTTTCGGATGCCTGGAGTCGTCCCCTCGTTATGGATATCATAGGGTGAGGGGTGTTCGATAGGTCCTGTGTTGAGAACGATCAAAGGGGAATGGATGATTGGTCCCGCATTCATGAGTGCTCCGGAAAGGGCGTCCTCAACAGGATGGACCGACGGGAAGACGGCTCGGATCTTCTCTATCGCCTCCTCCGTCTTGCGGGCCGGGAAGATCCCCGTGGGCAGATGGCAGGCTCGGACCACGATGCGCGACTCCACGGGGCTAACCTTCCGGGTCAAGAAAGGCAAGGTCCCTGTCTCTCCGATAGCGATCTCTTTCTTGCAGCCTCTTTCACGGAGATGCTTGGACATGAGATAAGAGCCAAAGGTTCCGGGTGAGAGAAAGATGACCTGACCCTCTTCGAGACAGGGCAAAAGGGCATCGGCCACATCGAATTGGGTGAAGGCGGGGATAGGGCAGCAGATGAGGTCGGCTCCCCTGACCGCATCTTCTATCCTGTCCGCAATCAAGGAAACCTTGGCCTCGCCCTGGATCAAAGGGCCACTCACCTTAATGGTGTGGGACTTCTTGATCTCCTCCAGCTCTTCTGGGTACTTGCTCCACATCCGAACCTCGTAACCCTGAAGCGACAGATCGGAGGCCATCGCAAAAGCTCCGTTTCCTCCTCCCAGTACCGCCACTTTTCCTTTCATTATCTTTCCTCCCTCATAACAACCTATTCTCTTTCGCAAAACGAAGCATCTTGACCAGCGCCTTATACCTTTTTTCAAACAAGGCCCGAACATCGACACCCTGATAGTCGAAGATCCCTTTCCCGCTTCGAGGGCCGATCTCGCCCTTTCTCATCTTCTCTTCGACCAGCTTCGGTTTCTCGAAACGCCCACTTCCGAGGGCTGAACTCAGGAACTCGTCTGCGTAATAGAGGATATCGAGTCCTCCCAGATCGACGAACTCCAGCAGGCCTAAGACACCGAGCCTGAAAGCAAATCCGGTTCGGATCGCCCGATCGATCTCCTCCGGTGGAGCCACTCCCTCCTCATAGATCCGGATGGCCTCGTTCATGGCCAGAGCCTGGATCCGGGGCACGATGAACCCCGGGCTATCCTTCAACACCACGGGGACCTTTCCAATTCGAATAAGAAGGGTCTTCATCCGCTTGATCGATTCGGCATCGGTTTCCTTAGAAACCGCCACCTCTACAAGGGGAATGATGAAGGCGGGATTGAGCCAATGGGTGATCATTAGCCGTTTAGGGCTGGTCACACCTGCCTTCAACGTTTTGAGATCTATCGTCGAGGTCGTCGAAGCAAGAAGGGTTTTCTTCCCCAGGAGTGGGGAGATTTTCCTGAAGAGGTCGATTTTCCATTCGGGTTTCTCCGGAATCGCTTCAAAAACGAACGGGACGTTGAGATGTTCCGATGTGAGCTCACGTGAAAAAGCAACGTGGGCCAAAACGCGTCTGGGTGGAACTTGAAGAGAGGCGATCTTTTTCAAAAGCTTGACGTTGGCCTGAAGCTCTTTCGTCACCTTTTTCTCTAGGGTTCCATAGGCCTCTTCCGTTCTTTCCTTGGCATCGATGAGGGTGACGTGAAATCCCTTCAAGGCAAAGGCCAGTGCGATGCCCACCCCCATCCTCCCCGGCCCAATCACCGTGATCCATTCCCTTCTCATGACCCTCCAAAAAAGATTCTGAATCAACCGAATCGGTCTCGCCACTCAAAGAAGCATTTGGCGAAGCCTTTTCCCCGCATAAGCTATTACCTTAATCCAGCGATAAGCAGACAAAAATAAAAATTAGCCGTTTGAAGTAAACTATGAATGCCAATTGGATAATTGGGAAACGCTTTACCATCAGCCCTATGGCTTCTTTCTGGGCCCTAAAGG
>Ga0315298_1005939_pt1 | contig 16956 bp, 13 predicted proteins | sample WHS_1_MG_FD_203077 | JGI IMG/M metagenome (GOLD analysis project Ga0315298, IMG submission 203077) | Extremophilic microbial mat communities from Washburn Hot Springs, YNP, Wyoming, USA - WHS_1_MG | ecosystem: Environmental > Aquatic > Thermal springs > Hot (42-90C) | place: USA: Wyoming...
TGGACGCAAGAACAGCCACGGTCACGGAGATCCCTTGGGATAAGCTCCATCGGATCTGCGCCCGCATCACCGCCCTTCCAGGGGTCAATCGTTGCCTTTACGATCTCACCCCCAAGCCGCCCGCCACGATTGAATATATTTGATGGCTGTCGGGACTTGGAAGGTAGGATGAAAAGAGAGTTTTTCTCATCTTCTCCGGGTAAGGAGCGCCTCCAGCTCTCCGATCCTCTTTTCTAAGAGGTCGATCATCCCCCTTAAGGCATCGTTCTCGGCTTTTAACTGCCTCATGGCTTCTACCGTTAGGGCCTCGAACCCTCTGAGGGTGAGGTCTTTATAGCCCTCTCGATCGGTGCCGACCCATTCGGGGAAAACCTCTTCTACCTCCTGCGCAATCATACCCATTTGAGGACCCGGGAGGAGGGCCGCCTTTTCGGGATCGTTCCACTCGAACTCGACTCCCCTCAGTGCCAGCATCTTATCGAGGGCGCCTTCGATCGGCTGAATGTTCTTCTTCAGCCGGATATCGGAGGGAACGGTCCAGTGTTCCCCGGTGGGCTTGGCCGCATCGCCATTCACGTGGAGCATCCACTGCGGGGTGGTTGTTCCGATACCGACATTCACCTGATAAAGGCCCGTTGCACCCAGGACCAGGCTGTTGCTTGAACTCACCTCAGCGGAAAATCCGATCGCTGTGGCATTGTCGAGCTGGGTCGTTGTTCCCGGGCCTGAAAAAGCTCCGATAAAGGTGTTGTTCGAGCCTGTCTTGTTCGCGTTTTCCGGAAGGCCCACCCCCGCACGATATCCAAGTGCGGTATTTCTGGAACCTTCATCGTTGTAAAAAAGGGAATGGGATCCAACGGCGGTATTGAGAAAGCCCGTCTTGTTGGAATAAAGGGCTCCCCACCCTGTTGCGGTGTTGTAGTAACCCGATTCGTTGAAAGAGAGGGCGTTGACTCCTGTTGCTGTATTCAAGTCGCCCGTCGTATTGGCGTTCAAGGCCCCAAAGCCCATGGCGGTATTGCCATTGCCTGCCATGTTGGAGGCGAGGGCATAACTGCCACAGGCGGTATTATTGGAGCCTTCTGTGTTGCCCGAGAGGGCTAAGATCCCTAAACCCGTGTTGTTGGATCCGGTCATCTCGAGGTTGCCCGCCGAGGGTCCCCCAAAGAAGTTGTTACCCCCAAAGTTATGGATGAGGGTATCCCCTCCCGAATAAATCGCCCCACCTGTAGAGGATGTAACAGGGATTTTCAGGTTTCCTGTGATCTCGAGTTGCTCGCTTGGGGTCGATGTGCCGATTCCGACCTTCCCTTCGGAGATCACCAACTGGTTCGTCCCGACACGCAAGCCGTTCGCGGGAAGGTTGAGCGATCCGGTCATTGTGTCCCCGGTCGTATTCACGTAGGCCGGATCATGGTGATGGGTTGCCAAGGCGAAGGCGGATGCATGCTGTCCATCCAGAAGATCAGCATTGAGACTTGTAACCAGGCCTGTTTTTGTGGGATCCACCCCAAAGGGTATGGTCCCCGATGCCGGATTGAAGGTCTTAAGGCCCGTAAAGGTCTGTGCGCTGTTAAGAAGCGTCACATTGGCCGAAAGAAATGTATCGCCTATCGTGCCCGATGTGATCTCGGTTCCTGAATGGGTGTGAGCAAGAGGCGCTGCGCCCACCTGGGCTGCGGTGACCGAGTGAGGGTTGTCCGTCCTCGAGGTGTGGGCCGTGAGCTGCGAAAGTCGTGCAAGGGCCGAATCGATTCGGCTCTCGGCGATCGTGCCCGAGGTGATCTCCTCTCCGGCGTGAGTGTGGGAAGCGGCCGCATATACACTGGAGTGGTCGTGATCGGAGCGAGCAACGGTTGATGCCGAGCCGCTACCAGCGAAACTAACCTGTAGGGTAACGTCGCCGCTGCTTCCGCCACCCGTGAGCCCCGAACCGGCAATAACTGCGGTGATATTGCCACCTCCTGCGGATCCGCATACCCACGAACTACCGTTCCAGGTGGGAACCTGACCGTTTGAACACGACAGTTCCGCCAGGGTATCATGGTCGCTCTCCACGGTCTTTGCCCTAAAGGCATAGCCCACACCCGTCAAAGCAATCCGAGGCGCCATCTCCTCGTCACTTCCCACCTTCATCCCCAGGTAGTACGGGACGTCGAAGGCAAGGTTGAGAGGGGTGACGGCCCCAAGTTGCACGTTGAAAATGCCCTTTGAAACCTCCACGCTCTGTGTTTCGGACCAGAGGGCCGTGCCTCCGCTCTGAACAGCGTAGAGCGAAAAGGTTATGGCCACCGTTCCTTGGATCGGCGTGCCTGACGAATCGGTAAGATATCCCTGGTAGTTGATTTGAGTCGGGATGGCTGCCCAGTTCGCGAAAGGTGAAAAAACAGTCAGGATCACAAAAATCACCAACCCCTCCATCCTTTTCTTACCTTCTTTGGACCGTTTCATCGTTTACCCCCTTCAAACGGATTGATGGAGCAAAAGAACCTTCTTTTCTCGAACCGAAAGGTGAAAAGTCATGATAGGAATATTTGAGATTCCCTCACCCTGACTCTCTCCCCCCCTGTTTTATATATAGGCCTTCCTCAAAAGTCAAGTTTTACCGCCAGTTGCATTTCGGAGCCTCGGTGAGTCCTTCCTGGAGGCCTTCTCCAACGGATGTTCTTGACATCTGTAGGGTTATCCTAAGCTTCGCCAAGAGTGGAGTTCAGCAGGGTTCACCGAACCGGGTATTTCGCTTCCTTAAGGTGCCGCGACAAGCCCTCTTTGGCGCCTTCAGCGAAGAGTTCGTGTCTGAATCGAGCGACTTCCCTGAAAAAGGGCTGAAAAGCGTCGATGCGTCAAAGGCCTCTTAGAGTTCGAAAGGTAACAGGTTATCTCCCGCACCGTCTGATGGGTTCAATTGAGGTGGATGGAACAACTTATGGGAACAAAAAATTGGGAATCTGCCTATTCATGGGTGACCCCTTTAGAGAGGCGCTCGGTCGTTTCGCTTGTGATGGAACGGATTAAGGAAGCTTTCCTTCGAAAGGAGCTGAGACCGGGAGAATATCTCCCATCGGAGGCAGAATTGACGAGAAGTCTCGGTGTGAGCAAATCGAGCGTCCGAGAGGCCGTAAAGATGCTCCAAGCCATGGGTGTGGTTGAAGTTCGAAGAGGGCAGGGGACGGTAATTCGCAAGGCGCCCGGAGATGATTACCTGAGCCCACTCATCTTTCAGCTCATCCTGGAAACCGGATATCCCGAGGATCTGGTGGAACTTCGGATGATGTTCGAACCCGCTTACTCGGTGATGGCTATGGAGCGGGCCACGGGAGCGGATCTCGAAGAGATTCGAGAGACTCTGGAGCGTTTTGAGAGAGCTATCGCGAAAGGGACTCAAACTGCTGAAGATGACATCGCCTTTCATTTGGCGATCCTGAGGGCCACCCGAAACCCCCTGGTCATTCGAATCGGAGAAACAATTTTCCAACTTTTTAAGCCTTCGATCAGTCTATCCATGAGGACGATCCCGAAGATTGCACTGAGGGATCATCGACGGATTTTCCAAGCGTTTCTCAAAAAGGACGAAAAGGAGCTTCGGCAAGCGATTTTGAAGAGTTACGAAGGGTGGAAAAGGAGTTTATACCGTAAGCAAGGAGTCTGAGAGCTCATGCTTTTATTCCTGAGCCGATTGAGCGAGTTGACAGACCGTCTGGTCAGGATCCTCCTGGTTCCCTTCGCCCTTTTCACGATTCTGATCGTTTTTTTCGAGGTATTGATGCGTTATGTCTTTCGAGCTCCTATCATCACCTCTGTCGAGTTGGCGAGACTGGGTTTTGTCTGGTCGTGTTTCTTCGGGGCAACGGTCTGTTTCAAACGACAGAAACATATCCAGTTCCTTTTCTTTACCGAGAACTTCGGCCGCCGGGGAAAGCGAATCGTTCAGGCGACGGTCGATCTTCTTTCCCTCGGCTTCTTTCTCTTCCTCATGGTCAAGGGGATCCAGATGGCGGAGGCCGTGGAGCCAACGTACTTTCCCGCCCTGGGATGGTCCCAGTTGTGGTTGTATCTGCCTTTACCCCTGAATGCCCTTTTTATGCTCATCCACACGATAGCCCGCTTGGGGGACCAACTCAGCGCCACAGTGCCCCCAAGGGAAGGACATAAGGTTCCATGATGATCCCGGTGCTGATCATCAGTTTTGTTGTGCTGGCCGTTTTCAGCGTTCCCGTAGCCCTTGCCGTCGGGATTTCCGTCCTGATCGCCGTAGCTTTTTTCACCCCTTTCCCGACTTTGGGACTGGTCCAGCGGATGGTGACGGGGATTGACTCCTTCGTTTTGATGGCGATTCCTTTTTTCATGTTGACCGGCCGGCTGATGAACGAAGGCGGGATCACGGACCGAATTTTCGAGTTTGCCCGATGTCTCGTCGGGCCGATTCGAGGAGGGTTGGCCCATGCCAATGTTCTCGCCAGCATGATCTTTGCCGGCATGTCAGGTTCTGCGGTGGCCGACGCGGGCGGCTTGGGAATGGTGGAGATCAAGGCCATGACCGACCAGGGTTACCGAAAAGAGTTTGCAGCCGCGATCACCGTCGCCTCGTCGACGATTGGGCCCATTATTCCACCCAGTATTCCGATGGTCATCTATGGTGCGATGGCCGAGGTTTCGGTCGGTCAACTCTTTCTCGCGGGGTTCGTTCCTGGCATCTTGATGGGTCTTTCCCTCATGGGAATGGTCTATTTCTTGAGCTTCAGGGAACATATGCCGAAGGATAAGAGGTACCGCTTTGTCGAGATATGGCATTCCTTCAGAAAGGCCTTCTTCCCCCTTCTGACCCCCGTCATCTTGATCGGGGGGATTCTGAGCGGGATCTTTACCCCAACAGAGGCTGCGGCGGTTTCAACGATCTATGCCTTTGCTCTCAGTTTTGTCGTGTATAAGACCGTTCGGATCAAGGATATTCCTTCAATCCTGATCGATACCTTCGTCACGACGGCGGTCGTGATGTTTATCATCTCCACCACGGCCGGATTTTCATGGCTTCTCATCATCGGAAAGATCGGAAAGGTGCTGCAGGAATTGGTCTTCTCCTTGACCCGAAGTCCGTGGCTTGTCCTCCTGTGCATCAACGTCGTCTTGCTGTTCTTGGGATGCCTGATGGAGGCTGGGGTGCTTCTCATCCTGCTAACCCCCATTTTTGTGCCCATGATGACAGCGATGGGGGTGGACCTCGTCCATTTCGGCGTGATCATCGTTCTCAATTTGATGATCGGTGTCGCCACCCCACCGGTCGGGATGTGCTTGTTTGTCGTGAGCGAGGCCAACAATATCAAACTCGAACGTCTCATGCGAGAGATTATTCCTCAGGTGATTCCTTTGATCCTCGTGCTATTCGTGGTGACGTATTTCCCGGATCTTGTCCTGTGGTTGCCGCGGTGGCTGATGGCCCCACGCTAAAGGCATCCCGTCTGCTTCTGGCCGACGATCACAGATGGAGGAGGGCCTGAAATCGATAGAAGGGAGGTGGTTTGCGGGTTGGGCTATGTTTCTGAGAGGTAGAGGAAGCTTCGATTGGATCAAACGAATTCATTTTAGGAGGTGTCTTATGAAGAGGCTCAATGGTATGAGATGGATCGGCGTGGTGGCTTTTTGTCTCCTCTTTTTCGTTTCCACGGTTTCTGCCCAAACCTATACGATCAAGATCGGAATTGGACACGCTCCGGGCCACTCTTTTGTGGTGGCCTCCGAGAAATTCAAGGAGTGGGCAGAAAAAAGATCGAACGGCCGAATCAAGGTGGAAATCTATCCCAGCAGCCAACTTGGCGGCGAACGGGAGATGCAGGAAATGGTGGCTTTGGGAACCCTCGAAATGGTCGTGACGGGGGTGATCGTAATCTATGAGCCCCTCTTTGCGTTGTTAGAGGCTCCGTTTCTCTATCGGGATCGAGATCATATTAAGAAGATGCATCAGAGCGCTGTTGTCGCCGAGCTGGCTGAAAGTCTGACGAAGAAGAACTTGAGACTCGTGGCCTTCTATGAGAACGGTTTTCGAAACATCACGAACAGCAAGAGGCCTATCAACTCGCCAGCCGATGTGAAAGGGCTGAAGATCCGTACACCGGAGAATATGGCTCAGATCGAAACCTTCAAGGCCCTGGGCGGTGTGGTCACTCCCATGCCCTTCAGCGAATTATACAGCGCCTTGCAACAAGGCGTTGTGGACGGGCAGGAGAACCCTCTGCAGAACATCTGGGATGCGAAAATGTACGAGGTTCAGAAGCATCTGGCTTTGACGGGCCATATTTATAACAGCGCTTATGCGATCGTCAACAACAAGTTTTGGACCAGCCTTCCACCCGATCTCCGAAAGATTGCGGACGATTCGATCCGTGAGGCGAGTCATTTTCAAATGAGTATCGTGGAGAAGCTGGATCAGAAACTTCTCGGAGACTTGAAGGCAAAGGGCATGCAGGTCACCACTCCGAACCGTGAGGATTTCCGAAAGGCAACCTCTGCTGCCTACGATGCCTTTTATGCCAAATTTGGTGACCGGGCCCGAAGGATCATCGAAGAGATTCGAAAGTTGTAGGGGCCCGAACCGATCGAACCTCTGTCCTCAAGAAAGGCGATCCCTCTTTTCGCAGAGTGCGCAAGGGATGGGACGTGAATTCCTAAAACCGTTGGCCCTCAAGGCGGTCTTATGAGTGTGCTCATATTAGTCTGGACAAACAAAGGGAAAAAGAATCTTTCTCTCCCCTTGGAGAGAGGATCGAGAACACCCTCACCCCAGCCCTCTCCCGCCAAGGCGGGAGAGGGAGATGTCTGTCATTTCTATTTTGAGATGATTAATATTTCTCTTGGGAGACCATTTTGCGTTGAGGAGGGATGATCGTGATTATTGACGGAGATACTCATATTTCTCCTACCCTCGAAGGTGGGAACAGCATCACCATGGAGGAGTTGGTGAGAAGGATGGATCGATCCGGTGTCGAGAAGGCTGTGACATGGCTTCAGCCGCCCTATCTTCGGGAGGTGAGGGAAGCCAACGCGTATATCTACCGAGCCACTCAGACCTATCCGGGTCGGATTCTTGGTTTCGGCTGGGCCGATCCCAACCTGGGGATCCAGAAGGCGAAAGATGAGGTGAAACGATGTATCGAAGAGTTCGGGTTTTACGGCGTGAAGCTGAACGGAGCCCAGAACGATTACTCCATCGATGATCCGAAGTTGAGCCTGCCTCTTGTTGAGGAGATTGCCAAAGCAGGCAAGATCTTGGCCCTCCATGTGGGAGCCGATGCGTATGAACGGACCCATCCTTTCCGCGTCGGCAAGATTGCGAAGCGGTTTCCGGAGCTTCCGATCTTGATGGTTCACATGGGAGGAGCTTCCTTCCAAGATCTCAGCCGGGCGGCCATTGAAATAGCCGGGGAACATTCCAACCTGACCCTGATCGGGAGTGCCATCCGAAGCATTCCCATCTTGCAGGCTATCCGGGCCTTGGGCGCTTCGAGGGTTTGTTTCGGAAGCGATACCCCTTTTGAGCTGATGCATGTAGAGCTGGCGAAATACCGGGCATTGCTCGAAGGGGAGGTCACAGAGGCTGAAAAAGAGCGGATTCTGGGAGGAAATATCGCCCGGCTGTTCAGGCTGGGCCCCTGAGGGGACGCAGCGGGCTCGGCCACTCCACCGCTCGGCCCACCAAGGGGCGACGGAAAAGGCGGCGGTGAGGAGGCCCTTGCCGACCTTAGAGAAGTTTCGAAATCTGGTCGAAACTCGGCTTCAAGGCTCCGTAGAGCCCTCGATAAACCTCAAAAAGCTGTCGATAACGCTCCACATGGGCGGTTATGGGGCGGGTCCGGGTTTCGACTCGAAGGGTCTTTACAGCCTCCTCGACCGTCGGCCAGAGTCCGACGCCAGCCCCCGCAACAAAAGCGGCGCCGTAGGCTCCTCCTTCGTTGCTTCCGCTGACGGTAACGACCTCACTGTTGAACACATCGGCATGAATTTGGCGCCAGAGCTCGCTTGCGGCTCCACCCCCCGAGGTTCTGATCTGGTTCAGGGAGACTCCCAGTTCTTCGATCACTTGAGCAACGGTCCTCAGGCTGAAGATCACCCCTTCGAGAAGGCTACGGACGAGATGGCCACGGGTGTGTCGGAACGTGAGTCCGATAAAAGCCCCTCTGGCATGAGGGTCGATGTGGGGACATCGCTCGCCGATGAAGTAGGGGAGAAAGAGGAGACCTTCCGAACCGGGAGGCACTCTTGCCGCTTCCTGGGTCAGGAGCTCGTAAACATCCTCTCCGCTCTGCCGGGACCGCTCCCTTTCGGCATCGCCGAGGTTGTCGCGAAACCACCTCAGGGCTCCACCTGCCGTGAGCGTCACACCCATGGCGTGCCACTTGCCGGGCATATTGTTACAGAAGATCTGGAGTTTTCCTTCCGGATTGGGGGGACAGGAGTCAAGGGCCATACCCACGATCCCGGCCGTTCCGATCGTGGTTCCGAGATTTCCGGGGTTGACCAGCCCGGTGCCTGTGGTCTGAATCACCGCATCGCCTCCCCCTCCCACAACGGGCAGCTCCGAAGGAAGGCCGATCTCCTCTGCCACATACTTGCCCACGGTTCCGGTGATTTCTGCGGATTCGTGGCACCGAGGTAGCCACTCCGGCGGGATATCCAGAAGATGAAGAAGCTCGGAAGACCACTTCCTCTGCCGGACATTGAAGAGGCCGGTACCCGAGGCATCGGAAACCTCTGTGGCGAATTCTCCGGTCAAGCGAAGGCGGATGTAGTCTTTTGGGTTGAGAATCCGTTTGATGCGATCGTAGAGGTGAGGCTCGTTCTCTCGCATCCAGAGAACCTTTCCGCCCGTATAGCCAGGGAGCATCCGGTTGTTCGTCAATCGGAGCAGGGCTTCGAGCCCGCCGACGCGGTCATAAATATCCTGACACTGTTTTTCGTTTCGTTGATCATTCCAAAGAATGCAGGGCCGTATGACCTTCGTTTCCCGATCCAGGGCCACAAGGCCGTGCATCTGGCCGCTCAATCCTATTGCTCTGATTTCCCCGACGTGCCTGACCTGAGCCAACAGGTGCTGAACCGATTTCTTCACAGCCTGCCACCAGTCCTCCGGATCCTGTTCGGACCATCCAGGTCGGGGGGTCGAGAGGGGATAAGGTTCTAACGCTCTTGCAAGGATGGAACCTGTTTGATCAACGAGTAGGGATTTGCATGCGGAGGTGCCAATGTCGATTCCGATCACGTACTGGTTGGCCATGCTCTGTCCTTTCTTTTCGATCCTTTCGGGTGAGTTGAAGGGTCTTCTGAAGCAGAAAAAATGTTGTTCGGTTACCTCGTATCCCTCACCTTGCCGGTGACCCAGAGCAGCTTCAGGGGCTGAATTCCTGTGTTGTACGTCACATGAAAGGCGCCAGGAGGCACATGGAAGGCATCGCCTTCCTGGATGGGAAATGCCTCGTCGCCCACCACCATCTTTCCCCTTCCCGATAAGACGAAGTAGACCTCTTCGAGGTCCTCGTGCTCATGGCCGGTCGTCCGGCCTGTAGGGTAGACGATCGTCAAACCCATCTTCAAGGTTTGGGACGGCGAGGAATCGGGATCGATCAAAAAGTACGTATCTCTCAGTATTTCATTTTTTCGGTCCTTCGCAAGGTACCGGAGGGACCGTTCATCCTCGTCCGGTTTGAGCCCTTCGAGGTTCACCCGATAGACCATAGGATACCTCCCTATCCGTTTGATGATCCCTATTATACCAGAATTGCCTTTCAATGGCAGCCTTCTCAGAGGGCCGAGATCCCAGTTTGGAAATTGTCATCGCGAGGCTACCGAAGCCATCCCACCTTTCACAGCGAGATGGCCACGTACCTTGCAGGCGCTCGCAATGACGGAATGGCAAAAGGCTTTCGCTTTCAAAATGGGAATGTGGTTCATCCTTCCATTGGAATCGGATATGAAAAACAAAAACCTCCTTGACATCTTGGGGGCCCTCATGGTAGCTTTGGTAAAAAGAGAAAAGGTGTTAACAAAGAGGACAAGAAGCCTCAGCGAGCCCCTTGCCTAAACCCCTGCCGATTCTCCGTTGGACTGAAAATCCTTTCAGGATGGTGAGGGTTATCTTTACCCGTCAGTCGCATAACGGAGCCCCGGAGAGGACGCCTCAGAGGCCTTGTCAAGCGGGTTTTGTTGACAGATGGGCGGTTATCACAGACTCCACCCAGAGTGAAGTCCATGAGAGGTAACGGAACTTGAGTATTCACCCTCCTTAAGGTGCCGCTACAAGCCCTCTTTGGCGCCCTCCCCGGGGCCCTTGAGCAGGATTTGTTGCAATATTAGGGTTTATTCGCCTTCTGAGCCGGGCTGGTCGTAGACGGAATTTGGTTGACCTCCAGAAGGGAAAGGAAGGACTATGTTTCACTTCGAGAAACCTCAAAAAGTGATGCAGATTGGACCTTGGAGGGTAGGAGGGCAACCAGGAGAGAATCCGACCCTCCTCATCGGATCCCTTTTCCATAAAGGGGATGCGCTCATCGAGAGCCGAAAGGAGGGTCGGTTTAATCGGGAGAGGGCTGAAAGGCTCATCCGGCAACAGGAGCGACTTTCCCTTGAAACCGGCCTTCCTTCCATGTTCGACATCGTCGCGAACTCAGGGGACGAGTTCAAAGCCTACATCGATTTCGTTCTCGAGGTGACCGATCTCCCTTTTGCCATCGACGCCTGGATGCTCAAGCCCAAGCTCGAGGCGGCTCAGTATGTTGAGGAGCTGGGATGTCTTGATCGAATGGTTTATAATAGCCTAAACGTATGGTCTGAAGATATACCCAAGGAGATTGAAGCGATCCGCAAGATTGGGGTGAAGCATCTGGTCCTCGTTCCCTTTGATGATCAGGACCTTTTACCTTCGGGGCGGCTGACAGGGCTCAGGCGCCTTTTGGAAGCGCTTGGGGACAATCCTTCCGAAACCCTACTTGTTGATACCTCGGTGATGAACACCCCCGCGGCGGGAATTGCCTCTTGGGCTAACTATCAGATCAAAAAAGAATTTGGTCTGCCCGTGGGAAACGCTCCCGCCAACGGCTCGTATATGTGGAAAGAGGCGAAAGCAATGTGGGGTAAGGAGGGGTTTGCTGCAGTTGACGCCGTCCTTCATGGGCTGTGCGGTCTTCTCTGGAGCGATTTCCTTTTTTACGGACCGCTGACCGGTGCAGGAAGAATCTTTCCAGCCGTGGCCGTGGCCAATGCGCTTTTGGCCACAATCCGTTTCGCTCAAGAGAGCCAGCTTCCCACGGGGCGAGATCACCCACTCCAAAAGCTTTTTTCAGACTTCGTTCAGAAACTGGAGAAAAGATCATGACCTCAAGAGAGAGGGTCTTACGGCTGTTCCGAAAGGAACCGATTGATCGGATGCCTGTTTTTAGCGGCCAGGGGATGGTGGTCTTACCGGCGATCCAGGCGCTGAACCTCCGGTTTTCAGAGGTTCATCTGACCGCCGAGAACCTTGCCGCCTCTGCCGTGAAAACGGCCGAGATGTTCGGTTTCGACTCGGTTGTGTTACCCTATGATATGTGCACCATCCCCGAAGCAGCGGGGCTTTCCGTCAGTCTCTATCATCAGTCGGAAGAGGTCCTTTATCCAACCCTTCCCGAGAAGTGGAAAACGATCGACGAGGTCGTCCTTCCGGAGGATATCCTTCAGCGGGGCAGGATGCCCGCCGTGTCGGAGGCGATTCGAATCGTTAAGGAGAGGGTGGGGGACCGTTTGGCAGTTGGTTCGTGGACCCTCGGGCCTTTCACCATGGCGGGTCAACTCGTAGAACTGGACGTCCTGATGAAGAGCACCGTGAAAGCCCGGCAGAAGGTGGAAGACCTTCTCGATCGGTTAACCGATCTGCTGATCCGTGTGGGAAGGCATTATCAGGATCTCGGAGTGGACTACATGAGTCTGCGCGAGATGGGGGCGGGGACCGATCTGCTGAACCCGAGGGTCTTCAAGAGCCTTATTGTGCCTCGGCTTCAGAAGGTGCTTCACGCCTGGGAGTCTCCGAAGGTCCTCCATATCTGTGGCGCAACGGATCTGATCATCGAGGCGATGAACGAATGCGGAGCCGACGCCCTGAGTGTGGATCAGAAGAACGATCTCGCTGCGACCCGGAGGAAGCTCGGCAACGGGGTTTTGCTGTTCGGAAATTTCGATCCCTGTAACACGCTCTGCGTTATCGATGCGAACAAAGTTGAGGGGGTCATCAAAGCCTGTATCGAGAACGGAGCCGATGCTGTGTGGCCTGGTTGCGATATCTGGCCTGCCGTGAAGGAGGAGAACCTCAGAACGTACGTTGCCACCATTTTGAAATATGGAACGACGCCCACGCCTTCGGTCCGAAGAATTTGAATGGGCTCTGGGCACATTGTAGAAAGAAAGCTTCTTCTCCCCTTGGGGAGAGGATCGAGGTGAGGGGGCAATTTCTTCGGAAACTCCCTTCCCCCTATCTACCCTCTCCGCCGAGGCGGAAAAGAGAGATGGCTGTCATTTCTACTTTCAGCATAGGAAGCTTCTTGTCTGTGGTTCGTAGTTCGAAGTCGGTACATGTGGGGGCCCGTTCGAAGGTAAGGTGAACGTAGGGCAAGGGCTTGCCCCTTGCCGGGAACGATACATGAGGATGAGGGGTCAGAGCATGTAGGGCAAGGGCTTGCCCCTTGCCGTGAGGTGTGATGAGGCGGAAATTGGAAGGAGAAAGGGAATGGTTTCGGAAGCGAAGAGAGAGGAGTTGCTCAACAAATTGAAAGAAGGGGTAGTCAACTTCGATGAGGAGCTTGTTCGTCAAACGAGCCAGGAGGTCATCGAGGAAGGCCTCGATGCCTATGACGCGGTGATGAACGGTTTGGCCGCCGGGATGGAGAAGGTCGGAGAGCTCTACGATAAACAAGAGTACTTCGTTCCAGAGATGCTGATGGCGGCCGATGCCCTCTATGTAGGCCTGGATATCCTTCGCCCCCACATCAAGCGCGATGATGCAGGCAAAGCCAAAGGGCAGGTTGTCATTGGAACCGTTCAGGGCGATGTTCACGATATCGGGAAGAATCTGGTAAAGCTCATGTTCGAGATCGGCGGGTTCACGGTGCACGACCTCGGCAGGGATGTTCCGCTGGAAAGATTTGTGGAAGAGCAGGTAAAAACCGATGCCGAGATTGTGGCCCTCTCTGCCATGATGACAACGACCATGATGGGAATGAAAAAGGTGGTTGAAATGATCAAGGCGAAGAACCCCAACGTGGCCATCATGTTGGGAGGAGCGCCGCTGACAAAGGACATTGCCCGTCTCTTTGGGGCTGATGGCTATGCCGAGTCGGCCGGCAACGCCCTGCAGGAAGCCATCAAGATGATCGGGCAGTTGAGAAAACTTGGAGAAGGAAAGACGGTGAAACATGAACGATGAACTGTGAACAATGAACCATGAACCAATAACCATGAACAACAAACAATGAACAACAAACAATGAACAACAAACAATGAACAATGAACCAATAACAATGAACGATGAACAGTGAATTGTGAACAATGAACCATGAACGAAAAACAAAAAGCGAAAGGGGGAGAGATGAGGACGTTTCAGGTTATTTTTCAGCCCTCGGGGCGAAGGGGAGCGGTCGTAGAAGGAAAGACCCTCCTCGAGGCTTCTCGGGAGCTGGGAGTGGAGATCGAGTCGGTTTGCGGTGGGATGAAGGTCTGCGGAAAGTGCAAGGTGAAGTTGGAAGAGGGGTATTTCGAGCGGGAAGGGATCACCTCACGTTTGGACCATCTTTCAGCCTGGACCGACGAAGAGGCCGATTTCATCAACGATGAGGAGAAAGCCTCGGGCTATCGTCTTGCCTGTGCCGCGGAGATTCACGGGGATGTGTTGGTCTTTGTTCCTGAGGAGAGCCGGGCCCAAAAGCAGGTCGTGAGAAAAGCGGCGACCGAGCGGCCGATCGCCCTTAAACCGGCTATCGTTCTTTACTATGTCGAGCTTTCACCTCCCAGTTTTCATGATCCCTTGGGGGATTTTGAGCGACTCGAAAAGGCCCTCCGCGAACGACACCATCTCCCTTCCCTTACCATCGACTATCAGACCCTTCTCAAGCTGCCACAAGTGCTGAGGCAAGGAAACTGGAAGGTGACGGTGGCAGTCTGGATGGAGAAGGAGATCCTGGAAATCCGACCAGGCAGGTGGCTCGACCCCTATGGCCTTGCTATCGACATCGGCACCACAACCGTGGCAGGCTATCTTTGCAACCTTCGAAGCGGGAAGGTCATCGCCACCCACTCGATGATGAATCCTCAGGTGGTCTATGGCGAGGACGTCATGTCCCGAATTACCTACACCATGACCCATCCTGACAAAGGCCTTGAGACCTTGCACCGCACCATCGTGGAAGGGATCAACGGGCTGATCCAGGGTATCACCGAGGAAGGTAGCCTCACTCCCCTCGATCTCCTTGAGCTCACCATCGTCGGCAACACGGCTATGCACCACCTCCTTCTCAAGATTCATCCTGAGCACATGGGTGTCGCTCCCTTTCCTCCTGCAATTCATCGCTCCCTCGACATCAAGGCCAGGGATTTAGGAATCCATGCGAACCCAGCAGCCATGGTTCACATCCTCCCCATTGAGGCGGGCTTTGTAGGGGCGGACAATGTGGGCGTCCTCATCGCGGAAGAGCCCTACAACCAGGACGAACACGTTCTGATCATCGACATTGGAACGAATGGCGAGCTGGTGATGGGAAACCGCAAGCTTCTCATCTCTTCCTCCTGTGCTACAGGGCCCGCCCTGGAAGGCGCTCATATCAAATTTGGGATGAGGGCGGCGCCGGGAGCCATCGAACGCGTTCGGATCGACCCCCAGAGCCTTGAAGTGAACTACAAAGTGATCGGCCAGGAGCTGTGGCACTTTGATTACCGGATCGTGACGGCCAAGGGGATCTGTGGTTCCGGGATTATCGATGCCGTGGCCGAACTGTTTAAGGCCGGTGTCATCGATAGAACCGGACGGTTCCGAAAGGAAGCGATTCGATCGCCGAGACTGAGGATTTCGGATGGGAAACCGGAGTTTGTGATCGCTTGGAAGGACGAAACCTCGATTGGGAAGGACATCACGATCACCCAGCAGGATGTTCGAAACGTCCAGCTTGCGAAAGGGGCTCTTTACACGGGTGCGAAGCTGATGATGCAAAGGCTGGGCATCGAAAAGCTCGATAAGGTCATCCTCGCAGGGGCTTTCGGTACATACATCGACACGGAGGAGGCCATGGTCCTGGGGATGTTTCCTGATTGTGACCTCAGCCGCGTGTATGCCGTGGGCAATGCGGCGGGCGACGGGGCGCGAATCGCCCTCCTCAACCGGGAGAAGAGGAGAGAGGCGGATGATATCGCAAGAAAGGTCCAATACATCGAGCTGACGATTGAAGAGCATTTTCAGCAGGAGTTCATGGAGGCGATGCAAATCCCCCACATGAGAGATCCCTTCCCTCATCTCAAGGGGATCGTGAGGGATGAGCTTTTGATCATCCCGAGATGATATCGGGAAGATTCGTTTTTAGAAGGGGAGGGATCGCGAAGCGAATGAACGGAAGAGAGAGATTGCTCAAGGCCCTAAGAGGGGAGGAAACGGACCGTCCGGCAGTTTTCTGTGCCAACAGCACAGCGACCGAGCAACAGGCGGAGCGGTTCGGACTCAGGTGGCCCGCCTTTCACCAGAAGGCAGAAGAAATGGTGAAAATGGCCATGGGAGCACACGAGCTTTTTGGTTTCGATGGCGTCCGACTTCCTTTCTGTCAGACGATGGAGGCGGAGGCGTTGGGATGCGAGGTCTTCTACCGCGATTTCATCCCGAGCAACGACGTTGCGATTTACCGGTTGGAAGATTCCCCCCGATACCCGGACGATTTCTTGAAGAGAGCTCGAATTCCGGAACTTCTCGAAGGGATGCGCCGACTCAAGGGGGAAGCCAAAGGTGAGGTTCTCGTGATCGGCGGTATCTCGGGGCCCCTGACCATTGCAAGGGCCGTTCTCGATTCGGTGCCCCTTCTCAAGGCTTCTCTAAAAACTCCCGAGCGAATCCTTCCTTTTCTCCAGGTCGGAGAGAGGGCCTCGCTGGAATTGGCAAAGGCGCTCGTCGATGCGGGTGCGGAGGTCCTCGTCATCGAAGACATGACGGCCTCGCCGGATCTTCTCCATCCCCGAACCTACCGAACGGCTGTTTGGGAATATCATCGCCGCCTCGTCGAGACGATACCCGTTCCGTGTGTCCTTCACATCTGTGGGAATGTGACGCTTATCGCTGAGGAGATGGCCCGAAGCGGCGCTTCAGGCCTTTCCATCGATCCCAAGGCCAACCTGAAGACGATGCGAGAAAAGGTCGGCCCTGGGATGCGTCTCATCGGCGGGATCGAGACGCTCGCCCTCTCCCTTTCGAATCCTCAAGAGATCAAAAATATGGCTTTTCGGGCCTTAAGGGAGGGGATCGACATCCTCGCCCCGGGCTGTGCCATCCCCCCCAATTCACCCTCTGAAAACATTAAGGCCATGGTCGAGGCCGCAAGAGAGTACGTTTGACGAAGGGGACTGACAAAGAGAGGGCTTGGAGGTGAAAAAAGCAGTTTTCTTCTTTTTGCTGGTCATTTTCTCAGGGGACATGATTGCTCTCGCTCTGGAGCCTCCGGCCCCGGAAGAGATTGAGGCCTACCGAAGAGACGGATCCCTCAAGGAGCGCATTGCCAATGCCAAGGCCCTGGGGAACCATTTGGTCGCTCCCCATCTGATGGAAAGGTTGCGTTACAAACTTCGCCGCATGGCCTTGGAGCTTCAAGGGTTTCGTGCCGAGGAGATCGAGGGGATCTTGGCTCCTCCTCCGGCTTGGCGGGGTATGCCTACCAAGGGAACCGTCAAAGTCCTCGCTCTGCTGATCGAGTTCAG